>Ga0102851_10001926_pt1 | contig 12263 bp, 20 predicted proteins | sample Mud3Dept3metaG_FD_79558 | JGI IMG/M metagenome (GOLD analysis project Ga0102851, IMG submission 79558) | Freshwater wetland microbial communities from Ohio, USA, analyzing the effect of biotic and abiotic controls - Mud 3 Core 4 Depth 3... | ecosystem: Environmental > Aquatic > Freshwater >... | reverse complement strand
CTTTGTATTCTAAAGGGATCTGTCAACAGATCGGTTGACTCAGATTATTGGGTTAACCGTGCGGTCCAGCACTTAGAAGATGATCAAAGTTATGTAATTTCAGATCTTAGATATAAGTCTGAGATTGAAGCTATTAAAAAGCGCCTTGGCCCTGGGGACATGTTCTTCACTGTTAGAGTCAATAGGTTTGAAACCTCGCCATCGAACGATCCATCAGAGCGTGAACTAGACGATTTCAAGTTTGATTATGTGATAAAGAATACCAGCACTCTAACTGATTTAGAATACTCTCTAGAGACTATTGTTTGTAACATCAAAAGAGTTTGGAGCATGTATGGCAGTCTTTAAGCAATTAGAAAAGGATTTCTCTCACTTGAGCGACATGATCGGAATACTTAGGTCCCAAGCTTTTACATTGTCTAAGACCATCTCAAATTTAAATGACGAGGCCCTTGCGGAGGCTCAGCTGAATATGTTGAGCAATCAGCTGATGGATGTCAACAGATATGTAAAAGACATTAAACGCTGGTTGAATGAGATCAGAGACGAAACTAAATCTTAGGCCTGTCACGCTCTTTATCTGTTGCATAATCGTAACTTCGATCCTCTTCTCCGCAAACGGTGCATATCTTCCTTACGGCCATAAACAGAGGAACCTTATCCCAATAGTGATTACATTTTTTCCTATATTCGTACATGGCTTCTTTTAAATCGGCCAATTCTTTTATTTCGGCAATAGTTAGAGATTCGATCTTATGCTCTAGGGTGTGTATCCTTCTCTTGCAATCACCAATTGTTCTTTGGCTACCCCAGTTATCATCCCAATTATTAGACCCGGTTGAGTTCCACATTTTTATTCCGCAAACTGGAAATGCATTCCATCCTTTCGACTAAAGGTTCCGCCCCAAGTAAATCCAGCGTCCGTGAAGCATTTGACAAATCCCGTGCTCAGCTTCGGATCCTTCCCCAGTGCATTCTCGGCAGCGTTGACGTCAATGGCTAGGCCATAGCTATGCCAAGACGTTTTGCCAGGCACGCCCCTCACGTCCCGTACACAGAAGCACCCATCGAAAGTTTTAAGCTCTGATAGCAATCCAGAGGCTCGCAGGGAGCACAAGGCTTGATCCAAGGCAGTCTTCATGTCCTTATTGACATAAATCTTGCCAGTACCCTTCCCAGTGGCGGTATTGATCCATTTTGGGGCGATGTCAATTGGAACAACGTAAACGGTCATCCAGGCACCTTCGTTCACCCATTTTTGATCTTTTATTTCACCGTACCGCTCCTTACCTTCGTCTGAGCTACCTACTTTTACGAACTTTTGCTTTAATTCCATCGGCTTATCGTCAGGGACATTTTGTTGCTGTTGAAGGGGAGCTTGATCTGGTTTTGAATCGGGTTTAGAGAATAAACTAACTAAAAAACTCAATAAATTCATGATTATAAGATTAGGATGTGTCATTCTTAAAAATTATTTTATATGCCTATTGACACCAATTATGGTATAATATCATCAGGAGATAATCATGGCCAATTTGAAAGAGGCAAAAAGATACCTAGAGCATCTTAGGAAGTATATTGTCGAAGCTCACCCCGGCACAATTGAACCCAGCCTGGTGGCTATGGGTATTGATACTATCTTGACACTTGTAACAAGAGAGATCGAAGTTGGGAGTCTAACCTGCAGTGCCTCAGCGAACACTGTAGTGCCGACAGAACTCCCAAAAAGAAAAGAATATGTAGACCGGTGGAACAATCCATTGATAAATCCTGCAACAATTGGAGATATCAAGTCAGAAAAATAATAGAATATGGTATAATAAATGAAAGAGATCAGTTATCCCCCCAACCCCAAATACAGTCACAGTCAGTCGAAAGATTGGCTGTGGCTGTATCAAAAGTGAAACGTGCTTAAGGACTTGGCTATCTTCGCTACGGTCTTTTTTGCTATTTTGGCGTATCCTAGCGATGCTCTAACCCATAAGTCTAGACCATTGGTCGTAGCAATAATTGACACTGGAATCAGTTCAGATGCTAATCCGGTATTGTGTAAATTTGGTCATAAAGACTTTACTGGAACTGGTATCTACGATACTAATGGTCACGGCACAAATATATCCGGGATCATAGATAATCTATCTGAGGGCAGCTACTATTGTCAGGTTATTCTGAAATATTATAATCCCAAGGATCCAGTCGGAAACGCTAGGCGGACGATACAGGCGTTTAGACACGCGATTGCCTTAGGCGTAGACATGATCAACTATAGTTCTTATGGAGAAGGGTTTAACATAGCAGAGAAAAAAGTGGTAACAGAAGCATTGAATAAAGGTATTGTGATCATGGTTCCGTCTGGCAATAAACTGCGCGACCTCGATGTTGACTGTAAAGTATATCCTTCTTGCTATGATTCTCGAATGGTAGTTGTCGGCAACAGTACCAATCGCTTAGGCTGTGGATTTGGTTCTGTAGTCGACATCTGGGAAGATGGCACGGGTGTTACTGGGTTTGGCATCACACTGTCTGGGACATCACAATCAACGGCGATAGCAACTGGAAAGACGGTGAGACGAAAGGCTGAAAAGGGTAGATATGAAAAAAATCGTAGCATTAATTCTGTTATTGTGCGGTAATGCTCTAGCGAATGAGGCTTACGTAAAATACGGCCTTGGAGTGTTTCAGCATGAGCCGAACTCCCTTGCGGAAATTAAAATGCTTGAACTAGGGTATCAGCGACCAATCTGGAGCGTCATGACTCAGCAATACAGCCTTGGCGGATGGGCTGACCAAAGGCACGATCTCGGGCGTAAGAGCGGAGGATTCGCAGCTTATAGCCTTGGTGTTACCCCAGAATGGGAAAGCGTGTACTTTCAGGCCCTATGGGGCGTAGCTGGTATTACAAATCCAGATAGCTATCTCGGAGGATACGGACAATTTAAGGGTGACCTGTGCGCCGGAGCCAAGGATATGAAAGGTGTAAGCGTTGGCGTATGCTATAGTCATCTTAGTAGTGCCGGAATATTTCTGCCGAATAAAGGCAGGGACTTCACTTTAATAAGAATGGCTATCCCATGGTGATTATATGACAGCCGAACTAATGGCAATCATTACATTAACGTGCAGTGATCTTCAAGGTGCCGATCAAGCTGCCTGCGAGAAGTCGTTAGAGGCCTATGCGGTTCAGTCTAACTGGGACACTTCAGTTAGTAAATTCAATACTTATGCTGAGAAGGAAACCGAAAAGAAAGTGAGCAAGCCCATTATGGTCGTGACAGCTGTTGGTGCCAAGTACGCTGCAACTAAAAGAGCGCAGTATACACTTAAATCATCCAGCGGATTTTTTGTTGGTGGAGACAAGAGTCGAGATGATGCCAGGGGGCTGACTGGAATAACCTGGGAGTTTTGATGGACTTTGCCAAATACCTATTTAAAAGATTTTTGAAGATAATGGGCATCAGCTATTTCTGCACATCCCTTTACCTATCCATGGCAGCGGTGTCGTCCGCTAATAACATACTGGACTACAATATTTTACATGTTATCATTGGAGCGCTTATCTTCGCCGGACTGGCGTTGCCCGTAATAACCATGGCCACTATCATAACGATTTATATGGATCTTGATCATCTTAGGCAAAGACACGATAAAGAAAAGGATCCGAAATGAAATTAGTCTACTATCCAGACCCAGCATTAACTGCCAAAAGCGAGAAGGTGACGGATTTCGACGAGGCACTGTGGCAGAGCCTAGATGTAATGCGCCTGATCATGAAACAGAATGAGGGTATGGGCTTAGCGGCTAATCAGGTAGGTATATGTAAATCTTTCTTCATAATGAAAGACAAGCGTGATCAAATTTGGGATTTCATTAATCCTGAGATTATCGAACAAAGTGGGACTCAATATCAGCAAGAAGGATGCCTATCCTTCCCAGGCGTGTTTATACAGGTTCCAAGGGCCGCCAGCGTTACAGTTAAGGCACAGGATAGAAAAGGCGAAGAGTTTCATATAATTGCAGAAGATATGGAAGCTATTTGTATCCAGCATGAAATTGATCATATTTATGGTATAATATTCTTAGATAAGGCTACTCGTCAGCAAAAACGTATAGCCGAAGCGATTCTCAGGAGAAAGAAATGAAGCTTAATAAGCGAAATTTACTTATTTGTTTAGCGACAGTATTTTTCATGTCAACATTATGTTCCATGATCGGAACGTTATTCGATTCCGTGCGGCATCCAGTCGTCTTCGTCGGAGCAGCAGTGTGCTTTCTTATTGGCGTGAAATTTCCCATGCTTGAGGCAAAAAATGAAAAATAGAAAATATATCATTGATGGGGATAGCATTTACACAATGACCCAGGTTATCCATGATAATCTTCCATTAAGCAAAAAGCGACACCGGCACATCCTGAGGCTGTTTTACTCTAAACAGGATCCTAGCTGGAATAGGCACGTCGCCGGAACGCTAGCCGCCAAATTGGAATGTGACGGTAACGGATTTGATATTACATTTCGCGGTGGCAAAAAGCTCCGCTTGGACTACTCTGAAGCAGCTGAATTGCAGTTTCTGCTGGATGAAGAAGGCAGGGTTAACTATAAAACGCTCGGAAAGTTAAAGGGAGGCCTGTAGTATGAAATATTATGTGATGTATGTCGAAAGGTGCTCGCCATCAGTAAAGTCTTTCAGGACTCGCCTTGGCGCTACAAAATTCGTGGATAAATTTCTCAAGAAAAACGTCCATAATACGGATGATAATTGGGTAGATTTCATTTGGAAGGGCGAAGTCGTGGAAACTGTGGAAGCCTATTGGTTCAACAAATTAGACACCAAAAGGAGGTAGTTATTTGTATCATTTGTGTAGATCTTATTAAGAGTCGCCTTACGTCTTTAGAAGCCCTAAAGAATCTAACCGAAACGATTGTGGGCAAAGAATTGGATACGGAGCAGCAGAAGCATGTGATGGAAGTTTTGGCCAAAATAGAAGAAAAGAGCGATGAAGAAGCTCAAGGACAAAAATAATTATGAAAGTAAAACGTATTTTTGCTAAAAATGGAACCCAAGAAGAACTATTGACCGATTTGCCGTCACAGGATCCTACAGACTGTGCCAAGGTCGTGATTTTTCGTGGGCAAATGTTCGAGTTCTTTATGTATACGGAAGGTAAGGGGAGTGTTGATTGGGAATTTATGTATTCTCCATTGAAAGGCGAGGCCCATGTCGGATACAGCTTAACCGAGATAGAAAATCTAGATGCTGTTATGCCAAAGCATAAGTGCGATTGCGGAGCCGATGCCGTTGGCGGATTGCATTCTAATTGGTGTTCAGTCAGAGAGGATAACTTCTAATGAAGTGTTTCGAGCTTTGGCGACATAATTGCTGGAGCGATGTGGCCATAATGCCTATCAAGATTCGACATATTCCTGCAAAAAAAGGATATTGGGTCCGATGTAATTGGTATAACATAGTCAATCCAAAGAATATACATGACGTTGGCGTCGTCGACAAAATTTTCATAAAAGACGTTGATATGAAAAACTGGGTTCCGTATGAGTCATAAGACAACTTGGCCAGAGGCCGTAAGAGACATCGGGATCGCACTCGCCGTGGCATTGGTCCTACGCTCTTGTGCCCAGGATTATCCGCATGCCCATGCCTCGGAATGTCCTGAGACCAAAATGGTCAACGTATCTCAATGGGAATGGGATCTACACGATAAAGAGGTCCTAATTGGGGCAAAGAAAAGGTGTCCTGAACTGTCTTCAAATACTGAATGCTTAAAATTGCTGAAAAAATTTGGCAAACAGTCCTACACCGCAATCTGTGGAGCCCCAGGCCTGGGAGAGATGGACAAGATATATCCAAAGGCGACTAGAGAAAGCGAGATCGAATGGAAGATAAAAAGCAAGAAAAAGAAATCTCCAAAGCATTAAAGAAAGGTTTGGTCGTTAGTGCGCTGGTTCACTTGACACTTATAGCTATACTCGCCTTTACGTCCCCAATGGGCTGTGGCGGAGGCAACGGAAGCGGTAAGGGCAAAGGTGCCGATCAAAACAAGTCCCATGGCATGGATGGCGATGATCTTGAAGATGGCAGTATTATTCCAAAAGATAAAAAGGAAGAGCCAAAGGTTGAGATAATAGAAGAGAACGCGCCGGGAAAAGAAGTGCCTGAACCCAAACACGCTAAAGACGAATGTCCAGATTTCTTTGGCGGTATTGGGGTCCAGTATAGTGCGGAAGAATACGGAAGAATTATCGATGTGCCTTATGGATATCCAGCCTATGACGCTGGTATCCGAGCTGGAGATAGAATTGTTTCTCCGTCTCTTGGATGGATCAGGGGAGAAGTAGGCACGGAAGTGAAAGTAACTTACGAAAACACAACTGGATTGCACGAAATTACACTAATTAGGGACAAGATTTGTATAAAGAAAGGGCTAGAATCGCCTTATCCCTAGAACAGACTAACCAGAGTCGCTACGGTTAGAATAATCGTCAAGATCATCTGAATAAAATAGGGGTTGGTGAATGGATCAGGATGCATATTCATCCCAAAGCCAAATTACTGACGGATGATTTTTATTAGTAAAATACGAACTGAGTACGCCACCAATGCCACCATCCCAGTGCTCACTTAGTTTTCTAGTCCAATATTTGGTAGCAAGTGACATCAGCCAGCTCCTACGACCTTCAGAGGCTTTGATCATGAACCATGCTAAGACCTTGCCATCCTGAGAGTCTTTATCTCTAGCTGAAGCAATGATTCCGGCACACCACACTATTTTATTGAATAAACTAAGATTTTCGCCAGCACATACGCGGGCATGAGCTATTAGAGCCGGTTGGCGACCCATCCAAGCAGATTCGTTAAAATAGCCGGGTCTATTGTTATTGAAATTGAACTTGTAACCGGTTATTTTGCATACCCACATTAGGATCTTAGAATACCATTTTTTACGATCATATGTGTCATCATAGCCAACTATGGGCGTTTTCCTACCATACCTGAGCCAGTCCTTAGCGAAAGTTCCACCAAGCTCTTTGGATATGGCTAGGGCAGCATATTGATTATCTGGACCGTCTTGTTCATTGGAAGTAGGGTGACGCCGAAGGAGACCTAATTCAACTTCGCAGAAATCAAGGGCGGCTGCAAAATTGATCTTATCCTGGATATTAAACTGGCCACACTTTTTGAGAGCATAAAGGTATTCGGCAGTAGATCTGACTCCATTCTGACTGATACCTTTTGATGCTAAGTCGGAATGTACCAGGCCCCAGTTATCTGTATACGGCCAATAGTCCTCTCGAATACCCATAGCTATCGACCTCGAATACGGTTATTTCTTGAATCGAAATATCATGCCGTTGAATTGAGCTTGATTGGTATTGCCAACGCGATTCATCGTTAGTTTGATATCGGGTTGAGTTCCTTGATTGGCCAAGCTGATAGCGCGATTGAACATTAGGTACTTGTCATAGCTATCGACCATTGAGATATTATTGGGTGTTGCGGATATCATGCCCCATTGGTCGTAGTTAATGCCATTGACTGTATCGTTGGTTCCAAGTTTTGTTTCTACCAGAACCTGAGGACCCATAGGCCTAAGGTGGACGAGCGGGGCCTGATTCTTATAGCCATCGTATGTAAAATCAAGCGCCCTACTAACTTTGATATAGCCAATCTTGATATCGCCATAATTATTAGGGGCCTTTCCAGCAACCGAAGTTTCATCGGTAGTGCATCCAACTCCTAGTCCCGCAGTAGATATTTGATAAACGGTTGTGGCCGGGGCTAGTAAATCATACGTGAACTGTGTCCAAGTCCCGCCAATTTTACTGGTATTGTAGTAAAAGCGACCATATGTCCCATCCCAAGTAAATCTAAGTCTATAATATTGACCAAGAGTCAAAGTTTCGGTCGTCGTAGTGGTCGTATATCCTGATGGTGTGCCAATTGCACCAGATCCACACCGAAAATTTAATTTATTTGTTACGTTGTCGACCCAAGTGAACCATCCATAATAAGAAGTAGATGATTCAGCTCTAAAGTGAGAAAAAAGATATAGATTTCCAGTGCCCCATGCGGTTGGCTTAAATTCAACTTCGCAAATCAGCGGGGCTCCTGCGACTGAAATGTCCCAAAGAGCAGGTAGATCTGGAGTTTCATCTACGATTATACGTTTATTGCCAGCCTCGGTCGTCCAAAGATAGCTTCCGACAAAATCAGAGTCATCAGAATGGTAATCTCCACTAACTATGTTAGTATAGTTCATTGATAAACAGGATCCGCTGCGGTCTTCACCTATGTTTGCACTGCTTTTTACACCAGTTGTAACATCTGCAATTTGAGCACAATCTGTGTTACCAAGCATTGTAGTGAAAATAAGATCTGGATCATAGTTGGCCGGAGCATATCCAGCAATTTGACTTGCGGTATACGTAGATTGAGTTCCACCGCTACCAATTGCGATAGCCCGTCTAAAAGGATGTCCGGCAATAGGCCTATAGGTATCTAAAGTCAAAATCGGCGTTCTTTTCGTAAGATATTGGAGGGTGCTGGTTCCGGGAATTAGATTAATCTGAGATTCTTGATCATCATATCCTGTTCCTTGAGATATATTATCTTTACCTTCACCAAGCAATGTGATAAACTCACCGTTGACGTCAAACAGAATGTCGTCTGTTGCAGAGGCGGCAGACCATACGGACCCATTATAGGTTGTTAGTCCACCAGAAGCGTAACTAGATGCCGTTGATTTCAGAACAACCACATAGTTTGCAGCATCAATACTTTCCGTTCCCTTTAATACAAACGCATATGTAGTACTATTGCTAAGGGTGACGTTGAAATTAAACCAAAACCATTGCCCACCAACTCCAATGGTCAATCTAGACGGATCGAGACTATTGGTCGATGTAGCGATTACCGTTCCATTTGGAACGCCACCGGTTGTAGCCTGAATTTCAGCTGTCAGGGCTGATCCTACTGGAATCGTTCCGACTTGATACATTTTGAGACCAAATGATCGAAATCTAGTGGCCGTTGTTAAAAAGGTCTGAGCCAATTCACTAACGGTGCTGGTATTTCTAAATACCTGGGCGGTAGACCCAGCGAGCTGTTGGGTCATGGATCCAATGAAATTGATATCACTGCACACTTCATACAAAAAGCTTTGGCGAGTACCATTCGCATTAGTTTGAATCATATCTTCCACAAAGAAAACGTGATTAGAGTCGACAGGATCGATAGCAATTTTATTAAAGAAAGAAATGTATTCATTACCAGCAGCGGAGGCGCTCCATCCCTGAAAAAAGTCCACTAGGTTTATATTATTTAAGACTTTGGCGGCACTATAAGTTTGGGTACTCAAATCTACAGATACATACTGCATTTTTGTGGCAGCATCTGATATATAGATGTAAGCTTTATTCCCAAGATTTGAACAACCGCAGACATGGGCATTACCGGTAAATGAAGTTCCAGATCCGACAAGTATGTTACTCCCTTCATTATAATACGTATAAAGAATACTTGTGGTGCCATTTTTTGGGAAAACTGTAACCCTATGATTTGGAGCTGAACCGTTGATGCATATCCCCAGAGGATCTGTCAAGAGAGCGTGGGCAAGCGATGCTGAACTTAGCCAATTGTGTGTAGCTCCACCGTTGGTGTACGTTCTCACATATGACGTGGTTGTTGCCGACCGCATTCCACCAATAGCGATAAAACTAAGATCGGTCAGATCGGCAGCTTGGCCAATTTCATAAACGCTAGCAGTGCCAGGAAGCGCAAAAATAACTCCAGGTGTAGCACCAGAAGTATTTAAAGTATCATTGCCAGTAACAACAGTGTCGGTTAATGAAGGCGATCCCGCAGATAAATCAGAATAAACTCCGCGCACATCGATATTGGCCGAAGTAAGAGTCGCGTAAGTTGAAATCATCTTTCCATTGTTAGCAACCATTGGCGGCATGCGAAAATACTGTGCAGATCCATTGGCCTCTTCGACAAAACCCGCGCTTGCAGTAGTTGACTTAGTCGTGCCAAAGTGGATCCATGTCTGCATGTAGTCTTTAGAATAAAACCAATGCCAGCTCCAAGTTGTTGCAGCAGTTTGTTCTGCTAATTTTACGACCGCGTATTGTCCGTTCGGACTAACAGCTCCCAAAAGTAACGATACTGATCCCGTAAGAGAAGCGTTCTTGATAAAAAAGTTTTGCCCTGGAATGCCAACCGTCTGGGAACACACTGCATCAACGATATCCAGATCTTCCAAAGACCCCGCAGCTTTTGACTTAGTCTGAAAAGAATAGTCAAATGGCTGGATTCTATGATAAGTATTTAGAGTCCCACCGGCAAGCCCAAGGGTCAGATCATATAAGCTTGGGTTATTAAACGTAATAGTCGTCTCGTCCGTGCCAACGTTATAAAATATCGTAGAAATGGTAAGAATAGCCAGTTTATCACCCGAAGTCATCAGATGCTTCGTATTTCTTGAGCTGTCATCGTTAGTCGAAACAGCAAAAAAGATTGCCTTATTCCCAGGAGCGGATGCAGAAAAATATGGAGTTAAATCTCCACTATATATAATTACGTTTCCAGTAATACCACTGTTTTTACAAGCAAACTCCTGGATCCTAGCGGTAATGACACCGGTAGCCTGAGTAGATGTAGAAGATGTATTAAGAATTCTTTCATAGGTGCCAGAAGTCTGCCCAGCATCAAGTGCAGCTCCGCCGCTTGTGGCCGATAGATTGGTCCAGGTGCCAAACTCAGCATTGAACGTATCTATGATTTGATTGACGTGCCTAGTCGTAAGGGCATTATTTTCAGCTTGATCCAAAGTGTGGAACAAATCGCCCCAGTCAATAGTAGCCGCAGCGCCAGATCCGCCCCCACTAGAAGCTCCGCCAAGTCTGACGGTCTGACCTTCATCGATCGCCGTGCCATCCCTAAAATAAACCCGCTTAGTGCTGTCCCCGGCATCAACCCGCTTTGCGATAAGAAAGACTTCTTGGTTGGTTGAAGTCACCGCTGGCAAAGGGTTGCCAGTTGTTATGACAGAAACTGTAGCCGTACCGGCAGTTCTATCTATCACTGCTACCAGCATATCACCGCTAGATGCAAAAGCAAATGGGCCAGCTCCGAGATCAATTGTTTGTGGGACCGCCCCACTAATCTTTTGCTCTAATTCAATCTTCAGATTTTCAGTGGTAACAATGCTACTGCCAGTAAATGTAATCTGGCCACCCTGTATTAGGAAAATATTACGATCTTCGAATAGCTTAGCGAGTTCGGCATCGACTTTGGAGAGTACTGTATCTAGGGTATCTTGGGCCGCAGACCCAATCATTGGGAGTGCGGTGTAAATTCTAGATTGCCTTACGGCTGGTCTTGTCGGAGCCATATTCTACCTCTTATCCTATTCTAAACCTAATACGATCATTTACAGCTAAATCAAACGTGAATTGCACTTGTGTCCTGGGCGGAGAGCCAACATAAGTAAAATCCAGGACTGCCTCCAAGCGAATTCCATTCAGAAGAATTTGCAGTTCCGATGACGTATACGTTTGGGCAGCTGGAAGAGATACACTTGTACCGGCTAGGATTGGACCTAAAATTTCTCCGGCTCCGGGCGAACCAGAGACCACATTCAAGGACTGGTCGTAAACCGCTGGGGACGAAGCCTCTGAATATGATCTCTGAACGCCGTTAACTAACCTGAGAAAAGTTCCCATTCCTTAATCCTTTCAATAACTTACGCGATTCCGCGTAGATTTTTGAAGTCGACCCACACCTTGTTCGTAGCCTGAATTGCACCGATGCAATAAGCTGCTTCACCGGTCGTGTTTGCCAAACTAGCTCCGAGGATAAGTGCCCCAGAGGTTCCGACAAACAGCTCTTTACCAACATCACCAGAAGCAAATTCGCCCGTTCCTACGGTCGCTTCACCAAGCAATGTAACGTCAACCGGATCAGCTGCAGCCAAAGGAGTTCCGCCAACGCGGATAACGCCAATCGCTACATAATTATTCAGAGACGTGGCATCCTTATCTGCTTTATAGATCCGACCAGCGGTTTCGCCTGATACACCAAGGCGCACAGCAAAAGTAGTATTAGCTGCGAATGCTTCACCAGCCACCATACTTCGCAAAGCTTTCGGCGCCGACAAAACTGATGCCGAGGATCCAGCTCCACCACTGATTGATGTGCCATCAAATACGTTAGTGTTGATCTTATCTTTATCAACAGCAGCGTTAT
>Ga0102851_10001925_pt1 | contig 12264 bp, 15 predicted proteins | sample Mud3Dept3metaG_FD_79558 | JGI IMG/M metagenome (GOLD analysis project Ga0102851, IMG submission 79558) | Freshwater wetland microbial communities from Ohio, USA, analyzing the effect of biotic and abiotic controls - Mud 3 Core 4 Depth 3... | ecosystem: Environmental > Aquatic > Freshwater >... | reverse complement strand
TGGCCTCGAAGCGCTCGAACAGCGTGAAGGCATCGGCGGTGCCGCCGGCGAAGCCGGCCAGCACCTGGTCTTTATACAGGCGGCGCACCTTGCGCGCATTCGCCTTCATAACGGTGTTGCCGAGCGTTACCTGGCCATCGCCACCAATCACCACGTCGGGGCCGCGCCGGACGCAGAGGACGGTTGTGCCGTGGGCGTTGTTCACCGGAAGGTTCCTCGCATTGAGCCCAGGATTCTAACTCCGGGCGCGACCGGGCGGAAAGCACAGAAACAACGGCTCACCGCGGAGGCGCGGAAAAACGCTTTTGGCTTTTGGCGATTAGCGGTTGGCTATTAGCTAACCGCCAACAGCCAATCGCCAACAGCTGCACTATTTCTTCGCGCCTCTGCGGTGAATACGCAGTTCCGGCACTTCCGACACTACGAAAGCGACAACCCCGCACGCAACCCGTCGAGCACGAACTGCACGGCCAGCGCTGCCAGCACGATGCCGAGCACGCGCCCGACGACATTGGTGCCGGTTTCACCGAGGATTCTGGTCAGGCGCGTGGCAGCCAGCAGCGCCGCCAGCGCCAGCAGCAGTACCACGACCAGCATCGCCAGCACCGCGCCGAGGGTCGCGACCGAGTCGCCGCCGCGCGAGGTGGCCAGCAGGATGGTGGTGATGGCACCGGGACCGGCGATCAGCGGGATGGCCAGCGGAAACACCGAGATGTCGCGTTTCTGCTCGGCCTCGACCTGCTCACGATGGGTCGGGCCGCGCACGCCCGAGTGGCGCGCGAACACCATGTCGATCGCAAGCAGGAACAACAGCAGCCCGCCGGCGATGCGGAATGCCGGCAGGCTGATGCGCAACGCCGCCAGCAGTGCCTCGCCGACCAGCGCGAACGTCACCAGCACCACGCCGGCCAGCACCGTGCCGCGCACCGCCATGCGGCGCCGGTCGGCGGCGCTCTCGCCGGGCGTCAGCGCCACGAACATCGGCGCCAGGCCGACCGGGTCGATCACGACGAACAGCAGCAGGAAGGTGTCGAACAGAATCTCGATCATGGGCCACCGTAGCACGGATACCCGCGCGGGGCGCGTGGGCTCAGGATTTGTCCGGTTCCGTGCGATACTTTGCCGGCGAGTTTAAGGAAACTCCGCCCCACCGCCAAACGCGCGATCGCGCCGGCCGCACCCGACCGATCCGCTTGCGGGCAGATCTGCGTTGCTCGACTTCGAGGACCACGCCGTGACCGATTTTCGCGCTGCCCATGCCGCCGCCTCGTCGTGGCAGGAAGCGGCCGACAGCTGCCTCGCCCAGCTCGGGCCGGTGCCGCCGGCGCTCAACGTCGGCTTTCTCTACGTCACCGACCGGTTTGCCGGCGATCTTGCCGAGATCGTCGCCTTCCTCAAGGAAGAGACCGGTGTGCCGCACTGGACCGGCACGGTCGGGGTCGGCGTCTGCGGCAGTGGCCAGGAGTATCACGACGAGCCGGCGATGAGCCTGCTGCTGGCTGGCTTCCCGGAGGAGCAGTTCCGCATGATCCCGCCGCTCACCGAGGACAGCGCACCGCTGCTGCGCAAACACGGCGACTGGCTCGCCGGCCACGATTTCCACTTCGGCATCGTGCACGGCGATCCGCGCCAGATGCAGCTGCCGGCGCTGCTGCAGTCGCTCGCCGAGGCGACCCACGGCTTCCTGGTCGGCGGACTGGCGTCGTCGCGCCACGGCTACGCGCTGATCGCCGACGGCACCGCGCAGGCGATGCTGGCCGGGATCCTGTTCAGCCCGGAGGTGGCAGTGGCTACCGCAGTGAGCCAGGGCTGTGCGCCGTTCGGCGCCATCCACGAAATCACCGAATGCCAGCGCAATATCGCGGTGCGGATCGACAACCGCCCCGCGCTCGAGGTGCTGCGCGAGGAGATGGGGGACGTGCTGGCCCGCAACCTGGCGCGCGCCGCCCAGAACATCGGCGCGGCACTGCACGTGCGCGGCAGCGACACCGGCGACTTCCTGGTGCGCAACCTCATGGGCGTCGACGAGAACAACGGGCTGGTGGCGATCGGCGAGATGCTCGAGGCCGGGCAACTGCTGCAGTTCTGCCGGCGCGACCCGGACAGCGCGCGTGCCGACCTGCGCCGCACCCTGCGTGACCTGAAGGCCCGCGCGCCGAAGGCACGCGGTGCCCTCTACCATGCCTGCGTCGGCCGCGGCCCGCACCTGTTCGGTCCCGATTCCGGCGAGCTGCGCATGCTGCGCGAGGAACTCGGCGACCTGCCGCTCGCCGGCCTCTACTGCAACGGCGAGATCGCCGCCAACCGGCTGTACGGCTATACGGGCGTACTAACGCTGTTTCTGTAGCGGTTATCGCTCGAGAGGAAGCTGTTAGCTATTGGCAAAAGCCTATGAATCTTCACCGCAGAGGCGCAGAGACGCAGAGAAAGGCAAGGCAGATATCAGAAGGTTTTCTCTGCGCCTCGGCGTCTCTGCGGTGAGATGTGCTGTTAGCTGTTAGCCAACAGCTGATCGCTAATAGCTAATAGCCGCCTTACTCCAACCGGAACCCGACCCGGATCTTGACCTGCCAGTGGGCGATCTTGCCGTCCTGCAGGTGGCCGCGGGTCTCGACGACCTCGAACCAGTCGAGGTGCTTGATGGTCTTGGCGGCACGATCGATGGCGTTGCGTACGGCGTCGTCCGTGCCCTTGCTGGACGAGCCGACGATTTCGATGAGCTTGTAGACATGATCCGACATCGCGCTTCTCCTTGGCTTTGTTGTGGTGGAAGTCAGAGCGGCCGCTGGCAGTGCCAGCAGACCGCAAAGTCGGGCGGGTTCTCTTCGCCGCAGGCGCTGCAGCGCTGGGCGCCGCCGGTCGTGGCGGCGCGCTCATAGTCTTCGATCACGCGCCGGGCGCGCGCCAGATCGCCGTCGTCGTCGATCCACACTTGCGGCGCGATCTCGGTGAGCGGCAGCTCGCCGCCGGCACCGGGCGCGTACTCGTTCAGTACCCGGGCATCGATACCGGCCGCCGCCAGCAGGCCGCGCACGAGATGCGCCTCGTGGATATGGGCAGCGACATAGAGCCGCTGCATGGGGATCAGTAGTAGCTCTTGTGCTGCGAGCGGCGCGTGCCGGCGCGCTGTACCACCACCCCGCGCACCGTGAACGGTCCGGCGAGCTCGACCGTCTCGTAGGCGTCATTGAGCGGCTTGAGCAGCCGGCGCCCGTCCTCGACCACGAACTGGCGGAAAATGGTGTCGCCGGCGTAGTCGACCACCGCATACTCGCCGCTCTGCGCCGACATCCGCGGCTCGACGATGATGATGCAGCCGTCCCAGAACTCCGGCGCCATGCTGTCGCCCATCACGCGCAGGGCATACGGCTCCAGCTCGGAACACCCGCCGCCGGTGCTGCAGCTGCCGTCGCTCATGATTTACCTCCATACATATCCTGAATTGCGGCCAAAATTAGCACATTTCGCCGCCCGGCCGCCATTGACCGCATGGCCCGTCAGGCCTTGGCCAGCGGCAGGAACAGCGGCCCGGACCGGGATACTACAACTTGCTCACCGCAGAGGTGCGGAGAAAACCAAGTCGAATATGTTTGATTTTGCCTTTCTCTGCGCCTCTGCGTCTCTGCGGTGAAATTTCATACATCGCATCGACGCATACCCGACGCCGGTTCAGGCCTTCTTGCGCCGCGCCCGCGGGTGGGCCGCATCGTAGACCTTGGCGAGGTGCTGGAAATCGAGGTGGGTGTACACCTGGGTGGTGGACAGATTGGCGTGGCCGAGCAGTTCCTGCACCGCGCGCAGGTCGCCGCTCGACTCCAGCAGGTGACTGGCGAACGAATGGCGCAGCATGTGCGGATGGACCGGGACATCGAGCCCCTGGCGCACCGCCCAGTGTTTCAGGCGCTGCTGCACGGCACGTGCGCCGAGGCGCCGGCCATTGCGGCCGAGAAACAGCGCCGGCTCACCCGGCGGCGCCAGCGCCGCGCGCGCACCAAGCCAGGCCGCAAGTGCGGCGCGCGCCTGGGCACCAACCGGCAGGATGCGGGTCTTGGCGCCCTTGCCGGTCACCGTGACGCTGGCGTCGCGCAGGTCGAGATCGCTGAGATTGAGCGCGACCAGCTCGGCCAGTCGCAGCCCGGAGGAATAGAACAGCTCGATCATGGCGCGGTCGCGCTGCGCGAGCGCGTCACCGCCCTCGATCCCGGCCAGCCGCACCGCCTGCTCCACCGACAGCGCCTTCGGCAGGCGCTTGCCGGACTTCGGCGCCGGGATGCCGGTGAACGGGTTGCGGGTGACGGCCTGCTCGCGCAGCAGGTAGCGGTAGAACGAGCGCGCCGCCGACAGCGACCGCTGGATGCTGCGGCCGGCCAGGCCGTGACGGTGGAGCTGGGTAACGAAGCCGCGCGCGGCGGCGGGGTCGAGGTCCCGCCAGTCGTCGACGGCGCGCGCCGCACAGAAACCGGCGAGCAGCCCGAGATCGCGCTGATAGTTGCTTCGGGTATGGGGCGACAGCCGCCGCTCGCTCGCCAGGTACTGCAGGTATTCGTCGAGCCGGCGGCGGGCGCGGGCGTTCATCCGTCGGCCTGCACCAGGTGGCGGACGACCGCCGCCATCAGCAATTCGCCGAGGCGCGCCAGATAGACCGTGCCCATGTCGGAGCGGAAACGCTGGGCGTCGCGGCTGCCGAGCGCCAGCACCCCGCGCAGCGCGTGCCGACTCATGTCGACAATGGCGGTCGAATGAATCTCGGCGGCCTGGTCGCCGAACAGGACGGTGAGCGTGTCCGGCTCGAGACTCGTGCCGCACAGCGGCTGGCGGTTGCGCTCGGCCAGTCGCGCGCGCAGCGCATCGAGCACGGTGTCGTCATCGGCAACGAACTCGCGCCGCGGGCAGACCGGGCGCGGATTGCCGGCAAGGCGCAGTGCCACGACGTCGATACCAAACTCCTGGCGCAGCATGTCATGGGCGGTATCGAGCACCTCGTCGAGGGAACCGACCTCGATCATGGCGAGCGTGAAGCGGTGGGTGCGCTCGGACAGCTGGTCGTTGTCGCGGGCGATGGCGATCAGGTCGTGCAGCTCGCCGGCCAGGCGGTCGTTGCGCTCGCGCAGCACCCGCACCTGTCGCTCGACCAGCGACACCGCACGCCCGCTCTCCGGGTGCGGCAGGGTGAGCGCCGCCAGCAGCTGCGGGTGGCGCAGGAAGTAGTCCGGGGTCTGTTCGAGGAAACGGTTGACCGACTCCTCCCAGTCCGCAGACCGCCCGGGACTGTCGCTCGTCGATTGCTTGCTCATAGCCGCTCCAGGTCGATCTCGCCGTCAAACACACTCACCGCCGGGCCGGTCATCATCACCGGCTCGCCCTCGCCGCACCAGCTGATATGCAATGTACCACCGCGCAGCCGCACCTCGACACGCTCGTCCAGCAGCCCGCGCAGCCGCCCGGCAACCACCGCCGCGCACGCGCCGGTACCGCAGGCGAGCGTCTCGCCGGCACCGCGCTCCCACACCCGCACCCGCGCATGGGCGCGGTCGAGCACCTGCAGGTAGCCGGCATTCACCCGGCGCGGAAAACGCGCATGGTGCTCGATCAGCGGACCCTGGGTGGTCACCGGCGCGGCGTCGACATCGGCGACCACCTGCACCGCGTGCGGGTTGCCCATCGATACCACGGTCACCGGCACGATGGTCCCGGCCACCTCCAGGTCATGGCTGAGCTGGCGGGTCGGCGCCTCGAACGGGATCTCGCGCGGTTCGAACCGCGGCACGCCCATGTTGACGGTCACGTCGCCGTCCGCCTCGAGGCGCGGATAGATCACGCCGGCCACGGTCTCGACCGCGATCTCGTCCTGGCGGGTGAGCTGCTTGTCGCGCACGAAGCGCACGAAGCAGCGCGCGCCGTTGCCGCACTGCTCGACCTCGCCACCGTCGGAATTGAAGATGCGATAGCGGAAATCGACCCCCGGGCGGGTCGGCCGCTCGACCACCAGCACCTGGTCGCAGCCGATGCCGCGGCGCCGGTCGGCCAGGCGTCGCACCCGTTCGGGGGTCAGGCTGACCGCCTGGGTGACGGCGTCGAACACGACGAAGTCGTTGCCGAGGCCGTGCATCTTGGTGAATCGCACCATGGACATAGAGTAGCGCTTGCCACCCGCGGAGGAAACCTGAAATAGTGGTTTTCTGCACGACCCGATGGACGCCACCGTGAAGAAGTTCGTCGACAGCCACTACGCCCGCCTCCGCACCCACCCCAATCACTGGGTGCGCAAGACCGTGGGCATACTGCTGGTGATCGGCGGGCTGCTTGGGTTCCTGCCGGTACTCGGCTACTGGATGCTGCCGCTCGGGCTTGGCCTGCTGGCGGTCGACTGGCCGGTGGCACGGCGCGCCTACCGGCGGCTGCTGAGCTGGTGGGGCCGGTGGCTGCGGGGACTGCGTCTCAAGGCGCGGAGCGCGGCCCAGCGCCGAAAAGCCGCAGGTACTCCTGGTAGAGGCAGCGGTCCATGACCACGGTGAGGCCGGCGGCGCGGGCGCGCGCGGCAGCCGGCTCATTCACCACCCCCTGCTGCAGCCAGACGGCTGGCAACTTCAGGGCGATGCAGGCGTCGACGATCTCGTCGACATGCTCGGGGGCCCGGAACACGTCGACCAGGTCGATCTGGCCCCGGTCCGGGATCGAGGCCAGATCCGGATAGGCCTTCTCGCCCAGCCCTTCGGCCAGGGCCGGCCGCACCGGGATGATGCGGTAGCCGAAGCGCTGCATGGCCAGGGCCACACCGTGGCTGGCACGGTCCTTCTTGGGCGAGAACCCGACCACTGCAATGGTACGCACGCGCTGCAACAGTTCACGCAGCTGATCGTCGCCGGGGTTTTCAAAGACCATGTTGTTCACTCCGGCAACAGCGATTCGGCCCGCAGCAGCTCCTCGATGGTCTCGCGCCGCCGCACCTCGTGGACGCGGCTGCCGTCGACCAGCACCTCGGGCGCGCGTGGGCGGGTGTTGTAGTTGGAGCTCATGCTCGACCCGTAGGCCCCGGCCGAGCACACCGCCAGCAGGTCGCCGGCCTGGACGGCGAGCGAGCGCTCGTGACCGAGAAAATCGCCGGTCTCGCACACCGGGCCGACCACGTCATAGGTCTGTGCCGGCCCCTCGCGCCGCAGCACCGGCACGATCTCCTGCCAGGCGTCGTACAGCGCCGGGCGCATCAGATCATTCATGGCGGCATCGACGATGGCGAAATTCCGGTCGTCGCTGTGCTTGAGGTATTGCACCCGTGTCAGCAGCACCCCGGCGTTGCCGACGATCGCCCGGCCCGGCTCGATCAGCAGCTTGAAATGGCGGTACCGGGGGCCGTGGGCATCGAGCTTGCGCAGCAGGGTGGCGACGTAATCCTGCGGCGATGGCGGCTGCTCGTCGCGGTAGCGGATGCCGAGCCCGCCGCCGAAATCGAGGTGCCGGAGCACGATGCCGTCGGCGCTGAGCTGGTCGACCAGCGCCAGCACCCGCTCGACGCTGTCCTCGAAGGGTGCGAGCTCGGTGAGCTGCGAACCGATGTGGCAGTCGACACCGGTGACACGCAGGTGCGGCAGTTGCGCGGCGACGTGGTAGGCCTGGCGCGCAGCCGACATCGGGATGCCGAACTTGTTGTCCTTGAGACCGGTGGAAATGTACGGGTGGGTCTTGGCGTCTACGTCCGGGTTGATGCGCAGGCTGACCGGCGCATGCTGCCCCAGCTGCCCGGCGACCTCGTTGAGCCGCACCAGCTCGGCCTCGGATTCGACATTGAAGCAGTGGATGCCAGCCTCGAGCGCGCGCTCCATCTCCTGCACACCCTTGCCGACGCCCGAGAACACCACCTTGCCCGGGTCGCCGCCGGCCGCCAGCACCCGTTCCAGCTCGCCGACCGAGACGATGTCGAATCCGCTGCCGAGGCGCGCGAGCAGCTGCAGCACCGCCAGGCTGGAGTTGGCCTTGACCGCGTAACACACCAGGTGGTCGCGGCCGCCGAAGGCCTGGTCGAAGGCACGCCACTGCGCCTCGATGTGGGCGCGCGAGTACACGTAGCAGGGCGTGCCGAAGCGCTCGGCGACATCGGCGAGCGCGACGCCCTCGAGGAACAGGCGCGCGTCGCGGTAGTTCAGCGGATTCATTTGTCGGATGAGGTGGTCTGGCCGGGACGCGGCTGGTCCGGCAGGTAGAGCGGGCCCTTCTTGCCGCAGCCGGCCGCGAGTGTCGCGAGCAGTGCGACGGCCACAAACAGTACGGTGATTCGGCTGGTCGACATGAATTGAATTGGTGGCCGCAATCGGCTCGACTAGTTTGTTGAAAAAGGCCATCCTGGCCTTTTTCAACTCGCTTCGCCGCGGCGCATGTCCGCGGCTCGCTCCGAAAATCAAACACTTGCGTGTTTTATTTTCGTGCGACGCATCCCTGCGTCGCCTAGCAGTTCGTTTTCAACGAACTGCTAGAATACCCGCTTTCTCACACCCAAGGAACCCGCATGAACGACGCGGAATTTCACCAGCGCGTGATCGACACCCTGCGGCGCATCGAGCATGCGGTCGAGACCAGCGGCGCGGACATCGAATTCGAGAACGCCGGCGAGATCCTGACGCTCGAGTTCACCAACGGCACCAAGATCATCGTCAACAAGCAGGGCGCCGCCCGCCAGATCTGGGTGGCCGCCAAGTCCGGCGGGTTCCACTACAGCTTCGATGCCGCCAGCGGCCAGTGGCGCGACGACCAGAGCGGGGCGGAGCTGTTCGCCGAGCTGTCGCGACTGGCGAGCGCGCAGGCGGGGGAGGAAGTTGAAATTAGCGGTTAGCTATTAGCGGTTGGCTATTGGCTTCTTGCCATTGGCTAATCGCCAACCGCTAACAGCTGATCGCTGTCTTTTGACCACCTATCGCGGCCAAATGGCCGCTCCTGCAAGTATGCACCGTGTTGTGCCTGTAGGAGCGGCCGTTTGGCCGCGATGGTGTTTCGGGCGTTGCGGTTCGCTGCACTCAACCCGAACTGCGAGCGGTTAGCTTTTAGCTAACAGCCAATCGCCAATAGCTAACCGCTGTCTCACTCCCAACTCCCCTCCTTCGCCGTAAACCTCCCCTGCTCCCCGCAGCGCGGACAGCTGATGAAGGTCGCGTCATCCGGCAGCAGCTCCACGCCCTCCTCGTAACAGGTGCCGCAGCGTGGAGTCTCGCCCGGCGTAATCCAGGTGCTGCCAACGGTCTTGCAGGCCCGGCAGCGGAACAGCGAGAGGTACGGCGACGGCTGACGGCCCTTGCCGACCGGGATATCGGTCATTTCGGTGTTGCAGCGCTTGCAGTGGTAATCGACGAACTTGCCCATGGCGGTGCCCGGAATGGAAATCGAACGTTTAAATCCTTCACTGCATAGTCGCAGAGCAATGCCGGTCAGTTATACAGCTATTAGCTATTGGCAATTAGCTGTTAGCTAAAAGCCAACCGCTAATCGCCAACAGCTATTCTCCGCGCCTCTGCGGTGAAAAATATTATTTGCCACTTCCTGCACGCCCGGGAAATACCTCCCGTGCCACATCCTTGTAATGCCGGGCGAAATGCACCGTCAAGCCCTTGCGGATGTGCGCCGGCAACTCGTCGAAATCGCGCTTGTTGGCGGCCGGCAGGATCAGCTCCTCGATGCCGACGCGGCGCGCGGCGATCACCTTTTCGCGGATGCCGCCGACCGGCAGCACCTCGCCCATGAGCGTGATCTCGCCGGTCATGGCCAGCGGCCGGGCGATTTTTTCGCCGCGCGCCAGTGACAGGAGCACGGTGGCCATGGTGACACCGGCGCTCGGACCGTCCTTGGGCGTGGCCCCGGCCGGCACGTGCAGGTGGATGAATGCCTTCTCGAAGTAATCCGGCGGTGCGCCGTAGTCCTTGAGGTGCGAACTGATGTAGCTGTAGGCGATCTCGGCCGACTCGCGCATCACCTCGCCGAGCTGGCCGGTGAGCTTGAAGCCGCGGGTCTGCTGGTAGACGCGGGTGGCCTCGACGTCGAGCGTGGCGCCGCCCATTGGCGTCCACGCCAGCCCGGTCACCACGCCGACTGCGCGGCGCGGCTTTTCCGGCTCGAACCACGGCTTGCCGAGATAGTCGTCCAGGTTCTTGCGGCCAACCCGCATCGGCGGCTTCTTGCCCTTGAGCAACGCCACCACCGCCTTGCGTGCGATCGCGTTCAGCTGCTTCTCCAGGTTGCGCACCCCGGCCTCGCGCGCGTAACCCTCGATCACCGCTTCGAGGGCGGCGTCGTCGATGGCGAGCTGCGCGGGCTTGAGGCCGGACTTTTCAAGGACCCGCGGCAACAAATGATGCTTGGCGATCGCCAGCTTCTCGCTGGTGATGTAGCCGGACAGGCGAATCGTCTCCATGCGGTCGAGCAGCGGCCCGGGGATGGTGTCGAGCTGGTTGGCGGTGCACACGAACAGCACCTTGGACAGGTCGAAGCGTACGTCCAGGTAGTGATCGAGGAATTCGCCGTTCTGGGCCGGGTCGAGCACCTCGAGCAGCGCCGAGGCCGGGTTGCCCTGGTAGCTGGCCGAGAGCTTGTCGATTTCGTCGAGCATGATCACCGGGTTGGCGACCGCGACCTCCTTGAGCGCCTGCACGAATTTGCCGGGCATGGCGCCGATGTAGGTGCGGCGATGGCCTTTGATCTCGGCCTCGTCGCGCATGCCGCCGACCGAAAAGCGGTAGAACTTGCGCCCGAGCGCCTCGGCGATCGATTTGCCGATCGAGGTCTTGCCGACCCCGGGCGGGCCAACCAGCAGCAGGATGCTGCCGGCGATCGCGCCCTTCATGGTGCCGACCGCCAGGAACTCGATGATGCGCTCCTTCACGTCGTCGAGCCCGTCGTGGTCACGGTCGAGGATCTTGCGGGCGCGCTTGAGATTGAGCTGGTCCTCGGAGTACTTGCCCCACGGCAGGTTCGTCAGCCAGTCGAGGTAGTTGCGCGTCACGGCGTATTCCGGCGAGCCGGTCTCGAGCACCGACAGCTTCTGCAACTCCTCGTCGATGCGCTTGCCGGCCGCCTCTGGCAGCACCAGGCCTTCGAGCCGGGCGCGGAAGTTGTCGAGCTCGGCGGTGCGGTCGTCCTTGGCCAGGCCGAGTTCCTTCTGGATCGCCTTCAGCTGTTCCTTGAGGAAGAACTCGCGCTGCTGCGTCGAGATCTTGTCCTCGACCTGTTTCTGGATGTGCGCCTGGGTTCTGGCCAGCTCCACTTCCTTCTTCAGCAGCACCAGCACCTTCTCCAGCCGCTCGAGGATACGGGTCGATTCGAGCACGTCCTGCAGCTCCGATTTGCTGGCGGTGGTGAGGCTGGCGGCGAAGTCCGCCAGGCTCGACGGCTCATCCGGCCCGATGCGGTTCAGGAAGAACTTGAGCTCCTCGCCGTACAGCGGGTTGAGCGGCAGCAGCTCCTTGATGGTGTTGATGAGCGCGACCGAGTAGGCCTTGAGCTCCGGCACCTGGGCATAGCCGGTCTCGGGGAAGTACTCGACGTGCGCCACGAACGGTCGCGCGCGCGACACCCAGTCTTCGATGCGGAAGCGCTGCAGCCCTTCGACCAGCACCTGCAGCTTGCCCTCGTGCTCGGCCACGCGGTGGATGCGGCACACCGTGCCCATCGGGTAGAAATCGTCCGGACCGGCGGCGTTCGGATCGTCGCCGCGCACCAGCACCAGGCCGACCGCCTTCTGCGGCGTCTCCATGGCCGCCTCGATGGTGCGCGCCCACGGCTCCTTCTCCACCACCAGCGGGATCGCCTGGGCCGGGAAGAACGGGCGGTCGGCGAGCGGCAGTATGTGCAGCAGGCCGTGCAGCACGTCCTGCGGACGCGCCAGTTCGACACCGCCGGTGGCCGCGGATTCGGCGGTGGATTCCTCGTTGTCGGTGTCGTTGGTCATGCGGTCGCCCTTGCCCACAGAGTAGGGTTTGCGAAGGCCGTATTCACCGCGGAGGCGTGGAGAAGGGCTATTAGCTATTAGCTATTGGCGGTTGGCTAAAAGCCAACCGCTAATCGCCAACAGCTGCGTTACTGCCTTTGCCTTTCTCCGCGTCTCTGCGGTGAGATTTGGCCGTTCGAGCTTCCGTCTATGGGGCGAACCGTGCCGGTCTTCAAGCCGTCCGGCTACGTAGTGAACCCGCGCTACTTGACCGGCCGCACCCGCGCCGCGCACTCCTTGGCGCGCTTGCGCGCAATCTCGACATTATTACCGGTGGCGAGCGCCACACCCATGCGCCG
>Ga0102851_10001924_pt1 | contig 12265 bp, 12 predicted proteins | sample Mud3Dept3metaG_FD_79558 | JGI IMG/M metagenome (GOLD analysis project Ga0102851, IMG submission 79558) | Freshwater wetland microbial communities from Ohio, USA, analyzing the effect of biotic and abiotic controls - Mud 3 Core 4 Depth 3... | ecosystem: Environmental > Aquatic > Freshwater >... | reverse complement strand
GAGCAGCACAAAAACCGCCGCGAAGCCCGACAGCACCCAGGGGTTTTGCAGCGCGGCGGACAACAGCGTGCCGAGCAGTCCGGCGGCAACTCCCGCGAGCGCGTAGGTGATCGCCATGCCCAGTACGTAGGCAAGCGACAATGCGAAGCCGCGCGCACGTGTCAGATGCTCGCCATGCGGCACCAGTATGCCCGAGAGGATCGGTATCATCGGAAATACGCACGGCGTCAGCGCGAGCAACAAGCCGAAGCCGAAAAAACTCATCACCAGCGCCCAGTAGCCGCCCTTGAACAATTCCGCTATCAGCGTGTCTTCCGACTGCGCCTTGCCGCGCGGCGCGGCGGCCGACGCAGGCGCGCCGGGCGCGGATTGCAGAAACGGCGATACGCCCGCGCTGAACGCACCCGTCGAGAGCCCGGTGTGCCTGATTTCAGCTTTCTGCTCCTGCGGCGGATAGCACACGCCGATATCAGCGCAGCCCTGCGACACCGCGTTTAGCGTGAAGCGCGGCACCGGCTCGCCCGCCACGGCAAGCGGCAGCACGAAGCGCATATCGCCGCGGTAGATCTGCATCTCGCCGAAGAACTCGTCTTTCTTGATTGTGCCCGGCGGCAGCTGCGACGCATCGAGCGAGATGGAAGCGGGCTCAGTGCCGAACCGGAATTTGTCGCGGTACATGTAATAACCGGGCGCGATTTCGTAGCGCACCTCGAGCCGGTCGGCGGCTAGCATGCGCGCCGAAAAACGGAACGCTTTCTCGGGCTCGAGCAATTCCGGCCCGCCCGCGCGCGCGGCGCACGCAAGCAGCAGCAACAGGGCAACAATCAGGCGCATCAGCGACACAACTTGCTCATCCGATCTCGGTGACGGTCTCGGCGCCTACCCATTCGAGGTACTCGGGCAATCCGCGCTCTATAGGGACAGCGACGATTTCAGGAAGTTCGTAGGGATGCAGGCTCTTGATTGCAGCCTCGAGTTCGGGATAAATCGCGGCGCGCGTCTTGATCAGCAGCGGCACCTCGGTGGCGGTTTCAAGCTTGCCCTGCCAGCGGTAGACCGACGTGCATTCGGCCAGAATATTGACGCACGCCGCGAGCTTGCGCTCGATCAGCGCGCGCGCGATTTTCAGCGCAATGTCGCGGTCGGGCGCGTTCGTGATCACGATCAATGCGCTCATCGCCCTGCGCCTAGATCCGGGGCGGCGGCAGCGCCGCGGCGATACCCTCGCGCACCGTCGGGTAGCGCAGCTTGAGCCGCAGTTCCCGTTTGATGCGGTAATTCGACAGCCGCCGCGACTCGTTCATGAACGACAGCAGATCGGGACCGATGCGCTGGCTTGCTTCGGCGCGGGAAATGCGCTGCGGGCGCGGCAGGCCGAAACGGTCGGCGACCAGATCGAAGTAATCGCCCATTTTGAGCAGGCTGTCGTCGGCAGCGTTGTAAGCGCGGCCGGACGGCGCGAAACGCAGCGCCGCGACCGCCGCGCGCGCCAGATCCGCGGCATGGATGTGGTTGGTGTAGGCGTCCTCTTCAGCGCACAAAGCCGGGGTGCCGGCCTGCAGCCGCGCCAGCGGCAACCTCGCTTCGGAGTATATCCCCGGCGCGCGCAGGATCGCCACGCGCACCCCACAGCGCCGTCCCCATACTCGCAACTGGCGCTCCGCATCGACACGGCGTTGCGCGCGCGCGGTCTGCGGCCGCGGGGCCCGCGTCTCGTCCACCCACTCGCCGTCGCAGTCGCCGTAGACGCCGCTGGTGCTGATGTAGACCAGTTGCTGTGGTAGACTTTCGCCCTTTGCCAGCGCTGCGATCAGGTGGGCAGTGCGTGTGTCGCGTGTGCCGCGACGCGGGGGTGGAGCGCAATGCAGGACGTCGTGGGCAATGCCCGCCAGCGCCCCGAGGCTCGCCGCGTCATCGAGATCCCCCGTAATCGGCACCATGCCGTGGGCACGCAGCAGCGGCGCCCGCTCGCGGCTGCGGGTCAGAGCATAAATGCGGTAGCGATCGCGCAGTTGAGGCGCCGCGCGCAGCGCTATATCGCCGCAACCGATGATCAGCAAACGTCGCATGGAGAGCAAATTTTAACCGAAAAGCCGCGCGCCCGGACCGGATCGTAGCGCCATTCCCGCAACCGCCATGCCCAATCAAGTCACCCTCAAACCGAGCGACCACGTTTTTACCGCGCGGGACGACGAAACCATCCTCGATGCCGCCCTGCGCGAAGGTTTCGTGATCTCATATGGCTGCCGCAACGGCGCATGCGGCACCTGCAAAGGCAAGTTGCTCGCGGGTACGGTCGATTACGGCACTTATCAGGACACCGCGCTGACGGACGCCGAGAAACGGCTCGGCCTGGCGTTGTTCTGCCAGGCGCGCCCCCGCGGCGACATCGTGATCGAGTGCCGCGAGATCGGCGCCGCGAAAGACGTCCCCATCAGGACGCTGCCGTGCCGGGTGCAGAAAATGCAGCGCGTCGCGGCCGACATCGTACTGCTGCACCTCAAGCTGCCCACCGCGGAGCGGATGCAGTTTCTGGCCGGGCAATATCTCGACATCCTGCTGAAGGACGGCACGCGCCGCAGTTTCTCGATGGCAAACGCACCGCACGACGACGAATTCCTGCAGTTGCACGTGCGCAACTACGGCGGGCCGTTCAGCGAACACGTATTCACCCGGATGAAGGAACGCGATATCCTGCGCTTTGAAGGTCCGCTCGGCACTTTCTTTCTGCGCGAAGACAAGGATAAGCCGGTTATCCTGCTCGCGAGCGGAACCGGCTTCGCGCCGATCAAGGCGATCCTCGAGCACGCGTTCCATACCCGCGACCCGCGCTCGTTCGTGTTGTACTGGGGCGCACGGGTGCGCGCCGACCTTTACCTGGACGAGTTGCCCGCGCGGTGGGCGCGCGAGCACAACAATTTTCAGTATGTGCCGGTGCTGTCGGAGCCGCTGCCTGGAGACAACTGGCACGGGCGCACCGGCCTCGTGCACGAGGCGGTCGTCCATGACATTCCCGATATGAGCGGCTGCCAGGTCTACGCTTGCGGCGTGCCGGTGATGGTCGAGGCCGCGCACCGCGACTTCACCTCGCGCTGCGGACTGCCCGAGGAGGAGTTCTTCTCCGACGCGTTCACGCCCGCCAGGCCGTCGGCTCAAACCTCAAAGTAAGAGTGCCTAAGCCCGCGTTAGACCGGCATGCGCCGGCGGCCGGCGGCCATCTGCTTGAGCTGCGCGCCGGCTAATTCCAGGCTTTCCCGGTAGTGCCGGAGCGCGGCATCCGGGTTGCCCAGCCTCTCCTGCAGCTGCGCCAGCGCCAGGTGGGCCGAGTACGTCGGCTCGACCGAAAGGCTCGCTTCGAGATAGCTCTGCGCCTTGCCCCACAGCTGCTGCTGCGTGCACAGCTTGCCGAGCACGAACAGGAGCACCGCATCGCGGGGATTGGTCTTGAGCCAGTTCTCGGCACGCTCGATCTGGCGGACCACATCGGGCCCGGCGCATTCGGCGTACAGCGCCACCAGATCGGAGTTCCATTCCGCTTCGAGCGCGTGTTCGATGATCTGGTTCGCCTGCGCGCAATCGCCGAGCGCCGCGAAGCATTCTGCCGCGGCCGCCGCAATCCTGGCGTCGCGCTTCTGGCGCGCGGGGATTTTCTGCCAGCTTTCCTCGAGTGCGCGGCGGTCGGGTGCCTGGCGCGTCAGACACTCGGTGTAGGCGTAGCGCCTGAGCTGACCGGCCTGCGTCGCATCGAATACGCCGCGCCGCTCAAGCTGGTCGACGAGCGGCAGCGTCTGCTCCCAGTTCCCGGCCTGCTGCTGCGCTTTCAACTCGAGCCGCAGCGCCGCCGTATGCTTCTCGGGAAGCGCCTTTAACGCGAGCAGCGCATCCTGAAAGCGGCGCTCATCCAGCAGCATCGAGGCGGCGGCGATGATGCGCAGCGCGGAATTCCCGGTAAGCTCTGCGGCGCGCGCGAGGTAGCCGTCGCGCTGCTCGTAATGGCGCAGTTCATGCGCCGCGCGCGCCGCGAGCACCGCGCCGAGCGCCGGCGCTTCGCCCGCCTCCATTGCGCTCGCGGCGGCTTGCTCGGCGCGGCCGTAGCGCCCTTCGAAAAACGCGACCAGCGCGTCCAGCAGCATGCTGCGCGCTTTTTCCCGGCGCCGCCGCTCCCGGAAGTCGCGTACTTGCGCCGGCAGCCCGAGTGCGCCCAAAACAAACCGCAGCAGCAGGTAGACCACCGCGAAACCGGTGGCCAGCAGCAAAAGCACCAGATTGAGCGACAGCTCGACGCGGTACGGCGGCCATACCAGCAGCGCGTAGCCGGTATTGAGGCGCAATGCCAGCGCCAGCGCGACGGCAAGCGCAAATAACCCGAGGATCCAGAATACCCAGCGCACGCGTCTTCCCGGCTAGCGGCCGCGCTCGCGCGTCAGCCGGTAATTGCGCACCGCGTCAAGGCTCGCCGCGACATCGGGAAGCTCGATGCCGATCGGGCTGTCGTGCAACTCGCTCAGCGCGGTAACGGCGCTGGCGACAGTCTTGGCGCGTGTGTCGTAATAGCGCGTCAACCAGTCGCGCGCCGCCTTGAGATCGGCGTGGAAGCTTTTTTCGTCATGGGCAAGCAACGCCAGGCGCGCGCTCAGGAGCCGCAGCTTGAAGTTTTCGCGCAGAAAATAGGCCTGCGCCGGCGCGAGCAGCGGCAGTTCCGGACGCTCCATGTTCTGTATCCGCACCAGATCGCGCAGGTCGCTCCACAGCTCACGCGCGAAGCGCATCCAGGCGCTGTCGTCGGCAGCGCCCGGGGTCGTGGGTGCCGACGCGGGTGGGCGGACTTCCATCGCCAGCGGCAGGCTATCGATCGCGCCGAGCAGATTGTCGAGACGCGCGCTGATCCCGACCACGTCGACGTGCGGCGCAAGCTTGAGCCGCTCGATGTCGCGCGCGATCACTTTGCGCAGCCCCGCCAATTGCGGCCTGCCGACCCGCGTGAGCCGCGCGTCGGCGGCTTGCAACGCGATCAGCGCCGACTTGATGTTGCCCGCGATCTGCAGCTGCTGGTTCGCGATCAGCAGGATCTGTTCGACGTCGGCGAGCACCGATTCGTCGCGGCTGCGGGACAGTTCCTGGTACAGCGCTTCGAGCGCGACCTGCTGGCTCTGGGACTCCTGCAGCTTGGCCTCGAGCACGCCGAGTTTGACCTGGGCTTCGCGCGTCGCCTCGCGCACCTGCTCGGCGACGCCGCGGCTTTCCTTGTTTTGCGCATCGGCCTCGGCCAGACGCCGCGCGAGCTCGTACTGCAGCGTGTTGATCTGCCGGTGACTGTCGTACCACTGCCATGCGAGCAGCGCCACGGCCAGCACCGCGACGAACGCCCACGACTGCCGGTAGAGCCGCTGCGCCAGACCCGGCGGCGCGCCCTGCGCCGCTGCTTCGCTGCCGCGGGTTTCAGGCTGTGACGGGGTTTCCATGCAGTCAACTCTAATCAGTAGCGGCGGCGCTGTAAACCGGCACCGGCGTTCAGGCGTGGACGGCGAACCACTGTTCGAGCCCCTGCACGAGCCCCTCGTCTCCCTGGGCGGTCAACACCACGGTTGCAATGCCCAGCTCGCGGGCGGCCTGCTCGATGCGCGGGTGCGGCACGAACAGCGGCGTTTTTTTCAGCCACGACTGGCCGAGCTTGCCGACCAGATCGAACAGATTGCGCAGACCCTCGCTGCTGGTGCCGGTGATCGCATGCACTTCGTTCCTTGCCCAGGCCTTGAGCAGGGGTGCTGCGTCGAGCTGCGGCCGTCCGCGGCGATAACATTCGGCGTATTCGATCGCGGCGCCGCGCGCGGTCAGCGTATCGCCGAGCAGCTCGCGCCCGCCGTCACCGCGGAAAATCACGATGCGCTTGCCGGCAACGTTCCGCAAGGCCGGCAACTCGAGCAGCGCTTCGCTGTCGAAGCGCGCGGCCGGCGCAATCACTGTGGTGATGCCGAAATGCCTGAGCTCGCGCACGCCGCTGCGCCCGATCGCCGCCAGCTGCAGATGCGTGGGCAGCGCGCGCCGCGCCTTGATCAGGTTCATCGCCTTGTTGACGGCGTTGGGGCTGATGAAAATCGCGAGATCGAACTCATCGAGCCGGTCGATCAAAGCCAGCAGCGGCTGCAGGTCCTCCACCTCGACGATCTCGATCACCGGAAACAGGATCGCCCTGCCGCCCGCGGCGCCGATCAATTCGGCCAGGTGCGCGGCCTGATGCGCGGGGCGCGTCACCACGATGCCTTTGCCCGACAGCGGCTGGACTTGCGTCGCAGCGTTCATTAAAGACGATTCAGCCGCCAAGCGCAGCGAGGATACGCGCCGCGCCCTGCGCTTTGAGTCGCGCGGCGAGTTCGGTGCCGAGGGCCTCGGGGTCGCCCGCTTCCCCCGTCAGCTCCGCGCGCACCAGCTGCGTGCCGTCCTGGCTCGCGACCAAACCGCGCAGCCGTAGCCGCCCGCCTTCGGGCTGCGCGTACGCACCGAGCGGCAGCTGGCAGTTGCCTGACAGCGCGCGGCTCAGCGCGCGTTCGGCGCGCACGCACACAGCGGTCGGCGCGTGGTCGAGCGCCCGCATCATCGCAATCACGTCGCCGCGATCGGCGCGGCACTCGATACCGATCGCACCCTGCCCCGGCGCCGGCAGGCTTTCATCCGGCGTGAGGATCGCGGTGATGCGCTCGGCAAGGCCGAGCCGCTTGAGTCCCGCCGCGGCGAGAATGATCGCCGCATAATCCCCGGCGTCGAGCTTTTTCAACCGCGTCTGCACGTTGCCGCGCAGCGGCCCGACCACAAGCTGCGGAAAGCGCGCGCGCACCTGGCTTTCGCGGCGCAGGCTCGAGGTGCCGACGCGGCAGCCGGCGGGCAACGCGTCGAGATTTCCGCATTGATTGGATACAAACGCGTCGCGCGGGTCTTCGCGCTCGGTAATCGCGGCGATCCCGAATCCGGCCGGCAGCACCATCGGCACGTCCTTCATCGAATGCACCGCGATGTCGGCGCCGCCCGCCGCAAGCGCTTCCTCGAGCTCCTTGACGAACAAACCCTTGCCACCGATCTTGTCGAGCGCCCGGTCGAGTATGCGATCCCCCACCGTCGTCATGCCGCGGATCGTTACCGTGGTTGACGGGTACAGGACGGCGAGCCGCTGCTGAATATTGCGCGCCTGCCACATCGCCAGCGCACTTTCGCGCGTCGCGATGACGATGCTCGGCAATGGCTCGATCGACACAGCGCTGCTCACGCGGGTTCCCGTCACAGTATTTTCCCGAATTCTCGCACGATATGCTGCTGCCGGCGGCTGACCGGGAACTTCTCGGCGATGTTTTTCATCACGACCACCCAATGCCCTTCGCCGTCGTCTCCGGTCGCGCGCTCGAAGCTTTCGATCGCCTCCTTGGCGACCAGGCAATTGCGATGCACGCGCACGAAGCGGCCGAGGAATTCCTGCTCGAGTTTCGCCAGCGACTCCTCGATCAGGAACTCGCGCTCGGCGGTGCGCACCGTCACGTACTTGAGTTCGGCCTTGAGAAACGCGATCGCGGCGACCGGTATCAGATGAATGCGTCCGCGCTCGTTGACCGACAGGTGGGTGCGTGCCTCGCGTTTGAGTTCGCGCAACACATCGAGCCGCAGCGGCGTGACGGTCCGGACGTGCGACAGCGCTTCGAACAGCCGCCCGAGGCGGATCGGCTTGAGCAGGTAGTCGACGGCATGCACTTCGAACGCCTTCAGCGCGTACGCATCGTAGGCGGTCGTGAAGATCACCGCCGGCGGCTCGTCGAGTTTCTGCAGGTGCTGGGCGACTTCGAGTCCGTCCATCTCGGGCATGCGGATGTCGAGCAAAACGACGTCGGCCCCGCACTCCGGCAGCATGGCGAGCGCGCTCCTGCCGTTCTCCGCTTCGCCCGCGATCTCGAGCGGCATCTGCAGCGCGCAATCCGCGAGCAGGTCGCGGACGCGGTTGCGCGCGGGCGCCTCGTCGTCGACGATCAGCACGCGCAGCGGCGGGTTGGCCGTCATTGCACGCGCGCTTTCCGGTACGGAATCACGATGTGCACCCGGTACGAACCCGCGGTCTCGGTCGTCCTGATGCTCGCTTCGGCATCGAAGTGCAGCGCCAGCCGCTCGCGGATGTTGGCGAGCGCCATGCGGTTGCCGCCGTGACGCTCCCCCTCCTGCCGGTAGGGGTTGCACAGCTGGATATGCACCTCGTCGCGATCGCGATGGATGCGGATGGAGATGACGCCGGGCTCGCTGCGCGGCTCGATGCCGTGGTAGACGGCGTTCTCCAGCAGCGGCTGCAGCACCAGCGGCGGTATCAGCGCATCGGATGGCGCAGCCGCGATATCCCACTCGACCTGCAGCCGCGCGCCGAGCCGCAGCTGCTCGATGCTCAGGTATTGCTTGGCCAGCTCGATTTCACCTGCAAGCGGCCCCAGCTGACGGTTATCGGCCATCAGCACCCGGAACAGATCGGAGAGATCCTCGAGTACCTGCTCCGCGCGCCGCGGATCCTGGCGTATCAGGCTCAGCACGGCGTTGATGCTGTTGAACAGGAAGTGCGGCCGGATGCGCGCCTGCAGCGCCTGCAGCCGCGCCTCCGACAGCGCGGGCGACAGCGCGCGGCCACGCAAATCGAAATAGCCGATCAGGACGCCGGTCACAAACAGTGTAAGCAGCCAGTAATTCACGAGCACGCCCATGCCCCGGAACGCGCCCAGCCCGAACAAATACACCACGCTGGTGACCGCGAGCTCGATCGCGAGGAGTGCGCCGATCGCGTAAGGATAGCGCAGCCGGTGCAGCCATGAATTGGCGGCCGCGAGCGCGAGCACGCTCGCGAGCAGGATCGGCTGCACCAGTGCCGACAGGTCGATCAGTTCCTCCATCAGACTCCGCGACTCGCCGCTCCTGAGCAGCGCCGCGGCGAGCGACATGCCGCCGACGATGACCACAATACGCAGCAAAATCCCGAGGTTGCGGAAGTCCGGAAGGGCGCCGGTATTGGCGTTTTGATTTATACTCATCGCTTGATTATCGAAGAGCGCACCCAGTGACGCAAGAGAAACCCAAAGACACCGCGGCGGCATGGTCGGGCCGGTTCAACGAGCCGGTGACCGAGCTGGTCAAGCACTATACCGCGTCGGTCGGTTTCGACCGGCGGCTTGCCGAGTTCGACATCGAGTGCTCGGTCGCGCACGCGCGCATGCTGCACGCAGCCGCAATCCTGAGCGCCGGGGACCTGGCGGCCATCGAGCGGGGACTCGTGCAGATCCGGGACGAAATCCGCGCCGGGGGATTCGAGTGGTCGCTGGATCTCGAAGACGTGCACATGAACATCGAGAGCCGGCTGACCGCAATGGTCGGCGAGCCCGGCAAGCGGCTGCACACCGCGCGCTCGCGCAACGACCAGGTCGCGACCGACGTGCGGTTGTTTCTGCGCGCGTCGATCGATGAAATCGTCGCCTTGATCAAAGCGGCGCAGCACGGCTTGCTCGAGCTTGCCAGCCAGCACACGGACACCATCATGCCCGGCTTCACGCATCTTCAGGTCGCGCAACCGGTCACGTACGGGCACCACCTGATGGCGTACTTCGAGATGCTCGCGCGCGACGCGCAGCGGCTCACCGATTGCCGCAAGCGGCTCAACCGGCTGCCGCTCGGCGCCGCGGCGCTCGCCGGCACGACCTTCCCAATCGACCGCATGATGGTTGCCAAGGAGCTTGGTTTCGACGGGGTGTGCGAGAACTCGCTCGACGCGGTATCCGATCGCGACTTCGCCATCGAATTCTGCGCCGCCGCCGCGCTGGTGATGATGCACCTGTCGCGTTTTTGCGAGGAAGTCATCATCTGGATGAACCCGCGTTTTGCGTTTATCGACCTCGCCGACCGCTTCTGCACCGGCTCGTCGATGATGCCGCAGAAGAAGAACCCCGACGTGCCGGAGCTGATCCGCGGCAAGACCGGCCGCGTCAACGGCCACCTCGTCGCGCTGCTGACGTTGATGAAAGCGCAGCCGCTCGCCTACAACAAGGACAACCAGGAAGACAAAGAGCCTTTGTTCGACACCGTCGATACCCTGAGCGCGAGCCTGCGGGTGTTCGCCGAGCTGCTGGGCGGCATCAAGGTCAACGCCGAGGCGATGCGCCGCGCCGCGCTCGAGGGCTATGCGACCGCGACCGATCTCGCCGACTATCTGGTGAAAAAAGGCGCGCCATTTCGCGAAGCGCACGAAGCGGTCGCGCAGGCGGTGCGCTTTGCCGAGGGCCGCGACTGCGATCTCGCCGGGTTGACGCTGACCGAGCTGCAGCAGTTCTCGCCGCTGATCGGCGCCGACGTATTCGCCGCATTGACGCTCGAAGGCGCGCTCAAGGCGCGCAGCCATATCGGCGGCACCGCGCCGGCGCGGGTCAAGGCGGCGATCGCCAAAGCCCGGAAAGCGCTCTCTTAGGGCGTATAACAACCTGAGCCCACACCCGCACCCGGTGCGGCAATGCGCTTTCGTAGCGCAGGCGCCTCGCCTGCTCCGTCCTGCTTGCAGGCGAGGCGCCTGCGCTACCCTTCTTTTGCCAAACCAGGGCCATGATCGACCGGTTGCTCGCCCAAGTTTGAGAGCAACTTTCGGATAGAAAGCGTGATCGGCTGGCCGTACTATGCCGCATATGAGTTCTGACGCTGAAACAACGCTGATGTGGCACCGCGTGCTGGCGCGCGACGCGGCTGCCGATGGCAAATTCGTCTACGCGGTGCGAACCACCGGCATTTACTGCCGCCCGTCGTGTCCCAGCCGGCGGCCCATGTTTGACTCGGTCGAGTTCTACCCCGCGCCCGCCGCGGCCGAGCGCGCGGGGTTCAGACCGTGCAAGAGATGCGCTCCCCACCAGCCCGACCGTCAGCGCGCCGCAATGCTTGCCGCATGCCGTTACATCGATGCGCACTGCGACGAGCGTCTGACGCTGAAAATGCTGGGGCGGCGCGTCGGATCGAGCCCGTTCCATCTGCAACGACTGTTCAAGAAAATCGTTGGCGTGTCGCCGCGCGAGTATCAGGAAGCCCGGCGCATCGCACGCTTCAAAAGCGGGGTGAGCAACGGCGGCACGGTCAGCGGCGCGACGTACGATGCCGGTTTCAGCTCGAGCAGCCGTTTATATGAAAAGTCGGCGCAGTTCGGCATGACCCCGGCGCGCTACCGCAACAAAGGCGCGGGGCTCGAGATCGCTTTCACCACTTTCGCCTCACCCCTGGGCGAGGTGCTGGTAGCCGCGACCGGGCGCGGGGTCTGCAGCGTGAGCCTGGGCGCGAATGCCTCACGGCTCGCAGCCGCGCTGCGCGCCGAATTCAGCGCGGCCACGCTGGTGCGGGATGACAAGCGGCTGCTGCGCTATGCGCGCCGCATCGCGCGCTACCTCGCAGGCCGCAATTCCGATCTCGATCTGCCGCTCGACATCCGCGCCACCGCATTCCAGCGCAAGGTATGGAAACTCCTGCGCGCGATTCCATACGGCACGACGCGCAGCTACAGCGACATCGCGCGCCGCGCCGGCACCCCGAGCGCGGCGCGCGCCGTGGCGCGGGCGATTGCGGCCAACCCGGTCGCGCTGCTGATTCCGTGTCACCGCGCGATCAGGAAAAGCGGCGAACTCGCGGGTTACCGCTGGGGTGTTGCGCGCAAAGCGGCGCTGCTTGCAAAGGAGGGGGCTCTCAAATCTTGAGCAGCGACAACAACGCCAGGCGGGCCGCGTCCGATACGCCGCCGCCGTGCTTCAGGAAGCTGTCCACCGCGCGCTCGACCGGATATTCGATGCGCTCGAACTGGCGCAGGTTGAAAAACTTGATGTCCGGCAATGACCGCGTCACCAGCCTGCCGGTTTTCATCTCGACGAACGAGATCTTGATTTTCCCGATCTTGTAGACGATCGCGTGGTGCGCGTTCTTGTCGCGATAGACGCCCAGCACCTTCTTGTTGTGCCTGATGTCGGCGTCGTCCAGCGGCAGCTGCAACTGCTCCGCGCGCGCGCCGCGGCGTTTCGAACGACGTGTGGTTTTTGTGCGCATGATGTCGTAACCGGGATTTTACACACTGCGGGATTATTTTCGGCGTTACCAGTCACGCTCGCGCCCAAACCCGTATCCTGACTCTTTGTTGTCCGATTAGCGTGGGCCGGTTTTCGTAGCGCAGGCGCCTCGCCTGCACTCGTTAACGGAGCAGGCGGGGCGCCTGCGCTACACAACCGCGCCAGCCCCGTAG
>Ga0102851_10001923_pt1 | contig 12267 bp, 13 predicted proteins | sample Mud3Dept3metaG_FD_79558 | JGI IMG/M metagenome (GOLD analysis project Ga0102851, IMG submission 79558) | Freshwater wetland microbial communities from Ohio, USA, analyzing the effect of biotic and abiotic controls - Mud 3 Core 4 Depth 3... | ecosystem: Environmental > Aquatic > Freshwater >... | reverse complement strand
CCTCGGCCGGTGGCTCGACGCGGTGGCCGACCTCGAGGCGCTCGCCTCGCTCGCGGGCTACGCCCACGAGCACCCGGAGGACCCGTTCCCGGAGATCGCGCCCCCTTCCGGCGGCGCGGCGCTGGAGGGCGAGGGGCTCCGCCACCCGCTCCTCGCCGCCGCGGCCTGCGTCCCGAACGACGTCCGCCTCGGCGGCGGCGGGCCGCGGGCCCTGCTCGTCTCCGGATCGAACATGTCGGGGAAGAGCACGTACCTGCGCACGGTGGGCACGAACGTCGTCCTGGCGCTGGCGGGCGCGCCGGTGCGGGCGGCGCGCCTGCGCCTCTCGCCCCTGTCCATCGGCGCGACCCTGCGGATCCAGGACTCGCTCCAGGCCGGCCGGTCGCGCTTCTACGCGGAGATCACCCGGCTCCGGGAGATCTGGACCCTGGCCGGCGGGGCCCTACCCGCCCTGTTCCTCCTCGACGAGATCCTGCACGGCACGAACTCGCACGACCGGCGCATCGGGGCGGAGGCCGTCCTGCGCGGCCTCGTCGCCCGGGGGGCGATCGGACTCGTCACGACGCACGACCTCGCCCTCACCGCGCTGGCCGGGACGGACGGTGCGCTCGCGAACGCCCATTTCGAGGACCAGGTCCGCGGGGGCGAGGTCTCCTTCGACTACCTGCTTCGCCCCGGCGTGGTCACGCACTCGAACGCCCTGGCGCTCATGCGAGCGGTCGGGCTCGAGGTGTGACGCGGGGAGCGGAAGAAGCGATCAGTGCGTCCCCTCCTCCTCGAGGGCCTCGGTGAAGGCCTTCTTGGCGGCGATGCCTGCCTCCTCCACCGCCTCCGGCACGCGGCGCAGCGTGTCGCGCGCCCGTTCCGCCGTGTTCCCGATCCGCTTGCGCGTCTCGGTGCCGGACTTCGGGGCGAAGAGCATCCCCACCGCGGCGCCGAGCGCGGCGCCGCCCAGGAATGCGAGCACCACACCGATACCGCTCGTGCCCTGCCTCGGCTCCATCTGCGTCATGGCGTCGTCTCCTTTCCATCGGGTGCTTCATCCCGCGGCGGCGGGGAGCCGCCGCGATCCTCGCGGAACGCCTTGACCGCGGCGCCCACCGCGGGGCCCACCGCCGCGCCCACCGCGGCGGCCACGCGCACCGCGTCGTGGAGCTGCGCCGCGGCCCGTCCCACCGAGCCGACCGCCTCGAGCGCCTGCTCGAGCCGCTTGCCCTCGGCGAGCTGAGACGCCACGGCGTCCAGCTTCGCCGCCGCTGCGGCGGTCGAGTCGAGCGCGCGCTCGAGCCGCGGACCGCTCGCCTCGAAGGTGCGGCGGGCCGCGCGGAGCGTCGCCGCGGCCTGGTACAGCACCGGGATCGAGGCCCCGACCAGGACCGCGAAGAGCACGACCAGCGCGAGTGACCACTCCGGCATGCCGACCCTCCGTTCGGGCGTTCCGTTCCCCTACAAGGTAAGGGGACGCCCCCGGGAGGACCACGCTCCGGATGGAGCGGCGTCGCTGAAGGGTCACCCCTCCGCGGTCAGGATCTCGGCGCCCTTCTCGGTCACGACGATGGTGTGCTCGAACTGCGCCGAGCGCTTCCCGTCGGCCGTCACGGCGGTCCACCCGTCTTCCCAGAGGAGGTCCTGCCAGGTCCCTTCCGTGATCATCGGCTCGATGGTGAAGGTCATGCCCGGCTCCATGATCCGCTTCGCGGAGGGATCGTGGTGGTGCGGGACCTGCAGCGAGGTGTGGAACGACTCCCCGATGCCGTGGCCGCAGTAGGCGCGCACCACGCCGTACCCGTGCCGTGAGGCGTGCGCCTCGATGACCTGGCCGATGTCCGAGATGGGGCGGCCCGGCTTCACGGCCGCGATGCCCTTCGCCAGGCACTCGCGCGCCACCTGCACGAGCCGGCGCCCCTCGGCGTCCACGTCCCCCACAAGGTATGTGGCCGAGCAGTCGCCGTGCATACCGGCGAGGTAGACCGTCACGTCCAGGTTCACGATGTCGCCGTCCTCGAGCGGGCGGCTGTCCGGGATCCCGTGGCAGATGACCTCGTTCACCGAGGTGCAGAGCGACTTCGGGAACCCGCGGTAGGCGAGCGGGCTCGGGTAGCCGCCCAGCCGGATCGTCTCCTCGTGGGCGATCCGGTCGAGCGCGTCGGTGGTGACCCCGGCCCGGACCGCCTCGCCGGTGACCCGCAGGACGCGCGCGGCGGCGCGGCAGGAGCGCCGCATCCGCTCCATCTCCTCCGGCGTCTTCACGTCCTTGCCCGAGACCCGGGGGCGCCCGCCGGCGGCGTAGTCGGGCCGCGGGATCTCGGGGGGGACGGCCAGTCGAGGGCTCACCAATCCCGAGGCGAGCGGGCGGCGGGGCCGCGAGACCGCGGCCGCCGTGCCGCCCTCGCGCCCGTCGGCGTCGAGGTGGCACTTCTTGTACTTCTGCCCGCTCCCGCACCAGCAGGGATCGTTCCGCCCCGGCCGGGCGGGGCGAGCCAGCGCCTCCGGACCGCTCACCGGTACGTCCTCCGGCCCGCCGTGTTCCGCCGAGCGCGCATCGCACCGGTTTCTAAGGCGAGCCCGCGCCGGAGGCAACCCCGACGGCGCAACGGTCACCGCGCCCCCGTGCCCACCGAGAGCCGGAAGATCTCGGCCACCACACCGCCGGCGGTGTTCGCCCCGCCCACACCGGCCCCCTGGACCACGACCGGCGTCTCCGCGTGCCGCGCGGTGGTGAAGGCGACGTAGGCCTCCACCCCCACCAGGCGCGCCGCCGGGTGGGAGGGATCGACCGCGACCGGCCCGACCCGGACGTCCGCTCGCGCGTCGGCCCCGGCCACGATCCGGGTGAGGTACCGGAGCGCCTTCCCCTCGCGCCGGAGCCGGTCCACCTCGGCCGCCTTCGCCTCGTCGTGGCCGCGGAGCGCCCCGAGGATCCCCTCCGCCGGCGAGGCGAGCAGGTTGCCCGGAACGAAGGGCGTCACGACCACGTCCTCGAGCGCCACGGCCAGGCCCGCCTCGCGGGCGAGGATGACGGCCTTGCGGGCGGAGTCGAGCCCGGAGAGATCGTCGCGGGGGTCCTCCTCGGTGTAGCCGAGCCCGATGGCCCACCGGGTGGCGAGGGAGAGCGGGACTCCCTTGGCGATCTCGGTGCAGAGGTAGCCGAGCGTGCCGGAGAGCGAGCCCTCGATGGTCCGCACGCGGTCGCCGGCGCGCGCCATGCGGCGGAGCGTCGCGATGACGGGCAGGCTGGCGCCGACCGTGGTGTCGTACAGGTACTGGCAGTGGGCGTGGCGGCGCGCCTCCCGGAGCCGATCGAGGCGCCGCGTCGCGATCGCCAGCGGCCGCTTGTTCGAGGCGACCACGTCGATGCCGCGCCGGAAGGCCTGCTCGTACACCTCCTCCATGCCGTCGGCGGCGGTGAGGTCCACCAGCACCGGGTGGGGAAGCGTCGCGAGCCGATCGAGCAGGGCCGGGGCGCTGCGCTCGTCCAGCGGGCCGGTGGCCGGTGCCGCGGCCAGGGCCTCCCGCCAGCGCTGGAGATCGAGGCCCTGCTCGTCGAACAGGGTGGCGCGCCGGTCGGCCAGGCCCACCACGCGGAGGACCCGGTCGTAGTCCCGCTCCAGCTCTCCTCGCTGCGTCCGGATCTGCTCGAGCAGCTCCGACCCCACCTTCCCCTTGCCGAGGACGAGGAGGGAGATGCCGTGCTCGGCGTAGGCGCGCTCCATCGGCTCGCCGCGGGCCCGGTCGCGCCGCGGCGGCCGGCCCCGGAAGTCCACCACCACGTCGGAGAGGCGGTCCACGTCGATGAGGAAGGCGTCATGGCCGTGCGGAGAGTCCATCACCGCCAGCCGCGCGCCCGGGACGAGGCCCGCCACCTCCCGCTGCTCCGAGGGCCAGTAGAGGACGTCCGAGTCGATCGACACGACCAGCGTCGCCGCGCGCACGGAGCGGAGCACGTCCTCGTAGTCGCCGCGCCCACGCGACACGTCGTGGGTGTCCATGGCGCGCGTGAGGGTGACGTAGGTGGCCGCGTCGAAGCGATCCACCAGCTGCTGCCCCTGGTAGCGCAGGTAGCTCTCCACCGCGAAGAGGTCGGGCGACTGCGACCGCCGCCCGAACCGCTGCTCGAAGGAGGGCATGGAGCGGTAGGAGATCATCGCCGCCATCCGCGCCGAGGAGAGGCCGGCGCTGGGCGGGTCGGCGGGATCGTAGCGGCCGTCCCGCCAGCGCGGGTCGGCGTAGATGGCCTGGCGCTGCGCCTCGGAGAGCCCGATGCACCAGGCCGAGTGGCGGGCCGTGCTCGCCACGAAGGCGATCGACTCGACCATCTCGGGGTACATGAGCGCCCACTCCAGGGCCTGCATCCCGCCGAGGGAGCCCCCGATCACCATCCGGACGCGGCGGACGCCGAGCGCGACGGCGAGGGCGTGCTGCACGCGGACCATGTCGCGGACGGTGATGGGGGGGAAGTCCCCCAGCCACGGGCGGCCGCTGGCGGGGTCGATCGAGGTCGGCCCGGTCGTGCCGTAGCAGCTGCCCAGGATGTTCGAGCAGAGGACGAAGTCCCGTTCCGGATCGAAGGCGCGCGACGGCCCGAACATGCGGGTCCACCAGAGATCCGCGTCGGCGGAGCCGGTGAGCGCGTGGCAGACCACCACCGCGTTGGCGCCCTCGGGGTCGAGCGCACCCCAGGTCCGGTACCCCACCCGCACCGCCGGGAGCGCCCCGCCCAGCTCGAGCGCGAGCGGGCCGGGCAGGTCGAGGAACCGCGTCACCGGCGAGACGAAGGCCGCCCGGCCCGCGCCCGGCGCGGGGCTCTCGGGCCTGTCGCTCTGCGTCGCCATGCGGGAGGGGCGGAATCTATCGGCGCGGGATCAGGGGGTCAAGGCGTGGGGCGCCCGCGCGGCGGAGGCTCAGAACTGGATCGTGACGGTGATGGTGTCGGTGTAGGCGCCGATGATCGGATCCTGCAGGGGGAAGACACGCCCGTACACCGGAACCGTGGCCCGGCCCGTCGCCGCGACGTACTCGTGGGTTCCCGCCGACCCGTCTCCCCAGATCATGGTACACGCAGCGTCAAGGTAGAGATTGTACCGGAGTACCTCGGCTCCGAAGCGCATCTCCCTTGGCGCAAAACTGGCACTGCCTCCCCGGTCGAGCGAGATTCGGGGGGGGCGATTGGGCGGGCACCGATGCGTGATGGAACCGGCCGAATCGAGGGGAGCCGCGGCGAACGGATCGTAGTCGCCGAACACGATGTCGACCCACGACGAGACGATGCAGGACTGGCCCTGCGCCCCCGCGGCGCGGGGCACGAGCGCCATCGCGACGGCGGCGGCCGCGGCGGCGATTCGCCTGCATCGGGTCGGAGCGTCCATCCCCTTCCTCGCGTCGTCTCTCCAGAGAAGTAGCACGGAATCGTCCGCGGTCCGAAGAGACCGTCCCCGCAGCATCACCCCAGCAGAGAGGTCCGCATGAAGCGCATCCTGAAGTCCCTCCTCCTCGCCGGTGCGTCGGTCGCGCTTCTCGCGATCGCCCGCCCGGCCGGGGCCCAGACCATCACCATCTCGGCCAACGTCCCGGCCCGCTGCACGTTCTCGAACGCGGCCAACATCGCCTTCCCGGGCACCTACGACGGCACGGCCGACGTGACCGCGACCGGGACGATCACCACCCAGTGCACGCGGGGCACGGACTACACCATCTCGATCTCCGAGGGGAACGACCCCGCCCTCGGAAGCCGGCAGATGGAGCACACGGTGACCGCCGGCGAGTTCCTCGCGTACGACCTGTACCAGGACGCCGGCTACGCCACGGCCTGGCGCGAGACGACCCCGCTCGATCCCCCGGGGACGTCCACCAGCAACGCCCCCGTCGTCCACAACGTCTACGCGCGCATCGCCCTGGGCCAGGATCCGCTGATCGGCGCCTACCAGGATGTGGTGACCGTGACCGTCACGCCGTAGCATGTCGAGGCATGCTCCGCGCCCGCCTCGTCGCCCTCCTCGCCGCGCAGGCCGGCCTCGTCGCGTGGCCGGCCGCCGCGAGGGGCGGCGACCTGGAGATATCGCCCGTGGTCGTCGATCTCGGGCGGGCGCGGAGTACCCTCGTCACGCTGAAGAACGTCGCCGCCGAGCGCGGGCGCTACCAGGTCCGCGTCTTCTCCTGGGGAGAGAGCGCCCTGGGAGAGTCGCGGCTCGAGCCGGCGTCGGACCTGGTCGCGTTCCCCACGGTGCTCGAGCTCGCCCCCGGGGAGGAGCGCAAGCTTCGCATCGGGACCACCGCCACGCCCGGCGAGCGCGAGCAGACCTGGCGGGTCTTCGTGGAGGAGATCCTCCCGGCCGTCACCGCCGAGGAGGGGCGGCGCCTCCGCACGCGCCTCCGCGTCGGCATCCCGGTCTTCTTCGCGCCGCAGCGTCCCCTCGCCGGAGCCGAGATCGTCGGCCTCGGCGTGGAGAAGGGCCGGGTCACGTTCCTCCTCAGGAACAGCGGCACCATCCGGATCCGGCCGTCGTCGGTGCGGGTCGCCCTCGCCGACGCGAAGGGCGCGACCGTGTTCGAGAGGACGCTCAGCGGCTGGTACGTCCTGGCGGGGAGCGACCGGCTCTTCGACCTCGACCTGCCGCGGGCCTCGTGCCTCAAGGCGACCACGGTGATCGCGACGGCCGCGACGGATCAGCCGATCGAGTCGCGGAGGCCCGTCCCGGATGGAGCTTGTGGGCCGTAGGCGGATACTCGCCGCCGCCGCCACCCTCGCGTGCGCACTCGTCCCGCCCGCGCACGCCCAGGCCGCCACCGTCGCCCGCCTGTACGCGCTGGCCGGCGGAGACGGCCAGGCGCCCCAGCCCGTCTTCCTCGAGCTGGTGGTGAACGGGACCCGCCAGGAGCCGGTGCTCGTCGAGCTCACGCACGAGGACGTCTGGGTGGGGGCCGAGGACCTGTCCCGGGCCGGTCTCGCGAACTTCCGCGGCGTGCGCCGCACCTCCGGAGGCCGCGAGGTGGTCTAGGTCCGTTCGCTCGCGCCGGATGTCGCCTTCGACGTCGACGAGCTGGCCCTGGCGCTGCGCCTCACGGCCTCGGCGGCGCTGCTGGGCCGGTTCGGCCACGACCTCGCGCCGAACCGGCGACCGGCCGGCGCCTTCTCGGAGAACGTCGCGAGCGGGTTCCTGAACTACGCCGCGAGGCTCACCACCGAGGGCGACCTGTCCGGGGCCGGCGAGGCCGGCTTCTCGCTGGGCAAGGGCGACCTCCTCCTCTCGGGCGTCACGTTCCAGCCGGACGGCTCGGCGATCCGGGGGCTCACCACCCTCACGGTGGACCGGCCGGCCTGGATGGTCCGCCTGGACGTGGGCGATGCGGTCGCGCCGGCGTCCGGACTCGGCGGGGGCGCGGTGGTGCTCGGCGCGGGATTCGCGCGCGACTTCTCGCTCGACCCGTACTTCGTCCGGGCCCCCCTGCCCGGCATGACGGGCTTCGCGGCGACGCCCTCCACCGCCGAGGTGTACGTGAACGGCAGCCTGGTCCGGCGCGAGACGCTCGCGCCCGGGACCTACGACCTCTGGAACCTGCCCATCGTGGCGGGCGCGAACGACGTCCGCGTGGTGGTGAAGGACGCGTTCGGCCGTACCGACGTGCACGAGTCCGCTCCGTACCTCGGCGCCGGGCTCCTCGCCCGCGGACTGCACGACTTCTCGTTCCACGCCGGGGTCCGGCGCGAGAACCTGGGCCTCGCGAGCTTCGACTACGGCGACTTCCTCGTGGTGGCCCGCGAGCGGATGGGGCTCGCGGACTGGATCACCGCCGGGGCCAGGCTGGAGGCGGGCCCGGGGCTCGCGAGCGGCGGCGCGTCCGCCAGCCTCGCCACGCCGGCCGGCGACCTCGACCTGGAGGTCGCCGGGAGCGGAAGCGAGGGCGACGCCGGGGCGGCGGCCTTCGGCGCCTGGCGCCTGCGAAGCCCGCTCTTCGACACGAGGGCCTTCGTGCGCTGGCAATCGCCCCGCTACGCCCACGCGAGCCTCGGCCCGGCCCAGGACCGGGCGGTCCTCCGGACGGGTCTCGTGGGTTCGGTGTCGCCCGTGCGGAGGCTCTCCGTCTCCGCCGAGCTCGGGACGCTCGTGTACCGCGACGCGCCGCGCGAGACCCGCCTCGATCTCCGCGCGGTCTACGGCTTCGGCTCGGGCCAGGTCGTCTCGCTCTCCGCCCGCTCGACCTTCCCGGAGCGCGGGGAAGCCCAGTTCGGCCTCTTCGCCTCGCTCACCTTCGTGGTCCGCGGAGGGGCGACCGCCGAGCTCTCCGCCGGCGGGGCGAGCGACGGCACCGGCGCCGCCGCCATCGGGCTCCAGAGGAGCCTGCCCCCCGGCCCCGGCTACGGCTATCGCTTCCGCGCCGCCTCGGCCGAGCGCACCGGCGCGACGAACGCGCTGGTGGAGGCGCAGTCGGGCTTCGCCCGCGCTGAGGCGAGCTTCGACCGCTACGGGGCCGACTCCTTCGGCGCGGCCGCCGTGGCCGGCGGCGTCGTCCTCCTCCGCGAGCGCTTCTTCCTGACCCGTCCGGTGGAGCAGGGGTTCGCCCTCGTGCAGGTCCCCGGCGTGGAGGGGGTGGCCGCCTACAGCGAGAACCAGTACGTCGGGCGGACCGACTCGGGCGGCAACCTGCTCGTCCCCGACCTGATCCCGTTCCGGGCGAGCCGGCTCTCCATCGACGACGGCGACGTGCCGCTCGACCACTCGGTCGCCGCCCGGGAGCGGCTCCTCGTCACGCCGCGCAGGTCCGGCGCCGTCGCCCGGTTCCCGGTCGAGCGCCTCTCGGCGCTCACCGGGCGGCTGCACCTCTCCGGCCCCCAGGGGCGCGCCATTCCCTCGGGCGGCATGCTCCGCCTCGGCGCGGCCGACCGGGTCTTCTCCTCGCCGGTTGGCGAGGACGGGACGTTCTGGCTGGAGGGCGTGCCGGCAGGATCCCACGCGGCGGAGATCTACTGGCACGGACGGCTCTGCCGGTTCACCGTCGCGGTCCCCGAGACCGGACCCGCCGTCCAGGACCTCGGCGAGATCGGGTGCGGTGCCGAGCCCAGGTCGGAGCGGAACGAGACCGGGCCGGGCGGGACCGCCGCGGTGGAGGAGATCCTCTCCGACCTGCCGCTCGCACCGGTCGAGGCAGACTCGCCGCCGACCCCGGCCGCGAGCCCGACCGCGGCTCCGAGCCCGACCGCGGCCCCTGCGCCTACCGCCGCGGCCGCCGCCGAGCCGGTCCGGACCGAGACCTGACGAAGTCGGCCAGCGCCGCGACCTCGTCGGGCGCGAAGGTGGGCAGGTCCCGCGGCGGCGGCTCGTCGGTCACCACCGCGATCACCCGGCGGTCGCGCGCGCACAGGAACTCGCGCGAGACCCGGCGGCGGTGCACCTCCACGCGCGGCACCTTCTCGCGCCGCCACCCCTCCGCCAGGACCAGGTCCACCGCGGGCAGGTGGCGGACGAGCCCGGCCAGGCTGCCCGCGGGCGGTCCGAAGTAGGCCATCCCTAGCGGGCCCTCGATCGCCGCCGCGACCGCGCCGGCGCGGCGGAGCACGTCGGTGTCCTTCCCGCGCGTGTCGAAGGGGTGGGCGTGCCCGGTGTGCTTCACCACCGCCACCGAGAGGCCCCGGCGCAGGAGCGCCGGGACGAGCCGGGCGAGGAGCCGGGTCTTGCCCGCGCCGCTCGGCCCGGAGAAGGCGATCACCGGGACCTTTCGCCTCTTCACGCTCCGTCTCCGAGCAGCCACGCCTCGACCTCCGCCCCCGCGCCGAGGTCGCCCACACCCTCCGGCACGTACAGGAGCGCGTCCGCGAGCGCCGGCCCCCGCACCTGCGCGGCGTCGCGCCCGACCGGCCGCACCCGCCCATCCGCCTCGAGGGTCGCCCACAGGAACCGCGCCCGCCCCGGCTTCCCGGAGGCGGCCTCTGCGAGCGGGAGCCGCAGGGCCGGCCGGTGACGCCGGGCCGCCCCGGCGAGCGCCAGCAGGGCCGGGCGGGCGAAGACCTCGAAGGCCACGAGGCAGGCGGACGGGCTCCCCGGGAGCCCGAACACGGGTCTCTCGCCCGCGAGCGCGAACAGGAACGGCTTCCCCGGCTTCATGGGGACCCCGTGCACGCGGATCACGGCGCCGAGCCCCTCGAGCGCGGCCGGCACGAGATCCCGCTCCCCCACCGAGACGCCGCCCACGGTGACGACCGCGTCGCACGCGGCGAGCGCTCCGGCCAGGGCCTCCGAGACCGCCTCGAGGCGGTCGCCGGCGACGCGCCGTACCACCTCGGCGCCGAGGCCGCGCACGAGCCCCTCGAGCGCGGCGCCGTTCGAGTCGGGCGTGCGCCCGGAGACGACCTCGTCTCCGGTCGAGACGATCGCCACCCTGGCTCGCCGCCGGACCACGACCGGATCGGCACCCACCGCGGCGAGCAGCGCCTCCTGCCTCGGGCCCACGAAGGTGCCCGGCGGGAGCGCGAGCCCGCCCGCCGGCACGTCCTCGCCCGCCCGCCGCACGTTCTCGCCCGTCCGGACCGGGTCGCGGAAGAGGACGAGGCCTCCCTCGATCCGGGCCGCCTCCTCCCGCACGACCGCGTCCGCGCCCTCGGGCAGCGTCGCCCCCGTGAAGATCCGGGCCGCCTCGCCGGCTGCGAGCGGAGCGGGCAGCTCGCCCGCGTAGACGACCTGCCGGACCGGGAGCGCCGCACGGCCGGCCGCGTCGGTGGAGCGCACCGCGTAGCCGTCCATCGCCGAGCAGGTGCTCGGCGGCGCCGCCCGAACCGCCCGGGCGGCCTCGGCCAGCCAGCGGCCGGTCGCCTCGGCGAGGGGCACGGACTCCGAGGCGACGGGGACCACCGCCGCCTCCACCTCGCCCCGGATCGACAGGAGACGGTCCACGCGGCGCATCATGCCAGAGGGCGGGCGGCGCGTCCGGTCCGATGCAAAGCTTGCGTGGCGCCCGGCTTGATCGCGGCCAAAGCGCATTCTCTGCATCCTTCCAAGCTAAAAAGCTCCGTCCTTACGCGGGCCTGGCTCGTGCAAATCGACCGCGATCAATCCGGTATCCCGCCCCGAGGAGGGCCTCGTGCTCGCGAACTCCCCCGTCACGGACTGTGCAGCCTGCTCGCTCGGGATCGCCTCCCAGGGCCGCTGCCGCCTCACGCCGACCAGCCGCGAATCGGGCGCCACCATCTGCGCTCAGGGCGAGCGACCGCGGACCGTCTTCTTCGTGAAGGAGGGGTTCGTCGCCCTCTCGGCGGTGAGCACGCGTGGATCGGAGCTCCTCCTCACGCTGCGCGGTCCCTCGTCGCTCCTCTGCACCGAGGCGCTCCACGCCGAGCCTTCCCCCTTCGAGGTCCGGGCGCTCTCCCGGGTGAAGCTCTGCGGGATCCCGGGCGACGCGCTCTCGCAGTGGGTGGGGCCGGAGAGGAGCGCAGCGCGCGTGGTGCTCGACCTGCTCCTCTCCGAGGGCCGCCAGCAGCGCGACGAGGTGAACTGGCGCCAGGGCGACTGCATGTCACGGGTGGCCCGGTTCGCGCTCGCCCACGCACGCTTCCTGGCGGAGCGGCCCAACGCGGTCCGCAAGCAGGTGGTGGCCCGCCTCCTCGGGATGCGGCCGGAGACCCTGTCGCGCTGCCTCACACGCCTCGAGAAGGAAGGCGTGGTGGACGCCTCGCGCGGGGTGCGCGTGCTGGACCCGCGGCGCCTCGCCACCATCGCGATGGAAGACACGGCGGCCTGAACGCGTTAAGAATGCAGCGGAAAGGACGGCACAATGTTCGGTCTCAGGATGCCGGAGCTGCTGCTCATCCTCGGAATCGTCGTGATCCTGTTCGGCGCGACGAAGTTGCCCGCTCTCGGCGCAGGCCTGGGCCAGGGCCTTCGCAGCTTCAAGAAGGCGTTCAGCGGCGAAGACGAGGAGAAGAAGCCCCCCGCCGACCAGACGCCCAAGGCCTGACGGCGGGGAGCCGTCCGGCCCCTCCCCCGCACTCGCTGCGGGAGAGGGGACCTCGTGCACGCGCTGCGCGCAAGGCGCGATGGCGCGGGTTTCCCACATCGGCGCCCGAAGACCCGGCTCCACGGCCATCCGGGCGAAGCGATCGCCTCCTCCCCCGGTGCGCCCGCCCCGGGGCCGCGGCACGCCTCTTTCATCTCACCCCGAAGGGGCGGCTTGGGCTCCCGTCAGGAGGAGCGGCGTGACGGTTCGGATCAGGCGGAATCGGAACGGCCTCTCGATCGACCTGGGGTCCTCCTTCGCGCCGGAGGAGGCGGGCGATCTGTG
>Ga0102851_10001921_pt1 | contig 12275 bp, 16 predicted proteins | sample Mud3Dept3metaG_FD_79558 | JGI IMG/M metagenome (GOLD analysis project Ga0102851, IMG submission 79558) | Freshwater wetland microbial communities from Ohio, USA, analyzing the effect of biotic and abiotic controls - Mud 3 Core 4 Depth 3... | ecosystem: Environmental > Aquatic > Freshwater >... | reverse complement strand
TGGGGGAGCACAACGAACTGGTTCTCGGGCAATACTTGGGGATCTCAGCGGGTGAAGTGAAAAGGCTTAAAGAAGAAGAGGTGATTTGAAATTCGGCCCTATCCTTTTACTTGCTTTTTCGCTTGAATCTGCGCAACTTTGCCTCTTTTCTTGCCGGGTTCTTGGCGATGAAACTTTTTGGTTTTTTTGCCGCCTGTTCTGCGGTAGTTAAGCTTTTTCCACTCTTTCCAAAAAGGCCAAATATTCCTCCGCGGTCATCTCCGGTTTGAATTCCTGGACCACCCGCTGGGCCTCTTCCGCCCCTCCGAAAAGGAGATCGATCACGGTCATAGCCATGACCTTCGCCGGGTAGATGACTGCAGCTTCATAGTCAGCCACCTCAAAATTCGCGGCATGGACGTTTCCCCGGATCCCGCCGGAATAGGGCTGGATCGTGGGGATCAGGTAAGAGAGGTCGCCCATATCCGTGGAGCCTCCCTCGGAGCCCGCGGCCCCCACACCTTCTTCTCCAACAAGGGCGAGGGCGTTGGCTTTGGCGATCTCCGACATGGCCGGGTTCTGGATCAGGGGAAGATACCCGGGGATGTTTTGGATGGCCACTTTCGCCCCCACGGCATCCGCCCCGGCACGGATCGCACGGTCTACTTTGTCATTAGCGTCGGTAATGGCCTCCAGCCGGGCGCCCCGGACGTAGGTTTCCATGCGCACGTCATAGGGGACCACATTGACCACATCCCCGCCCTTGGTGATGATGGGGTGGACCCGGATCTTATCGTCCTCCCGGAAGGTTTCCCGCTGGGCATGAATATTGATGATCGCCAGGCACGCCGCATTCAGGGCGTTGATTCCTTCGTGGGGAGAAACCCCGGCATGAGCGGGTTTTCCGTGGAAACGGATAGACTTAGCCAGAAACCCGTTGCTCCTTCCGCCGAAAAGCATCTTCCTCTGGGAAAGCCCCGAGTGGGCATGGACCAGCACGCACAGGTGTTTGTCCTTCATGTACCCCAGCCGGACCAGCTCCTGCTTTCCGCCCAGGTACTGAATCTTGCCCTCCTGCCGCATGCGCAAGCGCTCTTCGATCTCGATGAATTCTTCCGCCGGGGTGCCGAGGAAAAAGACCTTGCCGCTGAGGTGATCGCGGGCTTCCGCTCGCACAAGACCGAGGGCGGCCCCCAGCATGCTTCCAACCTGGAGATGATGTCCGCACAGGTGAGCGGCCCCGGTCACCGGGTCGGCGGCGGGAGACTCTCGGTTCACCACGCAGTCCATCTCCCCCATGAACAGGAGACCGGGCCCGGATCGTCTGCCATCCAATACCCCTTCGACGCCGGTCACGGCAATCCCGGTACTGGTGGGTAATCCCAGACCAATGAAGGCGTCTCGGATGAGCGCCGCCGTCCGGGTCTCCTTGTATCCCAACTCGGGCTTACCGCCGATCTCTTTGGCCCAGGCGATGATTTTGCCCTTTTCCTGTTCGATGATCCGGCATACCGACTCTTTCAGCTGCATTTTATCCATAAAATTCTCCCTGAATTTGTTAGCTTCTTGGCGCAATGGAGAATAGCTCGAAGAAACGGGAGAGTCAATGGTAAAAGCGTAAAAGGGACCTTGGTCAGCTCTAATTCCTTGGTTTCTTGAAGTTCAGACCATCTTTACTATTTTTCCAATTGACCCCGCGAGGGAAATTTTGATACCTTTTCAATGTTGTTATCCCCTCGGTAACGAATAAACAAGCGAAATAAACCCTAATCTTCTGGAGCGTTCCATTAGGCTGCTGAAAAAGACGGTCGCTGAATAAAGCATAATGTCCGTAAGGAGGTCCTATGAAGCGATTGATTCTACCGCTCCAGCTTGCTTTGCTGGCAATCTCCAGCCCGCTATGGGCGCAGACTCAGCGAGTCGTCGACATTCCAACCCGCCCCAGCGTAACCCAGCGGATGGCCGTGCTTGGGGTCGAGAAGCCGAAGGCAGCGGTCGTACTCCTCGCCGGAGGCCATGGAGGGCTTCAAATCACCTCGAATGGCGGTTTCAAGTGGGGCGAGAAAAACTTCGTTGTACGCTCACGGCAACTGTTCGCGTCCCATGGCCTGACGGTCGCGGTGGTCGATGCGCCCTCCGACCGCCAGAATCCGCCATACCTGGGAGGGTTTCGGCAGAAGGATGAGCACGTTTTCGACATCAAGGCGGTTATCGCATGGCTGAAGCAGCAGGGCGGCATTCCCGTGTGGCTGGTAGGAACCAGTCGGGGGACACAATCCGCCGCCTTCATCGCGACGCAACTCGCACCGACCGAAGGCGGGCCGGACGGTGTTGTTCTGAGTGCCACCATCCTTACTGACATGAGAAGCCGTCCCGTTCCGAAAATGCCCTTGGGTAAAATCCAGGTCCCGACCCTCATTGTCCATCACAAACACGATGGGTGCGAGCACTGCAAATATGCCGACCTCCCGCTGCTCGTGGACAACCTGACCGCGGTTCCGCGCAAAGAATTGCTTACGTTTGAAGGAGGAAGGAGCGAGGGGAATCCCTGCGAGGCGATGGCGTACCATGGTTTCAACGGGATCGAACAAGAAGTCGTGACCAAGATCGCGGAGTGGATGACCCGTAAATAACCTCATGGATGTTATTGTCACTTCACTTTTTCAGTTAGCCTTTTAACCTGTATGAAAGGAGAAGGTAAATGAAGGCAATCATCGGCTTATCCGGATTTGTATTATCCTTTGTCGGCGGAATCATTCACGCCGACATGCCCAAAGGGGAGTATTTGGAGGGAAAAAACTCAAAGGCGGGAGTGATTTTGGCGCATGGGCAAGGCATGGATCCTGATTCGAAAGTCGTAGGACCCCTGCGCAAATCCATCAACAAGGAACTTGGATTTCATACGTTATCCCTTCAGATGCCGGTTTTGTCTGGAGCGAGAGCTCCGGGTAAATTCATGGAATACGGCCCGACATTTCCAGAGGCTTACAAATCCATCCAGAACGGGATAGACTTCCTCAAAAAGGAAAAACGTGTTGACCGCATCTATCTAATGCGCTACAGCATGCGCGGAAGGATGACCACCGGGTTTCTTGCCGAGCATCCTGGAAGTGGGATAAGTGGATACATCGGGATTGGACTGCTTGGGGGCGGCCAAGAGCCGCTCAACGCGAACCTGAATCTCCAAAAAGTCAAAGTCCCGATAATCGATATCTACGCAGATAGCGGCCCTGATGCAAAGGCTGCGGAGTTTCGGAAGCGGTTCGTATCCAATCGCTACACACAAGTAGTCATGGCAGGTGCCAAGCACGACTTCCAAGGTTATGAAAGCCAGTTTACAGAAGCTGTGATTTCTTGGCTCAAACAGCAAGAATCCACCAAATAGATATAGGCAACTCATCTATGCCTTAATCCGGCGATAAGCGGCAAAAATGATATGCATAGACCAGAGCTCGTCGCCACTTGCAAATTCTATTATAGTTTCGAATTGTTATAGTTATAGCCATCCAAGGTGGTCCAAGGGCCTGAAAATCATCGTTATCCAAATCATTCGTTCAACAATCCAGGGAATTCCCCCCGTTTCGATTATGGCATGCTCTCCGCAACTGGCGATAGGTGGAAAATGTTATGTGAATTTATCACCTCTCCCTCCAATTCACCCCGAATTCAATTCTCCACCGCCTGAAGAACTTCGCCCAATCGTTGAAAAGCGCCCCCTTTGCACCTCTACCATCAAGGTCCACGAATCAATTCTGAAAAGGCCCCAGACAAACCCGAGTTCTTTTCCCAAAATTCCCTTTGCGAAAAAAAACTTGATGTCCAATTCCCTTTGATATAGAATCTATTCTTTGCGTATTCAACCCACTACAAAGCGAGTTCTTATTAATGTCTCGGCAAGATCTTCTGGGGCGGCAATGTTCTTTGGTTCTCGGGCATCATGGATCCGCTGGACGGCACCGTCGCGAGACTGATGGGCAAAGCGTCGCGCTTCGGCGCGCTCTTCGATTGCAAGATGGACCGGTATTCAGAATTTTTAGTCTTCTTCGGGTTCCTCGTTTGTTTCCGCAGCGACTGGATCTTCTACTTCGAGATGCTCCCCCTGATGGGCTCCCTCATGGTCAGCTGCGTGAAAGCCAGGGGGGAAAGCCTCGATCAGCGGGAGGTCTGGGGGCTCCTGCAGAGGCCCGAGCGTCTGATCCTGCTGATGACCGGGACCATCCTCAACACGCCATTCAACAACTTCCTCTTTTCCGAATGCGACAACTGCACCGCCAAACGGACGCTTGTCATCCTGGCGGTTCTCACAAACCTCGCGGCTATTCAGCGATTGATTGCTGCAGGGAAGGAACTTTTCTGTTGATGGGTCTCGCGGAATATTTATCCGGGAAAATGTATGCCTTCTCTACTATGATTCCATTTCCTACGGCTGGACACCACTCCGGGAGCGTTTTCCATGCCAGCGTTCGTTGATTTTGCCGAGAAATACAGGACGACCATCACGTGGGTTTTCGCTGTTTTCTTGGTTCCGATCCTGCTTTTTACACATCACTCTTGGGGGCACGTCAGTGTGGCCAGTAAGGCTTTTGAGCTAATCGGCATCTTTCTCATCAGTATCTGCGTTCTCGGAAGGATCTGGGCCTCGCTCTTTATCGCGGGAAATAAGCTTCACGTGTTTGTCGACACCGGTCCTTATTCCGCCCTGCGCCATCCCCTCTACTTTTTTAGTCTTTTGGGGGCAACGGGAATCGGGTTTTATTCGAAGAATATATTGTTGTTCGCCATCCTCGTCGGCGTCTTTCTCATTCATTACTGGCTTGTCATGATTCACGAGGAGCGCCAAATGATGCAGGCCCACGGCAAAGCCTATGTTGAGTACATGAAGCGAGTGCCCCGGTTCATACCGAACGCCGCTCTTTACCTAGAGCCCAAAAGGGTCACCGTGGATGTCGGAATTTATCGACGCACCTTCATCGATGTCGTCTGGTTCATCTGGGCGATCATCCCGCTCGAAATCATTGACAGACTTCACGAAGCGGGAATCCTTCCCGTGTTCTATTATCTGCCCTGAAAATCGTTTCCGGATTTCTTCTGCTTGCCGGAGATGTCAGTGCGGCAGCGGAGCCTGAATATGCGCTCCGTATGCACCCCTTCACGGGTCTCCAGCGTCATGGACATGGGCTTCGCCAACCAAGCCCTGGCCGTGGAGTTCATAGGCGAAAACCGGGGAAAGCTGGCCAAGAAGGTGTACGGGGTTCCAGGGGAAATCGACAGGGAGATCGCCCCCCCCTGAAGCTGGCCTCCAAGGGGGGTTAAAATTGACACCCGGGCTCCCCTCCAGAAAAAATACCTCAGTTCCTGGGAGGTGGGAACATAGCCCAAAAACCCGTAGAGCGTAGGGCATAGAGAATCCCAAATATCTCCATGCGCTATCCGTTTTCGTACCTCGCCGACGAGAGCAGATATACCCCCACAATGGCGAAGATGTGGTTCCCCAGCCAGGCCGCCAGGAGGGGCGGGAAGATCCGCCCCTTGACGAGTTCCACGATGAACGAATAGACCACCGGGTAGATGAAACTGATCAGGACGCAGTAACCCGGCCCCCCGGATTGAGGGCCATGACCTCATTGTGGCGGGACATCATTTTCAGGGTGATGATCCCGGAAAGGAGCGCAGCGGCCGGGGCTACCGGGTCGAGGATGGAGGAACATTGATTCAGGAAATAGAGCCCGATCATGAACCCGGCGGCCTTGTTGTACAGGAAAGCGTTGATTCGTTTGAAAAACTCCACGATCAGGTAGGTGCTGCAAAAGGCCCCCAGGCCGAGAAAAAAATTCTAGGCGAATTCCCGGGCCAGGTAGAGGGAGAGAATCTTCATCCCCGGGTCCCCCCTTTTTCCTCTCCCTTCAGGCGGATCCGGTCGATGCCCCGCTGGAGCCAGACGAAGAGAAGCACCTGAGATTCATTGGCCGCTTTGATCAGCAGGTAGACTCCCAGCAAGGCGAAGACTATGTTGACTGACCAGATTCCTGCTTCGAGAAGGACCACGCCCCGCTCCGCCAGGGATTTGGCGGCGTTGGTCAGGAGGTAGTAAATGAGGAGGAGGCCGATGGCCCAGGTGAACCCGCTCGATTTACTGCCTCGGGCCACCCGGGACTGGAGTCCGAGGGGAATTCCGATCAGGCCGAAGACCAGGCAGGCAAAGGGAATGGAAAATTTTTCGTGAACCAGGATCCACTGGATTTTGGCATCTGTTCCCTTAGCCTGAAGCGCCCGGATGGCCTGGCTCAATTCCGTCAGGGTCATATCCGCGGAGTGTTTTTCATCGGTTTTCTTACCCTTCAGCTCCGTCTTCAGATGAAGGCGCAGGTCATAGGTGTTGAAATTGATCTTCTGATAGGCATTGGGCACCTTTCCCAGCTTGTGGATGGATCCGTTCTTCAATCTCAGGATGATTGCCAGGGCGCCCGGGTCGGAAAGAACCTCCCCCTCCTGCGCAAGGATGGTCAGGACTTCGGCGGGATTCCGGGAATCGGAGATGAAGACCTTTTCCCACCGCAGGGTCTTGGGCCGGATCTCTTCCACATAGAGGACCAGTCCGTCGAAGTCATCGTTGAAAACCTTTCCCTGCACCCCGGCACTGGCCTTGGTGCTGGCGATTTCGTAGAGAAGGGCACGCGACCCTTCGTTGGCCCAGGGAACGGCATAGAGGGAAAGAAGGGTCGTCGCCGCAAAGGTAGCCAGGGAGAAGGCCAGGACCGGCGGGAGCATTTGGTAGAGACTGACCCCCGAGGCTTTCAGGGCGGTGATCTCGTTATCGCTGGAGAGCCGGTTGAAGGCCATGAGGACCGAAAGAAGGGTAGCCATGGGAATGGTCAGGACCAGCAAACGGGGCAAGAGGAGATAGAGCAGGCTGAGGATATACCCCAGGGGGACCCCCTTGTTGACGAGCAGCTCGGTAAGCTGTAATATTCTTCCGGTGAGGAGAACGAAGGTGAAACCGACGAGGCCGATGGAAAAAGCAGGCGCAATCTCCTTGAGGAGATAGAGGTATAGCGTCCTCTTCATTGCATGATCTTAGCGTAAAGTGGAGGGTTTTGTAAATCCAAAACCCTCTTTTTTTTCCGAAAGTAGATAAGGGAGACACTGGAGATGGAGAATGACCATTCGCCAGATGCTCGAAGAAAGGGAGAAGAAAATCCTATCTCCCTACGCCCAGCTTACCTCACGGACCCGGAGGAGGCCGAGAAGGATGCCGCCAGTCGTGAGGCAATTGCGCGGAAGTTAGCAGAAGCCCTTGACCAGAAGGGGGCAAAAGCCCTGGTGGGGAACAGGGGCTATGCCCAGTTCCTGAAAGTCAGTAAGGCCGGGACGCATATCGGTATGAGCCGAATGTTGCCCACAGAGCGCGAAAGGAATCCGGAATGGGATTACCAGTTGGAGAACGAGCCCATCCTGAATCTGGTTTACGACTATCGCCACAAGTTCCGATTCGTAGGCCGGCGTAACGGATGAGCGGTCGAGGCACTACCGATCGCGGGTGGCTGGCTGGGCGCCGCAAAGGGTCACATCGGGCATGAAGGATGTAGCTGCAAACTTTCCGATTGGCCGGTAGATTTCCCTGCCTGGGCATGAAGGATGGCATTTAGGGAATTGGGAATTCCAAGCGATTCCAGCCATTTTTTTTCAGATACCTGAATAATTATTTATCGTTACAGGATTTTTTCAATTGAACGTTGGGACCCTATTGAGTAGGCGACCCTGATAAATTGCAGAGGAGGATGAGGTGAAACGACTAATTTTGCTTTTGATCTTAACTCTGCTCATTTTATTGCCGATTTCCGCAGCTGGGCAGGATCATCATAGTTATTTTTTAGTAAAACCGGGAGTTTATTATTTTGCGGGTGACCTCGAAGCTGAACATCCTCGGGTGGGATTCTTGGGTGAAATTGGCTATGGATATAGATTCCATCGGAATTTTGCCATCCAAAGTGAAATTGGTTATTTGCACAGTGGTGTAAGTGGCGGAAATGATATACATGGTGTGCCCATCTCATTGTCTGCAAAGGGTGTTTATCCTATTAAAGACTTTGAATTCTTTATCGGAGCAGGTTTGGGAATATACCTTGCGCAATACAAAGGAGAGTTAAATCATGTTCCGGTTGATGACCGAGACAACGTATGGGGGGGGCATCTCTTCACCGGGGCAGACTATAATATAGCATCAAATATTTTTATCGGAATCGAGGGAAAGTATATATTCACGGAAAAAGCAGAATACAATGGTCAAAAAGTTAATCTCGATGGGATTGCTATATTAATAAGATTAGGATTCCGGTTCTGATTATGCAGATAGAATGTTCAGACTCAGCTTTCCAATAATTCCTTAGGGAAATTCCGGGGACACATCATTTAATTCCTTTTGACATCATGAAATAGGTTCGGCCAGACTTCTGGAGTGTCCGGATTGGCACATCTCGATCATCTTGGCATGTCAAAATATCCCCCAGTTTAAAATTCCTTTTCCACCTCTGTTATTATTTACCCCCCCTGTTTTCGCAGCAAATTTAGTTCTTGACACCTTAAAAGAAACAGGATATCATAAATTCAAAGTTGCGAAGAGTTCTGGTCAGGAATAAAAAAGCCGCATAGCTCTTGAAGCTTATGCGGCTTTTTTGTTTTCCCGACCAGGTCTGTTGCATCTTGCCGAAAAATCAGAAAAGAGGTGAAAGCAATGTCCAAAGGCCGAGTCAAATGGTTCAATGAGCAAAAAGGGTTTGGATTTATATCCCAGGATAATGGGGAGGATCTATTCGTGCACTTTTCGTCCATTAAACAAGATGGCTTCAAGGTTCTTGTTGAAGGAGAGGAAGTCGAATTCGAAATCGCCCAGGGAAAGAAAGGCTTGCAGGCTATCGATGTCGTAAAGTGCTGAGAATCTGAATCGGATTGTAAGACTCTGGGGCGAGCAAGTCCTGGGGTCTTTTCTGGAACTCCTTGGGCGTTTATTTGGATTACGCGATGGGGGAGTAATGATGGAAAGGGGGGAAAATGCCAAGATTACGAAGGAATTTTTACCGGAGAAGCTCCAAAAAGAAGGGCCCCCCAAAGACCTACAAGAGTACCTGCGCTCAGTGCGAAAAAGAATTGTTATTGGAGGTCCCTCCCCTCGGAAAAGGCCTCCTTTGCCTCGATTGTTACAATAAGATAGGTGCCCAATAATGCCTTATTACATCTATGATATTCATCCCGGTTCAAGAATCAACCGTCTCTACGGGGTCTTTACCGATTATCATGGGGCAGAAATTTGCGAGCGAGAAAACCAAAGAAGCATTGAATCCGAGGGCGATCCTTTTGTCATGATGATTTATGCGGAAAATAAGACCCATGCGGCGTAGAAAATAAACAGGGTACGTTGGGAGAAAGGCCTGGTCAAGAGTTAGAGGAACCATAATCATGCTGGGCAGGGGGGTCTTCAGCTGGTGGAGTTACATCGATTTTGGAGAAATATGGTTTTGACGCTTGAATCGTGGCAGGCATTCATGCCTCAAGCCACATGAAGCCGATTTCCATCTAGGAACAGGCGATCCGGCCTCTTCCGACACCGAGAAGGTCCAACCAAAAGAGACATCGCGAACCCATGAGTAACTCGATCTGTCTTTCCGGGGGGAGGATTTTCAAATCTCCTTTGACACTGTGTGAGAAGACCCAACCCACATTGCCGAGGCTTCCTTCGGAATCGTATGAAATGAGGAGAAGGGCTGGTTCAGCCTCCGAAACGATTCGGGTTCAACAAAAGTGAGTAAAGGTGGTGAACGCTGAAAGGCGGACGCTACCCACCAAAAGTCGTCGCCTGAGGCGACGCTGAAAAGGAGCGGCAGAAAGCATGGCTAAGAAACTATTTGTGGGGGGGCTGAGCTGGGACACGACGGATGATGGGCTGCGCCAGGCGTTCGGGTCACATGGGGAAATCGCCGAAGCCAAGGTCATCACGGAACGCGATACGGGGCGCTCCCGGGGATTTGGATTCGTGACTTTTGCTCAGGATGAGGATGGGAAAACGGCGATATCCAAAATGGATGGGACGAATCTTGACGGCAAGACCATTAAGGTGAATGAAGCACAGGAAAGGAGCCCGCGTGGAGGCGGTCGGGGTGGCGGACGTAATTTGGGGTAGTTTCGGCTCCGCTCATAATATGGGAATACCCTTCGAGCCGCTTCATCCTCCAGTGAGGCGGCCATCCCTTGTTTCTGCCGGTAATTGTCATTTTCCATCCACATTCGCCGCGAAGACTTGTAGAGTCGATGAATCAGACCGGGGCGACTTTTTCCCGGGGAAACGAGGACTCCTTCCTCTTTACTTAAAGATGCCCGCGATCGGTGTAGATTTCGAATGCTAACGGAGGCTGGTATTTTTTGATGTCCTTTCCATATTAGAACCTACCCAAAGGAGGGATATTGGTATTGGGAATCGGCAACCGCGGCCGGGTTTTAAAAGAAGAAATAGAGCAACATCTTCGAGGAGAACAAGATGGAAGGAAAAGGCCGGAGATTGCATTTTTGCAGCCAACTGGTTAGAAATATGGGAGGGGAAATCGGTGTCGAGGTCAAAGATGTCTTTGTAATTTTTCGAATTTTATTACCAATGAAACAAATGGGATGCTCATGAAGAAGGGAAAGAGAAGGTTGGATCTGAGGCTGCTTATTTGAACCCCGCAGGGAATCCAATGTTTTCCTGGAGTTTTTTCGTTCCGCTTTCCCAAAGGGAACCTCGGAACTCAATTTTCTTAAAAGTCCTTCCTCATCTGCGATAAAAAAGGTCCACTGGCCCTTTGAAAAACGAATCAGGAACTGGAGAGGAGACTTATCATGGCTATAAACCTGCTTGATCGACCTAAAACAAAACCAAAGAAGGTGAGCTTCGAATTTTTTGCTCCACAGGATCAGAAAGTAGCGTTGGCAGGAGATTTCAACGATTGGGATACTCATTCTCTTCCAATGAAAAAAAATAGAAAAGGAAATTGGAGGATCAGCGCCGCCCTATCACCCGGAAAACATGAATATCTTTTTTGGGTGGATGGGTTCTGGCAGGAGGATCCCAAGGCTGAAGATAGGGTGCCCAATCCCTTTGGAGGTTGGAATTCCTTAAGAATTGTTGGCTGAGAGGCAACTCAAGCTCAGATTTTGGCTGCTAGGCAGGATAGATATGCCGGCCATCGGAAGGGTTCTCTTTACATCATCGGTAAAGACAACCAGAAAGGATTTGTTTCCGGAAGCTGACGATTTAGTACCCCAGGGGAGAATGCTTGATTTCAAAAAATAATCGTTACCTTGCGGGGGATCATTGAGGGTAGGCTTGGGGGGAAGCGTTAAAATCGGCAGAGGGCGAATTTTTCCAAGAGAAAAGTGACTTCTTCCTTAATACAGGGCTTCCAGGAATTCAAGCAAAGGTGCATATTACAAACGTAAATCAGCAATTGAAATAAATTCTAAAACTTTGTTGAATAATTTTTCTATCGAGAACATTGATGCGTTCTCTCGCTCTAAGAAGAGGAGGCACACCAATGCGGAAACGAATTATTCCTCCAGTCAAGCAAGACGCCTCACCTTCGAGCGAAAACTGGTTGGATCTGGAACGTCTGGCCCAGGTGGAAATTACCTCAGAAGATGCTGCATATCCCATCGAGTCCGCGTTGCTTCCCGGTCAAGTTTCGGGGTGGCGTGCCAAAGAGCCCGGAGAGCAGACGATCCGACTTTTATTCGAGCATCCGCAGCGGCTCCGCCGGATCTGGCTGCAGTTCGTAGAACCCGTAACTGAGCGTACCCAAGAGTTCGTCCTGCGCTGGTCTCCGGATGGCGGGCGGTCTTTCGGGGAGATCGTGCGCCAGCAATGGAACTTCAGCCCCCAAGGCGCAACCTGCGACACGGAAGACCATCGCGTCGATCTCATGGGGGTCACGGTGCTTGAATTAAGCATTATTCCGGATATAAGCAGAGGAAATGCGCTTGCTTCCTTGGCGCAGTTGCGTCTCGCCTAGCCACGCGGCCCAGTTGATACGGCGCCGGATTCGCATTCGTTGTTATTGCGGGGCAGCAGTGCAGCCCCGCGCCACTGAGCCTGACCATTTATCACTCTTTCCTTCAGTAATCAGCATTTTTCAAGCTCAGTCGGGCTGAACAGTTGGTGAAGGCTTCATCTCCCAAATAGAACATAACGGCTATTTTGGCTGAATTTCTGAAGGCGCAAAAATAGAGAAGAACAAAATCATTTATTCAATCCTGTAAAGAAATCTGGCGGT
>Ga0102851_10001918_pt1 | contig 12281 bp, 8 predicted proteins | sample Mud3Dept3metaG_FD_79558 | JGI IMG/M metagenome (GOLD analysis project Ga0102851, IMG submission 79558) | Freshwater wetland microbial communities from Ohio, USA, analyzing the effect of biotic and abiotic controls - Mud 3 Core 4 Depth 3... | ecosystem: Environmental > Aquatic > Freshwater >... | reverse complement strand
TGGTCGAGAGCCTGCTGATCTCGCCTGCCGCGGTCTGGCTCCGCTCCGCAAGCTTTCTCACTTCGGAAGCCACGACGGCAAAACCCTTCCCGTGCTCGCCGGCCCGGGCGGCTTCGATGGCCGCGTTCAGGGCAAGAAGATTGGTCTGGCGCGCGATCTCCTCGATGATCGAGATCTTCGAGGCGATGTCCTTCATGGCGTTCACGGCGTCGGACACGGCCTTGCCGCTCTCCAGGGCGTCATTCGCGCTCTTCTGCGCGATCTTTTCGGTCTGCATGGCGTTGTCCGCGTTCTGCCTGATCGTGGCGTTCATCTCCTCGACTGAGGACGAAGCCTCTTCCGCCGACGCCGCCTGCTCGGTCGTGCCCTGGGACATCTGCTCAGATCCCGCTGACAGCTCCTGGCTGCCCGAAGCCACGTTGTCCGCGGCCGTCTTGACGTCGGCGACCACGTTCTTCAACCGCTCGACCATGGTCTTCATGGCGGACAGCAGTTGCCCGGTCTCGTCCTGGCTCGTCACCTCGATCGTGGCCGTCAGGTCTCCCTGGGCCAGTCGGTTGGACACGTCCACTGCTCTTATGATCGGCCGCGTGATGCTGCGGGTGATGAACACGCCGCCCGCTAGACCAATGATGAAGGAGATCAGGGTGATGACCGACATGCCTTTGACGGCGGCCTTTTCATCCTGCTCTGCCGTGAGAGCCGATGCCTGCGCGAACCCCTCAATGCTCTTCTGCAGTTCATGCACGTCCTTGTCGAGTTCGTCGCCTTCGTTCTCGATCTTTTCCGCGATGTTCGAGGCATCCCTGATCCTGCCCTGGTCGATCATCGTGAAGGCTTCTTCAACATGTTTGTCGAACGCGTCGTGGTGCCGTTCGATCTCCTTCAGGCGCTGTGCGATGCCTTCGACGTCTTTTTTGTCCTTTTCCGAAAGAGCGTTCTTAATGGCAAGCTGAGCGATCGTCACGGCCTTCTTCAGTTCTTCATCGGTCGCGCGCGCCAGCTTCTCGAATTTCTCCTTAGACTCTTTCAACCCCGCTCGGGCGATATCCTTCGCCGCGAACACTTCGGCGAATCGCAGCGCCTTTTCCAGAAGGACGGACTGTTCGAGTTGGTTGGCGGCTATTTCGGAAATGGACGAGGTCAGGGGAATATTCTCCTGAGCGACCCCTCTGATCTCCTCGCCCACTTTGCTGATCTTTACGATCCCGAATCCCGCGACCAGGACCATCATCGCAAGGATCACCCCGAGCATTCCCAGTATCTTTGATCCGATCTTCAAGTGCCGCATAGCAGCCATGTTCTCCTCCTCGTTCCTGCCCCCTCAGGCAGTTTGGGCGTATGGACCACCTTGTTCAAGGAGAAGATTACTAAAAGATTTGCTCTTTGTCAACTATAATATATAGTTTATACAATTAATTTTGTTTTTTTGAGGGTCCTGCAAAATCCCGGCTCTGCGCTGTCAATGACCTACACCGCAGGGTTTCTGCGGTCACAGACTCCAGAATATAAAAGGCCGGTCAATATGACCGGCCTCAGTCTGTGTTGCTGCATGAGATCTGCGAGAGAACAATCAAGTTATCTAGTTGTTTTCATGTAATTTTCATAGCATATCCGAACAAACTCTAATCGTTTCCCCTGCCATGGCCTTTGTTCTTGCCTTTGTCCTTGCCTTTGTCCTTCCCTTTGTCCTTCCCCTTATCGTTCATCGAGCCATAGTAGAAATCACCCTTCTTCAGGGCGTGGAATTCCGGAGAGCCGGGTTTGATCCCAAGATGCTTCGCCATCACACCCCAGCCCTTGCTCCTGTTCGCCTCATATTCCCGGTACACCAGGTCCGGAGGCTTGTTCGATAATTTGGCCATTCTCAATACCATGTAGGCATCGGCAGGCCTGTCGCACTTCCTGATCATGAGATCGACCTCATGCTCGCCCACACCGAAATGCGCTCCCAGGCTGACCGCATATCCCCTGAGATCGCCCGACGCCTCGATATTCAGCTGTTTGAGATAGGAGTTCAGTTCCCTGTCTCCCGCGGCCGCTGCGGGCCGATGACCTCCTACCACCAGCGCGACCATGACCATGAAGAATGCTCCCGCCCGAACAAATCTCATCATTCCCTCCTCCTTCGCTGTCTGCCGTGTGCATTTCCATACCAGTGCCGGTAAATGCCTGTGAATACTGGACGGAACCCGTACGGCAATAACAAGTAGTATTGACAATATTTTATACCATGATCCTCTCCGTAGACTGTGACTGCAATCACAATAAACACCGCGCCTGCGGCATCGATACGTAAGGAGCGAACTGAAAGAAAACTCTCAGGAAGGGCTTTTCAGGAGGCTGTTGCGGCGGGTGAATCCGGCTCTTTGATAGATATGGTGCCCCTGGGGTGATTCGAACACCCGGCACGCGGTTTAGGAAACCGCTGCTCTATCCACCTGAGCTACAGGGGCAGGATAGCAGCACAGTCAACATTCAAGATGGAACATTCAACAGTGAACATTTTGAATCTCGAATATTGAATTTTGAATGTGTTCCTACAACATCCCTTCCAGATCGATCTTTCTCCTCTTCGTGATGGCGCGGAGCTTGTTCAGGGCCTGGGTCTCGATCTGCCGGACACGCTCCCGGGTGATCCCGAACTCCTTGCCGATGCTGTCGAGGGTCATGGGCTCTCCATCGTTCAGGCCGAACCGCATCTCCACCACTTTCTTCTCGCTCACCGAAAGATGCCTCAGCCATTCGTCGATGTGCTCTCTCCTGCGGATATCGTCGGAGAAGCTCGCCGGCGACAGGGCGTTGTTGTCCTGGAGGATGTCCTTCAGCGTGTCCTCTTCCTGGTCGCCGATCAGCATGTCCAGGGAGTAGGTCTCGCGCACCACCTGCGAGATGCTTCGCACCTTGTCGATGGTCACCTTCATCTTCTTGGCGATCTCTTCGATGGACGGGTCCCTTCCGAGCTTCTGTGTCAGCTGGCGAGTGGCCCGCATATAGGAATTCACGATCTCGGCGATATGGACGGGAAGACGGATGGTGCGCGTCTGGTTCACAATAGCGCGTTCGATGGACTGTTTGATCCACCAGGAAGCGTAGGTGCTGAACTTGAAGCCCCGCTCGTACTGGAACTTCTCCACGGCCCGGATGAGGCCGAGGTTCCCCTCTTCGATGATGTCGGAGAAGGGAAGGCCGCGATTGATGTATTTTTTCCCGATCGCGACCACGAGCCGCAGGTTGGCCTCGATCATCCGGGCGCGGGCATCGCCATCGCCCTGGGCGATCTTCTTGGCCAGGTCCTGTTCCTGTTCGAAGGTGAGAAGGGGGGTCTTGCGGATTTCCTTGAGGTAATACTTGATGGCATCAAGGCCTTTTTGGGCACCGCCTTCGTCATCGCCATCATACTCGCCCTGCTGACTCTGCTTCTCTTGCGGTTCTTTTCCCTCGAGCTCCTCACCGTAGGGTTCAGCGCCCATCACGTCGTCTACTGACCGTTCCCTCTCGCTCATTCACACCCCTTACGCCCCGGGAAAAATGCCGTCAGTGATGCCGAATCCCTTTCGAGCTAGAGTACGCAGATAATAAGGAAAAACTGGTCGGGGCGAGAGGATTTGAACCTCCGACCCCTTGGTCCCGAACCAAGTGCGCTACCAGGCTGCGCTACGCCCCGACAAGTGCCGTATAATATACTAACTTTCGCGCTCTGTCAACGCTGATTCTTCTTAGACGCGATGAAGGTATCGAATGCCTCCTGGTAATAATCCTTTGTAGCCCGCACGGATTCCGGAACGCGCTTATCATAGAGCGCGCGGCCCTCGGCGATGTCGTCACGCAGGAGCTCGTAGAACGTGCCGTTCCTCAATCCTTCCGCCACCGCTTCCTGATTGTACAGGGCGACATCGGATACGATCAGGCGGGCAAATTTCCGCGCCTTTTCGATCTCTCCGGGGTCCACGGCGGTCTTCGCCGTCTGTTTGCCATGCGCGGCATACTCTTCCTGCTCGAAAAAGGAGGCGTCAAGCCTGACGGAACCGTCCCGTTGCGCAGATGCGCCTCCCGCCGGGGCCCGCGGCGCCGCATCGACGGTCGCCGGGACCGGCGACGGTTTTCTGACCGCAGTCGTGCTCGAGACCGGAGCAGCCTCGTGCTTCCTCCCCCCCTCCAGGGTGACCGGGACCCTGGGCATCACATCAGGGACGGCCGGGACATCGTCTGTCCGGCGCGCCGGAAGCGACGACGGTCCCTCGGAATGCGGCCGTTCGCCGGCCGAAGCAGCCGACACCGGAGCGGGATGAGCCTCTTCCGTTCCTCCCGCAAGGAGCTGGCTGAGCTTCAGCACCAGCCGGTCGGGGATATGGTGTTTCTCGATGTAATCATCGGCGCCGTAGAGCGAGATCGGGCTCCGCTTGTACGCCGTAAGCCCGTACACCGAGGAAAGAAGAACGATCTTGATATGCCGGGTCCCGGCATCGCCTTTCAGACGCTCGCACAGCTCAAAGCCGTAAATGCCGGTCAGCCCGACATCGACGATCATGATCTGCGGTCTGAGCTCGGTCGCCTTTTTCAGCGCTTCGAGCCCGTTGGCCGCATGCGCGACCGCCATGCCCGTGTCCTTCAGCACGTTCCGGATCATGTCGACGACAACGGCGCTGTCATGGGCGACCAGAACGAGGGTGGAAGCTACAGCAGCCTGCAGCCGCCCGGGGGCCGGCGGCGGAACGAATCCGCGGCCTGCGGACGGCTCCGCCACGGGTGCCGCCGGTTTTCTGAGCAGGTGAACGACGCCGCATTTCGGGCACCTGATCTTTACGCCCGACTCCGTGAGCTTGTCGTCGCTGATCTTCAATTTCGCGCCGCATTCGCAGGTGACGATCATGACTCGCTGTATCTCCTCTTCCCGCCCCAGAACGGAACCGTGCGCCGCTTGAACAGCCCGATGAGCGCCATCCCGGCGAGGAACCCGCCTATGTGCGCATACCACGCCACTCCCCCGCCACCGTCCTTCGCGACAGCCGCGTTCAGGAACTGGAACACGAACCAGAAACCCAAAATGACCATGGCAGGGACCTCGATCATGCGGACGAAGAAACCCAGGATGAACAGCGTCAATACCCGCGCGTGAGGGTACAGCAGCAGGTATGCCCCCAGCACGCCGGAAATGGCCCCGGATGCACCGATCATGGGGACGAGAGAACGGGTGTTGAAGGACGCATGTCCGAACGCCGCAACGATGCCGCAGAGCAGATAAAAGACCACGAACCGGAAGCGACCCATGGCGTCCTCGACATTGTTCCCGAAGATCCAGAGGAACAGCATGTTGCCGGTAAGATGAAAGAACCCGCCGTGCAGGAACTGTGAGGTGAACAGCGTCACCCCGGCGGGAAGCGGGGCGGGGACCGCCGCGACCGTGTGAAAGAGCCGAGCGGGCACCAGCGCGAACGCGCCGACAACGTGCTCCGCGCCGGCCTCACCGAGCGCAAGCTGGTACAGGAACACAAGGATGTTGAGCGCAATGAGCAGCACCGTGACAACGGGGAACCGTTCCGTGGGATTGGAATCCTTCAGTGGGATCACAGTTCTCCCTCGCTGTCCCTTTCGCGGCCATTGCCGGCGCTTCGCGGCGACCCGGCAGCACTGCCGGCCGCTGATCCTGCGGCAGCCACACAGAAAATACAGGAATTTATTGGTTTTGTCAACGAAATGAGGTCTTGACCGGACCGGTATTTGTTCCGGACGGGCAGTCCGCCGCTGCCTGCGTCAGAAGCATGGGCGATGCGGCAGTATGACCGGCCGCGGAGCCGCGGATCGTTGTTCGCGGCCTTTTCCGCTTTTGGTAACCGTCCTGCCGACCATCAAGGCAGGAACATCATCGTATTCGCCGGCCACCCCGCAGCAGGCTGCGGGGAATGCGCTTGTTCCAGACTTCAATCCATATAGAGCTTCACATCGATCTTCGCCTCATTGGGGTCGACCGTTCCGACGGCCGTGCGCCTGTAGCGTCCCCCTTCCATCTCGAGCAGATTCACCTCGACGCCGCCTTCCTTCTCGGAACCATCGAACTTCGTCAGGAGGAGCACCCGGGGCCGCATCAAGTCGCGGGTCTGGTGCGTCACCACCCCGATCTCGCCGGTATCGAGCTTCAGGAGCGTGCCGACGGGGTAGATGCCGATCATGTTCACGAAGGCCTTGACCAGCACGGGATCGAACGCTGTCCCACGCTTCTTCAGCATGATCCTGATCGCCTGGTCCGGAGGCGTCCGGACCTTGTAGTAGACCCGCGCCGCGATGATCGCGTCATAGGAGTCGGCGATCGCCACGATCTGCGAAAACGGGTGCTGCTGGAGCCGGTCATCCATGCGCGGATAGCCGCGGACGTCGCCGTGCTGATGGTGCTCGAATGCCGCGATCATGGCGAGCCTTGTCATGGCCGGAACGTCCGCGAGGATCAGCGCACCCTCGACGGGATGGCGCTTCATCATCTCCCATTCCTGGTCCGTCAGCTTGTCCGGTTTGTTGATGATCTCCAGCGGCACGTTCAGCTTCCCGATATCGTGCAGCATCCCCGCGATCCCGAGCGCCGCGATCTGGGGCTTTTCGAAGGACAGGAACGTCCCGAGCGAAATGGAGAGCACGGCGACATTCACCGAATGGGCGAAGGTATATTCGTCGTACATCTTGATGCTCGTCAGTCCCATCAGGGCATCGCGGTCATCCAGGATGTTGTCGACCATGGTGTGCACCATGGTGCTGACCTTCCGCATGTTGATCGCCTTTTCCAGGGAGACGGACTGCACGATCTCCTTCACCGTGCTGATGGCGTCCGTCATGATCTCGTTGGATTTCTTCTTGGCCTCCTTGAGGGCGCCGCCGAGCTTCTTGTCGACAAGGACCACACGGCTGAGCGCGATATGATCGATGCCCTCTGCGCCGGCGGCGCCGGCGACGCCGCCCTGCCCGGCGAGCAAAGCCGCATCGCGGTTCATCAGATAGGCGAACTTCACCACTTCATCGCGGAGCAGACCGGGCGTGAAGGCGATCCCGCCCACGTCCCGGCTCGTGAACTGCTCCATCAGCAGGGAAAGGCTATGGTCGATGGGAATGGAGTGGGTCTCGAAGAACAGTTCTCCCGCAACAAGGTAGAACGCGACCTCCCGGCGCGATGCCAGGAACTCATTGACCCTGATGAGAAGCTGGTCCGCCGACGCCAGCAGGAACGGGTGTGCGGCGGGGTAGACGGTCGCGTTCTTGATGACCGCCGCGAGCTGCTGGAACGTCAGCTTGGCCGAGGCGATCAGCTGCTGCTTGGCATAGAACGACTGTCGTGCGTCCGCCCGGGCGTCAGTCTGGTCAGCTGCCATTGCCCAGCCTCCTCCCGATCGTCTCGATCGCCGCAACCGCGACGTCGCGAAGCTCCAGCTGGGGTTTGCGGGGTTTCCACCATCGGATCCGCGCATATCGCCCAAGGAACTCAGCTGCTTCGCGGTCCCCGATCTTCTCCAGCGTCTTGATCACCTCGATCGTGAGCTCGTTCTCCTTCTTGCTGACCGGCCTGCCGTTCAGAACTTCCAGGAGCGCCTTCGCCTCGCTGCCGCCGGCCCCGGGGATCACGGCGAGCGCATGGACCGCCGCCAGCTGCACGTCGATGTCCTTATCCCCCAGGAACCGCGGCAGCAGCGCCGCCGCCCTCTTCCCGCCGATATTGATGAGCGCCTTGATCACCTCATGGCGGATCTGGACCTGCTTGTGGTCCACGACCTTCTCCAGCCACGTGACCGCCTCTTCAGACCTGCTTTCGCTCAGGATGCACACGATGTTCCGCACGACGAACCAGCGGCCGTCCGACAGCCGCTGGCCGATCATTGCGACCTGGTCCTTCGCCAGGTCCTTCAGGATGTCGATCAGGAACCTCCGGATCGCGCGGTCCTTTTCCACGGCGAGGATCTCCAGCAGGGTCGTCGTCGCTTCACGGTCGAGCACGGAGAGGAAAGCATACGCAGCCTGGTAGACCGGCGACCCTTTCGGGTTCTTGCGCATATCGCTCACGACCTTGCCGGTGACCTCCCGGGACGAGGCCTTCCTGGTGGCATCCAGCAACCGCGGCCGGAAGGCCGGATCGACGGGAAGGTGGTAGGCACGGACAATGATCGAAGCAAGGCCGTAATCCCGGCTGTCCAGCAGGAAGGCAAGGGTCTCTTCTAGCTGGCGCACGATGCTTGAAAAGTAGCTTATCATCTTTTCCGACGGCGCCGCCTGGCCGGGAAGCTTCACCTGCGGGAGAAGGAAGATCAGCGTCCTGACCGCAGCTTCGATGATATCCGCCTCTCTGCCGACCTCGCTGATCGTCTTGAGCGTTTCCAGCTCATCAGGAGAGTATTCGGCCAGTTCCCTCGCCAGCGCGTACATGTCCTCGGCGATCGGGACAGCCTCGATCTGTGACGGATCGACCGTCACGGATGCCGGAGCGGCCGGCGCCGGTTTCACCGGTTTCGCCGCGCTCTGTTTCAGCAGTTCCGCGATCTGGGGGACGGTCCACTGCTGGGAGAACCGCCCCGTCACCACTTCATGCAGGTCCTCGGGCACGGTATCATACGGGCCGTCCGGCCCCGGTTCGCCCGGAGCCTCCTCTCCGCTCTGCTCACGGAGCTGGTCCGCATCCCGTTCCGCATAGAGCTTTGCCATAATGAACTTGTCGCGGTGGCTCTGCTCCATCGCGAGGACCGAACGGGCAAGCCCCTGGAAGAGCGCACTGCCCTGCTCCGGATGCCGTTCCCGCAGAAGACGGCCCGCCTCCTGGTACAGCGTGTAGAGCCGGTCCTCGACGCTCTCGTTCTCTCCCTTGGTCCGCTGGGCGATATCGATCATCGTCGCGCCGAACCGCTCCGGATTGTCGATGAGGTCTCCTACGAGCAGGGTGCGCCCGGCAACTGCGAACCCCATTTTCGCTGCCTCCGGGGAAAGCTGGATCCGGGGAATTTTCCGCTCGTCGCCCTGCTTGCCGCGGTCCGGCTGGTCCTTGATAACGTCCTCGAGGGAGGCCTCCGTGACCCTGATGTGGTCGGCCCCCAATTCCCACAGCATCGAGACGATCCCGCTCTTGAGCGCCTGCTCCTCCGGGGAAAGCGCGAGCACCGAGTAGAAGCCGACCAGTTCCTGCTCGGTGAGCCCCGGAAGGAAGACCATCTCCCTCACTCCCTTCCCGAACAGGTCCTGGGCGATCGTCTTGTTCAGCTGCGTTTCCTTCGCCACCGGTGTCTGCTCGAAGAGAAAGTAGGTCTTCTGCACGCCGACGAAATACCGGGGTGCGGTGTCCAGATAACGGGACAGCGACTCGAAGGACTTCCTGACGGACTGGGAGTAGATGGGATTGTTCGGCGGGTACAGTTTGACGGACCGGATGGCGGAAACGAGGTTCCGCATTACTTCCTCGATCTCCGCAGAGGGCGCTTCGGTCTGTTTTGCGTCTTCCTGCATAGGCCTGTAGAGTAGCACAAGAAGTATGTGGTGTCAAAAGTCTAATCGCGGATCCGGAAGCAGGCTCAGGCAGGTCGGGAGACGGGGGCGTTCCGCCGAACAGCGGCGGTTACGGCGCGCAGACCTCGCCGCCGCACTTCAGGGCGCGTTCGTTCAGAGGAAGGAGCGAGTGCCGCCGGGGAGGAAGGATCGCCTTCAGCGCGTCCAGGACCGACTCCAGGGCGACCACGCCGGTACTCCGGAGGAACGCGCCGAGCATGACCATGTTGGCGATCCTGATGTCGCCGAGCTCCTCGGCGATGGCATTCGCCCTGATCTCGATGCGCGTGATGTCATGGCGCGTCGGGGGCAGCTGAACGAGGGAGGCGTTCAGGAACAGGGTGCCCGACGGCACGATCCGCTGTTCGAACTTCAGGAAGGATGCCTCGTTCAGGATCAGCATTGCCGAGGGGTTCTGGACCACGGGCGAGCCGATCTCGCGATCCGAGATAATGACCGTGCAGTTCGCCGTGCCGCCGCGGATCTCGGCTCCGTAGGAAGGGAACCACGTGACGTGCTTTCCCTCGATCATCCCCGCGTGGGCCAGAAGCTTGCCGGCCAGCAGCACGCCCTGCCCTCCGAATCCCGCGATCATGACGTCCTGGTACATGGCTACTCCGCGCCCTTTCCGCCGGGACGCGGTGCGGTTTCGCCGTCCTTATAGACGCCGAGCGGATAGTAGCTCATCATGTTCTTCCGCACCCAATCGATCGCCTGCACGGGGGTCATGCCCCAGTCCGTCGGGCACATGGAGAGGACCTCAACAAGGGAGAAACCCTTCCCGTCGAGCTGGTTCTGGAACGCCTTCCTGATGGCGCGCTTCGCGGCAAGGACGTTCTTCGGGGAATCGACGGAAACACGCTCGATGTACGCCGGGCCGTCCAGGACCGCGAGCATCTCGCTCACGCGGACCGGGCTCCCCGCTTCCTTCCGGTCCCTTCCGGCGGGGGTGGTGGTCGTCTTCTGGCCGAGGAGCGTCGTCGGCGCCATCTGTCCGCCGGTCATCCCGTAGTTGCCGTTGTTCACAAAGATCACCGTGATGTTCTCGCCCCGCGCGGCGGCGTGGACGATCTCGGCGGTGCCGATAGCGGCAAGGTCGCCGTCCCCCTGATAGCTGAAAATGACCAGCTCCGGCCGCGACCGCTTCATGCCGGTGGCGATCGCCGGAGGCCTTCCGTGGGGCACTTCGACCATGTCGATATCGAGATAATCATAGGCGAAGACCGCGCACCCCACGGGAGCGATACCGACGGTCCGCTCCCGGACCCCGAGCGCGTCGATGGTCTCCGCCACGATGCGATGGAGCACGCCATGACTGCATCCGGGGCAGTAGCGGAACTGTTTGTCCTTCAGACAGGAAGGCCGTTCGAACACTTTGTTCATCATCGTCTCCGGCATGTCGAAAACCAGAAAACCCTTGACAATCAACCGTTCACTCTGTTATTGTAACGCTCGTTCCAGCGGCCGCTCACAGTGCCGAGGTAGCTCAGTTGGTAGAGCAGAGGCCTGAAAAGCCTCGTGTCCGCAGTTCGATTCTGCGCCTCGGCACCATTTTCTTCTTCCCCTGCATCCCCCCGCAGACCTGATCTTTTCCGCGATACTGTTGCTCCAATCCGCACCCTGAATTCCGCACTCCGCACGTATTATTCCTTCTCGAAAAGCCCCAGCTGCAGCATCTTTTCTCCCGGGAACGGCACAGGATAGTCGCCGCAGAAACAGGCGACACAGTAGTTGAGCGGACGGTCCACAACCTTCCTCACCCCGTCGAGGGAGATGTATCCGAGGGTGTCCGCGGTGATGTACTTCCGGATCTCCTCGATGCTGTGCGACGATGCGATGAGCTCCTGCCGCGTGGGCGTGTCGATCCCGTAGTAGCACGGATACATGGTGGGCGGCGAGCTGATGCGCATATGGATCTCCGACGCCCCGGCGTTCCGGATCATCTTGATGATCTTCTTGCTCGTCGTCCCGCGCACGATCGAGTCGTCCACGACCACCACCCGCTTCCCCTTGAGCACATCCTTGACCGGATTGAGCTTGATCTTGACGCCGAAGTGCCTGATCGCCTGGCGCGGCTCGATGAAGGTCCTGCCGACATAGTGGTTCCGGATCAGCCCCAGGCCGAAGGGGACCCCCGACTCCTCCGCATACCCCAGCGCCGCGGGCACGCCCGAATCGGGGACGGGGATCACCACATCCGCCTGCACGCCGGTCTCCCGCGCGAGCTGCCGGCCGAACTCCTTGCGGATCGTGTACACGTTCTGGCCGAAGACATAGCTGTCCGGACGGGCGAAGTATATGAATTCGAAGATGCAGTGGGACGGGTCCGCCCGGCGGAACGGGAAGGTAGAGTGGATGCCCGAGCTGTTGATCACCACCATTTCGCCCGGTTCGATCTCCCTGAGGTAGGTGGCCTCGATCAGGTCCAGCGCGCAGGACTCCGACGCCAGCACGTAGGAGCCGCCGAGCTCTCCGAGCACCAGCGGCCTGAATCCGTGCGGATCGCGCACACCGATGAGCTCGTCCTCGGCGAGCAGCAGCAGGCTGTAGGAACCCTGCACGTGCTGCAGCGCGTCAACGATCCGCTCGTGCAAATTCGGCAGGCGGGACTGGGCGATCAGGTGGATGACCACCTCGCTGTCCATGGTCGACTGGAAAATGGACCCGTACGCTTCGAGCTCCGCTTTCAGGATGCCCGCGTTCACGAGATTCCCGTTGTGCGCGACGGCGAGGCCGCCCAGGGCGAAGTTGACGATGATCGGCTGGATGTTGAT
>Ga0102851_10001917_pt1 | contig 12284 bp, 4 predicted proteins | sample Mud3Dept3metaG_FD_79558 | JGI IMG/M metagenome (GOLD analysis project Ga0102851, IMG submission 79558) | Freshwater wetland microbial communities from Ohio, USA, analyzing the effect of biotic and abiotic controls - Mud 3 Core 4 Depth 3... | ecosystem: Environmental > Aquatic > Freshwater >... | reverse complement strand
GGTGACGGGTTGTCCATCAGGGTGATCGCGCGGAGCGGCTTGAGGGCGAGCTCGTAGTCGCCGATCTCGGTGGCGAGCTGCGCCAGCTCGGCCGCGACCTCCGCGTTCTTGCGGTCGACGTCGAACGCCTTCTTGAGCCAGTTGAGCTGGCCGTCCTTGTCTCCGAGCATCGAGGACACGCGGCCCATGCGCTGCTGGAGCACCGCGAGCTCGGGCGTACGCTTCTTCTGGGCCTGGATCGCTGCCTCGAGCGTGCGGCCCGCGTCCTCGAGCTGGTTCGACGTGATCAGCACGTCGACATTGAGCATCAGCGCGGTGTGGTCGTCGGGCTGCAGCTCGAGCGCCTTGGCGGCGGGGACCTGCGCTCCGGCGGCGTCGTTGAGCTGATAGAGGAGCAGCTCCGCGGCCCGGCGGTAGTTGGTGTAGCGAGCGGCGGGATCGGAGCCGTGATCGGCGTCCGCGATCAGCACGCCGGCGAGCAGGCGGTACTCGCCCGCGGCCTCGTACATCTCGCGGAGCTTGTCGCGGAGGATCTCGACGCCCGGCTGGGCCTGGTGCACGACCTCGAGGACCGGCACCGCATCGGCGGGGCGGCCCGCCTGGGTCGACGCGTTCGCCGCGCGCATCGCGGCCTGGACCTGTGCATCGCCCTCGGTCACGTAGGCGAGGCGGGTGGCGGCGGCGCTGACGCCATCCCAGTGCGAGATCGACTCGTCGAGATCGCAGAGCATGTACAGCGGCTCGGCGTCGCGCGGGTCGCGCTCGATCCAGCCGACGAGGAACGCGCGGCCACGCTCGAGCTCGCCGTGGGCGTTGAGCAGCTGGGCGAGCCTGAGGGTCGCAGTGCGCTCGGTCGGCAGATCGCCGTCGCGCTCCGCGCGGAGACGGAGCCGCTCGAGGCCGTTGACCAAGGTCTCGGTCGCGGCCTCCTTGTCGAGCTCGTACGCGTCGCTGAGATCGGTGACGGCAGACGCATCGTCGCCGAGCTGCTGGCGGAACGAGGCCCGCAGCAGCAGGAGCGACGTGCGGCCCGTGCCCTCGACGGTCGCGAGGGCCTCGCCGATCGCGCGCTGCGCGGCATCGAGCTCACCGGCGGCGGCAAGCGCCGCGGCGTGATCGGTGACGAGCTCGGGGAGGTGCGGGGCGCGCTGCCGCGCCTTGCGCAGGACCTCGGCCGCCTTGAGCGGCTGACCGAGGAGGCCGGAGTACGTCGCCGCCGCCTCGCGGAGCCGCTGGACAGCGGCGGCGTCGGGCAGGCGCTCGGCGTCCTTGGTCATGAGCTCCGCGAGCTCGGACCACATCTCGTTGTCGCGGTACCACTTCTCGAGACGATCGTGGATCGCCTGATCGTCGGGGGCGGAACCGTGCGCGAGCTCGAGCGTGCGCTGCACGCCCTTCATGTCGCCCGCGGCCTCCCACATCGACGCGAGGCGGCCGGCGAGCTCGGGGGCACGCTCGGGCGTCTCGACGGCGAGCAGGCGCTCCATCAGCACCGCGCCCTCGCGCGGGTTGTCGCTCTCGGCGAGCTGACCGACGACGCGCCGCAGGATCTCGCGATCGTCGGGCGCGATGATCAGCGCGGCGCGATAGACGCGGATCGCATCGGGCGAGCCGTTCTTCTCGAGCAGGTCGCCGAGCCGGAGCGCGACATCGACGGTCGAGTCGCGGTGACCACGGCGCTGCGCATCCTCGAATCGCGACCACAGGAACTCGGCGATCCCGTCCTCGTCGCCGAGGGTGCGGAGCGTCGCCTCGTAGAGCTCGGCGGCCTCGAGGTTGTCGGCGTCGTCGGCGAGCGAGTCGCGGAGGACATCGAGCGCGTCGTGGTAGCGCTTGAGGTTCTCGATCAGGAACCGCGCGTGCTCGAGCCGCAGCGCGTTGCGCTCGGCCGGGGTCACGAGCGCGGGGAGGGTCGAGGAGATCACGCTACCGAGGCGGTCGCCGTCGCCGAGCTCGCGATAGATCGTGAGCAGCGGCTGCCACACGGCGCGATCGGCGGGGCTGCGCTCGCGGAGGAACTCGTAGACATCGGCCGCGAGGTCGACGCGGCGGTGGGCGAGGGCGCGGGTCGCGATCCGCATCGCGAGCCCGTCGATCTGCTCGGGCTCCGCGATCGGCGCGACCTCGTAGGTCAGATCGCGGGCCTGGGTGAGATCCCCGGCGGCGAGCCGGCGCTCCGCGAGCGCGAGCACGGCCCACGGCGCCGAGCCGAGACCATCGGCGGTCTCGCGCGCGGCGGCGACCGCACGGACGAGCAGCGCTTCGGCGCGCTGATCGTGACCCTGCTCGACCGCGAGATCGACGGCCTCGCGGATCTGCGCGGGCGTCGCCGCCGGCAGGCCGGCGCGGCGCTCGAGGAAGTCGAGCAGGAGCTCGCCGTCGCCGCCGTTGCGGGCGACGCGCTCGTACATCGTCATGACCTTCTCGTCGTTCGGCTCGTTGGCGGCGGCCGTCTTGAGCAGGCGACCTGCTTGCGCCCAGCGCGGCTCCGCGGCGAACGCGCGCTCGAGCAGCTCGAAGCCCTGCTTGCGGCGCGCTTCGCTGCCGAGGAAGATCTCGGACAGGCGGTACAGCGCGTCGACCTGCGCTGGCGTCGGCTCCTCGTCGGTGCCGGCGAGCTCGAACATCTTGTCGAGCGTGCGCGCCTGCTCGGCGGTGTCGCCGAGAGCGGCGGCGACGCGCGCCTGGGAGTAGAACGCCTCGGCGAGCCGCTCGCCGAGGATCTCGACGCGGCGGTACAGGTTCGCGGCGCCGCGCAGATCGTTGGCGTCCTGCTCGAGGGCTTCACCCGCGCGCATGAGTAGATTGGCGATCAGCGGCGGATCGTCCTTGCGGCGGAGCCTGTCGACGATGGCGTCGACCGCGTCGACGAACCGCTTGGTCTGTCCGAGCTTCTTCGCGAGCTCGCGCGCTCGCTCGTGAAGATCGGTGCGGTTCGGCACCGCGTTGAACGCGCGGACCAGGGCATCGAGTGCTTCCGTGCCGCGGTCGAGCTGCGCGAGCCCTTCGGCCATGTCGGCCAGCAGCCGGGCCTGCGACTGGGGCTCGGGGTTCGTGCCGAGCCGCTTCTCGAGGACCTTGAGCAGCAGCTCGCCCTCGTCGTGAGCGAGCAAGCTGCGGCGCAGCCTGCGCACCTCGGCGTCGGACTGGATCGCCGCCTCCATCGCGGACTCGAGGAGCTCCTTGGCCTGCGCCTCCTCGCCACGCGAGGCCGCGAGCTTGTGCAGCTCGAACAGGACTTCGCTGGCGCCGACGGTGGCCTCGTCGTCGCCCGCCGGCGTGCGGCGCACGACGAGGAGCAGCGCGCGGTAGGTCCGCTCGGACTTGTCGAGCTGACCCGCGGCGCGCGCCATCTCGGCGAGCTCCTTCTGGATCGCCGCGTTCGACGCGTCCATCTTCGACGCCGACTCCATCTCGGACATCGCCTCGTCGATCTTGCCCTCGGCCTGCGAGACGCGCGCGAGCTCGACGTGCAGCGCGGCACGCTCGGGGGAGCGGCGGCGACCGAAGTCCGTGATCAGCTCGGTCAGCGCGGTCCGCGCTTCGACGAGCTTGCCGGCGACGCGCTGGCCGATCGCGAGGGCCGTGCGCAGATCCTTGTCGGTCGGATCGAGCGCGAGCGCGGTCTCGAGCGCGGGGATCGCCTTCGCGGGCGAGCCGAGGCGCGTCAGGTAGATCGTCGACGCCTCGCGGGCGAACTCGCGCGCGAGCTTCTCGTCCTTGAGCAGGGGCAGCGAGCGCGTCAGGTGGCGCGCCAGGGGCTCCCATGCTTCGGTCTTGCGGTAGAGGTCGGCGAGCAGCGTGCGCAGCTCGATCGCCTGCTCCTTGTCGTCGAGATTTACCTCGATCGCCGTGATCGCGCGATCGGTCTGGTTCGCCGACAGGTGCGCCTTCGCGAGCTGGCTGACGACGAGCAAGCGCTCCGCCGCCGACACGGTGCCGAGCAGACTCTCGAGCCACGGCACGGCCTGACCCGGCTGGCTGCGCTCGAGGTTCAGGCGGGCGAGGGCGCGCAGCGAGTCGCTGGTCGGCGCGAGCGCGACGACCCGGCGGTGACCGCTGATCGCACGCTCGACCTCCTTGGTGTCGTTCTCCGCGACGGTCGCGTAGCGCGCCCACAGCTTCGCTGCACGCGGGGTCTCGCCCGCGGTCTCGAGGCGCTGCGCCTGGCTCTCGAGCAGATCGGTCAGCGCGCGGTGCTGGCCCTTGCTCGACAGCAGCTCGGCGACGGCGTCGATCGACGCCTCGTGACCGGGCCGCTCCTCGAGGTTCGCCTTGAGCGCATCGAGCCGGCCGCCGCGCTCCTCGACGATGCCGACGAGCTTGGCGAGCTCGAGGCGGAGGATCAGCTTCTTGTCCGGATCGCTCTCGAGGCCAAGCTGGATCTGGCGCAGCGTGAGCAACTCGGGGACGCGGTCCTCGAGTCCGAGGAGGTGCGCGAGCCGATCGATCACTTCGAGATCGTTCGGCGCCGACGCGAGGACGCTGCGGTACATGTCGATCGCCGCGGCGTTGTCACCGAGCTCGACGGTCGCCATCTGGGCGGCGCGCAGCCGCATGTCGCGGCGCGTGTTCTGATCGAACGGGAGCCTCGCGGCCTCGATCAACGTGTCGACCGCGGCCCGGGCGCGGCCGCCGGAGCGATACAGATCGACGAGGGCATCGATCGCCCACTTCGCGACGGCGTCGACGGAGCGTGCGCTCTTGATCGACGCGGTGCCGCGCCACGCGGCGGTCGCACGGCCGAGTACGGCCGACAGGATCGCGAGTGCTTGCTCGCGGTCCCCGAGCTTGGTCGCGGCATCGGCGGCGCCGACGAGCGAGTCGAGGTCGCGGCCATCGGCATCAGCGAGGCGACGCAGCGCCTCGAGCAAGGCCGGCGTGACGCCCTGGTCGCGCTCGAGCGCGACGAGCTCGCCGAGCCAGGCGGCGCGCTCGCCTCCGAGCTCGAGGGCCTTGCGCAGCGTGCGGGTCGCCGCCGTCTTGTCGTTGCGATGATCGCGATGGAGGACGGCGAGCCGGTATGCGAACTGCGCACCGACGGAGGTCGGCACCTTGTGCGTGTCGAGCGCGGCCGTGAGCGCGGCGGCGACGGCGTCGTGCGCGCTGGCCTTCGCGGCGGCGACCTCGAGGATCGACAGCAGCTCGTCGTCGAACGCCTCGCGGATCCCCGCGTGCCGGACGACGATCGCCGCGGCGGCGTCCCAGCGCCCGAGCTGGGTGCCGAGGCTGGCGAACGCGTGGACCGCGCGGCGGTTCCCGGGCTCTACGCCCGCGACCTGGGCGTACGCATCGGCGGCGCCGGGCGGATCGTCGAGGTGATCGGCGACGAGGTCGGCGTAGGACAGGCGCAGGCGCGCGGCCTCGCGCGCATCGTCGCCGAGGGCGTCGATCGCCTCGCGGTACGCGAACGCGGCGGTCAGGTAGTCCCCCGTCGACTTCGCGAGCGAGACGAGCTGGTTCTCGATCAGTTGATCGCGCGGCGACAGGGGGAACGCCTTCGCGAGATCCGCGAGGGCGCCGGGCGCGTCGTGCTTGTGCTCGAGGCGGAGCTGGGCTGCCTCGCGCAAGAGGGCGAGCTGGGTCCGATCGTCCTTCGCTTCGGCGAGCCGTGCGGGGAGGAGGTCGAGCACGCCGCCGAGGTCACCGTTGATCCGCATCGCCTGCGCGAGCGCATCGGCCGCGGCGAGCCGCGTGGCCGCGACCTCGAGCAGCGTGGTGAGGCCGGCGCGGGCTTCCTTGCTCGCGGGGTCGATCGCGATCGCGTTGCGGTACGCGCCGAGCGCGCGTGCGGGTGCGTCGAGATGCTCGCGCAGGGCGCCGCCGAGCCGGATCAGGCGAGCGACGGTGCGCGAGGTCGCGCGGCCGGACGCACTCTCGAGCAGGTCGGCCATCTCGGCCCACCGCCCGGTCTCCGCGAGCAGATCGGCGAGCGCGCTGATCCCTTCCTCGTCGTCCTTGTGGTCGGCAACGACACGTTGCCACGCACCGATCGCCGCGTTGAGATCGTTGCGCTGCTGGTGATGGATCAGCGCGACGCGCACGAGGTCCGCGCGCTTCTGGAGCGGTGACGACGCCTTCTCCGCGCGGCTCTCGAGCGCGGCGACGAGATCGTCCCACCGTTGCTGGGTCTCGAGGATGCCGATCCGGGCGTCGAGGCCCGAGAGGTCGCTCGGATCGCTGTCGATCCGGCGCTCCCACAGGGAGAGGGCGCGCTCGGTGTCGCCGAGCGACTCGGCGAGCTTGGCGGCCTCGCTGAGGATCGCGCTGCGCGCGGCCTCGTTGGCCTCGAGGTGCGCCTGGCGCTCGAGTACGGCGAGCCGCTCGCGCGGGCGATTGGTGTCCGCGTAGAGGGCCGCGAGCCGGCGGGCGACGGCCAGCTGCTCGGTCTCCGCCGCGCCGCTGATCGAGGACGCCTCGACGAGCAGCTTGATCGACGCCTCGACGTCCTTGAGCCGCTCGAGCCGCGTGCGCGCGGCCTCTCCGAGCAGCTCGACCCGGCGGGTCGGCTCCTCGGAGGCGCGCGCGGCAGTGGCGACGCCGTCGGCGTAGCGGTCGTGGTGCCCGCCGCGCTCGGCGAGCTGGCGGAGCTTCTCCTCGGTCGCGGCCGAGGCCGGCTGCATCGCGAGCAGCGCGGCGTAGTGGTCCATCGCGGGCGGCAGATCCTCGAGCTCGGCGAGCCGGCCGCCCGCCTCCTCGTGGAGCGAGCCGGAGCCCGCGGGATCGATCGCGATCACGCGCTCGAGGACGCGGATCACCTCGCGCGGGCGCTGCGTCGCGTCGTAGTGCGAGCGGAGGAGATCGAGGGCGGCATCGCGGACCTGCTTGGTCGCGTTGCTCGAGTCGATGATCCGTTCGAGGAGGACCGTGCTCTCCTTGTCATCGTCCGCCTCGGCGAGCAGCGGCTTGGTCGCTGCGAGCGCGCGATGGGGATCGCGCAGGCTGTCGAGCCAGACGGAGGCGATCCGCGCCCGGTTGCGCTCGCGCTCCTTCTTCGACTGGCCCTCGAGCCGGCCCTCCCACAGCTCGATCAGATCGGCCCAGCGCTCGTGGCGCTCGAGCAGACGCTCGAGGCCCTGGCTGATCTGCACATCATCCGGCGTCAGCGGCAGGAGCTGCTGGTAGTACCCGATCGCCTTGTCGGGCTGGTTCGCGACGTCCTTGGCGAGCTGCGCGGCCTCGCGCAGCAGGCGGATCCGGCGCGCCTTGTCCTTGGTCGAGTCGACCGCGGCGTCGTAGAGCCCGAGCGCATCGGCCCAGCGCTCGGCGACCGTGTAGATCACGCTGAGGCGTTGCAGCGCGGTGTCCGACGACGGTGCGAGCCGCGTCACGCGCACGAGGATCTTCTCGAGCACGGAGGGGTCGTCACCAAACCACTCGTCGCAGAACCCGCCCGCGCGTTCGCCGATCATCTCGGCGACCTGCGGCTCGACGGAGCTCCCGAGGGTCTCGTTGTACAGCGCGACGATCACGTCGGGCTGGTCGAGGTCGGCCGCGAGGGCTTCGACCTCTTCCCATGCGCTCACGGCATGCGGTGAGTGCTTGACGGCGGCAGCGGCATCCTTGAACTGAGACAGGTCGGCCATGGCTCCCTCATCCGGTGCGCGACCCCGATCGCGCTCCGATTGAAAAAAAATCATACACGCGATCCAGCTCACGCCGCGCGAAACCCGGAACGGATTCGCCGGCTTGGATCCGGGAGTGGTCGGATTGTCGGCCGCGCCCGGTCCGGCCCGGCGGATCAGAACTGGTGGCGGACGCCGAGCGACGCCGAGATCGGGCCCTGGAACGCGAGCGGCAGCCCGTAGGCCGTGCGCCGCTCCGCCGGGGCCCCGTTGGTGTCCTTGAGGAACACGAGGTCCTCGTAGGCGCCACCTTCGATCGGCCGCAGCAGCAGCTCGCCGTAGACCTCGTCGACGGCGGTCGACTGGCTGCGGTCGAAGGCGTTGAATACATCGAGGAGGATGTCGAAGCCCCGCCAGTGCGCCGCGAGCCGGAGGTTGGCCTGCGCGAGCATCGGTCCCCGACCGGCGGAGCCGCGCGGGATCAGGTGGAGGACCCCGAGCTCGGTGTCGGCGAGCGCGTTGCGCGGGCGACCGCTCGCGAGGGTGAGCCGGGTCGCGACGTCGAACGCGATGCCGAACGCCGTGCCGCGGCGGTCCGCCTCGATGAACACCCGGTGCCCGACATCGGTCGGCAGCTTGCCGATCTCGTTGCCCGAGACCGAGGCGCCGTCGAAGTCGGTCCCGTTGTAGAGGGCCGCGCCCTGCCTGGGGTCGTAGGCCCCGGGGAAGTTGCCGATCGTCCGGCCCGCGAGGTACCCGGCCCGGAGCGTGAGCTGCGCGGTCGGGGCGGTCGCGATCTCGAGCGCGAGCTGCTCCGACGAGCGCTGCGCCGGGGTCAGCTCGGTGGTGCGTCCCGGGTTGTCGAAGCCGTCGGGCGTGCTCTCGAGGCCGCGGCGCAGCCAGCGCCCCTGGGCCCACGCGATCACACGGAACGTCTTCGCGAGGCCGAGCTCGACGCCGGCGGTGATCTCGTCCTGCGCCATCGGCTCGATCCCCTGCGCGACGCGATAGGCCGCGCCGGCGTCGGTCGAGCGCGAGTCGCCGAGCGGGTTCGAGGCGTCGTGCACGGTGGCGTCCCGGCGGATCACCGTCGGACCGAGGCCGGTCGGCAGCATCGGGAAGCTGCGCCCCATGCTCGTCCACACCCGCGACCGGCCCTCGCCGAGGACGTCCCACGCGACGCCGAGGCGCGGCGCGATCTGATTCGAGAAGTGCAGCCGGGGGCCGACCCACATCAGCTCCCAGCGCATGCCCCCATCGACGCGGATCCGCTCGCCCGGCGTGAACGTCTCCTCGACGTACGCCGCGGTGTAGCGCGTGCGATAGCGCATCGTCGACTCCGGGACGTAGTCGCACGGCGCGCCCGCGACCTCCTCGCACTCGCCGACGTAGTAGCGCAGGCGATCGAGGTGACCGTCGAACAGGCTGCGGTACTGCTCGCCGCCCGACAGCCGCGACTTGATGACGAGGCGCGCGTCCTCGAGGGTCGCGCCCGCGCGCAGCACGTGGGCGCCCTGGCGATGCGCGATCTCCGCGGTGGCGGTCGGGCGATCTCCGACGACATCGACCAGGCCGCCTGCGCCTGCACTCGCGAAGTAGCCGAACGGCACCGCGCACTGCGCGATGTTCGGATACGTGTTGTCGTGGCAGCGCATCGCGAGGACCGGATCCTCGGGCAACGCCGTCGGCACGTACGCGGACAGCAGCTGCGGTCCCCTCGCCGCGTCGTCGTGCGGGCGCTCGTGGCGGTCGCTGCGATGCCACGCGAGCTGGACGAGCGCGCGGGTCGACGGCCACCGCCCGCGCCACGTCGCGATCCCGTCGGCGACCAGCTCGGATCGGTCGACGCCTGCCGCCTGGACCGTCGAGTTCTGGAGGAACCGGGTCGCCCGGCTGCCCTGGCCGATCAGCGTCAGCTCGACCGAGTGCGGCCCGCGATCCCAGCCCGCGCGCACCATCACCGGCACGAGGTAGTCGAGCGTACTCTCCGTGCGGACCGAGATGCCTTCGGTGACGAGCACGCCGGGCAGCCCATCCGGCGAGCTGTCGTCGTCCCGATCGACGAGGCGCGACGCGCTCCACCGCGCCTCGGTCGACGACAGGATGGGCGCGATGCCGGCGGCGTACCAGGCCGTGCCGCGGAGCAGCTTGCCGAGCGGCCCGCTCCCCACGATCGACGCGCTGACCTCGGGCCCCGCGCCGAGAGCGAGCCGGCGCACCGAGTAGCTCCCCGATGCGATCGGCCGCCGCCGGCCGTCGCCGGACAGCACGCCCCACACCTCGGTCGCGAGCACGTGCTTCGCGCCGCCGCGGATCAGCTGCGCCTCGATCCGCCCGCCGGTGCTCGCGCGATCGCGCGCGGTGAACCCGCCGGCCATCACGGTGATGCCGTCGAGGAACGTCAGCGGGATCTGCGTGTCGGCGCCTCCCGTGCGGATGTCGTCCGACGGTGCGCCGTCGATCGTCCACCGGTTCTCGAGCCCGGTCGCGCCGCCGAACGCGGGGCCGGCTTCATCGCGGCTCGCGCCGAGACCGTAGTGCGCGACCCCGTCGTGCAGCGCGTTCGCCGTCGGCAACCGGCGCAGGTAGCTCGCGGGGAGCCAGGTCGACAGGCCGTACGGCGACGCGTCGTCGAGCGGGTCGGTCACCGTCGCGCAGCCGAACGTGTGCGGGACATCGCAGCTGACCGGCGCCTCGGCGGGCGGCTTCCGCCCGAGCCCGAACAGGTCGCGCGGATCGTCGTCGGCGTGGGCGGCGCGGCTGGCGAGGACTCCCGCGAGGAGCACGACGCGTCTGCGCACGCCCGAGCGTAACACGCAGGCGTAACGACAAGGCTTCCGGGGACATCGAAGGGCCGTGACGCGTGTGTCGATCGCCAACGCGGCGCCCGTGAACCCGGGTGGCGCGTACGTCGTGTACTGGATGATCGCGGCGCGCCGGACCACGCACAGCGTCGCGCTCGATCATGCTCCGGCCTTCGGCGACGAGCTGGCGCTGCGCTGCATCTTCTGGACGCTCGGGCGGTTCGATCGCGCGTGGCCCGAGCGCGCGATCTACGGCCAGGTCCGCTACATGACGTCGGGCTCGACGCTCAAGAAGCTGCGGATGAAGAAGTACCTCGCGCGGTGGTCGGCGCAGCCGTCGCTGCTCTGAGCACCCGACCTAGTGGTCGTGATCGCAGTCGGGGCCGTGCTTGTGCGCGGCCGCGGGAGCGTGCTCGTGATCATGGTCGTGGTCGCAGCCCGGACCATGCTCGTGCGCGTGGCCGTGGCTCGCGATCTCTTCCTTGACCTTCGCCATGTCGAGCTTCTGCGCCTGGGCGACGAGCTCGTCGAGCGCGGCCGGCGGCAGCGCCCCGGACTCGCGGAACAGCAGCACGCCGTCGCGGAACAGCATCAAGGTCGGGATCGCCGCGATGTTCGCGGCACCGGCGAGCTCCTGCTGCGCCTCGGTGTCGATCTTGCCGAACGTGACATCACCGTACTTCTCGGACGCCTTCTCGAACACCGGCGCGAAGGCGCGGCACGGGCCACACCACTCTGCCCAGAAATCGAGGAGGACGATGCCGCCCTTTTCGATGGTTTGTTGGAAGTTGTCCGCGGTGATCTCAACAGTTGCCATGGGCGGACCATGGCCCGACCGATGGTCGACTGCAAGCGCGAGCGACACCACCCGATCGGGCGGCACCACGCCGGGGTTCCACGGGATTCCCAGCATGCGCGTGCTAGCCTCACCTCGTGGCCAAGCTGCGGATCACGTACAACGCGCCGGTCGTCCTGACGTTCACGCTGCTGGCGGTGCTCGTCTTCCTGCTGCCGCAGGCCACGCGCGTTCACTACTTCGCCGCGCACCCGAAGATCATCGACACGAGCAGCTACCTCGGCCTCGTCACCCACATCTTCGGCCACGCGAGCTGGGAGCACCTGCTCGGCAACTTCATGTTGATCCTGCTGCTCGGGCCGATCCTCGAGGAGCGTCACGGATCGCTGTCGCTGGCGATCATGATCCTGATCACCGCGCTGGTGACGGGCCTGATCAACCTCGCGTTCTCCTCGAACTTCCTGCTCGGTGCCAGTGGCGTCGTGTTCATGATGATCCTGCTCGCGTCGACGGCGAACATCCGCCAGGGAGAGATCCCGCTGACGTTCATCGCGATCGCGGTGATCTACCTCGGCGGCGAGATCTATCGCGCGGTCGCCAGCGACGACAACGTGTCGCGGATGGCGCACCTGATCGGTGGCCTGTCGGGCGCGGTGTTCGGCTTCATCGGAGCGCGCAACAAGGGCATCACGGGCCCGCAGGTCAAGGATCTCGGCTTGCCCGCGGCCCGGGCCGCGCCCGCTGTCGCGGTGAAGCCCAAGCTCAAGGCCTGACGACCTAGACGAAGCCTAGACGAAGAAGTCCGGGATCAACGTCGCGCCCGGCGTCATCGAGTACTCGCTGAGGTCGGTCTTGCCCGCGTACTTCGCCATCACCTCGTCGTCGATGAAGAAGTTACCGGTCACCTCGCGCGAATTCTGGTTGAAGATCTCGTACGCCGCGTCCGCGATGATCGCCGGCGAGCGCGAGCCCTTCATCACGGTGTCTCCACCGAGGAGGTTCTTGATCGCCGACGTCGCGATCGTCGTGCGCGGCCACAGCGCGTTGAACGCGATGCCGTCCTTCTTGAACTCGCCGGCCATGCCGAGCACGCACAGGCTCATCCCGAACTTCGCCATC
>Ga0102851_10001916_pt1 | contig 12284 bp, 12 predicted proteins | sample Mud3Dept3metaG_FD_79558 | JGI IMG/M metagenome (GOLD analysis project Ga0102851, IMG submission 79558) | Freshwater wetland microbial communities from Ohio, USA, analyzing the effect of biotic and abiotic controls - Mud 3 Core 4 Depth 3... | ecosystem: Environmental > Aquatic > Freshwater >... | reverse complement strand
GGACACAGCGACATCCTGTTGAGCGGCATCGGCACCGGGCTCGATCTGCAATACCTTGCGCCATGCCATCGTTACGCCGCGCTTGATCTGAACCGCGCCATGCTGGCACGGGGGCTGGCTCGCGCCGGCGCGCTCGACATCGGCTGGACGCAAGGCGACAGCATGAATTTGCCCTTCGGCAATGCGAGCTTTGATTATGCGGTGCTGCACCTGATCCTCGCAGTGGTGCCCGATCCGGCGCAGGCGCTCAGAGAAACCGCGCGGGTGGTCAAGCCTGGCGGCGGCATCCTGATACTCGACAAATTCCTGAAACCGGGCGACCGTGCGCCGCTCAGACGGCTGCTGAGCCCGCTAGCCGCGGCGGTCGCCACGCGCACCGATGTCGTGTTCGAGGAAGTGCTGGCTCAGACTGCGGGGCTGGAAGTGCGGCTGGACCAGCCCGCGCTGGCCGGAGGCTGGTTCCGCCATATCCGGCTGGAAAAAAATTGAATCCGAACTTTCACGCGCGGGCGCCGTCAACCCTTGTCATCGCGTTTATCGTCAGGTTTCTTGCTCGGCCAGGTCCACCACACGATAAAAACCAGCAGCAGCAGCGCAATGCCGGCTTCGAGCAATAACCAGAGCAGCGATTCCATGATAGATAATAACCGGCGGTATACTTCACGACGTAGGCGAAATGCGGCACTTTAACGAATCGGCCCCGAAAATCCAACCTGCGTTGCGCTGGGTGTTCCTCAGCGCAGCGTTATGGCTTGCCGGCTGCGAAACGCTCGCCCCGACCCCGGCTCCGCCCGCGTCCGCCGCCCCACCCCCTGAAGCGAAACCCGCCCCGGCCCCGGTGGTTACACCGCCCCCCGCGCCTCCCGGCGCTGGTGTCCTGCGCCCTGCATCATGGGCAGATCTGCCTGACTGGCGCGAGGACAATCCGGCGCTGGCCTGGGATGCGTTTCTCGCCAGTTGCGGCACGCTCAAGAACCAGGAACACTGGCGTGACATCTGCGCCGTCGCGCTGCGCATCGGCACACCCGACCGCGACGCTGCACGCCTTTTTTTCGAACTCAACTTCACGCCCTATCAGCTGATCAATCCCGACGGCAACGGCGAGGGGCTGGTTACCGGCTACTACGAGCCCCTGTTGCGCGGCAGCCGCAAGCCCTCGCGGCTTTATCGCTATCCGGTCTACGCGGTGCCCGAGGATCTGCTGGTCGTCGATCTTGCCGAGCTTTATCCCGAGCTCAAAGGCATGCGTTTGCGCGGCCGGCTGGAAGGGCGGCGTATCGTGCCCTACTTCGACCGCGCTCAAATCGCAGACGGCAAGGCCGCGGTGCGGGGCAAGGAGCTGGTCTGGGTCGACGACGCGATCGATCTGTTCTTTTTGCAAATTCAGGGCTCGGGCCGCGTCCAGCTCGACAATGGCGAAACCCTGCGCCTGGGTTATGCCGATCAAAACGGCCATCCCTACCGGTCTATCGGCCGCTGGCTGGTCGAGCGCGGGGAACTGCTGCTCGAGAAAGCCTCCATGCAGGGCATCAAGGCGTGGGCCCGCCAGAATCCGGCGCAACTCGCCGAACTGTTGAACCATAACGCGAGCTATGTCTTTTTCCGCGAATTGCCTTCCGGGTTGCCGGGTCCGCTGGGCGCGCTCGGCGTGCCGCTGACCGCACAACGCAGCGTGGCCGTCGATCCGCGGCATGTGCCGCTTGGCGCGCCGCTGTTCCTCGCGACGACCTGGCCCAATTCGAGCCGCCCGCTTAACCGGTTGATGCTGGCTCAGGATACCGGCGGCGCCATCCGCGGCGCAGTGCGCGCGGATTTCTTCTGGGGTTTTGGCGAAGAGGCCGCGCGCGAAGCTGGGCGCATGAAACAGCCCCTGCGCATGTGGGTGTTGCTGCCCAACGGCTATCCGGTCGCGCCCGGGGAAATTTCAGCCCGCTAGCGTAGCGTGCCTTCGACCTCGCCAGGCCGGTAGTCGACACCGATCAGCACGCGGCTTTTCACGGCGCGGCCGTCTTTGCGTGCCGGAGAAAAGCGCGCTTCCGAGAACGCGGCGCGCAGCGAATCTTCGAAAAACCGGGCCGGCCCGGCGTCGATGATCGAGAGCTCGCGCACGCCGCCGGCTTCATCGATCAGCACCATCAGCAGCACCCTGCCGCCCACATTGTCGTTTGCGGCGTGCCGCGGATAGTCCAGATTCACCGGCTGCATCAGTGCGGGGTACACATCGAGTTGGCGCGCCGGATAATACTCCGGGTCGGAAACCGCCGGCAGCGTGGAAGCAGGAACGCGTGCGTCCGGCGTCTTTTCCACGAACGCCGAGGAAGGCGACGGGTTGTCCCCGGCGGTTTTCCGCACGCGCTCATCGGCCGGGCGGGCGCGGCGCCGTGAATCCGGCCCCCCCTCATGCACCACCTTTGCGCCATCCTGCGGCGGCGACGACACAACCGGCGGCGTCACCGGGATTTCAAGCCGCGCGGACATGATCGCCGGGCCGCGGGCTGTTGCGTGCCCGGGCGCTCGCACCGTCACCCCGCCGGCGAGCCATAGATGAACAAGTCCGGAAAGGGTGATTGCAACAGCCAGCCTGATCCGTTCCCGCGGCACATGCCGTCGCGTTGCGACTGTTGCGGCAAATTCGGATAAGGCGGCCATTCCGCCTGTAACGCCGCACCCCGGGTGCTGTTGACTCCGGTACGGCGCGGCGCCGACAGCTTACTTCACCGAGTTCAGCGCCTGCTCTATCTTGTCCAGGGGAAGATAGCCGCCGATCTGCTGGCCATTGGCAAGATACATCGCCGGGGTGCCGCGCACGCCGAAACGCTGCGCGAGCTGAACGGTTTTCTCTATCGGCGTGTCACAGGTCTTAGACCCGCCAGGCGCCACGCCCTTGCTCATCAGCTCGTCCCAGGCCTTGCCGCGGTCCTTGGCACACCAGACCGCCTTGGATTTTTCCACCGAGTCCGGCGGAGAGACGATAGGCAACAGGAAAGTGTAGATGGTGACGTTGTTCAGTTTTACGAGTTCCTCCTGCAGTTTTTTGCAGTAACCGCAGTTCGGGTCCTCGAACGTATAGAGGATGCGCTTGCCGCTGCCCTTCACGCGCTTTATGGCCAGGTCCTGAGACCTGACCAAGGCCTGTGTGGCAAGCTGCGCATCGCGTTCCGCCGTCAAATTGCGCAGTTCCGACGTTTTGGAATCGAACAGCACGCCGCGTATCACATAGTTGACCTTTTCATCGACATAGAAAATCTGGCCTTGGGCCACGACTTCGTAGATGCCCGCGATGGGCGTCTTCGCCACGCTTTCCACGGGCATTTCGGCGAATTTTGACTGAAACGCCTGGCGTATTGCGGTATCGCTCGCGCCGGCGGCCGGGGAAAAAACCGCCGAGGCAGTCAACAGGCAGATCGCGAAGATTCGAAACATGGTCATCCTTGAGTTAAATTCAAAATGTGGGAAATTTCACGATACGGCCTGTCGGATCAACAGATGTTTGAGCTGCGGTTGCCTGTTGACCAGCCTGAGCCCCAGATTGCGCGCCCTGGATAGCCAGACCGCGTCGTGGTTGAAAAGTTTCTGCAAGGCATCGGTCGTGAGCTGCAACGCTGCGATGTCCTCTTTGCGCGCCCGCTCGTAGCGCCTCAACAGCGCGTAGTCGCCGCAATCGCCTTGAGCCCCGCGCTCGAGCAGGACTGCCGCGAGTTCGCGCGCATCGCGAAAGCCGAGGTTGACCCCCTGCCCGGCCAGCGGATGCACATTATGCGCGGCGTCCCCCACCAGCGCAATCCTGGATTTAACAATACTTTCAACGCGTTGCACTCTGAGCGGGAAAACCGCCGGAGGCGTGATGAGTTCCAGCCTGCCGAGCGCACTGCCGCTTGCGGTTTCTACCCGCTCCGCGAGCGCCGCGGGCGCCAGCGCCAGAAGTTCGCGGCCATGCGGCTCGGGCGTCGACCACACCATGGATACGCGGCGGTCCGGCAGCGGCAGCAGCGCCAGGATGCCGTCGCGCCGGAACCACTGATGGGCGACGCCGCGATGCGCATACTCTGCGGCGAAATTGGCGACCACGCCCAGTTGGCCATAATCGCGCGGCCTGGTGCCTATGCCGGCCTGGGTGCGCAGCCATGAATCGGCGCCATCTGCACCGACAGTCAGTTTTGCGGCCAGCGCCGTGCCATCTTCAAGCAACAGCTGCGCACCGCGGTCATTCCATTCGACGGCCGCGCAATGCGCCGGGCAGAATACGCGCACGTGCTCTGCGCGCTGCAGGCACTGCCAAAGCGCGTTGTGCAGCAGGCGGTTCTCGGCAATGAACGCCAGCTCGCGCAAACCGGCATCATAAGCGCTGAAATCGAGGCGTGAACGCGCGTCATCGCCGCAGACCTGCATGGACTCGACCCGCGTGACGCGGTCCTGCGGCACGCCTTGCCACGCGCCGCAGCGCTCCAGAAACGCCGCGCTGCCGGGACTGATGGCGTAGACGCGGCTGTCCCATGAGCCATCGTCAGGAACGGGCTGTGGCGGGCGCGGTTCGATTACGGCGACGCTCAGGCCCGCGGGCTTGAGCGCCAGCGCGAGGCTGGCGCCGACCAGGCCGCCGCCAACGATAATGACATCAAACGAATGTGACATGCGGGAATAAGAGGAAACCTGGGCCCAGCAGTTTAATCCGCCGCGAGTGCCTGAGCAAAAACTTTCCCCAGACCCTCATTATTCGAACTTGTTGGCCAGCGTGCCTATGCCTTCGATGGTGATTTCAACGGTACTTCCGGGTTTCATGGAACCCACGCCGACCGAAGTGCCGCAGCAGATCACATCCCCCGGATACAAGGTCATGTCCTGCGATATCAGGCTCACCAGCTGTGCCGGTGCAAAAATCATGTCGCTCACCGGATAATTCTGGCGCTCCTGGCCATTCAGAACGGTCTTCACGCTCAGCGTTGCCGGGTCAAGGCCGGTGGCGATCACCGGCCCGAACACGCCGAAGGTGTCGAAACTCTTGGCACGCGACCACTGCTGGAACGCCGGATCGCGGTTGATGATGTCGGAGGCGGTCACATCGTTGATGCAGGTATAGCCAAAGATGTGGCCCGGCGCGTCCGCTTCATTCACGGCCTGGGCGGTCTTGCCGATGACGATGCCGAGTTCGCCTTCGTAGACCACTTTCCCGTCGAATGATTGGGGGGAGCGTATGGTTTCCCCGGCGGCGAGAAAGGAATTGCTGGTCTTGATCAGAAACAACGGCTCTTTGGGTATCGCAGCGTTCAATTTCGCGGCAAGCGCATGGAAATTGTTCCAGATTGCGATCATTTTGGTGGGCTGGCTCGGCGTCAACAGTCTGACGCCGGCGAGCGGCAGGGTCTGCGGCGTCGCGGCAGGACTGTTGAACAGGTCGCCCTGATACACTGTAATGGTGTCGCCTGCCAGCTTGCCGAAACCGGGCTTGCCTGCGTGTTCGAAGCGCAGCCATTTATCCACTGCTGTTTTCTCCATAAGCCTTTATTTCACGATGTGATAGCATGATCTACGTATCGCAATCAAAATAATAAGCTCAATTCGGGCGGACAATCACAAATATTGGATTATTAACCTGATTCCGGGCATGGCGCGGAGGGCTTGGCTTGACAAGAATACCCCTGCTAATTAGACTGCGCCGCTTCCTGTGGCGAGTTAGCTCAGCGGTTAGAGCAGCGGAATCATAATCCGTTGGTCCGGGGTTCAAATCCCTGACTCGCCACCACCTCCCATTATTCATTACTATATAGTCAGCGCTCCACGGCGGCCCGTGGACTATACTCGGCGTATCAATTGAAGTATTTGATTACATTATGTTATCGTGAACCGATGCGAATAGGGATCGCGGCTTTTGCTTTGGGTCTGGCGCTGGCGGCTCCCGGCTACGCCCAGCTGTCGCGCGCGTTGCCGGCGAACGGCAAGCTCGGCGAACTGGCGGGTCAGCAGCACCCGCTACCGCTGGTGCAGATCGATAAGGCGCTCATTCGTCTCGCGCCGGGAGGCCGGATCATCGATCAGGACAATCGCAGCATCGTGCACGGATCCCTGCCGGCGTCCGCTCAGGTGCTGTATGTTCTCGATGCGAACGGCGAAATTTCGCGCATCGTCATCCTGACGCCCGAGGAATTGGCCAGCATCCAGCAAGCCGGCCGGCGCTGAAGCCGTGGGCAAGAAAGTCTATATCAAGACCTTCGGCTGCCAGATGAACGAGTACGACTCGGGCAAGATGGCCGAGGTGTTGCGTGCGGCGCGCGACATGGAAACAACCGAAGACCCCGCTGAAGCCGACCTGATTTTGTTCAACACCTGCTCGGTGCGCGAAAAAGCCCAAGAAAAGGTATTCCATGACCTGGGGCGGATCAGGCACCTCAAACACGCCAATCCCCGGATGCTGATCGGAGTGGGCGGCTGTGTCGCCAGCCAGGAAGGGGCGGCGATCGTCGCGCGCGCGCCGTTCGTCGATCTGGTGTTCGGGCCGCAGACGCTGCACCGCCTGCCGCAGATGATAGAGGCGCGATTGGCCAGCGGCAAACCGCAAGTCGATATCTCGTTCCCCGAGATTGAAAAGTTCGACGCGCTGCCGCCGGCGCATGCCGCCGGCAGCGCCGCGTGCTTGTCCATCATGGAAGGCTGCAGCAAATACTGCTCGTTCTGCGTAGTTCCCTATACCCGCGGCGAGGAAATCTCGCGCCCGCTCGACGACGTTCTGACCGAAGCCGCCGAATTCGCCGAACAGGGCGCAAAGGAAATCACGCTGCTCGGACAGAACGTCAATGCCTATCGCGGCGCATCGGCACAGGGGGAGACCGCCGATTTCGCGCTGCTGCTCGAATACATCGCCGAAATCCCCGGCATCGAGCGCATCCGCTACTCGACTTCCCACCCCAGGGAATTCACCCAGCGCCTGATCGATGCCCATGACCGGATCCCCAAGCTCGTCGGACACGTGCACCTGCCGGTCCAGTCCGGCTCGGACCGCATACTGGCGGCGATGAAGCGCGGCTACACGACACTCGAATACAAGACGATCATCCGCCGCCTGCGCAAGATGCGTCCCGACATCTCGATCACGTCGGACTTTATCGTCGGGTTCCCGGGGGAAAATGATGCCGATTTCGACGCCACGATGCAGCTGATCGAGGATATCGGCTTTGACACGAGTTTCAGTTTTCTCTACAGCCGCCGGCCCGGCACGCCGGCCGCAGAACTTGCCGATGACATCCCGCTGGCCGTCAAGCAGGAACGGCTGCAGCGCCTGCAGGCGCGCATCAAGGAACAGGCCGCCACCATCAGCCGCAACATGGTGGGCACCCGCCAGCGCGTATTGGTCGACGGCGTGTCGAAAAAAAATGCCGCGGAACTCTCTGGCCGCACAGACAATAACCGCGTGGTCAATTTCAGCGGGCCGCGCAGGCTCATCGGTCAATTCGTCGACGTGGCCATCACATCGGCACAGCCGAATTCACTGCGCGGCGATGCGGTCATTGCAGAGCCCCAGACCGCATGAAACCGGTCGAAATCTCGTTTACGCCGGTCGACAACCTGCGCCTTGCCAACCTCTGCGGCGCGCTGGACGAGAACCTGCGCCAGATCGAAATCGCGCTCGATGTCAGCATTGCCCGGCGCGGCGAGCGTTTTGCGCTGACCGGGAAACCCGAACAGGCCAGAATTGCCGCCAAGGCGTTACAGGGCTTTTATCTGAAATCAGACAACATCCTGACCCTGGAAGACGTCCAGCTCGGCGTGCTCGAGGCGGCCAATCCGCGGCCACCCGCAGCATCAGCCGATACGCCCGTGCTCCTCACGCGGCGCCAGGATCTGCATGGCCGCACGCCGCGCCAGGTCCAGTATTTGCGCAATATCCAGACTCACGACATCACGTTCAGCATAGGCCCGGCCGGCACCGGCAAGACCTATCTCGCGGTCGCCTGCGCAGTCGATGCCCTGGAGCGCGACAGCGTCAAACGCATCGTGCTGGTGCGGCCCGCGGTCGAAGCCGGAGAACGCCTGGGCTTTCTGCCCGGAGACATGGCACAGAAGGTCGATCCCTATCTGCGGCCGCTTTACGATGCCCTGTATGACCTGATGGGTTTCGACAAGGTCACCAAGATGTTCGAGCGCAGCGCGATCGAAATCGCGCCGCTGGCCTTCATGCGCGGCCGCACGCTCAATCATTCGTTCGTGATCCTCGACGAAGCGCAGAACACCACCCCCGAACAGATGAAAATGTTTCTGACCCGCATCGGATTCGGCAGCAAGGCGGTGATCACCGGGGATATCACGCAGATCGACCTGCAGCGGGGCCAGAAAAGCGGCCTGGTCGAGGCGCGGGAGGTTTTGAGCAAAGTGCGCGGCATCGTATTCTCTTACTTCGAAAGCGAGGACGTGGTGCGGCACCCGCTGGTGCAGCGCATCGTCAATGCCTATGAAAACCACGTGTTCAGCACGACTAAAGCCGCAACCGGCAGAGTAAAGAAACCGTGACCGCAACACGCCGGACCCGCGGACCGCGGCTCACGCTCAGCGTGCAGCATGGCATCGCCGCAAGCAATCTGCCCTCGCGCACCCAGATTCGGAAGTGGGCGCGCGCGGCGCTCGAGCATGACGCGAAAATCGCGGTGCGCGTTGTGGGCCGGTCCGAAGGCAGGATGCTGAACCGCAGTTATCGCCACAAGGACTATGCGACCAATGTCCTGACCTTCGTATTCCGGGATACGCCGCCGTTTGAGGGCGATCTTGCGCTGTGCGCGCCGGTGATTACGCAGGAAGCCCGCGAGCAGGGCAAAAGCGTTGCGGCGCACTACGCGCATCTGGTGGTGCACGGCGTGCTGCATCTGCAAGGCTACGACCACGAAAAAAAAACCGATGCCCGGGTCATGGAAAATCGGGAATCGCGGATAATCACCGGATTGGGCTATGCTGACCCTTATGGACGAGAGGCGAGAGGCGTGAGGCGTCAGGCGTAAGGCGTGGATTGCGGTCTTACACCTCACTCCTCACTCCTCACTCCTTACCGATTTATGGACGAACCCAACCACAAACCCTCCCTGCTCGAAAGGCTCTCGGCGCTGCTCATGCGCGAGCCCGAGGACCGCGAACAGCTGATCGAGTTGCTGCATTCGTCCTTCGAACGCAATCTGCTCGACGCCGACGCGCTGGCGATGATCGAGGGCGTGCTGCAGGTGTCGGAAATGCAGGCGCGCGACATCATGGTGCCGCGCGCGCAGATGGACGTGATCGATATCGGCGAATCGCCCGACCAGTTCATCCCGTCTGTGATCCAGACCGCGCACTCGCGTTTTCCGGTCATCAGCGAAAACAAGGACGACGTGATCGGCATACTGCTCGCCAAGGATCTGTTGCGCTATTACGCCGGCGAGGAGGAGTTCAACGTGCGGGAGATGCTGCGCCCGGCGGTGTTCATCCCCGAGTCCAAACCGCTCAACATCCTGCTCAAGGAATTCCGCAAGAACCGCAATCACATCGCCATCGTCGTCGACGAGTACGGCGGGGTTGCCGGCCTGGTCACGATAGAGGACGTGCTCGAACAGATCGTCGGCGATATCGAGGACGAGTACGACTTCGATGACGTCGATGACAATATTATCCTGGAAAAGAGCGGCCAATACCGGGTCAAGGCGCTGACCGAGATCAGCGATTTCAATGAATCCTTCGGCACGAATTTCAGCGACGAGGAATTCGATACCGTAGGCGGGCTGATATTGAACCGCTTCGGACGGGTGCCGAAACGCGGCGAGCAGATCAGTATCGACAACCTGGCCTTCAAGGTCCTGCGTTCCGACAGCCGCCGGCTGCACCTGCTACAGGTCACGAAAAAGACGGCCAAGTAAAAGGATGGCGAACAAAAAAGCTGGGCAGGACACCGGAGGGAATTCATCCTTCATCCTTCATCCTTCATCCTTCAGAAACGCCTTCATCATTGCCTTTTTCCTCGGCGCGCTCACGGTGCTGGGGTTTGCGCCGTTTTCCCTGTTCCCGCTTCCGGTGGTCACGCTGGCGCTGCTGATGCGGCTGTGGACCATGCAGGCGCAGCCGCGCCGCGCGGCCCTCGTCGGATTTGCGTTCGGCCTGGGCCTGTTTCTGTGCGGCGTCTCCTGGGTGTACATCAGCCTTCACGACTTCGGCGCCATGCCGGCAGCGCTTGCTGCGGCGGCGACATTGCTGTTCTGCATCTATCTTGCGCTGTTCCCTGCGCTCGCCGGTTATCCGTTTGCGGCGACCGCGCTGCCCGTCGTCTTCAGACTGACGCTGTTTGTGCCCGCGGTATGGACCGCGCTCGAGTGGACGCGAGGATGGCTGTTCACCGGGTTCCCGTGGCTCGCGGTCGGCTATTCCCAAATCCCGCTGGGTCCGCTCGCGGGATATGCGCCGGCGCTGGGCGTTTACGGCATTACGCTCGCGACCGTCACCAGCGCCGGATTGCTCGTCACCTTGTGGCTACACATCACCAAAAAGGATGAAGGCGGAAGGATGAAGGCGGAAGGAAAAGCGTCGCGCTTGCAGTCCTTCATTGTTCATCCTTCATCGTTCATCATTTTAGCCATCTGGCTCGGCGGATGGGCCCTGCAGCAGGTCGAGTGGACACACCCCGCCGGCGCCCCGCTGCGGGTCAGCCTGCTTCAGGGAAATATTCCCCAGGAGCTCAAATGGCGCGAGGACCATGTCAGGACCACGCTCGATGATTACCGCAACCTGGTCGAGGCCAGCGACAGCCGGCTCATCATTCTTCCGGAAACCGCACTGCCGCTGTTTTTGCAGCACGTCCCCGCCGAATACCTGGAGACGCTTGCCGCACATGCGAAGAAACGCAACGGCGACATCCTGATCGGCGTTCCCGAAAGACTGAAAAGCGGCGATTATTACAACAGCGTGCTTTCGTTCGGCACGTCGCCCACGCAAACTTACCGCAAGTCCCATCTGGTGCCCTTCGGGGAATACATCCCGCTGCGCTCCGTGCTCGGCGGTATCGTCGCCGTGCTTGCGATTCCGCTGCAGGATTTTGCGCGCGGCGCGCAGACCCAGCCGCCGCTGGCCGTCGCCGGGCAGCGTGTCGCAGTCGACATCTGTTATGAGGACGCGTTCGGCGAAGAAATCATCCGCCAGCTGCCGCAGGCTACGCTGCTCGTCAATGTCAGCAATGTCGCGTGGTTCGGCCGTTCGATCGCCCCGCGGCAGCATCTGCAGATCTCGCAGGCACGCGCACTCGAAACCGGGCGCTACATGCTGCGCGCCACGAATACCGGGATCACTGCGGTCATCGACACGCGTGGACGGGTGGCGGCCAGCGCGCCCGAGTTCGCCACCGCCACCGTTACCCATACCGTTCAGGGCCACCAGGGCGCGACGCCCTATGTGTACTGGGGAAATTACGCGGTGCTGGCGCTGGCGCTGCTGCTGATCGCAGTCTCCCTCATAATACGCAATAAAAACACCGGGTTATAGACATGCCCGAATGGGCACCCGTCTCGGCGCTACAGCCATCCGAATAAGCGGCGTCCTGTTACACGAACCCGATTGAGCCCTATCGTCGCGCGCTGATGCCGCGGTATGTGTGATGCGCGACACCAACCCGGCTAACCCCTGACAAGGCAACGATTGGTTAATGCCGGCGCAGCATGCGTGCGTCGAATGAACAAGCTCAACGCTGCAAGCCGCCGACCAGGGACCGTGATTGCACTCCCGTTTTCCACGTCCGCTTTCCGCTACTCCCCCAAAGCCTGTAAAATCCGCGTTTTCAAGCAATTGCCGCAAGCATGCTCACCTTCCAACAAGTGATCCTCCGGCTGCAGGACTATTGGGGCCAACAGGGCTGCGCACTGCTGCAGCCCTACGACATGGAAGTCGGTGCCGGCACCTCGCATACCGCGACCTTCCTGCGCGCCATCGGTCCCGAGCCCTGGCGCGCGGCCTATGTGCAGCCGTCGCGGCGCCCCAAGGATGGGCGCTATGGGGAAAACCCCAACCGCCTGCAACACTATTATCAGTATCAGGTGGTGCTCAAGCCCTCGCCGCTCGATATTCTGGAGCTGTATATCGGCTCGCTCGAAGCGCTCGGCATCGATCCCAAGGCGCACGACATCCGCTTCGTCGAGGACGACTGGGAAAACCCGACGCTGGGCGCCTGGGGGCTGGGCTGGGAAGTGTGGCTCAACGGCATGGAGGTCACGCAGTTCACCTATTTCCAGCAGGTCGGCGGCCTGGACTGCAAGCCGATCACCGGCGAGATCACCTATGGCATAGAGCGCCTC
>Ga0102851_10001915_pt1 | contig 12285 bp, 3 predicted proteins | sample Mud3Dept3metaG_FD_79558 | JGI IMG/M metagenome (GOLD analysis project Ga0102851, IMG submission 79558) | Freshwater wetland microbial communities from Ohio, USA, analyzing the effect of biotic and abiotic controls - Mud 3 Core 4 Depth 3... | ecosystem: Environmental > Aquatic > Freshwater >... | reverse complement strand
TTGGTGACGGTGACGATGCCGTCGGGCTCCTGCGGATCGAACGGCAGCGTGGCGGTGAGCACGCCGCCATTCACCGAGAGCGACCAGCTCCCGGCCGGATAGTCCGCGAGCAAAGCCGCGAGGGCGCCGAGACGACGAGCAGAAAGACCGACGCCGCGCGCTTCACGCTGCCTCCCGCACGCGCCGTACCAGCCCGGTGTCGCACTCACCTTCATCGAGGATGGGAGCGACGACGGCGAACGACGGCTCTTGCAGGCGCGGGAGCGATGTCACGGGCGCACTTTACACCGCACCCCTGCTGGTAGGAGAGGTTTCCGATGTTCGGGAAGCAGACGGGCGCGACGCCGCCTGTCGAGCGCTAGCTTGGAACAAGAGGATTTCCGATGAGCTCTCCGTACTCCGAGCGTCTTTCTGCTGTAGATGCAGCCTTCCTCGAGATCGAGGACGAGACCTGTCCGATGCACGTCGGGGCGGTTGCGATCTTCGATGCCGCGCCGCTCGCGCGTCCCGAGGGCGGCGTCGACATCGACCGCATCCGAGACCTCGTCGATGCGGTGTTGGTGCCGCGCTACCGCCAGCGCATCGCGCGGATCCCCGTCACCAACCACCCGGTCTGGGTGGACGACGCGCGCTTCAACTTGCACTACCACCTGCGCCACCTCTCGCTCCCCGCGCCGGGCGACGAGCGCCAGCTGAAGCGCCTGGCCGGTCACGTGATGTCGCTGCCGCTCGATCGGAACAAACCGCTCTGGGAGCTGTGGGTCGTGGAGGGCGTCTCCGACAACCGCTTCGCGATCCTCTCCAAGACCCACCACTGCATGATGGACGGCGTCGGCTCTGCCGAGGTGATGGTCGCCGCGATGGGGGCGCATCCGAGCGACACGGTGGCGAAGCCGAGGCGCTGGCGGCCGCGACCGGCGCCGACCCCGCTCGAGCTGATTGCCGGCGAGCTGCGCCGCAACCTCGGCGGGGGACTGGTAACGCTTCGCACCGCAGCCCACGCGTTGACGCAGCCGCGACGCAGCGCGGAGTCGCTGCGCGATGCGGTGATCGGGGTCGGAGAAGCGCTCAGTGCGGGCTTTCAGCAGGCGTCGGCCACACCGTTCAACGTCGAGATCGGGCCCCACCGCCGCTTCGACTGGCTGCGCTTCGACCTCGCCCAGGTGAAGGAGGTGAAGAAGCAGCTCGGCGGGACCGTGAACGACGTGGTGCTGGCGACCGTCGCGGGCGCGCTGCGGCGCTTCCTGCGCAGACGTGGTGAGAGCGTCGCCAAGCTCGACTTCCGCGCCCTGCTGCCCGTCAACATTCGCACGCAGCACGAGTCTGGCGCCTTTGGCAATCGCGTCACGATGATGACCGCCGAGCTTCCTCTCGCCGAGCGCAGCCCGCGCAAACGACTCCAGCACGTGATCGCGACCACCCGCGAGCTCAAGGCGTCCAAGCAAGCGCGCGGGGTCGAGATCCTCGAGGAGATGGGCGAGCTCGGGCCGCCCGCGCTCTTTGCACAGCTGGCGCGACTCTCCGCACTCGCGCGACCGTTCAACGTCGTCATCACCAATGTTCCGGGGCCGCAGTTCCAGACCTACCTGCTCGGCGCGCCGCTCGTCGAGGCGTATCCAATGGTCCCGCTCTACCGCAACCAGGCCCTCGGCATCGCGCTGTTCAGTTACAACGGCGGGCTCTATTGGGGCCTCAACGCCGACTGGGACGCAGTCCCCGATCTACACGATCTCGTCGCCGACCTCGTCACCGAGTTCGAAGCGCTGCGAAACGCGGCAGAGGGCGCGACGCTCAAACACCGAGATAGGAAACAATCATGAAGTTGAGACACGTCACGCTCCACGGTCACGACGTCGGCTACCGCATGGCGGGCAAGGGGCCGGCCGTCCTGCTGATCCACGGCATGGCCGGTTCCTCGCGTACCTGGCACGACGTCATGCAGTTGCTCGCACGCGACTACACCGTCGTCGCCCCCGATCTGCTGGGCCACGGCGAGTCCGCCAAGCCGATGGGTGACTACTCGCTCGGCGCCTACGCGAGCGGGTTGCGCGATCTCCTCGGCGCTCTCGGGATCGAGCGCGCCACGCTGGTCGGGCAGTCGCTCGGCGGCGGCGTCGCGATGCAGCTGGCGTATCAGCATCCGGAGCTGTGCGAGCGACTCGTGCTCGTCGGCAGCGGCGGTCTCGGCCGCGAGGTGAGCTGGATGCTGCGGGCGCTCGCGTTGCCCGGAGCCGAGTACGTGATGCCGGTGCTGTTCCCGCGCTTCGTCCGCGCGGGCGGGGAAAAGGTCGTCGCGTTCTTCCGCAACCGCGGCGTGCGCGCGCCCCACATCGCAGAAATGTGGAGCGCGTACGCGTCGCTCACCGAAACCGAGAACCGTCACGCGTTCATCCGCACCGTGCGCGCGGTGATCGACCCGGGCGGACAGACCGTCTGCGCGAGGGATCGCCTCTACCTCGCAGCCGCCGTGCCGACGCTGATCGCCTGGGGCGATCGCGACGACATCATCCCGGTTGCGCACGCCCACGCCGCCCACGAACTGCTGCCGGAGAGCGAGCTCGAGATCTTCGAGGGGGCCGGCCACTTCCTGCACGTCGAACACCCGTCCCGCTTCGCCGAAATGCTCCGCGACTTCATCGAGCGCACGGAGCCCGCGCAACGCGACCTCGGGACCTACCGGGAAATGCTGAAGGCGGGCGTGGCCTGATCCAGGCGGCGCCCCCGGATCGCGCGTTCTCGAGCGCATTCGAAGCGACTGCGGGTCGCTACGACGCCGGGAGCGCCAGAAGCGCTTCGTCGGTGGGGTCTTCGCGCTCGACGCGGCGGTGCTCGTCCTCTTCGGGCCGATCCTGCGCTGGATCTAGCTCGCGTTGCAGCCGAGAACGATCACTCGGGCGCGGGGCGCGCTCCTCCGAGACGTACGTCGACCCGGCGGACCGATCCGTCCGTCGGGAAGTCGATGGCATCGCCCTCGAAGGGGACGCCGTCCATTGCAATGGCGGCCACGCCGCGGCCGACGCGTTCCGGGTCTTCGACGCGGATCGCGAGCGTGCCCGCCGGTCCCCGGACGTCCGCCTGGTAGCCGTCCCAGTCCGGGGGAAGACACGGATCGATGATCAGGCGTCCCCTCCGCAGGCGCAGGCCGAGCAGGGCCTCGACGCCGAGCCGCCAGGTCCACGCGGCAGAGCCGGTGTACCACGTCCAGCCACCGCGCCCGATGTGCGGCGACACGGACCCGATGTCCGCCGCCAGGACGTAGGGCTCGACCGCGTACCGCTCCGCATCGGCGCGCACCGACGCGTGTCGGATCGGATCGAGGAGCCGCCGCACGCGCCACGCCCGCTCGCCGTCGCCGATCGCCGCAAATGCCCAGCCCAGCCATGCCGCGGCATGCGTGTACTGTCCCCCGTTCTCGCGGATCCCGGGCGGATAGGCCTTGATGTAGCCCGGGTCGCGCGGCGTTGCGGCGAAGGGAGGCCAGAGCAGGCGGATCACCCGGTCGTCTTCGCGCACGAGCTCACGCTCCGCGGACTCGAGCGCCTTGCGCGCGCGCTCGGGGGCGGCCGCACCCGAAAGCGCCGACCACGATTGCGCGATCGAGTCGATGCGGCACTCATCGCATGCCGCCGAACCCCAAGGGCGGCCGTCGTCGTCGAAGGCGCGGCGGTACCAGGCGCCGTCCCACCCACTCGTCTCGATCGCCTGCTCGAGCTCGCGTGCGCGCGCCCGCCAGCGGTCGGCGAGCTCCTTCTCGCCGCGGCGCGCGCAGAGCTCGACGAACCGATCGATCGTCGCGATCGCGAACCAGCCGAGCCACACGCTCTCGCCGCGTCCACGCCGCCCGACGCGATCCATCCCATCGTTCCAGTCTCCCGATCCGATCAGCGGAAGTCCGTGCGCACCGCACGTCACGCCGCGCTCGAGCGCGCGCTCGCAGTGCTCGAAGAGCGAACGGCGGTCGTTGCCGACGTCGAAGTGCGCATAGCGATCCTGCTCACCGGCCGCGAGCGGCGCCGCGCGCAGGAAGGGCACCGCCTCGTCGAGGATCGATTCGTCGCCGGTCGCTTCGACGTAGTGACACGTGGTGTAGGGCAGCCACAGTAGATCGTCGGAGCAACGCGTCCGCACCCCCCGGTCCGAAGGCGGATGCCACCAGTGAAGTACGTCGCCCTCCTCGAACTGGTGCGCGGCGCACACCAGGAGATGGGCGCGCGTGCGGGCGGGGTCGGCATGCAGGAAGGCGAGTACGTCCTGCAATTGGTCGCGGAACCCGATCGCGCCTCCGGCCTGATAGAAGCCGGCGCGCGCGAGCAATCGCGACGCCAGGGTCTGGTATTGCAGCCAGCGGTTCGTCGAGAGGTCGAACGCCGGATCGGGCGTGCGGACCCGGACCGCGCCGAGCCAGCGATCCCAGTGTCGGATGGTGTCGGTCCAGCCACGCTCGACCTGCGCAGGGTCCTGCCAGAGCTGGACCAACTCGGTGGCGTGCGTGCGGTCCCGTCCCTGCCCGAGTGCGAACACCACCTCGCCGGTCTCCCCGGGGCCCACGTCGAGGTGGACCTGGTACGCGGCGCACGGATCGTCGCCAGGCCGCACGCGTCCGCTGAGGCCCCACCGGCCGAGACTCGCGGGCGTGCGCAGATCGTCTTCGCGGCCGAGGAATTCCCGGCGGTCGGCCGTGAGACCATGGGGGGGAAGGCTCGCGGCGAGGAACGCCACACGCTCGGCGAAATCGGGGTTCCACGGGTTGCGAGCCAGGAGGGCGTGACACGCGGGCTCGTACTCACAGATCACGAACGGACGCGAGACGCTGCGCAGCGCTCCGAGCACCCACTCCGCGTAGAAGGTGGCCGTCACGCGGCGTGGCCGGCAGTCCAGATTTTGCAGTCGCAGGCGGACGAGCTTCACCGGATCCCCGGGCGGGACGAAGATGAGGAGCTGCTGCTCGAAGCCGTGGCTCGTTCGACGCCACTCCGTGTATCCGGCTCCATGGCGGATCTGGCAGGGGGCGTCCGTCCCCGCCGGCTTCGGCGTCGGGGTCCAGATCGCTGCCGTCTCCTCGTCCCGCAGGTAGAGCACCTCGCCCGGTGGGTCGGCGACGGGGTCGTTCGTCCAGGGTGTCAGCCGGTTCTCTCCGCTGTTCCCGGCCCACGTGAAGCCGGCGCCCGACTCGCTGACCACCGAGCCGAACTCCTCGTTCGCGAGCACGTTGCACCAGGGTGCCGGCGTGCTCTGGCCCGGCTCGAGGTGGATGACGTACTCGCGCCCGTCTTCCGAGAAGCCGCCGAATCCGTTGTCGAAGGCGAGGTCGGGACGCCGCATCAGGGCCGGCGTCGAGTCTCCTGGATCGGGCGACCGCGAGGCGGCGAAGCCCGGTAGCTCGGCGGGCGGCTTCGCGACGTCGGCGAGCTGGCGCGCGAGCGGCCCCTTCGCGTCGTCCAGGATCACCCGCGCCGCGGCCTCGAGCAGACGCCGCTCGTCCTCGCCGATCTGGTCGGCGAAGTGGAGGTGGATGCCGCCCTTGCGGCCGAGCAGTTCGTGGGCCCCGCTCTCTTGCAGCACGGCGAACACCAGCTCGCGTAGCGGCTCCGCGTAGCCGGAGACGCCCGTGCGCAGGATCACGAGGTCCGCGTGGATCCCGCGCCGCCGCCAGAGCTGATGCGCGCGGACGAGGACACGCAGCAGTGTGGACTCGTTCGGATCGCTCGCTCGCAGCAGCACGATCGGGAGGTCGCCCGAGAGCCCGAGGCCCCAGAGCCGAGGCTGGCCGAGCGGGTTCTCCGCGAGCGCGGCCGGCGGGGCGCGAAGCGCGCCGCAGGGGTACAGGAGGAGCGAAGCGAGGAGCTGCAGCTCGGGCAGTCGCATCGGCTCGAGGCCGATCTTCTGGAGCTCCTTGGCGGATTCCGTGGCGGCGTCGCGGAGCGCCCACTCCAGCGAGGAGAGCGTCGCATGACGCTCGGCCAGCTCGTACAGCGACTCGCGGGACGCCGACGCCACGGTGAGGAACGCGAGCCGGCGCCGCTCCCGGGGCTCGAGCACGACGCGCACCTGGAGCGCCATCACGGGATCGAGCGTGAAACCCGTCGAGCCATCGAGGATCTCGCAGGCGCCGCGGGGACGCCGGAGGTCCCCGCTGCGCCCGAGGAACGAGCGCCGATCGGCGTCGAAGCCGGTGATCTCGAGATCGGCGTCGTCGAAGACGAGGCGATGCAGGAGGACCGGCGGCTGCTCGCGCGCTCCGCGAGGCCGGCGCGCGAACAGGAGCCCCCGCAGGCCGGGAACCCACTCGCTGTGCACGAAGAGCTTGCTGAACGCGGGATGTCGCTCGTCCTCGAGTGGCTCCGCCAGCGCGACCTCGGCGTAGCTGGTGAGGACGAGGCTGCGCGGATGCTCGCTCTCGTTGACGATGGTGAGGTGACGGATCTCGAGGTCGTCGCCCGGCGCGACCCCCGCCTCGAGCCCGATCGCGATGCCATGATCGCGGCGGTGGAATTCGGCCAGGTGCGCGTGGAAGACCACGTGGGACTCGTCGGGCACGGCGGCGGTCGGCTGTCGCCCGACCGACCAGATCGCGCCGCTGTCCTCGTCCCGGACGTAGATCCACAGCCCGTGATCGTCTCGTGTCGCGTCGGGCAGCCAGCGCGTCAGCGCGCAGTCGTGCCAGAAGAGCGCTCCGGCCCCGGCCTCCGAGATCCAGCTCGAGAGGCGCCCGTTACCGAGAGCATGAACCTGCGGGACGGCGTCTGCGCCGACCGGGATCCAGGGCCCGGGGGTCGGGACGGCCACACGGCGGGGCGTCGGCCCTCCCTGTTCGTCAGCGCGCACGATCTCGGTGGGAAGCTCGCGAGGAATGCGCTCTTGCAGCAGGAGCTCGGCGGCGCGTACGCGACGGTCGGCATGGAAACGACGCACGAGAGCGTCGCCGCAGAGCGCGTTGCCGGCGGCGGCCAGGATCATCCCCTGGTGATGTGCCATGTAGGAGCGCACCGGTGCGAAGCGCCGCCCCTCCGGGACCCGCTCGGGCGTGAAGTCCGCGGCCTCGTAGAACCCGTATGCGCCGAGCAGACCGAGATCCTGAAACTCACGCAGGTTCTCGAGCGCCACGTCCGGGCGCAGCGGCAACGTCAGGGCTGTGGCGTAGGGAGCCACGACCAGGTCGCGCGCTAGCCCGCGACGCAACCCCAGGCCCGGGACGCCGAAGGCGCGATAGCGGTAGTGGTTCTCGGGATTGAGGGACGCGAAGCCGGATTCGGAGATGCCCCACGGCGAGCCGAGCCTCGCCGCGTAGCGTCGCTGCGCCGCGACTGCGGTCCACTCGCTCTGTGCGAGCAGGGTGCCCGGACTGCTGCGCAGGAGCAGCGCCGGCATCAGGTACTCGAACATCGAGCCGCCCCACGAGACCAGCGCGAGGCCGCCCGCGATCTGCGTGATCGGGCGCCCGAGGAAGAACCAGTGCTCGTGCGGAACGTCTCCTTTCGCGATCGCGAAGAAGCTCGCCAGACGCGCCTCGGTCGCCAGGAGGTCGTAGTGATGAGGATCGAGGCGATCGGCGCTCACGTTGTAGCCGATGAAGAAGTGCCGCGAGTCCGTGTCGTAGAGGAGCCGGAAGTCCATGCCCGAAGCCACGGCATCCGACCTCGCTGCGATGTCCAGCAGCGTCTCGCGCAGCGCGCGCCGGCTCTCGATACCCTTTTGGAGGGCAACCTCCAGAGCGGTCAGCCATGTGGTTGCCGCCGCGTCGCCTCGGCTCTCCGCAGCAGAGGCGACGAGCTCGCGCGCGGCCGCACAGCGGTCCTCGGTCGCAGCAAGCGGCAACGTCGGCGGGACCCAATCCTCGAGCTCCCGTGCAAGCTCCTCGCAGCCGGGCGGCGGCGCATCCAGCACGCTGAGCCAAGGATGCAGCGCCTCCAGATCCCGCTGCATCGCGCGCATGTGATGATGCGCCCGCTCGAGCCAGGTGCGGATCTCGTGCAGGGCCGCGGGATGGGAGCCGGCTGGCAGCTCGATGGCCTGGACGAGCATCGCCTCGAGTGCGGGGCAGTCGCGCTCGCAGAGAAGGTGCAGCGCGGCGCGCCAGGTACCCGGCTCCTCCCGCGCGCGTGTGACGCGCTCGAGGATCGACGCGATGTGCGCGCGAAGCGCAACCGGAGGTCCTCCATGCAGGGAGTCGAGCGCTCGCATCAGCAGCTCGAGGGTGTCGGCGAGGCCGTTCCACAGCGCCTGACGCAGGACCGGGCCGGCCGCGAGCTCGAGACAGCCCTCCCGAAGCGCAACCAGGCTCACGGCGAGGTTCCCGCTGTCGACCGTGGAGACGTACCTCGGCTCGAGCGGGTCGAGCGATCGCGTGTCATACCAATTCAGCAGATGTCCGCGGTGCCGCTCGAGCCGCTCGAGCGTGTCGAGGCTGTTGCGGATCCTCGCCGCGAACTCGGGCAGCCCCAGATGGCCGAGGTCGCACGCGGTGAGCGACGAGAGGAGCATCATGCCGACGTTGGTCGGCGACGTGCGATGCGCCAGATCTCCGCGGGGCTCTTCCTGATAGTTGTCGGGCGGCAGCCAGTGATCGTCCGGCCCGACGAACGTCTCGAAGAAGAGCCACGTGCGCCGCGCCACCCGGCGCAGGAAGGCGCGATCGTCGGCATTCAGCACCACGCGTTGCAGCCTGCGGGGCCTGCCCGTCCACAACGCCACCTCGGGCGAGGCGAACCAGAGCAAGAGGAGCGGGGCGGCGCTGGGCAGGGCTGCGGGCCTTGCCAGCACGGCCGCCGTCGCGAGGGCGATCGACAGGGCGGGAGCGCTCCACATCTCCCACCAGATGCCGGCCCGCGAGCTCCGCCGCGCCAGCAGAGCGGTCGTATGGGCGGCGGGGCGCCACTCGATCAGATCGCGGTGCGTCACGAAGACTCGCCAGAGCGTTCGGCTGATCGCGTCGATCGCGAGCGCGGCGTCGCGCGCGAGGAACACGATCGCAAGCGCCCAGCGCCCCGCATGGTCCGCGAGGCTTCGCACGGTCCCTCGCATGGCGCCGCGTCGCCGACCGTGTCCCAGATCCGTGACGAACTCCGTGAAGAGAGCGGTCCCGTGCGCCGCCACGCCGAGGGCCGTCCACACCCAGGGGCTCCCGGGCAGGACCAGCCAGCCGGCCGCGAGGAGCGCCAGGAGCGCCGGCGGAACGAGGCTACGCCGAAGATTGTCGATGATCTTCCAGCGGTCGAGCGCGGAGAGCCGCGTCGGCAGGCGACTCCCTGCGGGCCCCGGAACGCGCCGCGCGAGCCAGGGCACGAGCTGCCAGTCGCCCCGCAACCAGCGATGCCAGCGCCGCGCATAGCCGAGGTAGCGGATCGGGAAGTCCTCGTAGAGAACGATGTCGCTCGCCAGGGCGACGCGGCCGTGGATGCCCTCGATCAGGTCGTGGCTCGCGAGCGCGTTCTCCGGCATCCGGCCCTCGAGGCTGCGCCGGAAGCCCGCGACGTCGTAGATGCCCTTGCCCACGTAGATCCCGCTGCCGAAGAGATCCTGATAGATGTCCGAGACGGCGCGGGTGTAGATGTCGATCGCGGTGTCGCCCGAGTAGAGGCGCGAGAAGAGCGAGGCGTTCCCGCTCTCGGGAGAGATCTCGATGCGCGGCTGCACGATCGTGTAGCCGGAACGCACGCGGCCGGTGTGCGCGTCGAACTCCGGCTGGTTGAGCGGATGTGCCAGTGTGCCCACGAGCCGGGCCACGGATCCGGGGGGCACGATCGTGTCCGCGTCCACGGTGACGACGAAGCGCACGCCGCGCAGCGCGTCCGGGTCGCCTTCGTGCACCGAGAACCCCGTCTCCGCCTCGCCCGCGATGAGACGGTTGAACTCGTCGAGCTTGCCCCGCTTGCGCTCCCAGGCCATCCAGCATTCCTGCACCGGATTGTGTCGCCTGGATCGGTGCAGGAGGTGGAACGGCCCACCCGCGCTCGCTCCGTACCGGATGTTGAGCTCGCGGATCCCGTCGACCAGCGCGTGCACGACGGCCTCGTCTCCGGGCATCTGCTCGGCCGGAGCGTCCGCGGGGTCGCTGAGCAGCGCGAATCGCAGTGCCGGGTCCGCGTTTCCGACGAAGTGACACGCGAGCTGATCGAGGAACCTCCGCGCTTCCTCGGGGTCCCCGACCATCACGGGCATGACGACGGCCGTCGCGCACTCCGGCGGGATCCCCTTGGCGAAGTCGAGCTTGGGGAGCACGCGCGGGGACACGAGCAGCGTGGCGATCCAGTGCACCAGCGTGAAGCCGAGAAGCGACGCCGGAATCATCGCGAGCGCGACTCCGAGCGCGAGGACGGCGGGCTCGGCTGCGTGCCAGACCAGATAGAGGATGGGCACTGCGATCGCTGCCCCGGTCGAGGCTACTAGCGCGGCCGCATAGAGCGGCGCGGCGTGGCGGAGCAACCCGCGTCGCCAGGTCGTCCGCCACGAGAGGCGTCGACCGAGCAGGCGCTCCAGCTCCTCGCGGCCCTCTCCCACCAGCCAGAAGCCAACGTGTCTGGAACGCGCGTCTGAATCCGCCCGACGCGCCTGCTCGACCACACGGGCCGCGACCTCGGGCTCGGCATGCGGCGAGCCGTAGGCCAGCTCCTCGATCTGCTTGCGATAATGATCGCAGGTCTCGAAGTCCATGCGCGCGTAGAAGCCGGCGGGATCCTCTTCCAGGATCGCCTGCACGCGGCTGGTTCTCGCGAAGAATTCCTTCCACGGGATCGAGTCGATCACGCGGAGGAGCGCCAGGGAACGCGCGACGCACTCCGTCTCGTCGAGCGACTCCGAGACCGGCTCTGGCGATGCCGGCGCGAAGGGCGCCGCGAGCGCTGGCACGAGCCGCTCGAAGCTCGTCGCGATCAGCTCGAGACACACGAGGCGCAACATCGTCGGGAAGGCCCACAGCTCCGCGATCGTGAGGGCGCCGGGCTCCTGGTACGCATTGACGAAGCGGACGGTCGAAGAGTGCGAGAGCTGGAGGTGGGAGCACCGAAACAGGCCGCGCGCGAGCGCGAGTACGCGCGGCAGGCCCGCTTCGGGCCCGGCCTCGAGCGCGGCGAGGCGTGCGTAGAAGGGGGTCGGCAGATCCCCCCGGATCTGGGCGACCGCCCGCTCGACGAGGTAGTCGTTCTCGAGCAGCCACTCGGCCGCCTTGCCGATCTCCGGCTCGGCGTTCGCGCATGCGATCCGGGCGCGGTCGAGCCATTCCCGCATCGCGCAGACCTGCGTCCACACCGGAGCGGGTCGTGGCTGCCGCGCCGATATGGCATGCCGCTCGCGCAGCTCGCGCGCGGCCGCCTCCAACGCTTCGGACGCGACGTCCGGTGACGACGCGGGGCTCACGGCGTGGCTTGACTCGGCAGCCGCACTCCCTGAACCGCCTTCGCTGCGACGCGCCGCGCCGAGTCGGAACGGCTGCGTACGACCAGGGTCGGCGTCGCGGCGTGCGTAATGAGGTAGGCGGTCACGCTTCCGAGCGGAACATCGGAGTGCCCGCTGCGGCCGTGTGCCGAGAGGATGACGAGATCGACGGCCTCGTCGGCGATCAGCCGGGCGAGCCGGCTCCGCGCATCTCCGCCGCGCAGCACGAGCACGCGCAGCGAGAAGTCGCCGGCGGCCAGCCGGGCCCGCAAGCGGTCGAGGTATTCGTTGGCCACGCGCTCGTTGCGGCGCAGTAGCCGCTCCCGGAGTTCGAGATCCTCGGCGTCGAGTGGGCCGATCTCGGTCAACTCGGGGGCCGGAACCACGTGTGCGAGGAGGAGTTCGGCATCGTGGGCCGCGGCGAGACGTGCCGCGAGCGGGAGGACGCTTTCGGCCCGCGCGGAGCCGTCGAGCGGCACCAGGATGCGTCGGTATCGGGCAATCCTTTCGCCCGGAGCGGCCGTCGCCGGCACGAGCAGGATCGATCCGGGCACCCGGTCGACCAGCTTGCGAGCCGTGCTCGCAAGACTCCACTCCGTCTGCCCGCTCACGCCATGCGTGCACAACACGGTGAGATCCACATCGTGGTGTCGCGCCCAGAGACAGATCTGCTCGGCGGCCGGGCCTTCGATCACCTCCGCCTCGATGGCTCCGCCTGCTCTCTCATCTGGCTCGACCAGTCCCTCGAGATAGCTCCGGGCCTCCTCGCGGTGGAGGTTCCAATCGAGGGGGTCCAGCGGCGCGGCGCCCGGGCCGCCTCCCTCCAAGACCCGCAGCAGAGAGAGCGGAGATCCGAGCCCCTTCGCCATGGCCAAGGCGTGGGGAAGGACGCGCTCGCCGAACTCGGAGCCATCG
>Ga0102851_10001914_pt1 | contig 12286 bp, 15 predicted proteins | sample Mud3Dept3metaG_FD_79558 | JGI IMG/M metagenome (GOLD analysis project Ga0102851, IMG submission 79558) | Freshwater wetland microbial communities from Ohio, USA, analyzing the effect of biotic and abiotic controls - Mud 3 Core 4 Depth 3... | ecosystem: Environmental > Aquatic > Freshwater >... | reverse complement strand
CCGACACCAAGCCCCCGGGTCTCCTCATACACCTCGATGACCGCGTGGTCGCGCTCAAGACGCACCACCTCGCCGGTGAGCAGGGCGTGTCCCACGAAGACCCGTTCATACAGTTTGAGCCCCTGGAGATCGACGTTCACCGTCGGTCCTGATATGCCGATAATCTTGCCGGTCTGCATGGTCTATCCTTGTTGTTCACCCGTAGGGGCGGGTTTGAAACCAGCCCCTGCCAATCTAAACGTTCAGCCGCACATGGTATCCGATCGCCCGCCTGATCATCCGGGCGGCATAGTCCTCAACCTCGGCTGGCAGTTTTTCCGGCGACGGGAGGACCAGCAGGATGCCTGCCCAGCCGTGCTCCATTTCCCGCAAACGCTCCTCCGTCAACGTTCTCACCAGCCGCTCGTCGACGATGACCAGCCCGTTGTCCGGCTCTGCCATCATGTCGCCGAGGACCACCTCGGTCTCGGCGGGATCCACGGTCTGGTGAGTTATGCCGGTAAGGCTGAAGCCGTACTCGGCGTCATGAGGGGTAATGAAGACGATCTTTTTCATAACGTTCGAACGCCGCCACGACGACACTGCGGGACCGAGAAATATGAATCTTGGCTATCAATAGCTCTTGTCGTTCTCCGGGCCTCCGCGTCTCTGCGGCGAATGCTTATTTCCGGATCTAGTGCACCAGCTCCGCTGCGACCTCCTCACGCGCGAGATCTTTCCCGGCGATAAGAATCGTCAGGTTCATGACCTCGAGAGAACAGCGCCAGAGATAGTCCAGCAGAAGCGCGCTCCCGAGGGGGTCCCTGCCCTCGTTCCTGAGAACGCGGGTGATGCCACGATACAGGGCGACCTCCACCTGGGTGGGATCCGGTGCCGGGATGGTGACGCCGGAGGCCTGGCGGATGAGCGCGATCACCTCAAAGATATCGTCCTGTTCCAGCAGGTCCTTCAGCCGGCCCACCGCGACCATCCCTCCTTCTATGAACACTGCCGCGTCCCTGCTGCCCAGCCTCAGGGACTTGTAGAGCGCCAGGATATTCCGCGCGTCTACGATCCGGGCGAAGAGATCACGGACCGCAGCATGGAGCGGCAGTGCGAGGCAATAGACGAGGAAGCGGCTCGTGAGCCGGAGTTCCACCTCACGGAGCCCTTTCTCGCCGTACAGGGCGGCGAGCCCGCCGAACGCCTGCGACAGCCTGCTGAACCACGCTTCCAGGTCCGCAAGCGCCGCTTCGACATCCTTTCCCTGCAGGATGGCCTTCAGATCGCCTGACAGCAGGCTGGCCTCGAGGACCTCTCCTGCCTTCTGGGCCTTGTCTCCTTCCAGGTACCGCAGACAGATGAAGATCGTGCGCAATTCCGTGTAGAGGAAATAGGGAGCAAAGGTCTTCCGCTCCCGCTCGTCCATCTGGCCGAAGACCCAGCCGTATTCCTTCAGGAGCGACCGCCAGATCCCCTCGGCCGTCCGCTCCCGCACGAATCCCTGGTACTGGGGGGAAGACAGGTACTCGAGCGGCGCCGCCTCATGGATCAAGGGCCTCCAGTCGCGGATGAGCCGCGACCGCCTGCCCCGGATCCTCGACAGGAGGTACTCCACGGGGTAACCGCGGCCCTTGGCCTTTCGCAGCAGTCCCCGCGGACCGTCGCGAAGCACGCGGTCGTAGCCTTCGCTGGCGCGCATGATCCGGTTCATGCTCCCCGCTCCGCCACGTCCTTCATGACGTCCGGAAGCAGCTCCTCCCACAGGCGTTCCAGGCGTTTTTCAAAGGTGTTCACGACGCGCACCCGCTGTCCTTCAGAAACCGCTTCCAGCCCGCCGGTAATGCCTGCATCGGCTGCGATCTCGGCATCAGGGAAAAGCTGTTGTGCGAGGTCCGCGTCCTCCGGCCTGACCCGCACCGTCTTCCAGGTGAACCGCGGAAGCTCTTTTGCGAACGATATGAAAGCGTCCCGGTAGCCGGCGTTCCGCAGCTGGGGGAGGGACGCCCGCGCGACGCCGTACAGACGGGCAGACAGGGCATGGTCCGCATCCAGCCGGATCCGCCTCGCGGCCCCGTTGGCATCGGACAGGAGCCGCTCCGTATGCGCCGCCGCCGCCGCGGAGCGCTTTCGGGCGTGGTCGGCCCGGACCGACTCGATCCGCTGCGCCGCTTCCAAGCGGATCCGTTCCGCTTCGTGCTCCGCATCGGTGCGGATGGCCTTGATCTTCTCGTCCCCCGACGCGCGGAGCGCCTCGATGAGCTCTTTGCAGCCCATGCTATTTCACCGTGAAGAGGATCATCGTCGACACCACGAATCCCAGGATCACCATGGTCTCCGGAATGGCCACCAGGATGATGATGGTGCCGGTCAGCTCGGGCTTCTCCGCGAGCGTTCCCGCGCCGGCGGCTCCGATCTTGGACTGGGCCCAGGCCGTCGCTATGGCGGGGATACCGATGGCAAGGGCCGCACAGAACGCGATCAATACCTTTTCGAGATTCATACGCTCCTCCTTAATGGTATAGGCGTAATGGGAAATCCTTTTTGGCACAGCGACACGAAGGACGTCAGGAAGTCCTGGAAGCGGATCCTGAGGATCCCTCTCCACCCGTTCCCCGACCTTCACCTCCTCAGCGGCTCGAACTTCCTTCCTCCGTGCTCGATGAACTTGCTGAAGAACTCCACATAATGGAGCCGAAGCGAATGGATCGTGGGAGAAAACACACCGAGGACGATGTTCAGGATGTGGATCAGACCGGCGATGACGACCCCCGTCACGACGTCCCCGGTAAGCCCCCCGAGCTCGTTCGCCGTGAAGGCCAGGAGCACCGAGGTGAGGCCGATCGCCGTGATGCGGACGTAGGAGATGATGTTGCCGATGCTTTTCAGGAACTCCAGCGGCGCCAGGACCCCTCCGGCAAAGAACAGGAGCGGCGTCAGGAACAGGATGCCGAGGATGATCGGCCGGGTGAGCGCCAGGGGTGCCCTGCCGGTCAGCGAGGCTATGATGGCGATGATGCCGATGATGAGGACCACGCTCAGGACCTTGAACAGCCCTTCCCGCCTGACGTGCCGTTGGAAAGCGTTCACGGCGCCCAAGATGAGGCCGAGGATGATGTGGGCGATGCCGATGGCCAGGGCGAAGAGCAGCATGGGAACGATCGCGGTTCGGCGTTCGATGCAGATCGGCTGCAGGTGGAAGAACCGTTCCGGGATATCGCCGAAGAACTCGCCGAACATGACGCCGAAGAATATCGTGTAGAGCGAAGCGATGAACAGGATCGTTGCCCCGTTGCGCACCGCCAGATTCTGCCGGAACCGCTTCCTGAGAAACAGAGCGAGCAGAACAAGGACAAGGCCGTACCCCGCGTCGCCCAGAATGATGCCGAAAAAAATGGGGAAAAAGATGCCGATGAAGGGTGTTGGATCATAGGAGGAGTACGCCGGCAGCGGAAGCAGGCTCGTCAGCAGTTCGAACGGCTTGAAGTAGGCCGTGTTCCTGAGCACGATCGGCACCCGTTCCAGGTCCTCCTCATGCATCGCCTTCTCCTCAACAACGACCTTGGCGCCGAATGATCCGGCCAGGCTGCTCCTGAGCCGCTCCAGGTCCCGCGACGGCATCCATCCATGGATAAAGAAGCACATCCGGGTCTCGTAGGCGGACGCCGTGGTCTTGAGCAGCGCCAGCCGGTCGTCGATCCATGCCCGGACGCTCTTGTAGAGCGGGGTCCACCGCCGGGCAAAGCGCAGGAGGTCCTCCTGGATCCGGTCGACCTCCGCCGAAACGCTGGCGGTCCGCTCTTTGACATAGGCGACCTTTTCGGAGAACGAAAGTGCCCCGAAGGAGGCCGGGAACGTGAGTTCGGGAACGTGCTCATCGCTCAAGGTCTTCTTCACCCGGTCCGCAATGGCCTTCTCCACCGTAATGAGCCCCACCAGCGTGCCGTCGTCCGCCTTGTCGGTCTGGAACTCGTACTTCCAGTCCGTGATCCGCGAGATGACCTCGCGGATCCGGTCCACCATTTCCGGCTCCCGGATGGTGAGCCCGATAAAATCAAGGTCCGGCGTCTCCTTGGTACTGACCAGGAGCGTCGACAGGGTGCCCAGGAAGACGGCGTACCGGTCCAGCTCGGTCCGTTCCTTCTGCAGTTCATCGCGCCGAACGGTGAGGTCCCGCGCCTGACCGGTATGGCGCTCCACGGTCCCGGCAATGGTATCGACGATGCTGGGAGGATCGATATAGCTCTCCCGCACCGGCACTGCCGGCAGAAAGGAAAAGAGCTCCTCGATCTTGAGACGCAGGTCCTCGAGCCGAAGGCGTTCCACCGCCGTCTTTTCATCGAGCGAGAAGGACCTGATGTTCTCCTGGTCCTCCTTTTCGATAAAGCCCACCGCGGCGGGCTCGATCTGGAAAATGCCCAGATTCCTCAGGAGAAAGAGGGCCTCCTGGAGAAGGTCCTTCGGCCCGACGATCTCGACCTTCGACATTCTGACGATCATGGTGTCATTCCAGAAGGATCCGGGGAAGTTGCTTCATGACAATACCGGCCAGTGTGCCGTCATCGAACTGCTCGGTGCGCGCCGCTTGCGCGGCGGCATCATCCACGATCTGCTTCGCTTTCGCTTCGGCCTCACGCTTCGCGTCTTCCAGGGCCCGTCCCAATGCATCCTGATCGTCCTTCTCCTCCCGGGCAACGCTCTCGGCCGCTTCACGCTTCACCTGATCGAGCCATGCGCGGAGCCGTTCCTGTTCCTGCTCGATGCACTGCTGGATCTCCTTCTCGGCCTCGATCACCTCATTCAGGATGTCCTTGTCCATAGCTCCATTGTAGCAAAAAAGAGGATCTGCCATGATCTCTTATGCAGTTTTCTGTACAATCCTTTGGAAAAAAATCGCTCTCCGCGGTAAAATAGCGGTATCGTAGGTTGATCAGTGGCCGGCAGGCCGACGGATCCAGCCTTGTTTCGTGCTTTCTCACATTCTCAACCCTCTGGCGGCAGCGAAAGGAATGGACCATGATCAGGTTCAATGGGGTGAATCACCTCGCCATGGCAACGGGCGACCTGGACGGTACCATCCGGTTCTGGCGCGACCTTCTGGGCATGCGGCTTGTCGTCGGGCTCGGCCAGCCCGGCTACCGGCAATATTTCTTCCAGATCTCGGAGCGGGACATGATCGCGTTCTTCGAATGGCCGGGCGTGCAGCCGGTCGCTGAAAAGGAGCACGGAAGGCCCGCGTCGGGCCCCTTTGCGTTCGACCATGTCGCCTTCGGCGTCGAAACCGAGAACGATCTCTGGGCGCTCAAGGACCGCCTCGAAGCGGCCGGCGTCTGGGTCTCCGAGGTCATCGACCATGGCTTCATTCACTCCGTTTACAGCTTCGATCCCAACGGCATTCCCATCGAGCTGAGCTATTCGGTCCCGGCCTGTGACGTGCGCAGCACGCCGGTCATGGCCGACCGGGATCCGACCGCCGTCGCCCGGGAAGGCGCGGAACCACGGGAGGGTGCCTGGCCAGCCGTGACACAACCGACGCCGAGCGGGCAGAGGAAGATCTACCCGGGCGCGGGAAGCGAGCTGTTCCACGGAAAGAAGGCTGGAACGTAGGAACAAAGGAGGGTCCGAAGGGAAGAAGGACACGCTGCCTGCCCGTCTTCCTATCCTCCTTCATCTGACCTTCTCTGACCTTCCGGGAACGTCACCTTTGATTTGAAGACAAGACGAGGCTTCCGTGCCACCTGATCGATACGACGTCATCATCGCCGGCGCCGGGCCTGCCGGCGCCACCTGCGCCCGCGCCTGTGCGAAGGCCGGCATCAGGACTCTGCTGCTCGAGCGGGATACCTTCCCCAGGCCCAAGCCTTGCGGCGGCGCGGTGTCGGAGCGCGCGATTGCCCTCCTCGGCCTTCCCCTGCCGCCTGACATCATCGAGCGCGAATGCCGCGGCGCGCGCATTCATTTTCGGGATCACCGGGTCGAGACCAGAAAGGACTGCCGCATCGCGGTGATGGTGAGCCGGGAGCGGTTCGATCACTACCTCGCAGACCAGGCCGTTGATGCCGGAGCGGTCCTTTGCCAGGACGAGCCGGTCCAGGAGGTATCCGTCAGCAAGGACCGCGTCGAGGTCCGGACGGACCGGGAACGGTACGAGGCCCGCTGCGTCGTCGGCGCCGACGGCGCGAACAGCATCGTGGGCAGGGCGGTCCGGCCGCTGTTCGCCCGCGACGAGATGGCCGTGGCGCTGGCCGGCGCGGTGCCTGCCGGAGAACGGGAGATCGACGACCGCCTCAGCGGCCTCCTGGATATGCATTTCGGCGTGGCGCGGATGGGGCACGGATGGGTCTTCCCGCACCAGGGGTACTTCGGCGTGGGCGTGATGGGCCGGGCGTCGGAGTTCGAAGATCCCCTGAAGGTCTTCAGCGCCTTCGCCGCATCGGTCGGGTTGCCGGCCCCGCGGCCCCAGGGCCACACGATCCCCTGGGGCGGGTTCCCGCGAGCGCTCATCGGCCCCCGGATCCTCCTTGCCGGGGACGCTGCCGGGCTCGCCGACCCATTTCACGGCGAAGGGATCTACAGCGCCGTCTTGTCGGGGAAACTTGCGGCGCAGGCAGTCGTGGAAGGCATCAGGGGGAAGAAGGACACCCTGCCGTGGTACGCAAGGGAATGCGACCGGCTGATCATGAAGGAGAAGCGGATCGCGCTCCGGATGACGAAAATGTTTGACCGGCATCCCAGAATCTTTCTCGAGCTGTTCTTTGCCGATACAGAAGCGCTCGACCGGTACCTGGACATCGCTGCAGGACGGAGCGACTCCATGCAGTTCCAGAGCTGGCTACTGAAGAGACTCCCCCGAGCGCTCGCCGCGATGGTTTTCCGTGGGACCGGAAGAACATGAGGGAGGCGATCACCGGTCGGACAGGGAAAACAACGGCGCGTGGACCGACTCGCTCCTGCAGACCGGGCAGCGGCTGGGGCGGGTGAGGCGCTCGCGCTTTTCGAAGATGAACCCGCACTTCACGCATTCGGCCGGCTGGACCACGAGGCGCCTGCCAGTCTTGTGGAGGGTATGCCGGATGTGCTCCAGGTGGCCGGCGACTTCCTTCTCCGATATCCCGACCTTCCCGGAGATTTCCCGCGCCGACAGCGGCCCCTCCTCCAGCTCGGCCATGATCCTGCGGCGCACCGTGTCAACGGCCTCCGCCGGTGGCCGCGGACCGTCCTGATGCCCCTCGCTGCTCTTCGCCATGAGAGAAGTATACTGCAGCGTCCCTCTTGCTGCCAGGGAAGACAGGGCGCATGAGGGGCGCATCTATTTTATGCGCCATCGCCTTGACAAGCGGCATGCCTCTGCTACAATACTGCTTAGAACGATAGTACTATCGCACTCATCCCGCGGCACCATACCACATCACAGGACGAGCGAGAAAGAGGTAACTCCGCCATCATGTCAACTGAAACACGGGACAAGTTCATCAATCGCATCTTCACGACCGTTGCGCCCTATGTGGACGCGCTGAGCCATGGATTCAGTCTGGGCCTGGACCGAACCTGGCGGAAGAAGGCGGTGGCCCTGTCCGGAATCAAGCAGGGCGACCGGGTGCTGGATATCTGCGCCGGGACCGGTGAACTGGCCTTCATCCTCGCCCGCGTAGTGGGACCGGAAGGGATCGTTGTCGCCACTGACTTCTGCGAGAACATGCTCGCGATGGCCCATAGGAAAAAGAACGGCGGCCATCCCAATCTTTCCTTCTCCCTTGCCGACGCCAAGGACATCCCCTTTCCCGACAACAGCTTCGATGCCGTGACCGTGGCCTTCGGGATGCGGAACATACCGGACACGATCCTTGCGCTCAAGGAGATCCGGCGTGTCCTGAAGCCGGGCGGAAAATTTCTCTGTCTCGAACTGACGCGGCCGAAGAACCGATGGTTCCTGGCGCTCTATAAATGGTACATTTTCCGCGTCATGCCCTTTATCAGCAACATTGTGATGAAATCCTCGGCCCCCTATCTCTACCTTCCGCGCTCCATCGAAGCGTTCTACCAGCCGCCGGAGTTCCGCGAGGTCATCATGGACAACGGGTTTTCCGACGTGGCCGTCGATTCGCTGACGATGGGCATTGCCACCGTGTACCGCGCCAGCAAACGTCGTTAGAGGATCCGTTCCACGATCGAGGCTCGACGGTATCGAGGACCCCGCCACCATCCGGGACGATGTCAAGGACCGCCGGACCCCGGCGGCATTCCCCGACGGAGCACGCATGGACAAATCCGCTGCAATCTGTTCCTTCGACCGGGACATGTTGTTCCTGTTCTCCGAACGCTGTGTCGAGCGGCTGACCGGAAGGACGCCGTTCTCCTACGCCGCTTCGGTCACCACGACCTATCTGTATGAGAATGTGTCCAAGGAGGCGGAGAAGGACCGCTTGTTCATCGAGCGCGCGGCGGAAGCGTTCCACGCCGGAGCCCCCCTTGCGGAAGCCGATGTGGAGGCGCTCTACGAACGTTCAAAGAAGATCGACCAGATCTTCGTGCGCCACATCGTGCTGCCCTCCCTCACCATCAACATCCGCTACGACGATATCGAGGACATAAGAAAAAGGCGGATCCGGTTCCTGATCGGCGTCGTAAACGACCTCCTGCAGTCCTGGCGGGACAGCCATACGTTCGAGGAAACGGTGCGGCACCAGTATTCCGCATCGCAGTTCCAGGGGCTTGTCTCGGACATTCTGTTCCTGAACTGCGTTGAGATGAAGCTCCTTGCCAGCTCATTCACGTTCCTGCCGCCCTTTAACCGGGCCATGGGCATGTTCATCGACGAACTGGTCGAGGTCATGGAGGAAGCCAAAAAAGAGGTGGCTGCACAGATGGCGGTCAGCATCTTCGACAGGGACCGGCGTACGGGGAGATGGGGGAAATAGAGTGCCGAGGTCTCAGGAAGCAGGACCACGGTTGCGATGCCGAGGGAGGGATCAGCAACCACCTGAGAGAAATCGATCGTCAGAGCGCAGCTCGATCTCCTGATGCGTTGGGTGACCCCGGGGCAGCGCGGCAGGTTCAGTTCTGTTAAAGCTCTGCGGCCAGGTCCGGAAAGCGCTCCTGCATGAACGCCTCAGCCGTTCTGCGGGCGAGCGCCGCGGTGGGCTGCTGCATGACCAGTTCAGCCAGCTCCAGAGCGTCCTGCATGCGCACGGACCGGATGATCTTCTTCACCCAGGGGATCGAGGCGACGTTCATGCTCAGGTACTGGAACCCCAGCCCCAGCAGAATGGCCGCATAGAGAGGATCCGCCGCCATCTCGCCGCACATCGCGAGGTCGATCTTCGCCTCGTGAGCGGCGAACGAGACCCGCTGCAGGAGCCTCAGCACGGCAGGGTGCAGAGGCTCGTACATGTATGCCACGTGCTCGTTCCCCCGGTCGATGGCGAGCGTGTACTGGATCAGGTCGTTGGTCCCCACGCTGAAAAAATCCACTTCCTTCGCCAGGATGTCCGCGATCATCGCCGCCGATGGCACCTCGATCATTATGCCGATCTTGATGTTCTCATCAAAGGTGACCCCTTCGGCCCGCAGTTCCGCCTTCACCTCCTCCAGGATCGCCTTAGTCTGCTGGAGCTCCTGCAGGCCAGAAATCATCGGATAGAGGATCTTGAGCTTGCCGTGGGCCGACGCCCGGAGAATGCCCCGCAGCTGCGTGCGGAAGATGTCCCGCTTGCTGAGGCAGAAGCGGATGGCCCGGAGGCCGAGCACCGGGTTCGGCTCCTTCTCAACATTGCCGAGAGGTCCGATCTTGTCCCCTCCCACGTCGAGCGTTCGGATCACCACTTCATGGGGCATGGCCCGCTCGACCACATGGCGGTATGCCTCGTAATGCTGCTGTTCCGTCGGGAGGCTCGCTTTGTTCAGGAACAGGAACTCCGACCGGTACAGGCCGATGCCGACGCCGCCGTGACTGGCGACCGTATCGACCTCCTCGGGCAGCTCGATGTTCCCCTGGAGATGGACCGTGTGACCGTCGAGCGTCTCCGTGGGGAGGTCCCGGAACTTATACAGCTCCTGCTCGAAGTACTTGTACCGCCGCTGTTTCTTGAGATAGTCGAGGAAGGTCTGCTCGTCGGGGTCCACAATGACGATGCCGTGGATGCCGTCCAGGATCACCACATCCCCCGTCTTGACGGATTCGGTGATCTTCTCGAGGCCGACGGCGGCCGGGATCCCGAGGGACCGCGCCAGAATGGCGGTGTGGGACGTGCGGCTCCCCGCGTCGGTGGCAAAGCCCAGGATGCGGTCCTTGCGCATCATCAGCGTGTCGGTGGGGGCAAGATCGTGGGCGATGATGACGGCCTCTTCACGGATCTCGGCAAGGCTTTCCTGCTTACGCCCCAGGAGGTTCCGGAGCACCCGTTCCCCCACCTGCTCCACGTCATGCTTCCGCTCGCGAAGGTATTCGTCCTCGATGGCATTGAACTTCTTGACGATGGCGTCGATGGTCTCTCGAAGGGCGCCCTCGGCGTTGAGCCGGGAGTCCTTGATCCGCTTGACCGTCCCGTCCACCAGCATCTTGTCCTCGAGCAGCATGATATGCGTATCGAGGATGTACCGGTGGGACTTCCCGAGGTCCTTGGAGAACCGCTTGCGGATCTCCTCGATCTCCGCCCTTGAAACGTCCACGGCCTTCTTGAACCGCGCGACCTCGCCCTTGACGTTGATCTCCTCGATCCGCTGGCCGGCGACCACGACCTTGCGGCGGTCCAGGAGGTACGCCCTGCCGATCACGATGCCCGGTGAAGCCCCGATGCCGTTAAAGGTCTTTTCTTCCATGATGTCCGATGTTCGCCTTTCGACTGCCGACTCTCTCCTTAAGGTCGCTGCTACTCTTTCTCTCCGAACTTGTCCCTGAACAGCCGTTCCATGCCCTCCAGGGCCTGGTCCTCGTCCGCGCCCTCCACCTGCACCAGGATCGTGGTCCCTTTGGCCGCGGCCAGCATCATGATCCCCATGATGCTCTTGCCGTCCACCTCGACGCCATCCTTGCACAGCAGGACCCGGGAGCTGTAGCCGCTCGCTGATTTCACGATCTGTGCTGCCGCCCGCGCATGCAGGCCCAGCTTGTTCTCGATCAGCAGGTCCTTTTTCTTCATGGTTATACGACCCCTCCCAATGCTAGTGCCAAACAGACCGCTGCCAGGCCGAGCATTAATTTCGCGGGCGACGCGCCGAGACGAAGCACGGCTGTCATGCCCAGGGTGAGTGCCAGCCCCGCCGCTGCCAGGAGCGGAGGGGAGAACGGAACCGGCGGTCTGAACTCCGCATCCCAAAGAGAAATGGTGCCGACGATGCATCCGATCAGGAACAGCGAGAGCACCTTGTATCTTCGCGCCAGCCGCGTGAAGTTATACCGCGACAGCAGCGCCACGGCGTCCCCTGCCGTCTCGTAGCCCACAAAGACGAGGCTGAGCCGGAGCCCGACATGCACGAGATTGTACAGGACCAGAAAGAGGAGCGGCGCCCACCAGTTCCCGCTCAAGAGCAGCGCCACCGCCACGGCGGCCGCAAAGGGTTTCAGGGAACCCCAGAAGAAACTGTCTCCCAGCGCACCCAGGGGGGCCATGAGGGTCTTCTTGAGCTCCGCCACCTCGACGGCGGTCCTCCGTCCCGAAGCGTGCTCTTCCTCCGCTTTCGCAGCCGCTCCCAGAACGAACGAGGCAAGGTACGGCTGGGTGTTGAAATATTCCATATGCGACGCCAAGCGCGCCGAGAACGCCTCACGGTCGGGATAGAGGCGCCGGAGGACCGGAATGAACGCGAAGGCAAAACCGAGCGACTGCAGCTGGTCGTAGCTCCACGATGCCTGGATGAAGAAGGACCTCCAGAACACGCCCAGCAGGTCGACGGTCCGTATGGACGTTCTTTCAGGCGCCACGGGTCCGTACCCCCCACATCCCCCCCGCCACAGAGATGACGACGGTGGCAAGCGGGGGCAGATGGATCAGTTGAACGCTGACGGCGCCGACGATGAATCCCGCGAGGAGGTACCGGTCCAGCGTTTTCATCGACAGTTTCCGTGCCACTGTCGCGGCGCCAAGCAAAGGAAGACAGGTGGCGAAAAGAGCCATGGCCCGGTGAACGGCTCCGGGGAGCGCCAGGAATCCGGACATCAGGACAAGCCCAGCCGGCACCAGCACCAGGCAGAGCGTGAACGACTTCAGGAAGAACGCGATCAACCCGGCGAGATGCCATGCGGTCGCGCTGGTCTCCGTCGGACGTCCGCCGGGTGACAGGGCAAGCGCCGGGATCTGCGCGTTCCGCT
>Ga0102851_10001913_pt1 | contig 12286 bp, 7 predicted proteins | sample Mud3Dept3metaG_FD_79558 | JGI IMG/M metagenome (GOLD analysis project Ga0102851, IMG submission 79558) | Freshwater wetland microbial communities from Ohio, USA, analyzing the effect of biotic and abiotic controls - Mud 3 Core 4 Depth 3... | ecosystem: Environmental > Aquatic > Freshwater >... | reverse complement strand
GATCAAGCTGTCCTTGTACAGGATCGGCGAGCCGCCGGGCCCGTGATACAGGCTCACGGGCCCGAGCTTCGCGTGCCAGGCGAGCTTCCCGTCGACATCGACAGCCACCACTCCGGCGTTGCCGAAGTAGGCGTAGACCAGCTTGCCGTCGGTGGTGGGGGAAGACGAGGCGTAGCTGTTCTTCGGATAGAGCCTCTCGGGCGGCGCTTCCGGCACGGCACGCTCCCACAGCAGCTTGCCGTCGGCGCGCCGGAAGCACAGCACGGATCGATTCGATCCGTCCTCGGCCGCCGTCGTCAGGAAGATGCGGTCGGCCCAGACGATTGGCGAGGAGTGCCCGCGGCCGGGAACCTGGACCCGCCAGAGGATGTTCTTGGTGTCGGACCAGGTGGACGGGTAGCCCGTGCCGTCCACCAGGCCCTGCCCGGAAGGGCCGCGCCAGAGCGGCCAGTACTTCATGGCGTCCCCGCCCGGCACGATCATGCTGACCGGAGGGTCGGCGGCGTCAGGCGGGGCCTGCGGCGCACCCTGGGCGGGCGGGGCGACGGCGTGAGCGAGCGCCGCGAGCGCCACGCAGGCGAGGAGGGCAAGGCGCCGGACTCGATCCGAGACAAGACGCCCGTTCGCGCACGCGGTCGGAGCCACAGGTTCAACCCTTCCGGATGCAGAACAGCGTGGTCTTGCTCCTGAGGAAGAGCTCGCCGCCGGCGACGGCCGGCGTCGCGATGAACACCTGGTCAGTCATCGTGTTCGTCGCGAGCACTTCGAACGTCTCGCCCATCTTCAGGACGATGACGTCCTCGTTTTCGCTCGCCAGGTAGAGGCGCCCGCCGGCGCCCACCGGAGACGACTTGAAGCTGTAGGTCTTGGGCAGCCGGGTCTGATGGTAGAACGGCTCGCCCGTCTTCGCGTTGTAGCAGCTCACCATGCCCGTGTCGGTCAGCACGTAGAGCTTGTTGTCGAAAACGACCGGCGACGGCGTGTAGGAGTTGCCCTTTGTCTGCGACCACACGATCGCGTCGGTGCCCGTCAGGTCTCCCTCGCGGCCGAGGCGGACGGCCATGAGCATCGGGCTGCGATAGCCCGTCATCAGGAAGACGAGATCGTCCTGGCGGACGGGCTGGGGAATCGTGTTCGCACCCAGGCCGGCGACCTCCCAGATCACCTTGCCGGACTCGAGATCGTAGCTGCGCGTCTTGTTGCTGCCCGCGACGATGACCTCGGTGCGGACGCCCACCTTCGTGACCAGCGGTGCGGCCCAGTTGGTTTTCTCGTCGCGGGCGGCCCGCCAGATGTCCTTGCCGGTCTTCGCGTCGAGCACGACCATGAACGATTCGCCCTCGTGATCGAAGACGAGGACGAGCTTGCCGCCGGCCAGCACGGGCGCCATGCCTTCGCCGAAGGCCATCCGCATGCGCAACTGCACGCCGAAGTCCCGTTCCCAGACCAGGTTGCCCTTGAAGTCGTAGCAGTACATCCCGCGCGACCCGAAGAACGCGTACACGTACTTGCCATCCGTCACCGGCGAGTTGGATGCGAAGCTGCCGTACTGGTTGTGGCCCCCCTCGTGCGGGACGGCGGTTTTCGCGGTACGCTGCCAGAGGATCTTGCCGGTCTTGCGGTCGAGGGCGAGCACGTCGAACTTGTGCTCCACCTGCGGTCCGCCGCCGCCTGGCCCGCGCCCCCGCCCGCCTTGCGCTGCGGGCTCGGCCGGCGGCTGCGCGGCCGGCGGCGGGGTGCCGGTCCTGATGGCGGTGGTCAGGAAGATGTAGTCGCCCCAGATGACGGGGCTCGAGTGGCCGAGGCCCGGAATGTCCGTCTTCCACCGCACGTTCTCAGTCGCGCTCCAGCGCTCGGGCGCGTCTCCGACGGCCATGCCGTCGGCGGCAGGACCGCGCCAGTACGGCCAGTCACCCGGCCCAGGGACGGAGCCTGCCGGGAGGCTCCCGACGAGCAGAGCCGCCGCCACCGCCGCCAGCCATACGCGCCCGTGCATCGATCGCCGCATCTGTGCCTCTCCTCTCACCTGGCGTTGTCGCGCTTGCCGATGCAGTACAGGTGTTTCGTGGTCCGCAGGAAGATCTGTCCGTCCGACACCGCAGGCGAGGACAGCGTGTAGTCGGCGAGATCGTTCTCGGCGAGGATCTTGAACTCGGGCCCGGCTGCGAAGACCGTGGTCACGCCGTCCTCGCTGATGACATAGACCTTCCCGTCGGCGACGACCGGCGACGCGCTGTAGGTGCCCGGCCGCACGCGCTGGCCGCCCCAGATCTCGGCGCCGGTCTTCGCGTCCCGGCACCAGACGACGCCCCGGTCGTTCAGGATGAAGATGTGCGTGCCGTCGGTCGCGGGAGTCGGCACGTCGGGCCCCTGGTCGGTGGACCAGACCTTGTGCGACTCGGTCACGTCGCCCCGCCCGCCGGCACGGAACGCGATGAGCGGCCGCACGCGCGACGACACGTAGACCATGCCGTTCACGACGATGGGCGAGGCCACGACCCTGTAGGACCGGTCCTTCGCCGGGTTCAGGCCGCCGGCCCGCCACAGTTCCGCTCCGGTCGCGGGATCGTGCCCGGTGACGTAGTCGGCGCCGCTCACGACAACTTCTTCCCGGCCGTCGTACGACAGCAGCGCCGGCGTCGTGTACGCGTCAGGCGACTCCGACACGGCGTCGGTCGGCCGTTCGACCCGCCAGCGCGTCTTCCCTGTGAGCGTCTCGATGGACAGGATGTAGGACGGATCGTCCGTCTTCATCCCGTGCAGGACCTCGACGTAGAGATGGTCCTTGTGGAGGAGAGGTGACGAGGCATAGCCCCAGTTCAGTCCGAGCGGGCCGTAGTCCCGCTGGATGTCGCGCGCCCAGATCTCCCTGCCGGCGAAATCGAATGCCTTCAGGATCCCGGTGCCCGTCATCACCCACACGTGCGTGCCGTCGGTCACCGGCGAAGGCGACGACATGTTCTGTTTGCGCACCTTTGCGTTGCCGGTGCCCAGGTGCGCCTTCCACAGTCCGGAGCCTTTGTCGCGATCGACGCAGACGAGATACAGCTCGGTGCCCTCGGCCACGTTGAGGAAGATGCGGTCGTTCCAGACGATGGGCGTCGATCCCGAGAAGTCCGGAAGCGGCAGCTTCCACGTGATGTTGTCGGTCGCGCTCCACGTCACGGGCACTCCGCGCGCGTTCGCGGCGCCGTTCATCGTCGGCCCGCGCCAGTGCGGCCAGTTCCCGCCGAGGCACACGGCTTGAGCCGTCAGGACAAGGCAGGCGGAAACGATCGCCGATCGCATGGAGGCCTCACTTCCCGAAAGCGTAGAGCATGCCCTTCGTGCGGATGTAGATCCGGCCGTCCGCGATCGCCGGCGTGGCGAACACCTCGTCGTCCAGCGCGTTCACCGAGAGGATCTGCCAGTCGCCCGCCGCGGAGACGACCGACACCGTGCCGTCCTGGCTGATGAGAAAGACCTTTCCGTCGGCGCCGACGGGAGACGCGAAGTACTTGTCGATGGCGCCCTTCAGCCGGCCCTGCTTCAGCACGCCGCCTGTGGCGGGGTCGAACGACGTCAGGATGCCGCTGTCGTTCACCATGAACAGCGTGCCCTGGTAGAGGAGCGTCGACGGCACTTGTGGAACGGGTTTCTGGTAGCGCCACCGCACCGCCGTGTCGGTCATGTCGCCCCGGCCGCCGAGCCTGATGGCCAGCAGGCCGTTCTCCGAGGCCATCATGCGGCGGAAGACCTCCCAGTCCTTCGCGTCGAGCCTGGCGTCGCGGTCGAGGTCGAAGGCGTCGAAGCCGTACGAAGGCGCGAGCATCTTGTCCATCGGGTCCGTGCCGGCGACTTCTGTCCGGCCGACGAACCCGTCGCCGTCGCGGTCGTAGCGCTTCAGGCCTTCCTCGAACGGCACCGTGGCGACCTGGCGGCCCGGCTGGTTCTGAGGGAAGCCCCACCCGTTGATGTAGAGGTACTCGCGGTCGTAGCTGGCGACCGACTTCATCTCGCACGGCAGGCCCCGCACCCACCACACCCGCGAACCGTCCGCGACCGAATACGCGGACAACTGAAACGACTCCGGGATGATGACCTGCTTCGGCCCGCCCGCCGGCTCGTACAGTGTCGGCGTCGAATAGCCCGAGATCACGCCCGGCCGGTCGACTGTCCAGCGCACCTTCCCCGTCCGCTTGTCGACCGCGATCAAGTACGAACCGCCGTCCTGATCGACCGGCAGGATGAGGGCATCGTCGACGAGGATCGGCGACGCGCCGAAGCCATAGAACTGGCCGAAGGGACCGAGCGGCAGGCGCCATCGCTCCTCGCCATCCGCCGAGAAGGCCAGCAGGCCGAAATCCTGGAAGAAGACGTAGACGCTGGCGCCGTCGGTGACCGGGCTCGGGGATGCGGGGCCGTTGACGTTCTGCAGGCGGCCCTTCTGCCGGCGCGGGACTTCCCGCTGCCAGAGCACCTGGCCGTTGCGGCGGTCCAGGGCAAGGACCGAGAGGCTGTAGCGCTCCCTGTCCGCGGTGTGCGCGGTCACGAAGATCCGCGTGGGCGTCAGCGCCGGCGACGAATGCCCGGGCGGCAGCGGCGTCTTCCAGACCACGCCTGTCGCGGGGCCGAACTCCGAAGGCAGTCCGGTCGTCGACGACACGCCGGTGCCATTCGGTCCGCGGAACCGGGCCCACTGGTCGGTCTGGGCAGCGGCATGACCGGGCCCGCATGTGAACCACACCAGCACCGCGAGCGCGCCGAGGAATCGGTGTCGCATCCGCATATGGTAGACCGAACCGGGATTCAGGATTCGGGATTCGGGAAAGCCCGGCCACGCCAACCCGTCGTCCGGCGTGAAGCTGCGCGCATCACTCGGAACGCAACGATGCCAGCAGCGGCAAGCGCCGCGCCGCCGCCGCGGCGGCCAGTGACGACAGCACGCCGGCGGCGAGCACCGCCGCGAACGTGGCGCCGGCGGCGGCAAGCGGGAGCGACCCGCCCCGGGCCAGGAGGGCCGGCACGATCGCCAGCAGCGCGCAGGCGCTTCCGCATGCGACGCCCCCGACGACCAGCAGCGCCGTTTCCACCACGATCACGAACGAAATCGCGCGGCCGCCATAGCCGACGGCACTGAGCAGCGCCAGCTCCCGGCGACGCTCGAGCACGTTGCGGAGCACGACCGCCGCGAGGCCGAGCGTGCCGAGCGCCAGGCCAAGAAGCCCGAGCGACTGGAAGGTGGACAGGTACGTGTTCTCGACGCGGTGGTACGCCGCCAGACGGTCGGAAGTCGACTCGACGCGGACGCCCCAGTCCGCCAGCGCTTCCTCCAGCGGCCGCACCAGCCCGGACGCGCCGGCCGGCGGCACGTCGAGCAGGAAGAACCTGAAGCCTTCACGATCCGGATAGAGGCGCAGGAAGTTCGCCTCGCCGATGATCAGCCCGCCCTGGAGGATGCTGTCGCGCAGCGCACCCACGAGGCGGAGGCGCACGGGCGCCCCGCCGCCGCCGCGCACGACGACCGCGTCGCCGACGGCCCGGTGAAGGACGTACTGGATCGTCGTCGCATCGGCGACGGCCGGAATTGCGCCGTCCGGCTGCGCCGATTCGAGCAGCATCCACGGGTTCTGCCGCTCGAGGTCGGTGGCGGCGAGCGACGACTGGAAGCGGAATCGCGCTTCGCGCACGAACGCCGGCGAGGCCCCCAGGATTCGCGGCTCCTGCGGGGCGTACAGGTTCAGGCAGCTGGCATCCTCGCCCGGGCGCTCGCGGAACGGCACGAACCGCACCTGGGTGAATCCGGGACCTTCGGCGGCGCTGATACCGAGCGCCTCGCGGCCGGCCTCGCTGTTCGGATCGGCGACAATCGGCAGCGCCGCCTGGGCGAGAAGCGGGAACCCGCCGGTGCCGGACGCGAGCGCGAAATCGGTGTGGACGGCGTCTTTGCGGAACGCCTCGACGGACACGATCACGAACGTCGCGAAGGCGATGAGCGCCACGCAGAGCAGGCTGCGGCCCGGCCGGTAGGACACATGCCTGGCGCCGAAGCGGACCAGAGCCGGCCAGCCGTGGCCGGCGAGTTCGCGCGCAGTCGTCCGGCGCACGTAGACCGCCAGCAGGCTGAGCATCGAGGCCAGCGCCAGCGCGCCGGCGCCGAAGAACCCCTCGACAGCCGGCACGCCGCCGGCCGCCGCCCCGACGAGCAGCGCGACGGCGGCCGCGAGCGCGGCCGCTCCGCCCCATGCGAACGAGCGCGCTTTGCGCAGGCGCGCGGTGCGCGTCTCCAGCACACCCGCGAGCATCGAGGGCACCGGGGCGTGACGCAGGTCGCGGAGCGACCACACGATGGCCGCCAGCGCCGCGCCCACTCCGGCCGCGGCGCCCACCGCCACGTCGCGGGCGGACAGGTGCAGGAACACCTGCGTCGTCCCGATCGCGCCAACCCACCACGTGCGCAGCCCGGCGACGAGCGTCCCGGCGTAGCCGATCGCGCCGGCCGCACCCAGGAGGCTGCCTGCCGCGGCAAGCACCGCGCCCTCGGCGAGGAACAGCCGGCGGATCGTGGCAGAGGGGAATCCCACGGCCTGAAGGGTGCCGATCTCGCGTACGCGCGCGTCGACGCCCAGGCGGAAGAACAGTCCGGCGAGCAGCACGGCCCCCGCGATGAGGAAGAAACTGAAGTACACGAAGTACTCGCCGAAGTCGGTCGCGCCCTCCGATGCGGCGAGGCCGCGCGCCCGCACGGGGGTGATCGAGAAGCCGGCGGCCTCGGCATCGAGCGCGCCCCTCAACGCGATGGCGAACCCTGGCGGCGCGCCCGCCGAATCGCCTGGTGCGGCATCGGCATTCACCGGGCCGCCGGCCGGCCCGGCGACCCGCAGCGATGTCAACTGGCCGAAGCGGCTGCCCCAGAGTTGCTGCCCGCGCGCCAGGCTGACGAAGGCCTTCGGTGTGCCCCGATGGCGGCGCCAGTAGTCCTCGTCGGCGGGACGGATGCGGCGGAGGTCCACTGGAAACGGCGGCGTCCAGGAGCGGATGTCGCTCGCCTCCGACACGCCAGGCACCTCAGGCGCCAGTGCCGCATCGACATCCCCCCCGATGGCAACCACGCCCGCGAGGTGGAACCGGGCGGTCTCGGCCGAGAGGCGGCCGCTTTCCTGCCAGCGGTAGTAGTCGACCTCGACCGGGTCGCCCGGCGAAGCCCCGAGTGCCCGCCATGCCCACTCGTTCAGCCAGATGGCGTCGTCGGGCGCCACTGGGGCCGGCGCCCGGCCGGCGTCGATGCGGCGGACGTCGGCAAGCGCTCCGCGGCCCAGATCCGCCGCGGCGATCACGGAGTAGGGAATCTCGCGCCCGTTTGCGCGGATGGTGTTCGCCAGGTAGCTGAACACGCCCGACGCGGCAAGCCCCGCGCCGGCCGCGGCCTCAGCGGCCGCGCGGGAGAGGGGTTCGTCGAGCAGGACCCGGGCACTCTCGACCGCGGCACCCCTGCGCGACGGCAGGGCGCGGATCCTGACGCCGGCGTCCTGCAGGGAAAACGACCGCGCGAGCGCGTCGCGGGCGCGCGCCGGTTCCGCGCCGTCGCCTGACGCCCCCACGAGCACCGCGTTGACGCGCGTGGGCTGGGCCAGGTCACGCTGCAGCCGGGCCAGGGGCACGAACACCGCGAGCACGCGTCCCTGCGTCGGCTGAAGCGAGAATCCTCCCAGTTCATCCGGCGCCAGAATCGCATCGCAGGTCAGCCGGATCGTGCGCCCCGCCTCCTCCCGCCTCCCGAAGAGTGATTCCCTCGGGATCCAGTCGGCCGTCCCGACGCGCAGCAGCACGTCATCGCCGGGCCGGATGTCGAGCAGGTCGGCAAGGTCGCCGCCGACGAACGCGCCGCGCCCATCGGGCCCCGCCCGCGCGATGCCGTGGAACCGCCAGAATCGTTCGTCGACGCCGTAGACCTGCACCTCGCGCGTCCGCCGGCCTGCGCGCGCGTGGGCCAGCACGCCCTGCAGATGGACGAGCGGGCTCGCGCCGGCCGGCGCAAACGCGGCGGCGAGGTCTTCGCGGAAGAACCGGTCCGAGGCGACGACCGTGCCGGTCGCGCCGAGCCGTTGCACCATCAGGTCGCGCAGGCTGGCGCGCACCGAGGTGCCGACGAGCAAGGCTCCCGCCAGCACGGCGACGGCGGTGGCCACCCCGGCAACCACCGCGAGGTTTGTCCGCCAGTAGTAGAGGAGATTGCGAAGCAGGAGGCGCGTCACAGCGGCTGCAGTCTCGCGTCCGTCAGCCGGTACGTGGCCGCGAAGCGCCGGGCAAGATCGAGGTTGTGGGTCACGACGACCAGGATCGTCTGCTGGCACCGGTGGAGTTCGAGCAGCAGGTCGGCCACCGCGTCGGTCGCCGCGTGGTCGAGATTGCCCGTGGGCTCGTCGCAGAGCACGAGCGTCGGGTGGCAGACGAGCGCCCGTGCGATCGCGACGCGCTGCTTCTCCCCGCCCGACAGTTCGCCGGGCCGATGGCGCAGTCGGTGGCCCAGGCCGACCTCGTCGAGCAGACCGAGGGCCCGGCTGCGGAACTCGCCCCTGGCGCCCCCGGCGACGAGCGTGGGCAGCAGCACGTTTTCCAGCACGCTGCACTGCGGAAGCAGGTGGTGATCCTGGAACACGAACCCGACCTGGCGGTTGCGAAAGGCGGCCAGGCGCCGTTCGTCCAGCGCGTAAGGGTCGATGCCGTCGAGGCGCACCGTCCCGGCGCTCGGCGGGTCGAGCGCGCCCAGGATGTGCAGCAGCGTGCTCTTGCCGCTGCCCGACGGCCCCACGATCGACACGTTGTCGCCCGACTCCAGGCGGAGGTCGATGCTCGACAGCACGACGATCGGCCCGGACGGGCCCGGGTAGTGCTTCACGACGCCGGCGGCTTCAAGCATGACGTTCGTCCCCGCCGCCTGCCCGCCGTCCCGCCGGCGGGAGGAGCGGCCGGTAGACCTCCAGCGCCCGGTCGCGCATCCTGGCCGCGCTGTAGTGGCTCCGCACCCCGTCGTATCCCCGCGTGCCGTACGCGCGCCGCATCGCCGGGTCCGACATCATCCCGGCCAGACCGTCGGCGAGGGCGTCGGGATCTCCGGCCGTGACGAGGATGCCTCCGCCCGTGGTCTCGACGATCTCGGTCGCCGCGCCGCGGCGCGGCTGCACGAGCGGCACGCCACTCGCCATCGCTTCGAGGAGGAACAGCCCTTTCGGGTCTTCGTAGTCTCCGGGAACCGAGAGCACGCTCAATTCGCGGAGGTAGGCGAGCTTGGCCGACCGGTCCAGCTCGCCGTGGTACCGGAACTGCGCCGAGAGCCCCCAGTCCCTCATTCGCTGCTCGATGCCCGCCAGGTACGCGCGGTGCTCCGGGCCCAGGTAGCCGGCCGCCCAGACTCGGCTCGGCGGGAGGCGCGCCCCGCGAGACACCAGGCGGCGGTACGCCTCGCACAGGACGTGCAGGCCCTTCTCCGGCGCGATGCGGCCCAGGTAGCCGATGGTGAACGGATCGGGATCGGCGCCGGCCCGCTTCGCGTGACCGTCGAGATTGATGCCCAGCGGGACGACCTGGATGCGGCTGCGGGCCAGGCCCAAGTAGCCGGCCATCTGGCCGGCGCCGAACTGGCTCACCGCGATGAAGGCGTCGATGAGCGCCGCATGCTCCCGGATGAGGTCCAGCGCCTTCGCGCGGTACGGCTCGCCGAGAGAATCGAGAAACAGCTCCTCGCCCTGGAACGTGCAGCAGACGGGCACACCGCGCAGACCGGCCTTGATCGCGGGCGCGAGGCCGATGAGCAGGGAGTTCGGCAACGTGACGATCTCAGGCTGCATCTCGTCGGCAAGATAGCGGACGAGCTTCTCGATCTCCTTGCGCTGGAAGCCGTCCGGGCCGTGCAGCATCGACACCGTCATCGCGCCGAGCTGCGCCGGGTCGACGCTCACGCCCCACCGCGTGGCCAGCCGCAGCAGCGCCGGCGAGTCGAGCAGTCGATCGAGTACCCACGGCGTCCGGCGGAAGAGCGCCAGGTGCTGCTGGAGGAAGACGTTGATGCCTCCGAGAAACACACGATCCTGGCTGAGGTTCGCCTCGTCGGTCCGCGTCGGCGTATAGGTCGGGATCAGCTGGACGTCGTGGCCGGCCGCCCGCAGCGCCATGGCCAGGGTGTTGTCGCGCAGGCAGCTGCCGCAGTACATGTGGCCCGCGCCCGCGGTGATGTGGGCAATCTTCATGCGCGCCTCACCGGCCGAAACAGTACAGCATCCCGTCCTGCGATCCGATGACGAGCGCACCATGGGCCGCCGCGGGCGAGGCGGACAGCGGCCCCCCGGCCACGAACTCCCAGGTCTTCCTCCCCGACGCCAGGTCGAGCTCGTAGAGCACGCCGTCGTTGGACCCCACGAAGACGCGGGAGCCGGCCACGAGCGGCGAAGACTCGACCCTGGCGCGGGTCGTGAAGGTCCAGATCGACGCCCCGGTCTCCCGGTTCAGCGCATGCACGAGCTTGTCGCGGCCGCCCACCACGACGCGATCCGGCGTCAGCGCGGCCGACGCGTAGAACGGGAAGCTGCGGATCGGGTGCTCGTAGCGCCAGCGGACGGCGCGCCTCGCGAGGTCGATGGCCAGCACCTCGTTGCCGAACGTCCCCACGTACGCGCGGCCGCCGCCGACCGCCGCCGACGCGCCCGCATAGGCGTCGAGGGCGACCACGAATCGCGGCGCGCCGGTCGCCGCGTCGAAGGCCCGCAGCCGCTCGTCGCAGCCCGCCGCGTAGACCACGCCCGCGTCCAGCGCGGGGGTCGCGTGCACGGGGCCTTCGGTGAGGGCCTTCCATGCCAGCGCGCCGGTGGAGCCTTCGAGCGCGTACAGATGCTGATCGTACGACCCGATGTAGACGAGACCGCCCACGCAGTTCGGCGACGACTTGATCTCGCTCCCGGTCTTGTAGGTCCAGCGGGCCTTGCCGCTCGCGGCGTCGACCGCGTGCACGACGCCCTCGAGATCGCCGACGTAGACCAGGCCGTCGCGCACGCAGGGCGACGACTCGCCGATCGGCCCCGCGGCCTGGTAGCGCCAGCGGGCCTTGCCGGTCGCGAGGTCCACGGCATGCAGCTGCCCGTCCATCGACCCCACGTAGACCGTGCCCCCGGCGATGGCCGCAGACGACTCGATCGAGTCTTTCGCCTCGTATCGCCACCGGAGCGCCAGCGGGCTCGGCAGCGCCGTGTCGGCCACGCCGGTGAGGGCCGGCGTGCCACGGAACATGGGCCACCCCGGGGCGCGATCCGGCGCCTGCGGGCCCGGGGCCGCGCCGGCCGCCGCGGCCGCCAGCGCGAGCGCCGCGGCGCACGCGACCGCCGAGAGGGAGGCCTCCCGCCGGCGATGGAAGTTCATTGCCCTGGTCCGGCAGGCGCCGCGCCAATGATGGCAAAGAGCTGCGAGGTGTTCATGATGTACAGCACGCCGTTCGCGGGCACGGGTGTGCTGTACACGGCGCTGCCCATGTTGATCTCGGCGATCTTCTTGAGCGCCTTCCCCGCCTTGAGCACGACGACGTCGCCATCCTCGTCTCCGAGGTACACCTTGCCGTCGGCCACGAGCGGCGAACCCCAGACCGCCGCCAGCATGTCGAAGTCCCACTGCGGCGCCCCGGTCGCCGCGTCGAGGCAGTGCAGGAACCCGCTGAAGTCGGCCGCGAACAGCAGCCCGCCGGCAACGGCCACCGTCGAGATCGACCGCCGGATCTTGCCGTAGTGCCACACGCGCCCGGTCTCGGTAATGTCGCCGGTCTTTGCCGGGTCGATGCAGTAGAGGTGCCCCACGCCCTCTCCGTTCTCTGGATCCTGCCCCGCCGCCATGTAGACCCGGCCGCCGTGGAACACCGGCGTCGCCAGGCCGTCGTTGCGCGTTTTCGGCCAGACCGCGTCTTTCGGGTTCAAGTCGAACCGCCAGATCGGTGCGCCCGTCCGCGCGTTGAACGCATAGAGCCAGCCGTCGCCGCCGGGGAACACCACCTGCATCACGCCGTTGACGTCGCCCAGCGAGGGCGATGCCCACTGGCCGTGCAGAATCCGATCGCCCGGCGACTTGTCCTGCCAGACCACCTTGCCCGTTTCGCGGTTCACCGCCAGGAAGCTTGGCGCGTCCGGCGCCAGCACCTTCCCCGCCTCATCGTCGCGGCCGTTGGACGTGACGATGAAGACGAGATCCTCCCAGATCGCGGGTGAAGAGTTGGCCAGGTTGCGGGGACGGACACCCAGCGCCTTCATCATGTCGAGCCGCCACACGATGT
>Ga0102851_10001912_pt1 | contig 12293 bp, 13 predicted proteins | sample Mud3Dept3metaG_FD_79558 | JGI IMG/M metagenome (GOLD analysis project Ga0102851, IMG submission 79558) | Freshwater wetland microbial communities from Ohio, USA, analyzing the effect of biotic and abiotic controls - Mud 3 Core 4 Depth 3... | ecosystem: Environmental > Aquatic > Freshwater >... | reverse complement strand
TAAAAAGTCCGGTCTCACACGAAGCCACGGAGAGCACAAAGAGAATCTTGAATATTTTCAATGTGTCTTTCTTCGTGCCTTTGTGGCGACCTGTGAAAATGTTAGTTCTTACGACTGCATCAACTATAGCAGATATCCGGCAGGGAGGGGATCGGAGGAGAGCCTGGATCTGGAAACAGGTATTTCAAGCCATTCGCATCCGGCGGCGTGCCGGCTACGTTGACAGGGATACGTGATGCCGGTAAGTCAGCGCTCCCGCCAGTTCCTGCGCCCGGTACACGGCGAACGTGATCCGGTCAACGGTGAGCGTGCATGGATCCTCGGGAAAGGCCGCTAGTTTCCGGGATACAATGCTGCCCGGAAAGGTCCCCGAATAGAGCCCGATGGTCACGTGAGGGGTGAAGGTGTCTCTTCCGATCTCTTTCGTTGCTGCGGACAGTGCCGCCCTCACCCGCCCGATCCCGTTGTCCCGGTCCCTGATCTCCAGAAAAGGGGCTGAAGTAAAACTGTTCAATCCGCCGACTTCGATGGCAAATGGTTCGATGTTCGAATCATTCAATAAGCGCTCGTGATGCCGGAACTGTTGAGCGCTGTAGTCATCATCAAAAAGCGGGGTATCCACGAAAAAGCCGCAAACGAACAGCGTGACATGGGGCTGACGATGGTAGGGCTTGAGTAGAAATTCGGAAAGGTGCTTCCGCGCGGCCTCGACCTTGCGGTGGAGCTCGCTGCTTTCAAGCTCGATGAGCCAGAGGGCGTACTCGGACCGCCCGCGGTGCCATTCCCGGTGGTCCCGGATGAGCGACGGGACCGTTTCTCGGCTCTGATGAAGCATGCGGACGCCTGCCTTGTCGATTGATCGGTCGATGCGCGAAGCGCGGCCGCGAGAACGTTCATGCGGGCCGCGGAGAGAAACGGTCTATCGCTTCAGGGTTGCCGCAGCCTTCATGATCAGCAGCAGCCACGGGACGCCGTGATAGAACAGGTCGAACCAGTCGATGGGGCGCACCATCTCGCCGTTCTTCAGCATCACGAGTTTCTCCCAGATGTGGGGCGGGAAGAAGGGCGCGAGGCCAAGGGTCAGACAGGCGATGATCAGCAACCCCCAGGGGATCTTGTCGAGGAATTTCATGCTATGGTCTCCTACGGAGAAAGAATGACGACCTGATTTTACCACTGCCCTCTGCCTTTCCACCGGGAGCAATCGCCCGGCGGGCTGCTAGCGCATACCGTTCCGTGCGGCATTGGAATCAACCTTGGTATAGATCATCCGGGAAATCGCCCCCAAAACCGTTTGCTGATTCGTAAAATCCTTCCCTCGCGTCATGATTCCCAGGATATAGGGACGCGTCGGATGGTACACGATCCCGAACTCGTGCAGCTGTTTCTCTCCGCCACTCCTCTCCCGGGCTAACTCGCCGAACTTCGCGGCAATCCGCGTCCCTTCGGGAACCCCGGCGGCAATACCCTGCGGAAAGTCCTGCAGACTCAGGAGCGCCAGCGCATTTTCCGACATCTCCCGGCTCAGGTAGGAGGCATTATAGAGAATGCGGAAAAAGCCTGAGTACCCATGAACGGAAATGCTATTGCTGTCGTCAGCCACTTTGTTGTCAACATCCATCCCGTCCAGTACGGCATTCAACTCTGTCGCGCTCAATCCCCGGTAAAGCAAGGTTGTCGCATTATTGTCCGAATAATTCATCATGTAGTGCAGGAGCTCCTCCACGGTGTAAGGCCGGCCGGGTGTGATCGTGTGATGCGGCGGGATATCCTGCAGTGCGTTCGTGTCTTCTTTGCCGTCATGGGTATACGAACGCTTGAGCACGTGCGGGTCCTTCTCGGCGCGTTTCAGCCAGGCGATCATCACCGGGACCTTCATCATGCTGGCAGGGTTGAATTCCGCATTTTCATTGATGCCGAACCACGGTCCGTCCAGAAGGTCGCGATAATAGACCGATACTTCCCGCACCAGTCCGCTGTCGATCTGCTTCTGTACCAGCGACACGATCTTATGCTTGAACGGGATCGGCTCATTGCTGACATCGATGCCCTCGGGGAGCTCCACGTCCAGGAGCGGGCTCGTGAAGCGAAAGTCGTGCGACGCGACCCGCCGGAGTTTATGGCGATCATAATGGTCGCGGTACCAGCCATGGGCATGCCACCCTACGCCTACCAGAAGAGCGGACACGGCCAGATACGAAATAATCTTTCGATACTGCAGCCGGTTCATAGCTGACGCGCCTCCTTGACGCACGTTGCTCACAGTACCTTGGCGAAAGGCTGGGCCTGAAATATGAACGGTTGCCCCGCCGGCAGGCTATAGGGCATGCGCCCGCTCCAGGATTCATGATCCTGTCTTTCCCCTGCCGGGATCACGTCCGTTCCTCCGCCAGCCTGAAATACTCCTCCCGGCACCGGTTTTCCACCTGAGCCATTTTCATGAACGCGTCCTTGAAGTCCTTCTCTCCCGCCGCGAAGATCCCGTGGCCGTAGACGATGCAGACGCCCTGCTGCTTCATGGCCGCGGGGACGGACTTCGCCATGCCGCCCGCGCCGGTCTCGCCGGCCACGATCGGTACGCCGCAAACGGAGCGGACGCGGTTGCAGAGGCGGTTGCAGTCCCTGATGTCGCAGTTCTTTTCGTCGCACAGCATGGACAGGATGATGCTGAACCGGGGATGTCCGTGCAGGACAGCCCGGTAGGGCGAATCGAGATAGATCGCCCGGTGCGTGGGGAGCTCCGAAGAGGCGGATAGCCCGGCCGTGGAGGAGCCGTCAACAGGCACCGGGTCGATGAAGCCTTCAAGCTCGTCCAGGGACGAGGTGGTCTGGCTGATAAAGATGGTCGTACCGTCGAAGTAACTGATGTTCCCGAAGAACGAGTCCACGAAGCCCTTCTCGACGGTGTATCTTCCGACGCGGCAGATCTCCTTATGGATCATCTCCCTCGCCCCTTGAGGGTGAGGGGAAGGACGGTGACCGGCGCCCGCCTCCAACGGTCCCGGTAAGAAGGCAAGGCCGCTCAGGTCTTCGGTCCTGTTCCACGTCTGTTTGAACCCTTCGAAGACCGCCCGCTCGTTCGGCAGTTTGAACCCGCTGGTCAGGACGTCGAGGAGGTACTTGACGAAGGTCGTGTGGAAGATGGTGGAAAAGCCGATATAGGCCTGTTCCACGGTCACCCCGCCGGTCGAGACGACGCCCAGGCCCTGGATGACCGCGGCCTTGCGCTCTTTCAGGCAGCGGGCGATCATTGCGGACAGGTCAGTCTTTGATGCGCCTCCCCATTCTCTTTTCCGGATGAACGGGATATCGTGCAGGAAGACCCTGGTCTCGCTGTCATTGGGCACGAGCCGGTCCGTTCCGGGCTCCGCCCGCTCCACGAGCAGGTCGGCGAAGGGCAGCGTCAGCCTGGCGAACAGGAGGGCCGTTATGTCGAGGTTGCGGAAGACCTCGGTGAACACGGGAAGCCACTCGTCCCGCCTGTTCGCGGACACGACATCGTCGAGGCGGTAGAACCGGATGCTTTCGGGGACGGCGGTCCGGTCGCGCAGCAGTTTTCGGGTGTATTTTTCTATCAGATCGTGCATGTCCTTCTCAGGGTTATAACGGTATTCAGAATATATGTCAAGGTCATCTGCCGCTCCATTGACTCCCCACGCGAAACTGATACAATAAGAACGTATTATAAAAACCTGAAAGCTTTTTACCGCAGAGTACGCAGAGGACGCAGAGGAAAGATAAAGAGCATTGAAACCCGGGAGACATTGGAACGTTGTCGTAAAAAAAGCGTAAGAAATCCAAGAACGATCAAACCCTTTTGATAACGTTGTGAATTTATGAGGCAAAGAGTAAAGCGTTGAAGCAGTGCAGGGGGATGCAGAGAAGGCATTAACGTCCGATTCTTCAAGATTTTCTCTGCGTGCTCTGCGAACTCCGCGGTGAAAGATCCTGATTATGTGTGCCTCAAGAGGTGATTCATGAAAGAATACGACGTCGTCATCATCGGCTCCGGCGCCGGCGCGAACCTGATCGAGGACGCGCTGTCGCACAACAAGACCGTGGCGCTGGTGGACAAGGGGCCATCGGGCGGGACCTGTCTGAACACCGGTTACATCCCCACGAAGATGATCGTGGTGCCGGCGAACCGTGTCATGGAGGTCCGCGAGGTGAAGAAGCTCGGCATTACCGCGGAGGTCAGTGCTGTCGATTTTCACGCCATCATGGAATGGATGCGCTCCCATGTGGGGAAGAGCCGCGACCGGATCAAGGCGGCGCTGGAGAGCGCCGAGGATTTCGACTACTACGGAGGCGAGGCGCAGTTCACCGGCGAGCGTACGCTGGAGGTGAACGGGAAGACCGTGAAGGGAAAGACCGTCTTCATCGTTGCCGGCGTCCGGCCGCTGGTTCCCGCCATCAGGGGCATCGAGAGCGTCGAGTACCTGACGAACGAGAGCGCCCTGCGGTTGACGACGCTGCCCGAGAGCATGGTCGTCATCGGCGGGGGATACATCGCCGTGGAGTTCGCCCACTTCTTCGAGGCCATGGGCACCCGGGTGACGATCGTGCAGCGGAACAAGCGGCTCGTGCCCGACGAGGAGCCCGAGGTCTCGGAGCTGCTCAGGAGCTCGCTCAGCCGGCGCATGCAGGTGCACGTCGACATGGAGGCGATCGAGGTCAAGCAGACCGGCCCGGTCGTCACGGTCACGGCAAAGGAACGGGGCAGCGGCAAACTGAGGGAATATACGGCAAGCCAGATCCTGGTCGCCGCCGGCAGGAAGCCGAACACCGACAACCTCATGGTCGCGAACACCGGCGTCAAAACGAACGAGAAGGGCTATATCGTCGTGGACGAGTTCTACGAGACCTCGGCCAGGGGCATCTGGGCCTTCGGCGACATCATCGGCAAGAAGATGTTCCGGCACACGGCCAACGCGGAAGCGGAACTGGTCTGGCACAATGCCGTCCACGGCAAGAAATCCCGCCTGAACTACCTCACGGTGCCCCACGCGGTCTTCTCCTGGCCCGAGATCGCCTCCGTGGGCCTCGGCGAGGCCGAGGCCGTCAAATTGATCGGAAAACACGATGTCCTGGTGGGAACAGCGATGTACGCCGATGTAGCGCGGGGCGAGGCCATGCGGGAAATGGAGGGATTCGCCAAGGCTGTCGTCCACCGGAAGACCGGAAAGGTCCTGGGATATCACATCATCGGCCCCCACGCCTCCATCCTCATCCAGGAGGTCGTGAACGCCATGGCCGCAGACGGCAACATCTGGTCCATTGCCAAGGGCCTGCACATCCATCCGGCGCTGCCGGAACTGGTCCTGAAGGCCTTCGGCAGGCTCCAGCCGGTCGAAGACGGCGGCGAAATAATCAGACGAAAACCTTAAATTCGTCTCTCGCAAAGACGCAAAGGTCGCAAAGAACGGTAAAAACAAAAAGGTTTATTGTTTAAGATCAAGACGTACTGGCATTTCTTTGCGGCTTTGCGCCTTTGCGAGAAAATGCTTTGCTTTGTTCCGGCTTGTCCAGGTTAGAATGATGAAACCGTTTTGAGCCCGACGATTCCCTTCAATTCTCCGCCGGACGCCTCAATGAGGCTGTTTTTCCCATAATTTCATTGACTTTTCCGCCCCCGGCATGGTATAAAACCCAGCTGCACAAAGACCCCACTTCGATCCACGAAAACCCCCGTCGCCAGGAAGTCCTTCCCGTCCGGCCTGATTTTCGCGGTACAAAAAAAGGAAACGAACCATGCTGAAAAGAACGGACCTCCGCAACATCGCCATCATAGCCCATGTCGATCACGGCAAGACCACGCTTGTGGACACGCTGCTGCGCCAGAGCGGCACCTTCCGCGACAACGAGCGCGTACAGGAGCGGGTCATGGACAACATCGACCTCGAGCGCGAGCGCGGCATCACGATCATGGCTAAGAATACGTCCCTTCACTACAACGACGTGAAGATCAATATCGTGGACACGCCCGGCCACGCTGACTTCGGCGGCGAGGTTGAGCGCACGCTCAAGATGGTGGACGGCGTGCTGCTGCTCGTGGACGCCTCGGAAGGCCCGCTGCCGCAGACCCGCTTCGTGCTGAAGAAGGCGCTGGAGCTTGGTCTCCCGCCGATCCTGGTGATCAACAAGATCGACCGGCCTGACGCCCGCATCAGCGAGGTGGTGAACGAGGTCTACGACCTGTTCATCGACCTTGACGCCAATGACCAGCAGCTCGAGTTCCCCATTGTCTACACAAACGCGCGCGACGGCATTGCGAAGCTCAGGATGGAGGACGAGGGCAAGAACCTCCAGCCGCTCTTCGACCTCATCGTGAAAACTGTCCCGCCGGCAGAGGGAGACGAGACCGCGCCGCTGCAGCTCCTGGTCATGAACATCATTTACAACGATTACGTGGGCAGGCTCGCTATCGGCAAGCTGTTCGCGGGTACGGTGAAGATCACCGATCCCATCGGCGTCGTGCAGCAGGGCGGCAAGATGGTAAAGACCAAGGTGACGTCGCTGTTCGAGTTCCAGGGCCTGAAGCGGGTGGACACGCCCAGCGCCACGGTCGGCGACATCGTGGCCCTGGCCGGGATCGAGGGCGTGAACATCGGCGACACCATCACCGATCCGGAGAATCCCAAACCCCTGCCGCGCATTGCCGTGGACGAGCCCACGATCTCGATGATGTTCTCGATCAACAACTCCCCCTTTGCCGGCAAAGAAGGCAAATTCGTCACCTCCCGCCATTTGAAGGAACGGCTCGACAAAGAGCTCCTGTACAACGTGGCGATCAAGGTCGAGCAGGGCGATGCGACCGACACCTTCAAGGTCCTGGGCAGGGGGGAGCTGCAGCTCGCGATCCTGATCGAGATGATGCGGCGCGAAGGCTACGAGCTCTCGGTCTCCCAGCCCGAAACGGTCACCAAGGTCGTCGACGGCAGGACCCATGAACCCATGGAGAACTTGGTCATCGACTGCCCCGAGGAGTTCATCGGCGTGGTCACCCAGAAGCTCGGCACCCGCAAGGGGCGCATGACCAAGATGGCGAACAACGGACACGGCCGGGTCCGGCTCGAGTTCCGCATCCCCGCGCGGGGCCTCATCGGCTTCCGCTCCGAGTTCCTGACGGATACGCGCGGCACCGGCCTCCTGAACCACCTCTTCGACGGGTACGAGCCCTGGCAGGGCCCGATTGCGAAGCGTTCCACGGGCGCCCTCGTGGCGGACCGTGCAGGCAAGACCACGACTTACGCCCTCTACCATATCCAGCCGCGCGGCGAGCTCTTCATCGGTGAAAGCACGGCGGTCTACGAAGGCATGATCGTGGGGGAGAACTCGCGCGAGACCGATATGGATGTGAACGTGATCAAGGAAAAGAAATTGACGAACATGCGCGCGTCCGGCGCCGACGAGGCCCTCCGGCTCGTGCCTCACCGGCAGCTGTCGCTGGAACAGTCGCTTGAGTTCATCAAGGACGACGAACTGGTGGAGATCACCCCGCAGTCCATCCGGCTCCGGAAGAGAGTCCTTGAGGCCGGCAAGCGGCCGAAGAACAGGGATAAGATGGAGTAGGAAGAGGACAGACGCGGTGACAGGGGGACGCGGTGACACGGAAAAATGCGAAGGGCAAGACGTGTAAATTCGGCGGAAGCCGAATGTCCTGACGAGATGAAAAACAAGGGCCGCCGATTGGCGGTCCCTTGTTTTTTAAGTACCGGGAAGAAAGTTATCGTGATTCTCAAATTCCCCGTACCTACCCCAAAAATACCCCACAAAATTTGTTGACTATTCTGTGCAGGCCATGCTATATTTCGTTTCGTTTCGCTTCACCGTAGTAACTCCCTCTCGCATTAATTCATGACCTTTTTTACAACTGAATAATTTTATTACGCATGACCGGCATGGCCGGAGCATGCCGCGGATGGTATTAACAAGAACGCATGCTTTTTTAGGTCCTTTCCCGGAACAAAGAGCATAGTGTGCACCGTGCGCTGACAGGTGTTGATGTGGTAATTGCATCATGACCCATATGCCCCGAAGCGTCTGGCGGAATAAATAATCTATCGGCAAACAAGTCATCTGAGGAAAGGAGAGGCAGAAGTTTGGTGCGTTTTTGGTTCGCAGTGGAGATCAGCAATAAGGGGAGTTAAATCGAATTCCAAGGGAGAAAAGCTCATGAGAAAGTCGCTATTGTTGTTCATCGTTATGATTTCGGCGGTCCTCTTCAGCACAGCGGTCTTTGCGGCAGCATGGAACGTGCCAACCAACGTCAGGATCGTCCAGAAAAGCAACATCGATAATACTGGTCGGATATACAGCTCAATTCAACAAGCAATCAATTCCATCACTAATGCTTCGGCAACCAATCCCTATGTGGTGAAAGTGATGCCCGGCATCTATGATCTGGGTACCGCATCGCTGCAGATGAAGGCGTATGTTGACGTGGAAGGAAGTGGGCCGGACAACACAATCATCATGTCTTCCAACAACAACATTGATGGCGATACGTGCACAATCGGAACCGTTCTCATGGCCAACAACAGCTCGATCAGGCACATCAAGGTTGTAAATATGCCGCAGGCGCAGAATGGAAATTTTAACTCAGTAGCCGCCGTTGTCTTTAATAACGTCAAGGCCAAGGCTGAAGGTATCAGCGTCCTGGTTGGCAGCGATACTGTTGATGGAGGTAGAAGTAACGGGATTTGCTCGGATGGTGAAGCCGCTCACGCCGTTCTCAACAATGTAAATGTTGAAACCCACAACGCTGCTAATGGTCAAAGCAATCAGATAATAATGCATCGCGGCGGCAGCCTGACCCTGACAAACTCTAAATTGGTCGGATTTGGTAGTGGCGCAATGGTCCACGGGATCAATTCCGGCGGTTATATGGGCGGAGATCCAGGCATTGTAACTGTTATTAACAGCACTATCGAAGGAACAAGCTCACGCGTCGAAAGTGTATTTCTGGATAGCTATAAAGCATCGATTTCACACTCTACTATGATTATGAATGTGGGCACTGGTAATGGTGCGACAGCTATCTATTTGGCTACGGGTTCGGGTGCGGAAAATTTCTCGATGGTTAATTCCAAGATTATCAGCGATGGTATAGTCTACTATACCATTACCATTGACCCCGCAGCTACCAAGTTCGCTAACTCTCTCCTGCCGGGAGACATCAGCGGGCTGGCCGGTGCAAAGCTCGTAAACAACTACGACGAGAATTTTGATCCAATCCCGAATCAATAAGTGAGCTGCGCGAGGAGGCCGGCGTCGCCGGTCTCCTTGTTTGCTTGCCTAATGGCATGAGGATATACCGGTAGCATGTTCGGATGATGGAATTCATGGATAGGTCAGCGTTCCTGATCTCTGGCTGTGTTTTCGCTCATGCACTTTTTTTTGTCCCACCGCAGTTGCTCTCCCTTGAGCAGTCGCTTGAGTTCATCAAGGACGACGAACTGGTGGAGATCACCCCGCAGTCCATCCGGCTCCGGAAGAGGGTTTTGGAGTCGAACAAGCGGCCGAAGAGCAGGGATAAGATGGAGTAGGAAGAGGACAGACGCGGGGACGCGGGGACACGGAAAAAGTAAAAGGACACGACAGTTCAACTTCGGTGAAACCGAGTTTCATAATGAGATGACAAAGCGGGCCGCCTCGCACGAGGCGGCCCGGGCTGTTTAAGAAGCAAGAAGATTCAATCGTTGACGGCAGCTCATTGGCATTGCAATCGGCGGTAGCGCCCCTCAGCGATGGGGGACGAGGATTGAAACCCGGTGGACCTGCATCGACAATACCGGCATCGGCTCGGCCAAAGGCTTCGGCTGCGGTCTCATGCTGGTGCGGCGGGTGTGAGTGTTCGGGCTCGTGCGGTTGGGAAGTGAGGCCGTGACAACTTGTTGCGGATCGTTGCGTGAGCGGGGATGAAGAGCCGGGATCACCACTCACTTCTGATGGGATATTTGGTGATGCGCGGATCGGGCGTGAGGATGATCATGCCGCCGGCAATCGCCTGGCAGATGAGTATCCGGTCGAAGGGGTCCTTGTGATAATCAGGGAGGCGGGAAAGCTGCAAGACCGCGGCTTCGTCCAGCGGCAAAGAGTCGATCTCGTGACGGGTGCGCCACTTCTTGACGAATTCGTGAGGCGGTTCCGGCAGCGGCAACTTGCCCAGCTTGTGCTTGACGATGATCTCCCATGCGGAGGCGACGCTCAGGTAGACTTCGTTGTTGGGATCGGAGAACAGACGACGCGCAGTATCGGTCAACTCAGGGTCATCGGATGCAATCCATAGGAACGTGCAGGTATCCAGAAGAATGTTCAAGATTCTTCACCGCGAAACAGGGCGATGGTTTCCTCGGGCAGGTCCTCGAAGAACGAGGCGGGCACTTTGAATTTACCTTTGGCAAGACCTATGACGCGCGGCTTGTGCCGATGAGCGGCAAGCGGACGTATTTCAGCGACCGGCTGGTTACGCCTGCATACCACGACGGTTTCACCATGCTCGACTTCTTCGAGGTAGTGTGAGAGATGGGTTTTGGCTTCGTGGATATTAATCTTTTTCATGGTTAGATACTAGACTAAGTATCGAACCAAGTCAAGAGCGAATTGACTTGGTCAACTGATGCGGGAAAGGTCATATAGTTTTATGCAGTTTCACCCCGGGTATGTCACCGAAATGTCTGTCCAGGGTGAAGACGGAAAGGTTTTGCTCGATGGCTAAGGCGGCGATGGCAATATCGGAGAGCGGAAGGGTTATGCCTTTTCTTCGCAAGGAGCAGGACAGTCTGCCTGCTTTCATCCATAGGGCTGACGTCACTTCAATGGCGGGGATGCCTTCCAGAAGCTCGACGACATACGTCTCTTCCGTTGCGGTTCTTGCGCCCTGGAGCAGTTCCGCCATGACGATACCGGTCGTGCGTATTTGTTTCGACGTGATCAACGCCGCGACTGCCGCGGCATTCGGCGCCCTGTTCTTCAGAAAATCGATCAATACCGATGTGTCAACGATCACGCCATCTCTTGTCATTTTCCTCCTGCTCCTTTATCTCGAGCTCGTCAAGTTCCTTTGTGACATCTTCAATAGTTACTTTCCCTCTCAACTCAAGGATATTTCGGAGTTTTTTCTCTCTGACGAACTCCTGCATGGCGGTAACGATGGCCTTAGTTTTGGATTTTTCCCCGGACAGTTTCTGGACCTCGGAAATCAGTTCATCGGGTATGTTCAACGTTGCACGCATATTACGCACCTCCAAAATATGCGTTTATTATATGCGTAGATAGCGTGAAAGTCAAATGGATTCACGGCTTGAACGATTTAACAGTTTGAACTGTTTGAACAGTTGGTCCACACGGCTTAAACGGTTATTTTACGAGGTATTGCCATGACCGAACCCATACTTCCGCCACTCAAACCTATCCCGATGAAGGATCGCGTATCGGTCCTGTTCGTGGAAAAGGGGAACCTTGACGTGCTCGCCCCGCACGTGCGGGGATGAACCGAGCTGGCCGGTAGCCGGGTTTTTGGCCACGAGATGTTCCCTGCACGTGCGGGGATGAAACGTAGTGGGCGCAGGCCGGGTCCAGCTTGTCGAGATGTTCCCCACACGTGCGGGGATGAACCATCATAGCGCCCCTCAGCGATGAGGGGTACGGATTGAAACAAGGGCGTCCTTTCTTCCAGCGCCGATGAGGCCCTCCGGCTCGTGCCTCACCGGCAGCTGTCGTTGGAACAGTCGCTTGAGTTCATCAAGGACGACGAGTTGGTGGAGATCACCCGCAGTCCATCCGGCTCCGGAAGAGGGTCATTGAGGCCGGCAAGCGGCCGAAGAACAGGGAGAGGGCGGAGTAGGGAACATCGAACACGTATCGTCAGCCGCCGGATGTGACTGAGAATCCAGAATGTAAGGAAATGCACAAAGACCGCCTCATTCGAGGTGGCCTTTGCTGTTTTAAGGGCAAGAAGAGTTGCAGTGTTACAGGTTCTTTCCTCCAGGAACACACATACAGTTCCTGTCCCTCCGATAGCACTCCTTGCGCTCTGTAATTTCCCGATGTTGTTGCAAAAGTGAATGCAACCTTAAGATGCTCCACCTCATGATAGTTGCAAGATTTGTTGATTTATGTTGACGGGCTAGTTGCCGAGTTGTAACGTTACTAAAGTGGTTATGAAACAGGAATGGTAACAAACAAGGAGGCAGGCAACATGAAGGTGCAAAGGCGTGGAGCGAGTATGTGGTTTATTACTTTGGCAGCAGGAGCAGCACTGATCCTCAGCAGCTGCGGAGGCGGAGGAG
>Ga0102851_10001910_pt1 | contig 12297 bp, 10 predicted proteins | sample Mud3Dept3metaG_FD_79558 | JGI IMG/M metagenome (GOLD analysis project Ga0102851, IMG submission 79558) | Freshwater wetland microbial communities from Ohio, USA, analyzing the effect of biotic and abiotic controls - Mud 3 Core 4 Depth 3... | ecosystem: Environmental > Aquatic > Freshwater >... | reverse complement strand
TCTTGCCCTTATATGTGCACATGCCATGCCAACCCTATCTCCCTGTTTTTAAACACTTCTCACCCTTCGCTCCCGTGCACATACGCAAATTCCTTTGGCAGACTTGCGAAATAAAAGAGGAAATACACAAGCGGAGGGACACGGGATCTGTTTGACAGAGATTTCAAGATGAATAGTGTCCCTTACTGCCAGCTTAAGACAGTCGCAAGGCGCATCCACTCTCATGAGGAGATTGCTATAATAATCATATTTTAATTTTAAATACCGGAGCTTATGGCGCTGCCGGTATAATAGAGATTACGTTTTCAGATCCGGCGCCTGCCTGTGGCAGGGTTGAGAGCTACGGTCAACGGACATATGGAACAGAAGCTTAAAACCATCCTTAACACACACATGAAGTTGAGAGGGAATCTTATCACCCTGCTGCAGCAGACGCAGGGAGTATTCGGCTATGTCCCCGAGGAAGCGGTCACCTGGTTCTCACAGAAGCTTGAGATACCTGAAAGCAGGTTCTTCGGTATTATCACGTTCTATTCCCAGTTCCATCTCACGCCGACAGGCAAGAACACCATCACGGTGTGCTGCGGTGCCGCGTGCCACATAAAAGGCGGTGACAAGCTCATTAAGGAAGTCCGCTCTTCCCTGAATCTCAAAGACAGCGAAGATACCACGGAGGACTTGTCGTTTACTGTCCAGAACGCGACCTGCATCGGGGCATGCAGTATCGCCCCTGTCGTCATACTCAATAAAGAGGTATATGGCAACGTAGACACAGAGCAGGTCGTAAAGCTGGTCAAAGGATTTAAGAAAGACGGGGAATATACCGGATTTGAATACGACTGATCAGCAGGCGGTGACCGTAAAGGTCTGCATGGGCACGTCAGGGAAGGCGTCGGGAGGCGAAGACGTCCTGAACATATTCAAGCAGCTCATACAGCTGAACGGCATCGAGGCGCAGATCGGCAGAAGATGCGGCTACAAAAAGGTCGGATGCAGGGGTTTCTGCTCCAAGGACGTGCTCGTCGATGTAGTGATCGATGATCATAAAGTGACGTATCAGTCGATCACGCCCGCCATGGTCGAGCGGATCGTTACGGAGCATATCCTCAACGGAACGCCTGTTGCCGAATGGGTAACGCAGGAAGACTATCTGTCTTACCACAGCAGGCAACACAAGATCGTGCTCGGCCCCTGCGGTGAAATAGACCCGGAAAGCATCGACGACTATCTCGGCATAAAAGGGTATATGGCAGCTCGGAAGGCTGTCACCCGTATGAGGCGTGACGAAGTCATTCAGCGAGTCATTGCCTCAGGCCTGAGGGGAAGAGGCGGAAGCGGCTTCTCCACTGGCACGAAATGGGAGATATGCAAAAAACAGTCTGATGAAACCAGATATATCATCTGCAATGTCGGTGAGGTCAACCGGCCGCTGGCAGAGGGAAATCCCCACGCCATCATCGAGGGGCTTCTCATCGGCGGCTACGCCATAGGGGCGCAGAAAGGATATATCTATATCCGTGAACGCTACCATATGTCTGTCGAACGACTCCGGACTGCGATAGGGCAGGCTAGGGAAAGAGGTTTCTTCGGCAGAAATATCTTTGGTTCCGGATTTTCCTTTGATATTGATTTCAGTTTCGGGACCGAGGCCTTTATATGCGGCGAAGAGACCGCACTCATGGAATCGATCGAGGGCAAAAGGGCCATGCCTCGGGTACGGCCTCCCTTCCCCGTCCAGAAAGGCCTCTGGGGAAAGCCCACCGTGATCAATAATGCCGAGACCCTTTCGAATATCCCCCTCATCATCGGCAGGGGCCCGGTCTGGTTTTCTGCTGTCGGCACGGAAAAGAGCAAGGGGACCAAGGTCTTTACACTCTCCGGAAAGGTCAAAAACGTAGGGCTGGTAGAAATACCTATGGGCATGTCGTTCAGGGACATTGTCTACGGTATTGGCGGAGGGATGGAGGGGAACACGGCACTCAAGGCCGTACAGGTGGGAGGACCGTCCGGCGGGCTCATACCGGCATCGATGCTAGACATGGGGCTTGATTATGAGAATCTGTCAAAAATCGGCAGCATTGTGGGCTCCGGCGGCATGGTCGTATTCGATGAGAACGACTGCATCATATCCGTGACGAAATTCCTTATGGAGTTCCTTCAGCGGGAATCCTGCGGAAAGTGTACCCCTTGCAGAATCGGGACCAAGCGGATGCTTGAACTGCTGACGAAGATATCTGAGGGCACAGCCCTTTACAGCGACCTTGCGATCCTCGAACGGCTGAGCGGCCTTATGAAAACCTCGTCGCTCTGCGGCCTGGGCAGAAGCGCCTCGAACCCGTTCATCACAGGGCTCAACCATTTCAGGGACGAGTATCTTGCTCATATCAAGGACCATCGGTGCCCGGCAGGGGTCTGCACGGCACTGATCACGTTTTCGATCGTCGAAGATGCCTGCAAGGGCTGCACGCTCTGCAGGAAGGTCTGCCCCGCGGGCGCAATCTCCGGTGAGGTGAAAAAGCCACACCGGATCGATCATAATCTATGCATTAAATGCGGCGCCTGCTACAAGGCATGCAAGTTCAGGGCGATAACACGGCGATGAAGACCGCAGGAGGAAAACTGAAGACTGTCAGAGTCAGGATAAACAGCACAATCGCGGATGTCGCGGAGGGAGCAACCATCCTCGAGGCTGCAAAGGCAATCGGCATAGATATCCCCGCGCTCTGCAACCATCCCATGATCAGCCATTCAGGCGCCTGCAGGATCTGCATCGTCGAGGTAAACGGCAACCCAACGACCTCGTGCACAACCCTTGTCGAGGAAGATATGGAAATCGTAACCAACTCTCCCTACATCGAAGACCTCAGGAGGGACACCATCGACCTTATCCTGAGCGACCATCCCTTTGACTGCATGGTCTGCCAAAAGACCGGGGAGTGCGAACTGCAGGAGCTTGCCTACACCTATAACATCCGAAAGCCGGTTTTCAGCGGCGAGCGAAGGACCTACGCACGGAAAGACGGCAACCCCTTTATCGAGCGCGACATGGAAAAATGCATCCTCTGCGGCCGCTGCGTGAAGATCTGCGATGAGGTGCAGGGAGTCGGCGCAATCGATTTCGCTTATAAGGGGTTCGGGACAAAAGTGTGTCCTCCGTTTGAGCGGGACCTTAGCTGCGAGTTTTGCGGACAGTGCGTCATGGCATGCCCTACGGGTGCGCTTGTTGGGAAGTCATGGATCGGCAAGGGCAGATATTGGAAGATCCGGGAGACAGACACCACCTGCCCTTACTGCGGCGTCGGCTGCAGCATCACGCTCCACGTAAAAGACAAGCAGATCATCCGTGTCACATCAAAACCTGAAAGTGTGGTAAACAGCGGGCTGCTCTGCGTAAAAGGCAGGTTCGGCTATGGCTTTGTCTCCAGCCCTGACCGTCTGAAGTACCCGCTCATCAGGAAGAATGGTTCTCTCCAGCCGGCAACATGGGACGAGGCCCTCGATTTCGCGGCGCAGGGGCTCAGGAAAATAAAGGACGAGCATGGCCCTGATGCCATTGCCGGCCTCTCCTCCGCGCGATGCACCACGGAGGAGAACTACCTGTTCCAGAAATTCATGCGGGCCGCAGTCGGCACGAACAATGTCGACCACTGTGCCCGGCTTTGACACGCTCCCACCGTGGCCAGTCTGGCCACCATCTTCGGCTCAGGGGCAATGACCAATTCCATCCGCGAGATCGAAGGCAATGAGGTCATCTTCATCATAGGGTCGAACACCAAGGAGTCTCATCCGGTCATCGCGAATGCCATGATCAAGGCAAAAAGAAACGGCGCAAAGATCATCGTGGCTGACCCGCGCAAGATCGCCATGTGCCGGTTTGCGGATGTCTGGCTGAGGCAGAAACCGGGTACCGACATAGCCCTCCTCAGCGCGATTGCGCATGTCATCCTGAGTGAAGGCCTTGAGAACAGGGAATTCATCGATTCCCAGACACAGCAGTTTGAAGAATGGAGGAAGGGCATCGAGGATTTTACTCCTGAGGTTGGAGAAAGGATTACCGGCGTGCCCAGGGAAAAGATCAGGGAAGCCGCCCTTATCTATGGTACGTCAACAAAGGCCGCTATATACTATACCATGGGTATCACACAGCAGGTATCAGGGACAGCGAACGTGAATGTGATCGCAAACCTTGCTCTTCTGACCGGCAACATCGGCAGACCGTTCACCGGCATCAATCCTCTGCGCGGTCAGAACAATGTGCAGGGGGCCTGCGACGCCGGATGCCTGCCGAACGTGTATCCCGGTTATCAGAGGGTAAGGATTCCGGAGGTACGGGAAAAGTTCGAGGCAGCCTGGGGAAGGTCACTTCCCCCGGAACCCGGCATTGCTGCGTCGGAGATCGCAGAACAAGCATTGGAAGGTTCGATCCGGGCGGCATATGTCATGGGAGAAAATCCCCTGATGGGAGACCCCAACATAATTCATACCCGGAAAGGGTTTGAGGCTCTCGAACTCCTTATCGTACAGGACATATTCCTTTCCGAAACCGGAAAGATCGCCGATGTCGTATTCCCGGCCGCCTGTTTTGCTGAAAAAAACGGCACGTTTATCAATACCGAACGAAGGGTTCAAAGGGTAAGGAAGGCGGTCCAGCCGCCCGGCCAGGCACGGGAGGATTCCTGGATCATTGCCGACCTCTCCCGACGAATGGGGTACGAGATGAGCTGCAGCTCGCCGGAAGGCATCTTTGAGGAACTCGGCAGCCTCTGGCCGGCGCTCGAAGGGATCAGTTACACACGTCTTGAATCCAAAGGCGTTCAGTGGCCGTGTCCCACAAGGAATCATCCGGGGACGGAATTCCTGTACAAGGGCGGATTCCCGAGAGGCAGGGTTTCGTTCGTACCATCCGCTTTTCAGGCACCCGATGAAGAAGAGAACAGGGAATATCCGTTCATACTCAGCACAGGACGCAACTTGTTCCAGTACCACTTTGGGTCTATGACAAGACGGGTCAGCGCCATAGAGAGTCACGCGGGCGAGGCATACGTGGAGATGCATCCTGACGATGCTGCTCGGCTCGGGCTGTCGCATGGGAAGCGTGCAAAAATATCGTCGCTGCAGGGAAGCATTGTGCTTGCAGTAAAAAGCACGGATCGTGTCAGTCCCGGCAACGTATTTATCCCCCTGCACTACAGCGAGGCCGCAGCAAACATGCTGACGAGCGATACCGCTGTCGACTCGTTCTCAAAAACACCCGGATATAAGATTACTGCGGTCAGGATAGAACCCGCCAAGGAGGGAGAATAGATGCAGCCGACAGCTCACGATTTAGCAGCACAGGCATTGCTTGAGGGCCTTGTTGAAGGAGACCTCGGGAAATTGCTGCCCATGGTATCGGTATTGCGGATGGTGAAGGATGAGTATATCTTCAAGGAAAGGGAAGCGTGCAGGGGAATATATATGATTAAGGCAGGCAGGATAGAGATATCCAAGACAACAGCGGACGGGTGGAAGCAGCCGCTGGTCATCCTCACTCAGGGAAACTTCATCGGCGAGATTGCAACCCTCGAGAAGACCGATCATGCCACGGATGCCCGTGTGTTAGAAAACGCCGAGCTCATTCTCTTTCCCAAGGAAGCGTTCGAGACGCTGGAAAAGACAGAGCCGTCCATCATGCTCACGGTTATAAAGAATATCGCGATCGTCTCTGCGCTCAACGTACGGCGCATGAACGAAAAGTTCATTAAGGTGCTGGTAAACTACTGAGCAGTCACCAGTGAGGTGTTATATCGAAAGCCTTTCCGGCCCGAAAAAAAATAGCTCATAGAAAGAGAGGACAGGAAATGAAAGTTAAGGAACTGTTGGAGACAAAGGGGAAAGAGGTCTTTTCCATGGACGCTGCAGGCACGGTGGAAGACGCAATCCACTTCATGGACAGCAAGAAGATCAGTGCCATCATCATCACGGAGAAGGGAAACACTGCCGGCATCTTCACTGAACGGGACGTCGTGCGCTGCTATATCGCGAAGGGCGGCAGAAAGTTCCGTGAGATATCGGTAGGTGAGGCCATGACCAAGAACCTCATGGTGGCAGAGCTGAACGAAGACATCAACAATGTCATGTCGGTCATGGTCGAGAAGAACATCCGGCATCTTCCGGTTGTAGAAAACGGGAAGGTGATAGGCATGCTCTCCGTCAGGGACATCGTCCTTTCGCATGTGGGAAAGATCACGGCAGAGATCCATTATCTCAAGGATTATATCGCCGGTTTTTAGGACAACATTTCTGCGACTTCTTCATCCTCTCCATGCCGGAAATGCCCTCTCCGGCGAGGTTTTGGTCATCGACGGGGCAGGGTTGCACCGGCGTCCTGCCCTGCAATGAGCCCCCTTTTCGCCTTTTAAGATTCCCGTGGAAAAAGGACGTAATTTATGATAAGTTATAATGCATTTATAAGATAATCTTATGACCGAAACGCTCGATACCATCATTCATAGATATCGCGAAAGCGAAGGGAATGTTATTACGCTCCTGCAGGACACGCAGGAGGCATTTGGCTATATCCCGAGGGATGCGGTTGACTACCTCGCACGGAATCTCGGCATCGCTCCCTGCCGCTTCTACGGTGTCGCTACCTTTTACGTCCAGTTCCATCTCAAGCCGCGGGGCAAGAACATCATTACCGCCTGCTGCGGAACCGCCTGCCATGTGAAAGGTTCGGAACGGCTGTACAATGGGGTGCGGCAGGAACTCGGCCTGGCCGGGGAACAGGAGATGACCGAGGACGGCCAGTTCACGCTTGAACGGGTCAATTGCGTGGGGGCATGCAGCCTTGCGCCGGTATTCATGATAAACAAGAAGGTCCACGGCAAAGCCACCGGAGACAAGATCATAAAGGAAATCAGGACTCTGAAAGGGACGCGGGATGCGGAATCATAGCATCACCGTGCAGGTCTGCATGGGCACCGGGGGCATCGCCTCGGGCGGCGCCGATGTCCTTGCTGCTTTCCGGCAGGAGATCGAAGCTGCCGGCCTGAGCGCCGACATCAGGGAAAACTGCTCGGCACACCAGGTCGGGTGTCGCGGCCTCTGCGCGAAAGACGTACTCGTTGATGTACTGATCAACGGCGAAAAGGTAACGTACCAGTTCATAAAAGCGGACATGGTGGAGCGCATCGTAAGGGAGCATATCATTGAAAAGACGCCGGTCAGGGAATGGACCGTGGGAGAGGATTACCACGCCTTCCACAAGAAACAGGTCAAGGTCGTGCTCTCCGACTGCGGCAGACTGGATCCGGAAAGCATCGATGATTACATTGCCGCCAACGGATACGAAGCAGCAAGAACTATTGTCAGCTCCTGGACTCCCGAGCAGGTGATCAACGAGGTCAAGGCTTCCGGACTTCGCGGCAGAGGTGGCGCAGGTTTCCCCACAGGCATGAAATGGGAGCTTGCGAGAATGAGCATAAGTGACACCAAATATATCATCTGCAACGCTGATGAAGGCGATCCCGGTGCCTTCATGGACCGTGCGGTGATCGAAGGCATCCCCCATTCGGTCATCGAGGGCATGATCATCGGGGCACTCGCCATCTGTTCAAGAAAAGGCTATGTCTATATCCGCGCTGAATATCCCCTTGCAGTCGAGAGGCTGAGGCTCGCCATACGAGAGGCAAGGCAACGGGGCTTTCTCGGAAAGAATATCTTCGGGACCATGCTCGATTTCGACATCGTGGTCAAACTGGGCGCTGGAGCTTTTGTCTGCGGCGAGGAGACGGCACTTATCGCGTCGATCGAGGGGCAGCGGGGCATGCCAAGGGCGAAACCACCCTTCCCGGTGAACAAGGGGCTCTGGCAGAAGCCGACCGTCATCAATAATGTTGAAACGCTGGCCAACATTCCCTATATCATGCGGAAGGGGGCGAAATGGTTCTCCTCCTACGGCACGGAAAAGTCAAAAGGCACCAAGGTCTTCGCCCTGACCGGCAAGATTATGAACACCGGCCTCATAGAGGTCCCGATGGGCATTACGCTCAGGGAGATCATCTATGACATAGGAGGCGGCATCGAAGGGGGCAAGAATCTCAAAGCTGTTCAGACCGGGGGGCCGTCAGGCGGATGCATACCCGCTGGCATGCTCGACCTGAACGTTGACTACGAGTCCCTGGCCAAGGTCGGTTCCATCGTCGGCTCTGGAGGCATGATCGTCCTGAATGAGGATGACTGCATGGTCAATATGGCCAAGTACTTCATCCAGTTCACGCAGGAGGAGTCATGCGGCAAATGCGTTCCCTGCAGGGTCGGCACCAAGAGGCTGCTTGAGATCATGGAAAGGATCACCGTCGGCAAGGGGAAAGAAAGCGACCTCGAACTTCTCGAAACCCTGAGCACGAGCATCAAGGTCACCTCTCTCTGCGGACTCGGCCAGACTGCGCCGAACCCGGTATTAAGCACGCTGAAGTATTTCCGTGAAGAGTTCGAAGCCCATATCAGGGACAAGAAGTGCCCGGCAAAGGTCTGCAAGGAACTGATCATATACTCCATCCTTGAGGACGCATGCAAGGGGTGCGGGGCCTGTCTGCGGGCATGTCCTGCAGGAGCGATCACGGGCGAAAAGAAGAAGCCCCACAGGATAGACCCGGAGATCTGCATCCGGTGCGGAGCCTGTTTCGACGTCTGCAAGTTCAAGTCAGTAGGAAGGGATTAAGCATGGCGAGGATCACCATAGACGGCAAATCGATCGAAGTTACGGACAGCGCGACGATCCTCCAGGCAGCCAAGCTCCTGAACATCCCCATCCCGACGCTCTGCCACCACCCCAAGCTCACGCCGTTCGGCGGCTGCAGGCTCTGCATTGTCGAAGTGAAAGGCATGCCGAAACCGGTGACGGCATGCACCACGACCGTGAGCAACGGAATGGAAGTGACGACAAATAGTCCCTATCTCGAGGAGCTCCGGAAAACCGTTCTTGAACTGATCCTCTCTGACCATCCGAATGACTGTATGGTCTGCGAGCAGGCAGGCGACTGCAGGCTCCAGGATCTTGCTTACGACTACGGCATCAGGGAGAACCGGTACCAGGGCGAGAGACGGACCTATGCAACACGCGACGGCAACCCGTTCGTCGAAAGAGATCTGGAAAAGTGCATCCTCTGCGGGCGGTGCGTGAAGGTCTGCGACGAGGTCCAGGGGGTTGAAGCCATCGACTTCGGCTACCGCGGCTTCAGGTCAAAGATCTGCACGAACTTTGAACAGGATCTTGACTGCGAGTTCTGCGGCCAGTGTGTCAGCGTCTGCCCGACCGGTGCGCTTACCGGAAAGCTCTGGACGCGAAAGGGACGGAAGGGCGGACAGATTGAGATCGAGACTACCTGTCCATACTGCGGCACGGGTTGTAACATTACCGCACATGTAAAAGATAATGAGATCCTCAAGATCACATCCCGGGAACAGGCCTGGAACGAGGGATGGCTCTGTGTAAAAGGAAGATTCGGCTACCGTTTCGTCCAGAGTCCTGAGCGGCTGAAAAGACCGCTCATCAAACGGAACGGGGCGTTCGAAGAGGTTTCATGGGACGAGGCACTTGATCATGTAGCCCGCCGGCTCTCAGAGATAAAAGAAACCCATGGCGCTGACTCATTAGGAGGTCTCTCCTCTGCGCGATGCACGAATGAGGAAAATTATGCGTTCCAGAAATTCATCAGGGCCGGCATCGGGACGAACAACGTAGACCACTGCGCCCGGCTTTGACACTCCCCCACCGTGGCCGGTCTGGCCAAAATATTCGGCTCGGGAGCGATGACGAACTCCATCTGGGAGATCGAGGGCATGGAAGTTATCTTCATCATCGGCTCCAATACCAAAGAGACCCATCCTGTCGTTGCCAACCGGATGATCAAGGCGCACCGGAAGGGAGCAAAGATCATTATCGCGGATCCGCGCTCCATCCCGATGGTGAAGTTTGCAGACACGCACCTCAGGATCCGGCCGGGCTCGGACATCGCACTCCTGAACGGCATCGCGAACATCATCATACGCGAAGGCCTCCAGAACAAGGATTTCATCGGCGAAAAAACCGAAGGGTACGATGCCTGGAAGCAGTCCCTTGAGCCCTATACCCCTGAATATGTCGAGGAGATAACCGGCGTCCCGAAGGACGACATCGTACGGGCTGCCAGACTCTACGGTTCATCGCGCCGGGCCGGCATATTCTATACCATGGGCATCACCCAGCATACCTGCGGAACAGACAACGTAACCGCCCTTGCAAATCTCGTTTCGCTGACAGGCAACATCGGCAGGCCGTCCACAGGTATAAACCCTCTCAGGGGACAGAACAACGTGCAGGGCGCGTCTGATGCAGCATGCCTGCCGAATGTCTATCCCGGCTACCAGAGGGTCGATGACCCCGACATCCGGAAAAAATTCGAGCAGGCGTGGGGAAGGCCCCTGTCACCAGCTGTCGGGATGACCTCGACAATCATGATGAACGCAGCCGCCGAAGGAAAGTTCAAGGCCCTTTACATCATGGGAGAAAACCCGGTCATTACCGACCCGAACATGCACCATACGGTTAAGGCTCTCGAAAGCCTCGATTTCCTTGTGGTTCAGGACATATTCCTCACGGAAACGGCAAAGCTTGCGGAGGTCGTGCTGCCTGCCGCCTGCTCATTCGAAAAGAACGGCACGTTCTCCAATACGGAAAGGAAGGTCCAGAGGGTGCGCAAGGCTGTGAACCCGCCCGGCGAAGCAAAGGATGACCTCTGGATCATATCCGAAGTCTCCAGACGTCTGGGCTATGAGATGGAAACAGAGCCTGAGAAGGTATTTGATGAGTACCGCACGCTTTGGACCGCGATGTCGGGCATATCGTATGCCCGCATAGAAAAACACGGCCTGAACTGGCCCTGCCCTACACCCGAGCATCCAGGGACACCATACCTGTACAAGGACGGCTTCCCGAAAGGCAGGGTCCCGTTCATCCCCGTATCATACCGGCCGCCTGCGGAAGTGTGTGACGATGCCTACCCGTTTGTCCTGACGACCGGAAGGAATCTGTTCCAGTATCATTCGGGCTCCATGACGCGGCGCGTTGAACCTATCGAGGCGCACGCAGGAGAGCCGTATGTCGAGATCAATCCCTATGACAGCGAGAACCTGGGCATCAGACACGGAGATACCATAACCGTGCGCTCACGCAGGGGTGAGATATCCATTAAAGCCCGGATTACACCGCGCGTGTCCGAGGGCACAGTCTTCATCCCCATGCACTACCAGGAAGCTGCAGCCAATGTCATAACAAACGACGCGCTGGACCCGCAGGTAAAGATCCCCGAACTGAAGGTCTGTGCAGTGAACATCACCCCTGCTGCTCTATCTGCTGAACGCAAAAGATAGGGGAAAGCTGCACCGAAACAACCATAGTCTGTTACTCATCACCCTGTGGGCTACCGGCTGAATCGGGAAAAGAGGACGAGAAGGCCCGCTGCATCCGCTTGTCATGAGCGTGTTGCATGACTTGTACGCATACCATGAGTGACCGTTGACTTTGCCGGAAGAACCTGCGTGCCCCGCCATATCCCGCAGTTTTCTGCCGCCTGCATGAACGATGATCAAAATTTGGCCTGCAGCATCTATGGTGTATAATAGGATGAACTGCCGATGGACAGCATTGCAGGGACAGAATAAGCGAGATAAAAAACAGGAGCATACGTGCACCGACAGGGGAACAACATCGCTCTCAGGCTCAGGGAACTGATTTTCGACCTTCAGGACTTCTACCTGCTTTCCTACAAAGGTTCCGCCGGGATAATCGGCAAGCCCTTCTACTTCAAGGACACGATAGAGCAGATGGACTACGCAGGCGCCGGGTCTTTTCCGATCGTCGTGCTCATCTCCCTGTTCACGGGCATGGCGCTCTCCCTCCAGATATCCGCAGAGCTTTCGAACCTCGGGCTGAAGATGTACACGGGCAAGATCGTCGGCATTGCGATCATCCGCGAGCTCGGTCCGGTTGTGACGGCGGTCGTCTATGCGGGCCGCGTCGGCTCGGGCATCTCATCCGAACTGGGCTCCATGGTGCTCGGCCACCAGGTCGACACGCTGCGCGTGTTCGGCGTCGATCCCACGAAGAAGCTGGTGACGCCGCGCATAGTCACAGCCCTCCTGATGCTGCCGGTCCTGACGGTAATCGGCGACGCTGTCTCGCTCATGGGCGGCTATTTTATCGCGGTCAATGTCGCGCATCAGAGCGGCACATTCTACTGGAGCTCCATCCGCGCCGTGCTGAACTTCGAGAAC
>Ga0102851_10001908_pt1 | contig 12303 bp, 12 predicted proteins | sample Mud3Dept3metaG_FD_79558 | JGI IMG/M metagenome (GOLD analysis project Ga0102851, IMG submission 79558) | Freshwater wetland microbial communities from Ohio, USA, analyzing the effect of biotic and abiotic controls - Mud 3 Core 4 Depth 3... | ecosystem: Environmental > Aquatic > Freshwater >... | reverse complement strand
TCCAATGGGCCAGTCGGAACCACATCGGTATGTCCAGCAAAACAAAGCACCGGAGCTGTATTGCCACGGCGTGCCCAAAGATTATCCACTTCACCAAAGCGCATTCTTTCAATGTGGAAACCCAGTTTTTCCAGACGATTAATTAGAATCTCCTGGCAACCACTATCGGAAGGAGTCAGCGAACGGCAAGCAATGAGTGTTTGAGCAAGCGCCAGTGTGTCATTAGACATGGAGTTTTTCCTGAATTTAAGAAGTTAAATGGCTTTAATAGAATGAGTGTATGAATTACACAACAATGTATCCATAAAACTTTAGGGTTAATGTAGGGATTTAAGCGATTATCATGTAAATTTGAAACTGTAAGCTTTTTAAGCAGATGCCGAATTTTACACGTCTGATTCATGTCTTGCATTGTCGATATGGAATATGCGTAACTTGATTGGGCTTAACTCATTTCGGGGAAAATTATTATGCTCCTGTTTCTCTTCTATGTAATCTTGTTGTTTGTTGTAGTAGTCGGTTTAATTCTGGCAGTTCCTGCTATACGCCGTGCCCTGGTTACCAATCAAATACTGAAAATTTTTCACAAAATGCTTCCGCAAATATCCCAAACGGAACAAGAAGCATTGGATGCAGGTACGGTTTGGTGGGAGGGCGACTTATTCAGTGGCAAACCCGACTGGAAAAAATTGCTGGCATATCCTAAACCTCAATTAACGGCAGAGGAAGAAGCTTTCATCAATGGTCCCGTTGAGCAATTATGCGCCATGCTGGATGAATGGAAGATTACGCATGAGTTGAAAGATTTGCCACCGGAAGTCTGGCAATTTATCAAGGAAAACGGCTTCTTTGGTTTAATCATACCCAAGCAATATGGCGGCTATGGTTTCTCAGCACTCGCGCACTCTGAGGTAGTCATGAAGATTAGCTCTCGTAGTGGCACAGCAGCAGTGACTGTTATGGTACCTAACTCACTGGGGCCAGCTGAATTGCTGTTGCATTATGGCACTGAGAAACAAAAAGAATATTATTTACCTCGTCTTGCAAAGGGTCTGGAAGTTCCTTGTTTTGCATTGACCTCACCGGAAGCAGGATCGGATGCCGGTGCCATGCCTGACTTTGGTATTGTATGTCGTGGTGAGTATGAGGGTGAAAAGGATGTCTTGGGTATGCGCGTGACCTGGGAAAAACGTTATATTACCCTGGGGCCAGTCGCAACCATTTTAGGACTCGCATTCAAGCTATATGATCCCGATCGATTACTGGGTGGAGAGGAAGATCTTGGCATTACCTTGGCATTAATTCCCACCAATACACCAGGAGTTAACATAGGCCGACGTCATTATCCCCTTAATGCCGCATTCCAGAATGGCCCTAATTCGGGTAAAGATGTTTTCATTCCAATGGATTGGATAATTGGTGGGCAAGAAGGTGTCGGGCAGGGGTGGCGTATGTTGATGAATTGCCTGGCTGCAGGACGATCCATTTCATTACCAGCTACCGGTGTGGGGGCAGCAAAATTGGCGGTGCGCACCAGTGGTGCTTATAGCAGAGTGCGTACACAGTTCAAAACACCCATCGGCTATTTTGAAGGTATAGAGGAAGCATTGGCACGTATCGGTGGTAACACTTACATGATGGATGCAGCACGTGTTATGACAGCGGGGGCTGTTGATCTGGGTGAGAAACCTTCGGTGGTTTCAGCCATCGTCAAATACCATCTGACCGAGCGGGCACGTCAGGCGATTAATGATGCGATGGATATCCATGGCGGAAAGGGTATTTGTATTGGCCCAAGAAACTATTTGGGTCGCACTTATCAGCAAATTCCAGTCAGTATCACAGTTGAAGGTGCTAATATTTTGACGCGCAACATGATCATTTTTGGCCAAGGAGCCATGCGTTGCCACCCCTATTTATTAAAGGAAGTCAATGCAGCGCATGATAAAAATAAAGATCGTGCTTCACTGGCGTTTGATGAAGCATTGATTGGACATGCGAAGTTTACAATACGTAATACTGTCAACAGCTTAATTTATGCGTTATTTGGTAACTATATAAAAGACAATGCACCAGAGAACAGCATGCCAGAAACTGCGATATATTATCGCCAATTGACACGTTTCTCAGCCAGCTTTGCATGTATTGCCGATATCGGGTTAATGATATTGGGTGGCTCACTCAAACGTAAAGAAAGATTATCAGCCCGACTGGGTGACATGCTTAGTATGCTTTATTTATGTTCAGCGACACTGAAACGTTTTGAAGAGGATGGTCGCCTCAATTCTGATTTACCATTGTTGCATTGGTCTATGCAGGATGCCATTTATCGTATGCAACAGGCGTTTGACGAATTTCTGACTAACTTCCCGGGAAATATTGCATTTGTCTGGTTGCTAAGAGGTCTGGTTTTCCCACTCGGCAAACGCTGCAAACCACCCACCGATGCTCTGGCGCATGAGGTTTCAAGGATAATGATGGAGCCGGGTGCAGTGCGTGATCGATTGACTGCTGGAATTTATGTGCCTACAGCAGACAATGAACCCATGGCAGATTTGGAACAAGCATTACAATGTGCAATTGAATGTGTGGCAATCGAAGCTAAGCTGAGAGAAGCCGTTAAGTTGCGTCAAATTACCGCCCAAGGAGATGAGAAAATTTCTCAGGCATTGCAACTAAAAGTAATTACTGCGGCAGAAGCAGATTTGCTGAATAAGATGAAAGATCTGCGCAGCCGGGTAATTAAGGTTGATGATTTTCCACCTGATTTTGGTAAAGAAACCAAAACCTCAACCTCAAGTAGGGGAAGTAGTAAGTCAACCAGTAACACCAGAAGCGCCACAAGTATCAGTAGTGACAAAAGCATCAATGATACAAAAAGTACTGCTGATACAAGAAGTGACGATAATACCGTAAGTACGGATAGCACCAAGAGCACCACAGGTACCAAAAGCAACAGTGGCAACAAAAGCATCACTGAGACAGAAAGTTCCAGTGATAGTAAAGCAGTTAAAAGTACCAAAAGTGCTAAGACAGCCAGCGAAAATAAGGAATTAATTGAATAAGGCTTAATGGAGCTAAGATGGGATCTTTAACTTAGATCTCTGTGTAAAAGGGAAAGCTATGGAAGTTGAGCAAGACGGAATGACAGGTGTCATTCCGCTAGAGAAAGCAGAAACGCTGGATGCTCTTTTTAAAGAGCGTGTACAACGCTCACCGCAAAAAGTGGCTTATTGTTATTTCAACCCGATCAGTGAGCAATGGAGCTGTTATACCTGGGAGCAAATGAATCAATTGGTTGAACGTTGGCAGGCAGCGCTTGCAAAAGAAACGTTCGTTCCTGGTGACCGGGTAGCGGTGATGATGAAGAATTGCCCGGAATGGGTCATGTTTGAGCAGGCGGCACTCGGCCTTGGATTGGTTGTAATACCACTATACACGGATGATCGTGTTGAAAATGCAGCTTATATCTTAAATGATGCCGGCGCTAAATTATTGTTGCTGGAGAACCCACATCAATGGCAGCAATTTCTTGCTATACGTGATCAGATAGAAGGATTGCAGCGGGTTGTTATACTCAGATCTTTTGAGCAAAGCAGCCTTGATTCAAATCATGACACACGTGTTGTGTCAGCCAGGGATTGGTTGCCTGCTCATGCCAGTGAAGTCAAGCATGTCAACAGTGATTCACATAGTCTCGCGACAATTATCTATACCTCAGGTACTACAGGTCGCCCCAAAGGGGTTATGCTCAGTCATTACAATATACTGACTAATGCCTATAGCTGTTTACAAGTAATCCCTGTATTACCTGATGATTTGTTACTTTCTTTTTTGCCTTTGTCACACACCCTTGAACGGACAGGGGGTTATTATGTACCCATGATGGCAGGTGCCACTATTGCTTATGCACGTTCGACTCAGCAATTACAGGAAGATCTGTTGACAATCCGGCCGACGTTATTGATCTCAGTGCCACGTATCTATGAAAGAGTTTATGCAGGCATACGTGCAAAACTTGCAGAAGGTTCTGGTTTTGCGCGATGGTTATTTAATTTCGCAGTAGACGTGGGCTATAGTCGCTTTGAATATCAACAAGGAAGAGGGGACTGGCGATTTACGCAGTTATTGTGGCCACTCTTAGAAAAATTAGTTGCTAGTAAGGTCATGAATAAACTGGGTGGCCGGTTGCGGTTTGTGATGAGCGGTGGTGCTGCATTACCGGCTGGAGTTTCACGCATATTTATAGGCCTGGGATTACCCATTCTGCAAGGATATGGTATGACTGAAAGCAGTCCGGTAGTTTGTGTCAATAGACTTGAAGACAATGTACCAGCCAGTGTTGGTTTGCCTATTCCTGGGGTAGAAGTCAAGCTGGGGGAGAGTAATGCATTGCTGATACGCGGGCCTAATGTAATGCTGGGTTACTGGAACAATCCTGCAGCGACGAAGGCGATTATTTCAGCAGACGGTTGGCTTAATTCCGGTGATATTGCATCCATTGATGAACAGGGCCATGTGACTATCACCGGGCGACTGAAGGAAATTATTGTGTTGTCAACTGGTGAGAAGGTACCGCCGGAGGATATGGAAGCAGCAATTTTGCGTGATCTATTATTTGAACAAATAATGCTGATTGGTGAAGCGCGTTCCTATTTAAGTGTTCTGGTTGTTTTGAATCCGGCCCGCTGGCAAAACATCATCACACAATATGGTCTGGATGCCAGTTTGAATAATGAGCAGCAAAGCCAGCAAATTGAGGAGATTTTATTAGACAGAATTACTCACCAAACGAGTGAATTTCCAGGCTATGCCAAAATACGCCGTGTTGCACTCATCCAGGAGCCATGGAGCATTGAAAACGGTTTGCTGACACCTACCTTGAAGATAAAACGGGCAAAGGTTCTGGAGAAATACAAGGTGGAAGTAGATAAACTTTATGCCGGGCACTAAGGACTATGCAGTCATACGCTCAAGTTGGACAAAAGTTTAGATTAAACGATCGTTAAGTTTTGAGGAAGCAGATCGATGGCAAAAGATACCAGTAAGCTGGATAAAGTGATTCTTGAAGCGCGACAAAATGCAGAGAAACGTGCCAAAGGATATCGGGAACAGGCGCTCAAATTGTTTCCCTGGGTATGTGGTCGCTGTGCGCGCACGTTTGATCACAAAAACTTGCAGTTACTGGAGGTGCATCACAAAAACAGTAACCACGATGATAATCCCCCCGATGGCAGTAATTGGGAGTTACTCTGTACCTACTGTCATGAGCACGAACACTCAAAGATTAAAGATTCAATGGGTCGTATTGATAGCGGAACTGATGAAACAGTTGCCACGTTTAATCCGTTTGCCAATCTTAAAGACATGTTGAAGAATAAATCCTAATTCAGAGAATTAACTTCCAGTAGCCGTTTCGGTTTGCCTTTAACATCGCCGCAGTAAGTTGGCAGCTTTGTAAGCGATTAATTCACAGAGCTTATTAGGAACAAAAGAACACGTTTAATTAACTCGCTTGATCGTTAAGAGATCTGGCGGCGTATAGCACAAGGAAATAGACGACTGTAGCGCTAGCGTAGATAACTTCCTAAGGCCCTTTGTTATAGGTTTAGTAAGAAGTAGCTGAGAGGTTGCATCGGATTTGATAAATTAAGTTCGATTCATTTTCGAGGAGAACAGGCTGGCTGAGATAATTAGCATGCCGCCCACCCATTCCTTGGGCGACATGGCCTCATCCACCAGGAAATAAGCGGCTATGGCGGCCACTGCCAGTTCAAACAATAAAATAACTATCGCTTGATTGGCGGGAACATGAGTCAGACCATATTGCAATACAAAGCTCATGATAAACATCACAATTCCCACACCTATTAATAGTAGCCATGAATTAACTACGGCCTCGGATAATGATAATGATGAACCTGTAATCAGGCTGCATCCCAGTCCAACCAGTGTCGCGCCTAAACAGACTGCCATCGATTTTAATTCTATGCTGTGTGATTGGTCTTTGCGTACCAACACATTAACCAGTGCAAACATGAAACCACCCAACAAGCCTAACCAATCACCTGAGGATGATGGCAATGGAAAATTACTATCGGGCTGCCACAACAGGGTTGCAGCACCTGTGAGCGAGAGTGTGATTACAAAATAGCCATAATGACTTAATTTTTCGTTTAAAAGTAACCAGGAAAAGAGAATCGTCCATAATGGCGCGAGATAAAATAACAGCAGTACACGCATGATCTCACCTAATAGAATACCCAGGATGTAAGCAATATTGGCCCAACCGGCAAAGAAACATATGCAAAATAAAAGGTGAGCCTGGCCATTAAAAATAAGTGTGGATCGAATACTCTTTCGGTATAGAAGTAATCCCAATAATAAAGCGGCGAAATAAGTAATCGTGGTCGAGATTTCACCACTGATTCCAGCGTGTTCGAGAAGGCGGTAGGGATACCACATCATTCCCCAGATAGAGGCGCCACAAAGTAAAGCTATGATGGGAAGAATCCGGTTGAACTGTCTGCTTAATATCATCATGAGGCTTTTTATGGATGTGACCTGGGGTGTTACCGTAAATTCAAATTTTTATGTTTGAACGGCAGTGTAGAGATCATGATACATCAGAACCTGGATATCAAGATTTCTTGTGGGTTACTTACATTAGTAAAGACAGATTGCATCTATAGTAGACGTAAAGCAATGTTGATCGGAAGTTCGTTGTATTAAATTGACAGATAGTTATAATGAGTTTTTTAAGCAAACGGGAATCTAGCCATGGTTAAATTAACTGATGTAACTGGAATCGGCCCCGTCACGGCCAAGCTGTTATCTGAACATAATATCAAAACAGTCGAAGCGCTGGCTTCAATCAGTCTGGCAGAATTGCAGAAAATACCAGGATTTAGTGATATACGCGCGCGAACAGTCAAAAAAGCAGCATCTGATTGCTTACAGGTTAAAGCGGCTAAGCCATTGACTACTGCAGCCAGCAGTGTTCCAACAACCGTTAAAAAGACAACGACTAAAAAGACTGTTGCCAGCCCAGCTGTGAGTCAGGTTAAGGCAGATAAAGTGAAGGATAAGAAAAAAAATAAAAAGGACGACAAGAAGAAAGAAAAAGTTAAAGATAAAGATAAGAAAAAAAAGGGCAAGAATAAGGATAAAGACAAGAAGAAGGATAGTAAAAAGAAAGGAAAAGACAAGAAGAAATCATAATTAAACAAGTATCCTGACGGATGGAGAAGTGGCTTTACAGGGCGACTTATCATCTTTGCCGCAGAATAACTGCGGTCACGAGCATGCCCAATTCAAATGAGCCCGGCGTTTAAATTCCAGCAACTGACGGAATATGCGGGCTAGACGATTAGTACCCAAAATCAATTTGATCCGTATTTGGATTTTGTTAAATGCCTGGTTTAACGATGGCGCTGATAGTGCCCAATTAATTCAGCTTGACCAATGATATGGTTTCGCATGGCTTGTTCAAGTGTAACTTTGGTAGGATGCCGCAGATCCGGTAAAACGATGTCCAACGCATACAGTTTATGAAAATAACGGTGGGTACCGATGGGTGGGCACGGACCGCCGTAGCCGGTGCGCTTCCAGTCGTTAATTCCCTGCAAAGTGCCGGATGGGAGGTTTTTCTCTGAGATACCTTCGGTCAAATCGGTGGTGCTAGGCGGGATATTGTACAGTACCCAGTGTACCCAAGTCATTTTAGGTGCGGCCGGATCAGGTGCATCTGGATCATCGACGATTAGCACCAGACTTTTGGTGCCTTCGGGTATTCCCGCCCAAGAAAGTGGCGGTGATATATCCTTCCCATCACAAGTATGACGAGACGGAATTGTGTCATTATGAGTAAAGGATGTCGATGTGAGTGTAAGCACAGTCAGAATCAGCGCAGCCATAATTTTCTCCTCTATTCCCGGACAGTTTCCTTGGGTCAGTTAAACTGCTATCACTGTGGTATTATCATCAAAAAAAGAGGGTCGTAAAGCTTTTTTTGCTTATTAACCCAAGTTTTATTTTTTTCTTCTCTCAGCAGGAACTTCCTCTACTCACATAAGAACGCAACTGGAGCAATCGGATGAGCGCTGTTTTTCTTGATTTCGGTTCTGTTACCCGTGGAGATATGGATTGTGCGGCATTGGAACGGACGATATCACCCTGGCGTTATTATGAAGATTCCTCTGAGCAAGAGGTTTTGGAAAGAATCAAGGAAGCTGAGGTAATTGTCAGCAATAAAGTGTTTCTCAATCGCGCGGCAATATTGGCTGCGAGTCGCCTAAAATTAATTTGTGTTGCCGCTACTGGGTACAACAATATTGACCTCGCTGCAGCGGCTGAACGCAATATTCCAGTCTGTAATGTACGGGGTTATGCCACGCCTTCTGTCGTACAACATGTTTTTATGCTCATGCTGAATCTTTCGCGTCGTTTTGTGGAATATCAGGAGCTGGTGAAAAATGGGGGCTGGCAGGCCAGCACTTTCTTTTGCCCGCTTAATTTTGGTATGCAAGAGTTGTCAGGAAAGAATCTGGGTATTGTTGGATTTGGAGAGTTGGGTAGGGCGGTAGCTGAAATCGCCCAAGCATTTGGTATGCAATTATTGATTGCGGAACACAAGGGCAAGCCGGCACGTCCTGGCAGAACAGTATTTGATGAGGTCATCAGTCAGGCGGATTTTATTACTTTGCATTGCCCCCTTTCGCAAGAAACCCATCATCTGATAAGCCGCAGAGAGTTTGAGCTGATGAAACCATCAGCCTATCTCATTAATACTGCACGGGGTGGGTTGGTGAATGAAACCGATCTGCTGCATAGTTTGTCCACTGGCCGCATTGCTGGTGCAGCCATCGATGTTTTGCAGGAAGAACCTCCCGGTAATGACAATTTGATCTTGCGACACCAACCGGCAAACCTGATTGTAACGCCGCACATTGCCTGGGCCAGCAGGGAATCCAGACAGCGTTTGTTGGATCAACTGGCAGACAATATCGATAACTTTTTCCGGCACAAACCCTTTAACCAGATTATCGATGCACTGAGATAGACCGTAAATACTGGAGTTACATTAATGCAACAATGGATTTTTCTCGCAATGGCTATTGTCGGTGAAGTGATTGCTACCTCATCCCTCAAAGCTGCTGAGGGATTCTCTCGCTTATGGCCGTCGCTTGTGGTCGTTGTTGGCTATCTGCTGGCTTTTTATTTTCTTTCACTGACGCTCAAAACAATCCCGGTCGGGGTCGCCTATGCCATCTGGTCCGGTGTAGGTGTCGTATTAATTGCGCTGAGCGGGTGGTTTTTCCTGGGGCAATCGCTGGATACCCCCGCTGTGATTGGCCTGACTTTGATTGTCGCGGGGGTTGTTGTCATCAATGTCTTTTCCAGAACTATTTCATATTAATTCAGCATCGGGAACAGAAATCATCCCTCTTTTTTGCCCAGATCCGTTAGAAATTGATCCAGAATTTCCTTACTAGCATGCGGCATTACGACAACGTGTGCACAAGGAGCAAGTTGCCCATCGATAACCAGTCCCATGGCCGCTAAACTATATCGATTCACGACGGTATCACTGGGTTTTCTGAAATAAATCGTATTGGATTGTTGATTGGCTCTCATAGGATGTAAATGGCTATAGTGGGTTTTCATCTCATTCAACAAATACTCGGCATTGTCCAGAATGGCTTTGGCATCAGCAGCCTGTTTAATAAATGCTGTTTCTGAACTAAAGAAATAAAACTCAGCAGGTTTCACCGCGTCGCGCGAACAGGTAATGGTGCCAGGCACCTGCAGAATATACTCAGGATCATGAATCTGACTGAATTGAGTACGAAACGATTCAAAGTTTGTTTTGGATGTGATGAATAAGCCAGCGGGTGAAGGAAACCCAAAAAATTTATGGCATGAGACGGCAATCGAATCATAGCGTTTTACTTTTTTTCCGGTTTCCCGGTCAGAAATCTCATGCAAAAGGTCAGTGGCAAATTGGGTATGAGGCAGATAACCGCCAAACAGTGCCGCATCCAAGTGAAGATAAGATATTCGGCCTTTCATCTTTGATTGAATGCCATCAATGGAATCGACTGCGCCTTTGAAGGTTGTGCCGATTGTCGCCACTATTAGAGCGGGATGGTTGGGATTTGCATTCAGTTGCCGTTCCAGATCCTCGATATCCATGCTGCCATCAGGATAGGTTCCCACTACCACCCATTCCAGATTCAGCAAATCCCTGAGAATCTGAATTGAATAATGAGCCTCTTGTGTGAAATATATCTTAGGTGTCACGCCCGTACGACTTTTAAGTATCGTACGCCCCATATAAAGTCCGTGCATATTGCTGTCTGTGCCACTATTCGAGAGAAATCCCCAGGTATTTTCGGGTGAGAAACCATAAACTCTTCCGAATCGGTCTATCAGTTCTTTTTCAAATAGATGACTGTTAAAAGGAATATGACTCTGATCATACGGATTACCAACGTTGTTAAAACCAAACTGATTCAGACCCACCGAAAATAACTCCTTGCGCCAGGCAAAAAACTCCTCTGGGGGTGTTGTCATATTGATTGGATACCCCAGAAGCCTATTTTTTTGCTGTGGAAGCGCTTGCATGCTTTTCAGTGCTGCAGAAGAAGCCTGCTGTGGATGATTCAAAAGAGATTGGCCCAGTAACGCATTGGGTGAACATACCGCCACCAAGGTCGTCGCGCCGGTCATACCAAGAAATTGTCGTCGATTCATTAACATGATATTCATCTCCTGATCCATGTGCTCATCTGAGCTTGATTATTGTTATTCCCTCAATCTTGCAGGATACCGCCATCGACATGAAACCACAGCCCCCTTCTTCGAGCCTGAATATGCGCTCGCTGCTTAGTGCTGCGTCATGTCGGTATCCTCATCAGCCAGCACCGCTTGTTCTTCCAATAGTCCGGCATAGCGATCTTCCAGCTGATCCTGGATTTTATCCGGCGGATCTTCTGGCACCATGATCACCGTACTCAGCTCCTCCAGGTGCGATTGTTATTATAAATCAAGCGATTTTGCAAATTCCACAAACTGGTTGCGTAGGTCATTGTTGAAGAATAGGTACTTAAACCTGGTAAGTTGCCTTGAATAGATGGCTGAAGACCTATATCTTAACGTTCTCTGTATCTCCAATAAAGATTTGTAAGTATGAGTAAGGCATTCACCAAGGAAAGCGAAGACGACGACGAGCTCGACGGCACACCGAAACTGCCTCAAGGCGTGAAGAACTACATCACCCCGGCCGGGCATAAGCGGTTGAAGGAAGAGTTCGACCAGTTGTGGAAAGTGGAACGCCCTGAGCTGGTTAAAACCATTACCTGGGCGGCTTCCAATGGCGATCGATCGGAAAATGGTGATTATATTTACGGCAAACGGCGCCTGCGCGAAATTGACCGCCGCTTGCGTTTCCTATCCAAACGTCTGGAAAACGCCGAAGTGGTCGATCCCGCGCAGCGCGGCGAATGTGATCAGGTATTCTTCGGCGCCACCGTGACCGTCTGTAATGCCCAGGGCGAAGAACATACTTACAGTATCGTCGGCATGGACGAAGTAGATCCCGGCCGTGGCCGCATCAGCTGGATTTCCCCGCTGGCCACGGCGCTGCTCAAGGCATGTGAAGGCGATAGGGTGAGGCTGCACACGCCGGGTGGGGTGGAGGAACTGGAAGTGGTGGGGATTCGCTACGAGGCACTATGAGATTCGATGGTTGCTACCACCCAAACAGGGTGAGTGGGGTTGGCATTCAGTTATCGTTCCAGATCCTCAACATGATTCTCGCTATATGGATCGCCTATCAAGCACATTTCGATGCAGTAGAGGAGGGTGGCGCGCTTGGATAAAACGATGAGTACACGTTATTTCCATCAACCTTGCAGGATATCGCCATCGACATAAAACCATGATCCATCTTCACGCACGAATCGGCTGATTTCATGCAGACGATAAGCGCGGCCATTTACTTTGTAGCGTGCCACAAATTCAACGATTGCATGATCCATGGCCGATTGTTCATGGTGTTTCACTTCAAGCCCTAGCCATTTGTTGCGCGGCTGATTTGCCAATTCCAGTGAAGTCGGACGTGTGCTGTGATGCCAGGTTGCCAGCAGGTAGTCTTCACGATCTAGAGTATAAGCGGTGTAGCGTGAGCGCATGAGTAGCTCTGCCGTGGCGGGCGTTTCACCATTATCCAGATAGCGGCTGCAGCAATCGTTGTATTGCTGATTGCTGCCACATGGGCAGCACATCCCTTTCACATTTATC
>Ga0102851_10001907_pt1 | contig 12308 bp, 19 predicted proteins | sample Mud3Dept3metaG_FD_79558 | JGI IMG/M metagenome (GOLD analysis project Ga0102851, IMG submission 79558) | Freshwater wetland microbial communities from Ohio, USA, analyzing the effect of biotic and abiotic controls - Mud 3 Core 4 Depth 3... | ecosystem: Environmental > Aquatic > Freshwater >... | reverse complement strand
TCTTTCTTACCTTGAATGATAAAAAAGTGCTTCGCGCTACCACCTTTCCAGGTCGCTTCCCATAATCCTTCAATGTTTTTGTGAACGGTAACAGTAATTCTCGTTTTCATAACCCCTCCTTGGTTATTGTATGTACTCTCCACACCTGTCCAATACTATCCAACACCCAGTTGCAATTCCAACCATGACACGATGAGGTGTTATCTTCAGTACGTTTCATGAGCATACCACACGATGGGCAACGCACTTCCTCCTCAAGTGCGTTCTTCATGAATACAACACGGGCTTCGTAACCAGTGTTGCCATACTTTGCATGTAGTACATCGGCGTTCTTGTTCTCGGTAAAATGTAATCTTGGGTCCACCCGTAAGGTCGACTTCATCCCACGCAACACTTCCATAGCGGCATCCTTGTCACGACCGGAAAAGGATATATGGTCCCACACCGATAGGTGGGAGTCACGTGTATACACAGTGATGTGTGTGTACTCACTCTCCATGAGTTGCCTCCCGTTCAGTGGATCGAGTTGTAACCTCGCACCTCCCACAGAATACGACACCAACCTTGTACTTGGTATTACCATAGTTGTCAACAACAGTGCGCCCACGAATGAAGGCAACTGTGTTGAATAACAGTGTGCCACACTCGTTGCACGTTAGACGGTCATTAACGTCGAGAATGAGTTGGACGGGTGCTTGTTTCATACATAGTCCTCCGGTAATACGTCATGAAACGCGTATAGCACCTTGCTATTGATGATGTTTATAACAGTGAACGACAACTGGTTACCATTACGTTGAATGACCACTTTGTTTTCAAGTGCATGGGAATACATGGTTTCTGCCACCAGTTCTTTGTCCCTGCCAACCTGGTGCATTAACTCATCATAGGTGTATTCCATTATATCCCACCTCCACATGGTTCTATATCCTTGAACCTGAGTTCATATTCTTCTTCCAACAGTTTCCACACCGCTTCACTACCTTGCGATACCAGAATGTCATACCAATTATAAGCACGGAGTCCACTGCCATCATAATAACACTCACCACCTGTGTATTCACAGTTATTACTAACTACGGTAGCCCCTTCATACATCGGCACTTTGGAGTGGTAACCAACATCCGCTGGCAAAGGGTGACACGACAGATGGTCATGATGTTTACCGTCCAACTCCTCTTGAACATGTTTCAGGTGCCAGTTGGTATACACGATGAACTGCACAGCACCATGTTGACCCTTTACAACCATCCTCATCGTAACACCGTGTATCCCATAGTTCTTCTTCGGGTCGTCACTACGTTTATCATACGCCGGTTCCATAGTGAACTCACGAGTGGTCTTCATAACACCTCCCTTTATGGTTGATGCGTTGCATTACCTGTGGAAAGTGTTGTGTGATATTGGTTCCCAAGCACACCACCACGTCATCAATGTTTCTCAGACTCCAGTTGGTGTTATCAGCGAGTAGATCGGTTATGGCGAAACCACCCAAATTGGGACCCAGTACCTTTGCAGCCCTGTAGTAAATCACTTTCGCTTCTTCTATCTGGTCCTTAAGCAGCGCCATTGTGTTACCTCCCTGATGTTGTAAAGGTGTTACCAACGGATGTTGCAAAGGCAAACCCGCAACACCCCTCAGTTGTATATCGGTTCCACATGGTCGATCTTACCTCCCATCTGCAACACGGTACGGATAAAAGTTTCTGCGTCAACCTCATTCCACGCGACGTTGATTCGCGTAACACGGTGAAGGATGTAGTAGATGTAGAACATGTAGTTCACCTCCCTTCCTCCGCAGGGCAATACGGTGTGTTGAGTTGACGTTTCGCCTCAACAATGTTACGAAGGTTCCTGTTGGGAATGGTGAAGAAGAATGGGAACAGAAGTTGCAACACAAACCACAACATACAGCGTTTGCAGAAGTTGCGACCCCATGTTGGTCCAAGACTACGTTCTGCCCATTGTGAACGTAGATACGGTGCACCCTTTGCAATCTTTCGGTTGCAACATGAACATTTTGCCGTGCGAACTCTTGTTTCCACGCGGTTAATCATGTGCATCGCGGCGACCTCCTTCGTTTTTTATTCTATTGTGGCATATATATGATGTATGATGTATTCATACGTTTCATACAGGAATATCCCTGTATTTTCAATAGGATATACAGGAATAAAACATCATCCTGCGATCACACGGGAAACGACCCACAACACTTCCTGTTAAGGCAACATTTCCTTAACAATATAGCACACCCGATGCACAATGTCAAGCGATAAAGTAATAATGTCCCGTTCTGTCAGTTCTGTCAAGGATAGAACTAACAATTACGTGTAACGTGTTGATTTCGTTGAACAATTCCTGAATGGAACAGTTCTGTTCTGTTCTGTTGTGTTATACAACATCATATAGTAGTATGAAGTGACTATGAGGCGCATAGAAGTACCTGTATATATCTATATATATATATATTATATATATATTAACTAAACAGACTCTATCCACAGGCGCACACAGAGACTATATATATTGTTACTATAGAGTCACTCTATACTACTCTATTATATGTTATATGATAGGAGAACTGACAGAACCAGAACTGAAATTCATTTCCTCAATAAAATCAACACGTTATCCCAATATATCAGTTCTATTACATTACAGCATCGTTCTGTAACGAAATTCAACACGTTGTTAAGGCAACATTTCCTTAACTACTACACAACACCGTGCGTATCGCACCACAAGAAGGGTTTTGCGTAGCTGCGCTCCTAAGTCGGCTAACGCACTGAGTTACGGGATGAATAATGAACTGTGTGCAACGCGCACAAAAAAACGCGCACAATTATCTTGTGCGCGTTGATGCGTCCCGTGTAACGTCAAAACATCGTTTATTGCGTTATAACGTGATTCCTTTGGATTTCATGAACGCACGAACTTCAGGATCTTTCAACGCAACAGATACAATCTTGCGTTTTGTTTCCGCAATTGCATTGGATTTTCTCCACGCAATCCACGTTTTCTCACAAAACGCGAGACATTCCATTAATTCGTCGTGTGTGAAATCTTCAACATTGTAATTTCCCGCACAAACGCGATCTTTCAATTCTGCAATTCTCACGGACATGTCATCCTCCGTTTCATTGTTACACGGGACGCATTCAAATATCAATTTTCAAGGAACATTCTTTCGTCAATTATACGATGCACGTTTCACGCAAACGATTCAAATTACATTATTGCGTTTTCCATTGTGTCTCACGTTACACGTTACACGATACACAATGGGACACGGGACACAATACATATTATGTTTTATTGTTACACGATGCACGTTTCACACGGTGACACGTTGTTTTATTGTGACACGCGCACACGATACACACGGGGGACACGGGGCACCCCCCCAACGGTTACACACACACACAAATAGCCCCCTTCTGATTTTCGCGGCACAAAATTGCAAGACGAAGTTCGCCATGAAATAAGGGGTTGACACAGAAGTACTCCCCATGTTATCCTGATGTCAGGATAGGACCACGTTGTGCGCTAGCATGGGGGACCAGTGCCGAGAGTAGGGACAGACGGACAGTCATACGCGAAAGGGGCGTTTGCCACAGACAAACGCGCTGACGCAGAAGCACCCTTGGTGGTGGCACTGTATTTTGAAGGGCTATCACTGTCGGCTATTGGGCGACGTATGGGACGCCCCGTGGAATACGTGTCCCGCATCTTCCACAGCAACGTCGGCATGATGGAAGTACTGAAGATAAAGAAGTCCCGCACGGAGTTGCAGGAGCAGTTGCAGGATCGCATCACATACGCCGCACAGAACGCCCTCGATGAAATTATCTCCCTGTCCACAAATGCAGATAGTGAAGCGGTACGCCGCCTCGCGGCGAAGGACATTGTGGATAAGTCCCTTGAGATTGCTGGTGTCACCGGACGGGCGAAGGGTGCGCAAATCCAAGTGAATATCGGGGATGACGCCATGGCGTTGGCCATGAACGTCATGAAGGAACTTGCCATTAACGCGCAAGCAGGAGCGAAGCTTCTTGACGCTTGAGGCGCAGGAAACCCCCGTTTGCGCACTCCCTGAGTATCAGGGGGAGCGTGGCGTTGTCCTCCGTGAGAATATGCGGAAGATGGCGCAGAGTTCCCTGTACTTCTTCGCCAAGGCGGTTCTCGGGTTTGACAAGCTCACCCTTTCCCTCCACAAAGAAGTGTGTGACTTCCTCACGTTGCCAGACAGAAGGAAAATGTTGGTCCTGCCACGTGGGCATTACAAGACCACAATCTCCACCATCTCGTATCCCATGTGGCTGTCCATAAACAATCCCGACATACGTATCCTCCTCGCCTCGTCCACCACTACAAACGCACAGAAGATGTTGGGTCTCATCCGGGCGAAGTGGGAACGGTGCGACATGTTGCGCTGGTTGTTTCCCGAACTCGTCCCTGACACGGGGTTATCCCGGTGGAATGACAGTTGCGCGGTCATCCGCCGCGCACATGACTTTCCCGAAGGGACCTACGAAGCGATTGGGGCGGGGGGGACCGCGGTATCTCGCCATTATGACGTTATCATTGAGGACGACTTGGTGTCAGAGGATCACCTCATCTCCAAGGAACAGATGGACAAGGTGATCTCTTGGCACCAGTACAAGGAGTCCCTGTTCGTATCACCCGGCAAAGGACTGGACGTGCTGATCGGCACCCGATGGGCGCATTTCGACCTCTTGTCACACGTGATGGAGACCGAAAACGACCGCGTTCGTTACGTTCGTTCGGCCACGGAGAACGGGGTGCCCATCTTCCCCGAGGAGTTCACGCTTCAAGAGCTGGAACGGCTGCTCACAGTTATGGGACCCTATCGTTACAGTTGTCAATACCTCAACGATCCCACACAAGACACAGCGCGTAAGTTTGAGGAGCAGTGGCTGCGCTATTTCGACACCCTGCCTGACGGCAGCTATGCATATTACACCGCGGTTGACCCCGCTGCATCCGTGTTCAAGGCAGGGGGTGGCGTAGCACGGGACAGCGACTATACTGCGTTGGTGACGATTGCCGTGAATCCCGAAGGGGATATATACGTGGTGGACGTTGTATGTGACCGACTGGGCGTGGATGAGTTTATCTACGAATTGTTCCGGGTGGTGGAGACCTATCACCCCCGTCAAGTGGGTATTGAGACCAACGCCTTCCAACGCGCCTTGTTGTTCCCCATCCGCGCAGAGATGAAGCGGAGCAATACCCACTTCCCCATAGTCGAACTAAAAGCAACCCGCGCTGCCACCAAACAGTTACGCATCCTCGCGTTACAGCCATACTTCGCCAACAACACCATACACATACGCAAGGAAGACAAGGAGTTGCTTCACGAGTTCCGCCTGTTTCCCCTCGCAAAACACGACGACATATTGGATGCGCTGGCGTATGTGGTGCAGATGCATCGACCAGCACAAAACACTGTGTTTGTGCGGAAGGGTCATGGGGACCCGTTGTCGTTCGACACTATAGAGAAGGAACTCACGCAACACAGGACACGCGCCCTGTTGTCTCCGTGGCAGTATGTCAATAGATGGGAGGCGTCCCTGACACCACATTGAGCACCTACGAGTTTTGCGGACAATGGAGAAGGGCTCCGGGTGTCATCATAGCGACACACGCCGGGCAATACATTATGGTCCGACAAGACCCAGTACGTATCCCTTCACCCACGCCTTTGCCGTTGACTTTGACTTTGGTATCCATGTCGGAGGGAGGTGAGTTGGATGTATAAGAAGAAAGGCCCACCGCCGAAAGGAGGTTGCAAATGAAAGGGCCGCCGCGCATGAAAGGGATGAAGCAGATGAAAGGAGGTGGAGGGCCGACCGGCCCCAAACAAGGGTTGCTGACGGGTGGTAACATGTCCGGCCTTTCCGCCGGACTACAGGCCGCAAGGCCGATGAAAGCTGGCCGTATGTCGTCGATGAAAAAACAAATGTTCGGAGGAGGAAGGTAATGGCTGATGGGAAAATGGGTGGTGGCTACGGCCCCATCGACTCGCCCAAAGCGAGTGAGAACAAGGATGGCACTTACAACGGGAAATCCACCGGAGGCGCAAAGTAGTTGCTGAAACGAACTCCAGATGAGTGGTTGTCCGACATCAAGCTTGGTCTCCGCTATCGTGCTGTCGGAGAGCGGGAAATACGGTGGCAGCGCAACTACAGATACTTCAAAGGAAACTATGACAAGGGTCTAATCCCTGTCAATATAGTCTTTGGTATCTGCCGCACCATGATTCCGCAAATCTATTTTAAGGCCCCCACTGTGTTGGTGCGTCCGAGACCTGGTCAGCCCCAAGAGTACACCAGACGCATGATGGCGTCGAAGATACTCCAATCCGCGGACAAGTATCTCATCACACAAATGGGTCTTAAAAAGACGCTGAAACTGGCCACGCTTGACAGCCTGTTGTACAACGTCGGCATCATGAAGATCGGCTACCACTCAGTCTTCTCGGAGTTCCAAGTAGGACCTTCGGCGGAGGCTCAAGAGGTGTTGGGGGCACTGGCACAAATAACCGGGGAGACCCCCACACCTCCTGAGCAAATGACCGACAAAGAGTACGACAAGTACATCCAATACTCCTACCACGATCTCATAAAGCCCAATATGCCGTGGGCGCTACGCGTAAGTCCGAAAGACTTCGTCGTACCCGTGGGGTGCAAGAACATTGAGGAAGCCCCGTGGTGCGCGTTCCGTTTTACCAAGCGTCTCGAAGAAATGAAGATGTCGCCCGTCTACAACAACAAGTCGGACCTTCGTGCTAACGCGTCACTTCGTCTTGAGAATGAGGGTGGCGTCGACTCTCCCGCAGAGTACAAGAACCAAGTCGCCGGACCCGCTATGGACGACTACGTAGAAGCGTGGGAGATATGGGATAAACGCGACGAAACCATCCGTGTCGTTGCCGATGGTCACAAGAAGTTCCTGCGTGACGAAGATCATGGGTTGGAGATGCAAGGGCTCCCCGTAGAGATTATCCAGTTCAATCCAGATGGTGACGACTTTTGGGGTGTATCCCACATCGACGCAATCGCGCCACAAGTATTAGAATATACTGAGACACGTACCCAAGAGGCGTGGCACCGCAAAATCTCCAACCTCAAGGTAATCGTTGACAAGAACAAGCTACCCCCCGAAGAAATAGCCAAGATAGAGGCCGGTACCATCGGCCCTATCATTCTTGCCAATGATGACCCGACGAAAGCTGTCTACGCGTTCACCCAACAGATGAGCCGCGATATCTACAAAAACGCGGAAGACATCTTTGCCGACCTCAAGGTTATTATCGGATACAACCGCAACCAAGGTGGCGAATTTGAACAATCTCGTCGCACGGCTGAGGAGATTAAGACGGTACGTGGCGTCAACCAAATCCGTGACGATGAACTTCGGGACATCATCGCAGACACCTTGGCGGATATGTTTGCGAAGAAGATACACCCACTTCTGTTCCAGAACTGGTCCAATGACCGGTTCGTGGAAGTAACCTCCATTCCCACGCAGACACAACAGCCGATGCAACCTGGTATTCCTGCTCCGCCTGCACAGAACGTGGAATGGAAACCTTTCGATGGTGCTGCCATTCGCGGTGAATATGATGTGGAGGTTATCCCCGACTCCACCCTTCCCCTTAACAAAGAAGCGGAGAAGGCCGAAGCGCTCGCACTATTCCAGGCCTTCAACAACGACCCGTTTATCCGTCAAGACGTGCTACGCAGGAACACCATCGACAAGTTTGAATCTGTAAAGGTGGAAGAACTGTTAAAAACTCCCCAAGAAATGCAAGCGGAGCAGCAGCAACAGTTCCAAATGCAGATGATGCTGGCGCAAGCCAAGACCCAACAGGCCGGAACCGGCCCGGGTAATGGTGCTGGCGCACCGCCGCCCGGAGGAGAAGCCCGTTGCTAAAACTACATGACTTCCAATGTACCTCGTGTGGCGAATTTCGTGAGGAACTGATCGACGTGCCGCCGGGGTTGGCCCACATCCACTGTCCAAAGTGCCGTTCCCTCATGGAACACGTTGTTATCGGTGGTAAAGCCCACGTGTTTAAACCGTTTTGGCACGAACATCTTGACCATAAACCCGTGTTGATTGACAGTTGGAAAACCTACAAACGCGAACTAGTGTCGCGGGGACTATCGAACTCATTGGGTTCGTAAAAGGAGAAGGAAATGGCCGAAACAGAAACTCCCGTCACAGAAGTACCGGTTGCCGATCCTCCCGTTGTAGAGGTGCCCGCTGTAGAAACTCCTGCTCCTGCGGCTGAAGTTACGCCGATCACAGGAAATGAGGAGTTGTCGGTCCTGAGAGAGAGGTTGTCCCGTTACGAGCAACTTCTTGTGTCGCCCGAGTATGCCGAGTTCCTTGCGGCGAAGTCTCGCGCGGTGCAACCGGCTCCTGCTGCTGCTCCTGCACCAAAGGAATGGAGCGCGGAGGACAAGGCCGCGTTTACCGAGAAGGTTAACAACATGTCCCGTGTCGAGTTCGCCAAGTTTATCAGCGACCTCACCGTGGACACGGTACGTGAGAAGTTGTTCAACCCGATTGTGCAGAACATCGTGTCCGAAAAGGTGCAGAACCAGATTGCTGAGGCATCTACGGAGTTCCCTGACTTTTGGGACTACAAGCAGGACATGATCGCTTTGTCCAATGCGAACCCAGCGCTTACCGCGAAGCAGGTGTACCACTTGGCGAAGGCATCTCGCGCGCCAAAACCTGCTCCCGTCGGCAAGCCGCCTGTACGTAAACCGTCTGGTGAAGCCCCTGCGAGTGCACCGGCTTCTCACAGGGAGCCCCCGGCGGGTGATTTCAACAGCGCCTTTGAACAGGCGTTCAAGAAAGTCGGACTATAACAACAGGAGATAACGATGGCTGCGACACCAGAGAATTTAACCGAAAAGTTAGACCAGCTGTACACCACCACGTGGCAGATCATGCGGCCGAAGGCTGCTGACAACATCTTCAACGCCACGCCGCTGTGGTACTGGCTCAATAGTAAGGGGCGTCGGCGTGGGGAAACGGGTGGGCGTTGGATCGGCGTTCCGCTGCTCTACGGGAAGAACACCACCGTCGCAACGATTGGACGTGGCGGCGCTGTGGACATCACGGACGACGAACTGATGACGACCGCCAAGTACGACTGGAAGTTCCTCATCTGCAACATCATCCGGTACTACGCGGATGACCAGATGAACCAGTCCAAGAACGCCATCATGAACCTGATGCAAGCGAAGTTGAAGACCGCCGAGCTGTCCATGATCGACAAGTTGGAAACCATGGGCCATGCCGACGGCACTGGCAACGGCGGCAAGGACTTCATGGGTCTCGCGGGAATCCTCAAGGCCACCTTCTCTGGCGACACGTTGGGTGGTGTGGATGCCAACACCAACACCTGGTGGCAGAACAAGGTGAAGGATTGCTCCGGTGGCTCCGGAGACAGCATCGCCGAACTGAAGAACGGTATGAACAACACGTACAACACCTGCTCCATTGGTAATGACCATCCCACGCTCATTCTCGGGTGCCAGTCATTCTACGAGTGGTACGAGAATTGGGTTCTGCAGCCCATCCTCCGTGTGTACGACACCAAGATGGGTGACGTTGGTTTCGAGGCGCTGAAGTACAAGGGTGCTGCCTTCACGTGGTCCCCCTCCGCGACCGACGCGATTGTGTACTTCCTGAACGAGCGGTATCTGGAGTTCGTGTACGACACAACTGCGGACTTCTACATGACAGACTGGAAGCCGATCCCGAACCAGTTGGATAGGGTGGCGCAGATCGTGTTGCAGGGTAACCTGATCTGCAGCAACCGCCGTATGCAGGGACGGATGGCCACTCCTGCGGCGGCGTCACTGCCGGTGACCTAAATCGACGTGAACCTACAGGTCGGGGCTGGCGCTAGTTCAGGAAAAATTTCCTTAACTGGCGCTAGCTCTAACTAACCCAAGGAGGGTTGACCAACATGCCGTTACAGATGACGTTCGGAAGTAAGGTGACGCTGGTAGAAACTACCCAGCGCCACCCTCTCGGCACGTTCCGTGTTGAGGGGAACAAGGTTTATAAGTACATGAAGGCTGGTGGTACCATTACCGCCAACGCAGGGTGCATGATTTCCGCGGCTGGCACTGTGCTGTTGACGACAGGGATTGGTCCGGGCGCTGGGTGGAACACCACTGGTGTAGCACTGGCGAGTGGGGACTACTTCTGGATGCAGGTGGCAGGAGAATGGGGCCCCGTGGACACCAACACAGGGATGACCGCTGTTGGCTATCCTGTGGGGGTGACGGATGCTGATGGTGTGACGCTTGCCGATCCCACCACTGGCGTTACCGCATTTGCGAATTGTACCGTAGCTGTCAAGTCTGAGACCGCAGGATACATTGTCCTGTCGGGTCTCATCTAAGGAGGCCGAGATGCCACTGCAAACGACGTTTGGAAGTAAGGTCTCCTTGGTTGAGACCACCGCGAGACATCCACTTGGAACTATTCGGGTGGAAGGTAACAAGACGTACAAGTACACCAAAGCTGGTGGCACCATCCACGCGATGGACGGGTGCGCTGCCAGTGCTGCAGGAACTGTCGTCGTTACTGGCGCTAACCTGAAAGCTTGCGGAGTCAACGGAACTGGCGCCACGTTGTCTTCCGGCGACTACTTCTGGATGTCCGTCGGTGGTGAATTTGGAGACGCCACGTCCGGCTACCCGGATACCTCCGGTTCTACCGCCGTGGGCTATCCCGCGTATTGCACCTCTGCCACCGGACTGTTGACCGGCACGTCATCGGGTGGCGTGACAATCGGCACCTCGACAGTTGCGGTGAAATCCAACACCGTGGGCATCGTGCTGTTGGCGGGGCTTCTGTAACCAACATGGAGGGCGTCCTCATACCACAGACGTTTCTTGCCGTAGGACGCCCTCCTTCCACCCATCTTTCTACACCCAGTGTTTTTCCTTATAGACGCCTTGCTTTTGACTTTTGTGCTACACACAAGGAGATAACATGAAACGTCTTATTATACTAAGCGTAACGATGGCGCTACTCCTTGTAGCCCAGCTGTTATGGGCAGGTGGCGACAGGGGGTGCACATCTACCGGACTTTTGTCGGATAATGCCGCCATTGTAACAAGTGGCGGTTATGCCTTATGTTCAGTACTAGTTATAACAGACGGTACCAATGCTGCTACCGCAATAGTATATGATAACGCTGTTGGTGCGGGTGGTACCGTTCTTTTCAAGGGTGTTGTCCCGGGCTCAGCTAGTTTTGGTGGTGGTGACGCGGGCAGCCCCATCAGTATTACTAATGGAATCTACTTTACTATTAGTGGTACTGGTGCAAACGCTATTGTGTACTATAGGTAAACAACCATGAGAAAACAACTTATAACAGTTATTATATTATCACTATTTGCTAGTTCAGTTTATGGTGGATGGTTTAGTGGCGGTAGTGGTGGAGGTATAAACTTAACAGGGTCATCTGATAACCAAGTAATGCTTTGGGATAATACCGCTAGTGAATGGTTTGTTGGCGGTATTTCTGGTGTTGGTGGACCTACCGGTGCTGCTGGTGCTACTGGTCCTACTGGTGCTACTGGTCCTCAAGGACCGGCTGGTGATAACGGCGCTACTGGTGCTCAAGGAATACAAGGAATCCAAGGTGAGACCGGTGCTACCGGCGCTACTGGCCCTACAGGACCTCAGGGCCCAGCCGGTGATGGTTCTGGAAATGTTAATGGCCCCGCTACTGTTACCGAAGACAACATTGTTATTTGGGGTGCAGACAATACAAGCATAAAAGATAGTGGTCACGCCTTATCTGAATACGCTCCATTAGTTAGTCCTGTATTTACTACTCCAAATATCGGGTCCGCTACGGGTTCAATTACCGGAAATGCAGGTACGGCCTCGGCGCTTGCCGCAGACCCCGCAGACTGTGCCGCAGGACAGGTGGCAACAGGCATCGCCGCATCCGGCGCGTTGTCCTGTACGGCTACGCCTACGGTAACAACCATAACCGCAGGGGAGTTCATATCATCGGCGGCTGACAATACTCGTGGAGTTGTGATACCGAATACCGCTGATCCTACCACTACGAACCTTGCGGCAGGCAAGGTATGGTTCCAGACCGCTGCTACCACCTACGGCGGAACGGGGGTACTCCGCGCAAGGAACGGGGATAACACCGCTACGCTTTCCTACGCCAACGTGGGCACCCTCACCGATACAAAGACTTGTATATTTACGGCTGGTACGGG
>Ga0102851_10001906_pt1 | contig 12308 bp, 10 predicted proteins | sample Mud3Dept3metaG_FD_79558 | JGI IMG/M metagenome (GOLD analysis project Ga0102851, IMG submission 79558) | Freshwater wetland microbial communities from Ohio, USA, analyzing the effect of biotic and abiotic controls - Mud 3 Core 4 Depth 3... | ecosystem: Environmental > Aquatic > Freshwater >... | reverse complement strand
TTTTTTTTGATTAAGAATTTTTTGCTTGGCGCAGGTAATTGAAACTTGAACAGAGAGAAGTAACACGCCAGTGCAATTACATTTTAGCCTTTGTTGTGCGTAGTTTTAAGAACCAAATATTCCTTTCAGGTCGTCGATTAAATGACTTTGCGGAGTGAGTCCGTAACTAAATCCACCATCATCTTCCTCCACTATAGCTTCGTCGCATTCGCCAGATTGAACTTTAGCGGAAAGAAATTCAAGGAAATTGTTCAATGATTTTCCAGCGACGAATTTATTGTCTTCGTCGCGTCCGAAATTAATTATTTGTCCGATGCTGCCTTCAGAATCTGGGTCGAGATCAAGTCCGATGTAGTTTCCTCCGCTATCACCAAATATTGGAATCCAGTTCGGATTTGTGTAGTTTATTTTCACATGTTTTTCTGGAAATGAAGTTCCGTCATAATCATCGTTGTCGTTTTGTTTCCATTCTTCATGTATACTAATAATTCTGTCGATTGGGAAAAATTCGAACCCGAAAAATGTGCCAACAAATGTGTCGGGTGTAATATTACTTTTATCACCGTCATTCAGTCGATATAATGTTTTGAAATCTTCTGGAAGTTTCAGTTGTAAATAACTTTCCAATTTTTCAATTGTTCCGTCCGATGCTCCAGAATTGAGCAATTCAGAGTACTTCGGTAATTTCGCTTTTAACCAATTCGTATACAACAACCAACTTTCTTGTATCATATGATTTACTTTTTATTACGCACAACGCTTGGCTAAATGTAGTTGCGACTGGCGCTCGATTAAAGGTACTAAATTGATGTTAACCGACAAGCCAAGCAAACAAATTTTTATTTTTTTTTGAATAATAATTTTTTGCTTGGCGCAGGTAATTGAAATTTGAACAGAGAGAAGTACCACGCCAGTGCAATTACATTTTAGCCTTTGTTAACTACTTTTTTTTACCACACATCTGCTCTGATAGCGTCGGTTTGTCAAACGAACAAATTACTTTTAAGTATTCGGTCGATTGAGAAGCGGGAAGAAAGATTGCATTTTTTTTCGGCTTTACTTCGATTGTGTTTAGTACAAATAATGGGAACATTTTATTCTTTAATATATTTAATAGTGTCTTTATGTCCAAAGCCGTTTTCAGTTGCAAATTGAAATATTAATGTGTCAGGTGCGCTATTGATTGTGTGCACGTATCCAAGCCTGTCGACATTCATTAAGGATAAAAAGCAATCTTGACAAGTTGGACTTTTATGCTGAATAAAAACTGCGAAGTTTAGCGAACCGTCACTTAACGAAGTAATTGGCACAACTAAATGAATACCCTCATTAATTTTTATTTTTTTTCGAAATAGAAAATCGTGGTCAGTTGTCCAATTTTTTTCGTACCAAATTTTTTCGGTTTTGATTGAAAGTTCACCCAAAAATATGCTGTCTTCTAGCGGTAGATAATAACCTAAAAAGAAATTATTTTTTTTCGATTCGTCAATATTTTTCGAATATTTCTCCTGATTGTCGAACATATCTGCTCCAACAGAATTGATCAAATAAATAATTAACAGAATGATGGACGAAAATATAATTAAAATTATGAAGGGAGTTTTCAATTTCATTATTACAATCTATGGTCAGATTTGGATTTTTTTAAATTGTAGTTAACGCTTGGCTAAATGTAGTTGCGACTGGCGTTTGATTAAAGGTACTAAATTGATGTTAACCGACAAGCCACGCAAACAAATTTTTAATTTTTTTTGATTAAGAATTTTTTGCTTGGCGCAGGTAATTGAAATTTAAACAGAGAGAAGTAACACGCCAGTGCAATTACATTTTAGCCTTTGTTATAAACAGTTATTACATGCAGTGAGTCTAACTGTGTCAAGTTTTGTGTCGAATTATTTTCAAATTGCGTCGGTGCGAATGAGCAGAAATTATATATAAGCTTTTGGTCGATTGAGTATTGGGAAGGAACAAGATGTAATTATTTTTCGAGAGTTAAGTCGATTGTGTTTGGCACAAGTAATGAGAACATTTTTTATTTCCTTTCTTAAAGAAAAACAAACGTTCCCCATCCTGCATCGAATTCAATTAAATTTAAATTTTCTTTTTTCTCCGACACATATGTCATCGCAAGTCCTTTGCCTTTTACGTAATCCAAGAACATCATTTCATTTCCACTTTTTACGTGGTTTGCGAATGAATCCATCATGCTGTCCATCATTGTTAGTTTTTTGTCTGGAACGCATTGGGATTGCACGCCGCTTGGATTACTTTTGTTTAACCCGTAATAGATAAAAATAAAAAAATCATCACCAGCGTAGTTTAAGAGTTGGAATTCACTTACGAATAATCCGTCCGTATCATAAACGCAATAGATTGTTTTGTAAGCAGTGATTTTACCTTCCAACATTTCTGTCGAATATGTGCGGTCATAAGTAAGATTAATTGTGCCAATCTTATCAGTAAAAGTACATTTAAATTCTCCTGTGTGTGCTATTACAAGTGAGTTTAATAAAGTAAAAACTATTACGAATAAAGGTTTCATTTTTTTTAATTGTTTATAACGCTTGGCTAAATGTAGTTGCGACTGGCGCTCGATTAAAGGTACTAAATTGATGTTAACCGACAAGCCACGCAAACAAATTTTTAATTTTTTTTGATTAATAATTTTTTGCTTGGCGCAGGTAATTGAAATTTAAACAGAGAGAAGTAACACGCCAGTGCAATTACATTTTAGCCTTTGTTAGGCGCAGTTTTTTACGACAGTTTTCTTTTGAGTTTCGGTACGTAAGTCTTAAAGCGATCATTCGTCAAGTATTTCAAAAGGTCGTCAAGTGTATTGAAGCACTTTTCAAATACGCGAGTTCGTCGATCGTTGAAAATGTAATAGTATTTATTTGCTTTTATTTCAATGTAGAATCCATCATATAATTTATCTGACAGGTGATTGATGTTAATTTTATTTGGCAAATCTAATTTTTTCAAATGTTCGAAATATTCGATCGGTTCAATAGTTATATAGTGATTCAATAGTCCGTCGGGCACAAATTCAAATGGAGTCAGTTTATTAATTGGGCTGTAATCTTCGTCGTCAAGGATTCGAAATTGTTCTTCTTTTGTCAATGTTGGATATTGTATTTTTTCGTGCGCCAAATAAATTTCTTTGTACTCATTGTAGTAATTTTTATTCTGAGTTCGAATAATGTAAAATACAATTATAATTCCGGCGAGAACAATTCCTAAAATTATGAAAAGTACTGTTGTCATTTTTATTGCGCCTAACAAACTTGTATGTGGAATTACATATACATTAGGTTTGTTTATTATGTAAAAATAGTGAATCGAGGGGACTTTTAATAACTTTAACGTGTGTTAATGTTACCTGTGTATAAATCTCAGTTGTTGTAGAACTTGTATGTCCCAACAAAGTTTGGATATAGCGCAAATCTGTGCCATCTTCTAATAAATGAGTTGCAAAACTATGACGCAACATATGCGGAGTGATTCTTTTTCTGATTCCTGCCTGCTCGCCAGCTCGCTGAACTATTTTGGCAACGCTTTCTGGACTGTAAGGCCGGCCAACAGGACCTTCGAACAATAGTTTTTTTGGCTTGTATTCTTTGTAATATTCGCGCAGCATTTCTAAAATGTGTGGACTCAACAATGTCATTCTATCCTTATTTCCTTTAGCACCGCGAACAATTATTAGCATTCGTTTGCTGTCTATGTCTTCTATTTTTAAATGCAATAGCTCTCCGCGACGCAGACCAGCAGAGTAGAGGAGACCAATAATACATTTGTGCTTAATGTTCGATGTTATATTTATCATCATCGCGACTTCTTCTTTGCTAATGACTTTGGGCAATTTTGTTTCGGGACGTGGGCGTTCAATTGAATAAAACCGATTTGGCATTTCTTTTACAACCTCATAATAGAATTTAATGCTATTAACCGCCTGGTTTAAATAAGGCCCAGACGCACCTTTAACAGCAATGCTTTGCAAATAATTGCGGATGTCGTTTTCATCGAGGTTATCAATTTCTTGATCTTTATAATGATTAATAAAATCTTCGAAAAAATTAATATATGTTTTTGCTGTATTATAAGCATAACGTTTAATTTCAAGCATGCGCAAAAACTCTTCGGGACAAGTCCTATAACCCGGCTTTACGTTGCGATTGCGAAATGAATTGACCGACATTTCCTCGTTGCCTTTATTGCCAACGCGATTGGTATAAAAATGACCACAATTTATCCAAGCCAGACCTTTAAAAATGGAAAAGATAGTGGTTAGATTTTGCGGAGTATTGGGAATATAATGCATGCCATATTTATCGCTCCACACAACAGACGGAAGAGTACTAACCACGGCATCCACCGCTTGGTGCGTGTAATATTTAAGACCAATGTATTTTACCCCATCTATCAATAAATGTTTTAAATCAATGTTTCTATTTATTTTGTTCAGATCAGCCATAATTAAATGCAAATAAGAAAAATAAAATTGCCCTCACCAAACATAACCGAACAATTATTCGAATAATATCCGTATAATTACTCAACAAAATGAAACAGTTCCACAGGAACAAAACCAGTTAGTCCCAAAGGGACGTGCCATATTTAGGCCTCGGATTTCAAAACGTGGAAAAAGAATATCGAAATTGAAAATTGAAAAAAATAAAATGAAAAATTGCAAATCATGTGGTTCGGAATTAATTGGTCGTATCGATAAAATATATTGCGATGAACATTGCAAGTCAGCCAGTCAATATTTGCAAAATCAAAAAAAAGAAGCGAGCTTTTTTATAAAGGTGGACAAGCAATTAAAATTGAACCGAAGAATTTTAAAAGATTATAATAAGGCTGGTAAAGCTACAGTGAGAAAAGAAATCTTAATTAATGAAGGTTTTAATCCCAAATTTTTTACGCATTATTGGAAAAATCAACAACGTGAAGTCTATTTATTTTGTTTCGAATTTGGATTTTTAGAAAAAAAAGAAAAAGGAAATTCAAAATACATTTTGGTGCATTGGCAAAAGTACATGGAAAATTAATTTTAGGAATTTCAAATACCAAATCATAATGGTAGATTATAACCAATTGAAAACAAAAATTAGAACTTTACCAGCACAAATAACCCTCCAAAAAGTATTTTAATTAAACTCGATTTGTAAATAATTTCCATAACATCAACTGCAACTGCCGCTGCCACTAATTTTCCGCCAAGTCCAATCAAAATTGTTCAGCCAGCAAATGATCATAATGATCAGCTTTCTTAAAGAGTGAGTCGGGAATAGTTTTTCCGCTTTCTTCATTTAATTCACTCGCTCCGATAATTGATCCGAGAATAATATTTTGACGATCCTGCAAAGTAGGTTTGGTTAAAATATTTGTACACGAAGGACATTTAGATGCCCGTTCATATTTGCTTTGAATGAAATTTCAACCTGGATTGCAGCAATTATAAAATGCGTTGTTTAATTTAAAGTTGAATTTCTCCTGAATAAGGAGTGTCTATAATATTTAAATTTCAATTTATTTTTTTACTATATCGCCGAAAATATTTTTGCATTTCCTCAAAAATAATTTCCGGTTTTTCCTTGTAAGTTGATATGGGAACAGAAATAACTGAAGGATTAAATGTGTCTGAACTGCCTGATTCTGCCGGTTCTTCTTTAAAACGAATAATTACTTCATGACCAATTTTTGCTTTTTGGAAAGATATACTTTCTACTTCATCCCAATCAAAACTACTGACTTTAGAAAAGTTGCGCGTGTACCTGAATTCTTTATCATTCAATAAAAGAAAGCATTTATGATTGATGGTAAGTTTATAAAAGAAAACAATAATAACAATCACAAAAACAAGGTCAACAAAACCAATTAAGAAGAATAGAAAATAATAGATCAAATAATTATCCAGGAAATCTGAAATAGAATAGACAAACAAATTTACAAGGAAAAGAACAGCACCAAGGCCAAGCACAAGTATCCCACCTTTAAGAATTTTAAGAAAACTCGATCTGTAAATTATTTCCATATAATCAACTTCCGCTGCTTTTGTAAATTTTTATAAAACTGCACTTGCAACTGCCGCTGCCACTACAACTTTTTCTAAAACTGCAACTGCTACTGCAACTGCCGCTGTTCATGCCACTGCCGCTGTTCCTGCCGCTGCCGCTGCAACCGCTCCTGCACCTGCTCCTAATTTTCCGCCAACTCCATTCCATATTGTTCGGCCAGCAAATGATCGTAATGATCTGCTTTCTTAAAGAGTGCATCAAGAATCGTTTTTCCACTTTCTTCATTCAATTCGCTGTCACCAATAATTGTTCCGAGAATAATATTTTGACGATCAATGCAAAGAGTTAAATTTTCCAATGTGTAATTTTCGCGCAATAAAAATTCATAAAGTTTACCAATATTTTCTTTTGGAAGAGAACCTAAAGTTGCATCGCAATAAATGAATCGGTTATTTGTGTTATAGCTTATTTTTACCAAAGCACTTCCGCTTTCAACATCCCAGGCAACTTTACCTACGCGCGATAGTTCAACATTTTTGCCTATTGATGTGAGAATTTTTTCGATGGTATTTGAAACGCCTTCCGCTTCATAAGGTGTAGATTCAAATTCTTTCACGTCAAATTTATTTCCGCAATGTGGACAGTATCCATCCTGCAAAGAGGATTTGGTTAAAATATTTGTACACGAAGGACATTTTGATGCGCGTTCATTATTTGATTTCAGGGAAAATTCAACTAAAATTTCGTTGAGCGTAACGGAAGGTAATGCAAATCCCAAACTTTCTCCGTCGCGGAAAATAAAAGTATTTACACCAACAACTTCTCCACGCTCGTTAATCAAAGGTCCGCCGCTATTGCCCGGATTTATTGCCGCATCTACCTGTATGTAATCTACATTATTAAATTTTCTTTCTGCTTTTGAAACTATTCCTTGTGTTGCAGTAAAACGTAATCCCATCGGGTGACCAATTGCAATAATTTTTTCACCGGCCTCCACTTTTTCTCCTGAAATTGCAACATGAGTTGATTTTTCATATCCGTCCGGAACGCGTAAAAAAGCGATATCATTTAATGGGTCAGTGTAAATTACTTCAGCCATTGTTTTTACAAAATTCTCGCCGCGAACAACTACTTTTTCGTTTCCGAAAATTACGTGTCGGTTTGTAACAATAAGGTTTTTATCTTTCACTATAAATCCACTTCCGGATCCGCCCGGTGTGTGAATTTGTACAATGATGTCTTTATAATTATTGATTATTTCTTTCATAAAAATATTCTTAAAATTTTCTTAAATCTAATTTGTCCAGTTCAAGAATCAATGAATCAATAAAATTCGTTGTGCTTGTAAAATTCAATGCGTTTACGTCTATTTTCACGTAAGGAAATTCAGGAAGACTCTTACCTAAAATTCGATTTATTTCCTGTTTAATAGTATCAGCTTTCAACACTTTATTATCATCAATGAATTTATTCGTAGCGCCGAATTTTTCATAATAATCTTTGTTCATCAGGTGCATGCAAAGATTCAGTAAATCGGTAACAGGAAAAACCATTCCGTAATTGAAATAGGCGTAACTGATCATGTAACTGTAAATCGATTCAACAATTTGCGGATAATTATTGTCCCTGTACCAGCCAACATTCTTGCGTTCATTGAACATCATGTCCATTACTTTTCTATGATCAGCTGCAACAGCAATAGCGAAAGTTGATTTAACATTATATAATCCCTCGTAAATTTTTTCTTTTGGCGCAGCAATAATTTTATCAAATTCTGCAATTATTTGTTTATTTCGTTCATGCGTTGTAAGCTCATTTTGTGCAAAAAACATTTGTTGAATTCTTTCCAGTGAATCCGTTAAACTTCCTTGCGGACAAATTAAATAATCAATTTTATAAGCAAGATTCAAAAGTAAAAATGCGATTCCTCCGGACAAATAAACCGGGTCGGCTATTTTCGAAATTTCAGCTTTTGTTTCGTTGATCCATGAAATGAGTGCCTGGTATTTAATTTCTTTTTCAGTTTCTGATAAAACAATTATGTGATCTGTATTTGTAGATTTTAATGAACCGAATTCAGAAGCTAAAAGATCATCCTGCTGATCTGCTTTTGTTGCTAATTCTTTTAAAGCATAATAAAGTTTGGTTGGAGATGCATCAATAGTATGCGAGCTGAACTTCATTACCAACGCATTTTCTTTCAATGCAAATTTTGAATATTGCAAAGTGTAATTCAAAGACATGAGTTTCCGCATCACCGGAATACTTGGATTATCCATTAAAATTATCGGACATTCAGCAGAAAAATCTTTTGCGTTTCCACGTCCTTTTACAACTTTTGAACCTTGTATCAAATCAAATTCAATTGAATCGCCGGTTCGTTTAATTTTTACATTATCTAAATGCTCGTCTCTTATATAATGAAGAAAAGCTTCGAATGAATCAACATACGATTTCTGCTTAAATTTAGCGTCAGAATTATTCCAGTGGGCAATTTGTTTTTTATCTTTATTACAATCTGTATAACGACCAAATTTTACTTCTTTTCCGGATGCAACCGGAGCCGAATGTTTTTGTGTTTGAGTAGTTGTTTCAGATTCTTCTGAACCATTGAATATTTTTTTAAAGAAGGACATAGGTTTGAGAATTATAGTGCGCAATTTAATGAATAGTTCAATTTAATGACGGGAATATTTCATTAAATAGTTGATTTTTAGCTGCTAAATTGATTTAGTTCTGGTTGCGACCTTTTTTCGGATCAAAATTTGTATTGATTTAAAGTATCTTTGGATTTATGTTGCAGCGTATTTTTTTCATATCATTTTTATTTTTCACAAGTTTTTTGTGGAGTCAGCAATTTCATTTCAAGCAATACTCGTTAGAACAGGGCTTACCCCGTGTTGGTGTTTATGATATTTTGCAAGATAAAAATGGTTATTTATGGATTGCAACAGAAGGTGGCGGAGTCTGTAAATTTGACGGAAAAAAATTCCATTCTTATACGCGCAGAAATGGATTGCCTTCTGATAATATTCGTGTTATTTTTGAAGCTTCAGATAATACATTATGGTTTGCTACTGATAATGGTGTTTGTTATTTTCAGGGCGAGAAATTCAATACAATTAATCTTGGTCAGGATTATGAAGATGTAATGATCCGTTCTATTTGTCAGGGTATAAAAGGCACTATCTGGCTTGGTTCTGAAAAGGGGATAATTATTATTGATAACAAAGAAAAGATAAGATCCTTTCCCGAAATCGGGAAACACGATTTTACACAACCATTTCTTGATAGTAATGTGAGGACTTTACTCAATGTCGATGACAAAATATGGATTGGTACTGATTCTGGATTGTACTATTCTTACAACGATAAAATTGTTCAGTACGAATTACAATCTCAATTAACAGATTACCGAATTCTTGAATTATTTGTCGATTCAAAAAATAATATGTGGGTTGGAACACAAACAGGTTTGAATAAAATTGAAGGTGATCAGGTTACAAGTTGGACAGTACAAGACGGCCTGGTTTATGGTCGCGCACGCTCAATTATTGAAGACCGTTACGGAAATATCTGGATCGGAACTTCAAGAGGAATCAGCATTTTTGATGGTTATGAATTTATTAATATTACTTCTGCCAACGGACTGTCAAACGACCGGATTCGTTGCTTGTTCGTTGACGCATTTGACAATGTTTGGGTAGGTTCCTTTTTCGGCGGTATCATGCGTTACAATTACAAAGATTTTACCGGATTTACTGTACACGAAGGTTTAGCCAGCAACCAGGTTCAAAGTATTTCGGAAGATGAATACGGAGATATTTTAGTTGGTACAAGTGATGGTTTTTCTCAGCTCGAAATAGTCAACAATAAGCTTTATAATTATTCCACCATTAAACTTTCAAATGGATACATCGGAAATTCAATAAAGGCGATTCATTATGACTTCAATGGTTATACATGGTTGGGAACAGGCAATGGTATCACAATATTACGCGGGGAAGAACGAAGGCAAATTACATTTGATGACAATACTGAAAACTTAAATACAAATGTGTCAGTCATAAAATATTTTGACGATCATTTTTGGATCGGTACAAACAATGGAATTTATACAATCGAACCGGTTTTAAATTATGACAGTTTAAAAATTATTAATCGGTCCAAAACTGATAGTCTTTCCGGAAAAGAAGTTTCTGCACTTATTCAGGATGTGGAAGGCAGAATCTGGATAGGCTTTTATGACGGCTCCGTCAGTTTTTATCATCAGGGAAAATTTGTCAATCCGATTGTGCCTGAAAATATGGAGAACATTCTTTCCATGCAAATTGATTCAACCGGACAATTCTGGATCGGAACAAATGGCAACGGACTTTTCTACGGAGATTACAACGATAAAAAAAATGAATTGGCGCTGCACAATCTTTCCGTGAATGAAAATTTATCGTCGAATTATATTTATTCGATTCTTGTAAATGGAAGTGATATCTGGCTTGGTCATGAAAAAGGAATTGATATTTTAATCGGAACCAAAGATTCTGTTCATACAATTCTAAACTGTGGAACGGAGACGGGATTCAAAGGTTTACAAAACAGTCCCGGTGCTTCTTTTCGCGACAGCCAGGGAAATTTGTGGTTTGGAACCATGGACGGATTATTCAGATTGAATGGTCGCGAATTAGATGCTTATGCAAAAGGAAGAGCATCGATTATTTACCTCGAAGGTTTAAAAATAAATGGCCAGTTGGTTGATTGGAAAAATTCTGCGTGGTGCGATTCTACAACCGGATTATTTAATTTACCGTCCAATCTTGTTTTACCCTACAATAAAAATAATCTTGATTTTGAATTTATCGGGCTCAATTTTATTGCTCCTGAAAAAATAAAATACAGTTGGAAATTAGAAGGATTTGATCAATACTGGAATACGCCGTCATCATACAATCATGCGAGTTATACGAACCTGGAAAATGGTTCTTACACTTTTAAACTTCGCGCATCAAATGATCTGGGCATAATCCAGGATGATGGAATCGAATTTAGTTTTGAAATCGACAAACCATTCTGGCACACCTGGGTTTTCAGAATTTTTGTCGGAGTAATATTCTTGTTAACCGTTATGCTGATTATGCGTTTAAGAACGCGACATTTAAGAGAGAATCAAAAAGCGCTGGAAGCAATTATTCTTGAACGTACTGCAGAAATTAACAGTAAAAGCCTGGTACTTGAAGAAAAAAATAAAGAGATCACTGATTCGATTTTTTATTCAAGAAGAATTCAAAGATCAATGTTGCCGGCAAAAGAAAAAGTTCAGAAATTATTAGAAAAATATTTTATTTTCTTCCGTCCGAAAGATATTGTTTCAGGAGATTTTTATTGGGCAGAAAGATCTTTGGATAAAGCTAAAATTTTCTTTTCTGTTGCTGATTGTACAGGTCACGGAGTTCCCGGCGCAATGGTTTCATTAATTGGAACCAGAGCGTTAAATACAGCAGTTCGCGAAGCCGGAATTAATAATGTCAATGAAGTTTTAGATCACGTTAACGAAGGAATGATTGAATCTTTTACAGAGACTTCTTCTATGACAATTATTAAAGACGGGATGGATATTTGTCTTTGCTCTTTAGATTATTCAGATGATAAAAAAATTGCGTTCCAATTTGCAGGCGCACAAAATTCTGTGTGGATTGTGAGAAATGAAAATGACGAAAATATTTTGGTAAATGGAACATTAGTGGAACCAAATATTATTTATGGCGGTTACAAATTATTTGAATTAAAAGGAAACAAACAACCCATCGGTTATTTTGAAGGCCGCGTACCTTTTAACCGAAAAGAATCAATCTTAAAAAAGGGAGATCGCATTTATCTTTACAGTGATGGTTTCGCAGATCAGTTCGGTGGCGAAAAAGGAAAAAAATTCAAATACAAAACACTCAAAGAATTAATTCTCTCAGCCCAGAATAAACCAGTACATGATCAATACGGCGATATCCGCGGAGCCTTCTATAGTTGGAAAAGAGAATTTGAACAGATTGATGATGTTTGTTTGATGGGAGTCGAAGTTTAGTGAAGTTTTCTCATTTGGAAAGTTTTAAAATGAATATCGAATAACGAATAACGATTTTTGATTTTTTTTCGGCAACTGGCCTTCCCTCTTTGAAGTGCAATTACCCAGATAAAGGGAAATATTTTATTGCGTGCAAAGAAGCATTTTAATCCTGAAGGGATTCAACAAATATTAACCGCCGATGAAATCGGTGGTTATGAAAGAGAAGATATCTC
>Ga0102851_10001905_pt1 | contig 12310 bp, 12 predicted proteins | sample Mud3Dept3metaG_FD_79558 | JGI IMG/M metagenome (GOLD analysis project Ga0102851, IMG submission 79558) | Freshwater wetland microbial communities from Ohio, USA, analyzing the effect of biotic and abiotic controls - Mud 3 Core 4 Depth 3... | ecosystem: Environmental > Aquatic > Freshwater >... | reverse complement strand
CTAAGAAATTGTCAGATATGATATTATAATTGACTTTTTTACTATCAGGAGGAAGTTATGGCGAAGAAATATAATATAGCAGTAATCCCCGGCGACGGGACAGGTCCCGAGGTTGTTGCTGAGGGAATAAAGGTCATCAATGCTGCGGCAGCCGGCGGTGGGTTCAAGTGCGAGTTCACGGAGTTTGACTTCGGGGCTAAGCGGTATTTAAAGACCGGTGAGACGCTCCCTGACAGTGCGATCGGAGAATTCAGAAAGTTCGACTCCATGTTCCTTGGCGCTATAGGTCATCCGGCCGTAAAACCAGGCATCCTCGAGGCAGGAATCCTGCTTAAGATCCGCTTTGCCCTCGACCAGTATATCAACCTCAGGCCTGTGAAGCTCTATCCGAATGTTGAGACGCCCCTTAAGGACAAGGGGCCGGAGCATATAGATTTTGTGGTCGTCCGCGAAAATACAGGCGGGATATACACAGGCCACGGCGGGGCGACCAGGGTCGGCACAACCGAGGAGATCGCCACGCAGTTGATGGTATATGACCGCCGTACAGTAGACCGCTGTCTTAAGTATGCCTTCGAACTGAAGAAGAAGCGAAACGCAAAAGACAAAAAATACGCGGAAAAACCTATAACGCTCATACACAAACGAAACGTGCTCACCCATTGCGGAGACCTCTGGTACAGGGCTTTTGAAGAGATGGGCTCAAAGCAGTACCCAAAACTCAAAAGAGACTATAACCATGTCGACGCCGCCAACATGTGGTTTGTGAAGAACCCGGAGTGGTTCGATGTTACAGTGACTGAAAACCTCTTTGGCGATATCATTACTGACCTTGGTGCAATGATTCAGGGCGGACTTGGCGTTGCCTACGGAGGGAACATAAACCCTGAAGGTGTCTCGATGTTTGAGCCGATGGGCGGCAGCGCACCGAAGTACGCCGGCCAGAACGCGATCAACCCCATGGCTGCGATCGGCGCTGCGATGATGATGCTCGACTCGCTCGGGCAAACAAAGTCTTCTCAGGCGATCGAGGCGGCAATGATAAAGACAATGAAGAAAATGAAGAGCCAGGCTGCCGGAAAGATGGGCCATTCCACTAAAGAAGTGGGCGACATGGTAGCAGGCCTGCTGTAGAACTATAGAGCCTGAAAAAAGCAGTTAACCACAGAGTTCACAGAGAACACGGCCAAAAGTAGGCGCTTTAAGCGAGGAAAATCAGGGAGATAGGATGAAAACTGGACTTACCGAAAGGGTGAATCATATGCATATTCCAAGTCATTGTTTTTCTTTGCGTTCTCGCTTAGAAGCGCCTACTGTTGGTTGCGACTTTGTGCTTAAGGCACCTACTGTTGGCGCGATCAATTGCGGTTTTTAGGTAGAAAGTTCGAGCAGGCTGACGAACGTGCGCCGTCCAGATGTGAAAAATCCCGAAGCCCATAATCTGCCTTTCCATTACGGATGGGTGATCGTCTGTACCGGAACACTCAGCATACTAGCGTGTCTCGGGCTCGGCCGTTTTGCGCTCGGCATGCTCCTGCCGTCCATGGCCGCGACACTGCACCTGACCTATTCGCAGATGGGGTTCATCAGCACAGCAAATTTTCTCGGGTACCTGGTTTCCGTGCTCGTAAGCGGCTTCTGGGCGGTCAGGATAGGGTCCAGGCGGTTGATCTTTATAGCCCTGCTCACGGTGGGTATATCTATGGCGCTCGTCAGCCAGGCAAAAAGCTTTGGCTCTGTGCTTTTTTTATATATGCTCACGGGCATCGGCAGCGGGGCCTCGAATGTCCCGATTATGGGGCTTGTGTCCGCCTGGTTTTCGAGCAGCAGCAGGGGCCGGGCAGCAGGCTTTATAGTTATCGGCAGCGGTTTTGCGATCATGCTCTCCGGCAAGCTCATACCCTATGTGAACAGACTGGCCGGCCCCGAGGGATGGAGAATAAACTGGCTGATCTTAAGCTCCATTGTGATAGTCATAGCCTTTATCAGTCTTCTGCTGATGCGGGACAGACCTGAGCAAAAGGGGCTCAGACAGGTCGGAAGCGATAGCCCCGGAACAGCAGTCAATCCCCATATTCACGCAGAAGATGCTCCCCACATTAGCGTGTACAAAAAGGGGATCATCTACTACCTTGGGGCTATATATTTTCTCTTCGGCTATACCTATGTCATCTATGCGACCTTTATTGTAACAACCCTGGTCAAGGAGAGGGGGCTTACAGAATCCTCAGCCGGAAACTTCTGGGCCTGGGTTGGTCTGCTGAGTCTTTTTTCAGGGCCTGTCTTTGGGACCCTCTCGGACAGGCTGGGGAGAAAGACCGGATTGATGATCGTATTTTTCCTCCAGATGCTCTCCTACCTTCTTGTCGCATCCGGCCTCCCGGGCATGTTTCTGTACCTTTCGATCTTTTTCTACGGCATAGTCGCATGGAGCATACCTTCCATTATGGCCGCGGCCATGGGTGATTATGTCGGCGCCCACAAGGCTGCGGCGGCCTTCGGTCTGGTGACCTTTATCTTTGGTTTTGGCCAGATTTCAGGGCCGGCTGTGGCCGGTATGCTGGCGGAAAAGACCGGGAGCTTCTCCGGCAGTTTCTACATGGCCGCAGTGTTTGCCGCTGTTGCTATCCTCCTGACGATGTTCCTTAAGCGACCTGCAAAGGCATAATTTCCCGGAGGGCCTTTTGATGTCTTCGTAAAAAGTCTTTCATGTCACCCTGAACCCTTCGCTTTGTCACCCTGAGTGCAATGAAGGGTCTTGTAGTTCAGCTCAGGACAGGCTCAGTTAAGGGGCTCTCCAGCTACAGGACAATGAGAGATTCTTCGCGGAGTTTATCCTGAGCGCCCCAGGATGACAAGGGGCGACGAAGGGATCAGAATGACGATTCCTCGATTTTACGACTTTTTACGAGATCGTCTGTTTCTTTATGGTTTAAAAAATACTTACAGGATATATATAATAAAGAATTAATTTGATCAATTTACAATAATTAGCGCATGAAAGACGAAAACAAGACAAAAGAAGAGCTTATTGCCGAACTTATAGAGTTACGACGCCGGGTCAAAGAAACGGACCTCAGGGAAAGGTCTGAGGATGCCCGGCAAATTATGATAGACTCGGTTGTGCGGTCCAGTAGTGATAAGGCCGGACTTGAAGGTATTGTTGAGGCCTTAGGCGACGCAATAAGTATACAGGACACAGATTTCAGGATCTTATATCAGAACAAGACGCATAGGGCAATGTTAGGAGAACATACAGGAGAATACTGCTATAAAGCATATCAGCACACTGAAAGAGTATGCGATGGCTGCCATCTTGCCCAGTCGTTCAGAGACGGAAAGGTCCATAAGAAAGAGCAGTCGAGAGTGACAACTTCAGGAGAATTTCATTACGAAATCATTGCGTCTCCTTTGAGAAATGCAAAAGGTGATATTATCGCTGGAATCGAGGCTGTTCGGGACATTACCGAGAGAAAGAAGATTGAGGCTGAACGCGAAAGACTTGTCCAGGAGTTGAAGGAAACACTCGCAAAGGTCAAGGTATTGAGCGGCATGCTCCCGATCTGCGCCTGGTGCAAAAAAGTGCGTGACGACAAAGGGTACTGGAAAAAAGTCGAAACTTATATAGAGGAATATTCCGATGCGTCGTTCACCCATGGCATATGCCCTGAATGCATCGACAGGGTCAAAATGGAAGATGAGGAAGAAAAAGAAGGGAAGTCAGAAGAGTAAACCGTAAAAGGACATATAAATTCACCACAGAGGTCACAGAGACACAGACTTATGGAAAAAGTTATTTTATTTTTCTATGTGATCTCTGAGGCGAATATTCTTTCGGTGCCGGTTCGTGATTCGGAATTTTTCGAGGCTAAGTTTATTTGCCTCAGACGTATTCAGCCAGGTCTTTTACGAGCTTTTCAGAATCCTCCCAACCGAGGCACGGATCAGTGATCGATTTTCCATAGACGTTTTCGGATATCTTCTGCGTTCCCTCTATCAGGTAACTTTCGATCATAAGGCCTTTCACCTTGTTTCTTAATGTCTTGGAGTTCTGCCGGCTCCTCATTACTTCTTTGGCTATTCTGGGCTGCTCTGCGAATTTCTTGTTGGAGTTGGCGTGATTAGTGTCAACTACGATCGCAGGATTAGAGAGGTTCCGCTTCTTATACGCCTCTGCCAGTCTCCTGAGATCTTCGTAATGAAAATTGGGGAAATTCGTGCCGTACTGGTCTACAGCGCCGCGCACGATGCAGTGTGTGAGGCTATTCCCGCTTGTCTTTACCTCCCACCCGTTATAGACAAAGACGTGCGGCATCTGGGCCGCCTGCACCGAGTTGAGCATAACTTCCAGATCACCGCCCGTGGGGTTTTTCATACCTACGGGGATATCGAGGCCGCTGACCGTCAGCCGGTGCAACTGGTTTTCGACAGACCTCGCCCCGATAGCGACGTAGCTGAGGAGATCAGCGAGGTAGGGATAGTTCCCTGGATAGAGCATCTCGTCTGCGGCAGAGAGGTGCGACTCCTTCAGCGCCCTGATATGCATCTTGCGTATGGCCTTCAGTCCCTTTACCATGTTCGGCGCTTCGGATGGTTTGGGCTGGTGGGCCATGCCCTTATATCCCTCGCCGGTGGTGCGCGGCTTGTTGGTATAGATGCGCGGGATTAGTATCAGTTTTTCCTTCACCTCATCCTGGAGCTTTGAGAGCTTCGACACATATTCACATACAGAGTCTTCGTTGTCAGCGGAGCACGGACCTATAATCACAAGGAACTTTTCGCTTGCGCGCTTGAATACCGACATGATCTCCTTGTCCCTTATTTCTTTTACTTTTTTCAGGGCCTCAGGGACCGGTATCGTATCAAGGATCTCCCTGACATCCGGCATTTCACGTATATACTGAAAACTCATATGGCACCTCTGGTTAGCAATTAGTTATTAACACGAAAAATACAATTAACTACAGAGAACACAGAGAAAAATATTTAGAGTAAAAGAAAAACTATATGTATTTATGATTTCCTCTGTGAACTCTGTGGTTTATATTATAATGCATCTTTTGATTAAACCCTTTTTTTCAGCCAGTCTTTCGGGTTGATAATGTGGTATTTTCCGTTCCCGTCAGAGACGACCACTTTTTCGATCCGGGCGTTCAGGATCATCCGTTTGCACATCATACAGGGTTCTGAAAAACATTCCCCTGCCCCATGGTCCGACCCCGAGACATAGATGGTTGAGCCTTTGAGTTCATCCCCTGAGGCCCGAATGATAGCGTTCGCCTCTGCGTGGACGCTGTGGCAGAGCTCATACCGTTCGCCGTGGGGGATCTGCAATTCTTTGCGTGTGCATTTGCCGGCTTCAAGACAGTCCTTCATTCCCGAAGGAGCGCCATTATATCCGGTGCTGACGATAACGCAGTCTTTTGTTATGACTGCGCCGTATTTCCGCCTTATGCAGGTGGCCCTGGCGGAAACCGCCTTTGCTATATTGATGAAGTATTCGTCCCATCCGGGGCGTATCTCTTTTTTCTTTTTTCCCCTGTCCATTATCCAGACCTTTACTGCCGCTTTGAAGTTATTATAAATAAACCGGACGGTTTTTGTCATTGGATGAAAAATATTAGATAGATTTCCCCTGGAAAACATACTATAATGATCGACTATCAATAATCTTCTATTGTATAGAACATATGAAATTACATGATATCATCACGCTTATCCAGGTCCTTTCAGGGGCCGGCATTCTTTTGCTCGCGGCCCTTCTCGGGCTGAAAACAAGGAAGGACGTACCGGGGGACCTTAAATGGAAATGGCTTGCCGTGATTTCTTTCATGCTCTTTTTCATTGTATGCTATGTCTTATTTGTCTTTATCCTGCTACGGTACGGATATCCCCCGCTTGAAGTGTTTACCGGCAGCATGTTCCTCGGGGGCGCGTGCTTTGTTTATATTTTAATCAAGATCACGAGGACCACGATCAGTCAGCTCATCGTTAAAGACAGGGAGTTGAAGCTGGACGCCGAACAATTGCATAAAAGTCTCGATAGCCTGAAAGAGGTAAACAAAGAACTGGAGCAGGAGATCGCCCGCAGAGTACTTTCTGAGGAGGCGCTCAGAAAGAGTGAGGAAAAGTATTCCTCTCTTGTAGAGTCTACCGAGGATTCTATTTACCTTTTAGACAGAGAGTACCGGTATCTTTTTATCAACAAAAAACACCTCTCACGCCTTGGAATCTCTGACAATGGGTACACAGGAAAGAAATACGGCGATTTTCATACACAGGAAGAAACAAACCGGTTTGCTAAAATCGTTGACGAAGTATTCAAGACAGGCAAATCATTACAGCTTGAACATAATAGTCTGAGAGACGATAACTATTTCCTGCTGACATTGAGCCCGGTTATAGAATCGGGCGGAGAAATAACAACCCTGACCGTTGTCTCCAAAGAAATCACTGAACTAAAGAAGATGGAGGAGGAACTCCGCACTCTGACGCTTACCGATTCTTTGACTGGCCTTTATAACAGACGGGGTTTTCTGACTTTTGCCGAGCAGCTTCTGAAGATAGCCAACCGGATGAAGTCCAAAATTTACATGCTGTATGCTGACCTGGACAACCTCAAACGCATCAATGACACCTTCGGCCATCAGGAAGGCGACGAAGCCCTGAAAGAGACTGCCAGGCTGCTGGAGGAGACTTTCCGGGAGTCCGACATTATTTCCCGTATAGGCGGAGATGAGTTCGTGGTAATGCCGATCAAAGATGCAGAGGAAAATGTCGCTCCGATCACAGAGCGCCTGAAGAGCAACCTCGCGCGTTACAATGAGAAGAAGGACCGCACTTATGTATTGTCGGTAAGCGTCGGGATAACTTATTACGACCCTGACAACCCTGTAACAGTTGAAGAACTGCTGTCAAGGTGCGACCAACTGATGTATATGGCAAAAACCGGAAAGAAAAATTCGTCACAGTCCACCGCAGAGGCCAAGATCCCGAATAAAGCAGTTAACCACAAAGATCACAGGGAAAAATCAAGCGGGATAGCTCAGAACCGACTGCCATTTCCAGAATAATTCGGAAAATATCTTGTCTTTCTCTGTGCACTCTGCAGTGAAAATGTATTTTGGTCAGGTTGATTTCATGCGGTTGATGATCACATCAAAGGCATGAGGGGGTTTGCTTTCAAAGGCCATAAGCCTTTTTGTCAGGGGGTGTGGGAAGGACAGCTTGTGAGCATGCAATGCGAGGCGCTTCAGCGGGTCTGATACAGCGCCGTATTTTTTGTCTCCTGCAACAGGATGCCCGAGGCCGGAAAAGTGCACCCTGATCTGGTGTTTCCTCCCTGTTCCAAGTTCGACTTCAAGAAGCGAGTTCTCCCGGCTGCTCTTCAGCACTTTGTACTTTGTGACAGAGTACTTTGCCTTTTCCGGACCCCTGGCCTCATAGACCCTGAGGGTGCCGGTCTCGCCAAGATAGCCGCTGATAGTGCCCTCCTTTGCCTTAGGAACACCTTCCACCACAGCCAGATACCGCTTATCAACATCGTTCCAGTTTTCCTGCAGTCTGCGTTTGGCTGTCTCGGTCTTTGCAAAGACGATAAGGCCCGAGGTTTCCCGGTCCAGCCTGTGAACGATAAAGATGCGCTCTTTTTTCTCAGGCTTCCGGCCTCTGAGGAATTCGTTCAATTGAAAATAGGCTGTTTTTGTCCTTTCTTTCTCTGTGCCGATCGTCAGAAGACCCGAGGGCTTGTCGATGACAATAACAGCTTCATCCTCGTACACTATTTGAATGCCGAATTTCGGAGCAGAATCCGGCACTGCCCTTTTCTCAAAGGAGAGGACAAGCCTGTCTCCTGGATGCAGCTGATGATCATGCCTTTCAATTGGTTTGCCATTGACGGAAACGGCCCTGTATTTCAGAAGCTGCTTCACCCTGGCCCTTTTAAACCCAAGAGAAAACAGATATGCGAAAAGATCATTGTCCTGTTTCACGATAAATTCCTTTACCGGCACTTCATCCCCTTCCTTCCTGTTTGTCGACATTTTCAAAATTAACCACAGAGCTTACTGAGAAAAGATTTAAATATACAAAGGTTTCGGAAAAGTCGCTTCTCTTCCCGGAGTTCGCAGAGCTTTCCAAAAAGCTGAAAATCGTTTTCTCGCTTAAAGCGCCTGCTTTTGGCTGTGTCCTCTGTGGTGAAATTAGCTTTCCAGTGCCTACTGTTGGCTGTGGTTTCATGCCTGCTCCCCGGAAGATTTACTCCTGAGCTGTCCGCAGGCAGCCAGGATGTCCTGCCCCTTGCTTTCCCGTATAAGCGCAGTCACGTTGTTGTCCACCAGGACCTTCTGAAATGCAAGGACAGCAGAATCCGAAGGCCGTTGCAGGTCACTGTCCACATGCGGATTCAAGGGAATGAGGTTTACCTTGCAGCGAAGCCCCCTGAGAAGCCTCACAAGTCTGCGGCCGTCTTCAACTGAATCGTTCACCCCGGCGATCAGAACATATTCAAAGGTGAGCAACCTCCTCGGCCTGAGCGGAAATCTTCTGCACGCCTCGATCAGGGAACGTATCGGATACTTCTTATTGACAGGCATAAGCCTGTCGCGCACAGCATCAGTGGTCGCGTTAAGCGAAATCGCGAGGTTGACATCAGGGGCCTTGCCCGGCAGTTCCAGTATCTTAGGCGCCAGACCTGCGGTCGAAAGCGTTATCCTGCGTTTTGAGATGCCGAAGCAAGATATAATCCTCTTTAACGCCCCGACAACCTCATCAAAGTTGGCAAGGGGCTCACCCATTCCCATCAATACGATATTTGTTATTTTCTTCGGCATGATAAGTCTGTTGACGCTCAATACCTGCTCCACAATCTCCCAGGCCTTGAGGTTTCTGATCAGGCCTGTTTTGCCGGTAAGGCAGAAACGGCAACCCATGGCACAACCGACCTGTGAAGATATGCATAAAGTCAGGCGGTCCTTGTCAGGTATCAGCACGCTCTCGATGGTCTGTCTGTCTTCGAGCCCGAAAAGATATTTTTCTGTGCCATCAGAAGACCGCTGCCTTTTTACGAGTTGAAGATTGCCGACAAAGGCGATTTCTCCGAGCCTGTTTCTGAGGTCTTTAGAAAACTCCGTGATCTCATCAAGTGAAGCAGCGTATCTGACGTACATCCAGTCGAGGAGCTGATCTGTCCGGTATTTGGGGAGACCCTGCTGCTTTATGAAGCCGGATATTTCATCCCTGGAGAGGGCTTTCAGGTTTATTTTTTTTGACATACTGGCTTATTGTGAAACTATATGAGTCTGCGTGTAAACCCTTCAGTTGCAATAAAATATAAGGGCCGCAAGCGGGAAATGTGGAAAAAGGGTTTGTCTGCGACACCTTCAAGCGCTCTGCCCTGGTCAGCCAAGCACGTGAGGAACGCGCTATGTGTGAGATTTGCATATGAACGCATTATATAATCTTCCTGTCGTCATTATAAGCCCTTTTTCTGCATTTCCTGCTTGCGTTTATGCAATAAGGGCTATGGGACCTCTACAGGATCTCTTCAAGCCTGACATCGAACGTCAGGTCTTTCCCGGCCAATGCGTGATTGCAGTCCATTGTAAACGACTTCTCGGATTTAGCGATGACCGTAATGTTCACCGGCTTGCCGTCAGCCCGGTACATCTGGAGTTGCTGCCCTATCTCGGCATCAAAATTCTCAGGCGCGCGTGACCTGTCGAATTCAAAGACCATGTCATTGTTCCGAGGCCCGTAAGCCTCTGCCGCTGGTATGAATATTGTCTTTGACTCACCGATAGCCATCCCTATCACTCCCTGCTCAAACGCCTTCAGGAGTTCTCCTGTCCCGATCTTGAATTCCATGGACGCACCGTCTTCCGAGGTATCAAAAACTGTTCCGTCCTCGAATCTCCCTGTATAATGTACCCTTACGGTATCACCTTCTTTTGCAACCGCCATTTCCTGCCCCTTTCCGTATCTCCATATATGTAGTATTCCACATTTCATGGACCTTTTTTGATATTCTAACATAACCGCCTCGTTATTTTCCTCCGCCGGCAAAGCCCTTCAATCCTCAATAACTCCCGGATTGTCGATGTATAGGTTTGCAATTAAGTATATAATCTAAAATTCAAGTTGACAATTTATCGTAAGATTTTTAAATTAAAGTTATATATAGTCCGTGCTTTACTGGAAGACGCGGACACGAAATCAAAATAGTCTTTCAGCGGGAATCCTTAGTAATAAAAATGAGTATCTTTAATAACGTATGAAAGGGACCGTGATATGACACAATCCAGATTTTTTCAAGTCTCTCTTCTTTTTCCTGCAGCTGTATGGGGCCTTGGCGTGCTCATTTTCTCATTTGCGCTCAGGCAGGACAATGATGCAATCTGGCAAAACCTGCATAACGGATACCATATATTTGTCCCCTATCTCATTTTTGCCGCTGTAATATGGCACCTGGCCAACAATAAACCTTATGGATTATTGTTGTTTATGGCGTTTATAGTGCCGATTCTATGGGGCTTCTTTTTTACTCTTTGGTATGTAATTGTGACCTATATTAAGGACAAGAGCATAGATACGTGGTTTGTCCTTTCGATTATGGTTTTTTGGGCGACTTTCGTGGGGTATCTTTTTGAGATAATTCCGTTTCTGGTCCTCCGCAAATTAAAAACCAAATTCAAAGCTGACGAACAGCAAAATAATGCGTTGCCCGCACATTGAAGTTTTCCACCAGCTTTTTGCATAGAGCACATCAGGGCAAGTCATTAATTTTATCGAGTATTTATAAATAAGGTCTGTGGGGTTAAATGCATGACGCGATAGTTGTCTGGATTAGCTTCTTTTAGGGTGGCACTCAGAAGCGGGGTTGTTTAGTAATCACAGAATATGCAAGGATAAGCAATTACAGCTTACGAAGATTGCTGCCGGAGAAAATCCGTTATCTCGAACATGGAAATCTCACCCTGCGAGGAATCTGAAAGTTTTTTCCATTTCAGCCTGCCTGCCTTCAGCTCCTCATCTCCGATGATAAAAACATATTTTGAGGACAGTCTGTCGGCCCTCCTCATCTGGCTCTTCAGGGAATTTTCAGCATCTCCAACCTCGACCCAGAAGCCCTTGGTCCTCAGCCTGTCTGCCACAACCAGGCTTTCCCTGGCAGCAAGCTCTCCAATGGCGGCGATAAAGACGTCCGGATTTGGAAAGTCATGCGAAGCGGAACTCTTCAACAGTTCTATGATCCTTTCCATGCCCATCGCAAATCCGATAGCAGGTGCTTCAGGCCCGCCGAACTCCTTCACCAGTCTGTCATACCTGCCGCCTGCGGCCACCGCGTTCTGCGCCCCGAGATTTTTGCTTGTTACTTCAAAGGTTGTGCGTGTGTAATAATCCAGGCCCCTGACCATATCAGGATTTACAACATAGGACACCCCCAGCAATTCAAGGAATGAGAGCAGGCTGTTGAAATGTGTCTTGCAGCCTTCGCATAAATAGTCCGTGACCTTTGGCGCGCCTTGTCTCGCATCCACGCACCTTTCCACCTTGCAGTCGAGGATCCTCAGAGGATTGGTAAGGTATCTGCGGTTGCAGTCAGGGCAGAGCCTGTCGAGACTGCCGGCAAAGAACTCGATGAGCTTTCCCCTGTAAACAGGCCGGCATTCCGGACACCCTATGGAATTGACATTAAAGATTATTTCCTTTAGTCCGATCCTCTCAAGGCAATGACGCAGCATTGAAATCACTTCGGCATCGATCCTCGGACCGGGGTCTCCAAAGGCCTCGACTCCGAGCTGATAAAACTGCCGGAAACGTCCTGACTGGGGCCGCTCGTACCTGAACATGGGACCGGTATAATAGAATTTCTGCGGTGACGGCAGGGTATGCAGATTTTTCTCAACATAACATCTCACAACAGAAGCTGTGCCCTCAGGCCGCAAAGAGATGCTGCGGTCGCCCTTGTCAGTGAACGTATACATCTCTTTTTCCACGATATCCGTATTTTCACCGATACTCCGAGTGAACACATTCGTCGACTCCGCAACAGGTGTCCGGACCTCCTGGAAGCCATAGGAGGAAAAAACTTCCCTGGCAGCTGCCTCGACCTTCTGCCAGATATAAATATCAGGGGGCAGGATGTCCTGCATCCCCTTTAAAGCTTTATATTGAAGAGAACTCACTCCGCGACCTCATCGTTGTCTTCTTTTTCCCGCTGTTATTCAAATTTAGCCTTTGTAGATTGTTTTTTTTTAGCCTTCTCAAACTTTTCTTTAAATTAAGCCGTTTGACCTTCATGTCTGTTATT
>Ga0102851_10001903_pt1 | contig 12325 bp, 9 predicted proteins | sample Mud3Dept3metaG_FD_79558 | JGI IMG/M metagenome (GOLD analysis project Ga0102851, IMG submission 79558) | Freshwater wetland microbial communities from Ohio, USA, analyzing the effect of biotic and abiotic controls - Mud 3 Core 4 Depth 3... | ecosystem: Environmental > Aquatic > Freshwater >... | reverse complement strand
TCGCGCAGGTGGTTGAAAAACCGCTGGGGATTGCCTATCCCTGCGACCGCGTGTACGCGCTGCCCGGCGAAGCGCTCGGGGCCTGCCTGCCGTGCCGGGTTGGCCAGGTCATAGAACGTCCTGCCGCCCAGCGTCATTTCGAAGATCGGCCGGTCCAGCGGCAGCATCGCCCGCGGAAACAGGGTCGCGCCGTTGATCACCAGCGCATCAACGCGGTCGAGGCGTTGCAGCGGCTCGCGCAGCGGCCCGGCCGGCAACAGCATGCCATTGCCGAAGCCGCGTTCGCCGTCGACGACCGCAATTTCGACGTCATGCGCAAGCGCGTAGTGCTGCAGGCCGTCGTCGCAGATCAGCGCATCGCATTCCGGGTGCGCGGCGAGCAGTGCGCGTGCGGCGGCAACACGCGCGGCGCCGACCCATACCGGACAGCCGCAACGGCGCGCGAGCAGCACCGCTTCATCGCCGACGACGCCGGGATCGCTGCCTGCGGCGGCATGCTGCGGCGTGCCTGCGCTGCCGCCGTAGCCACGGCAGACTATGCCCGGGTGGTAGCCGCGTTCAAGCAACATCCGGGCGAGCCAGATCACGAGCGGCGTCTTGCCGGTGCCGCCGACATTGATGTTGCCGGCGACGATTACCGGCACCGGCAGGCGCGTAACCGTCAGGACACCCGCCCGGTAGAGCAGACGGCGCAGCGCGGCAAGGGCGGCGAATGCGAGGCTAAGCGGCCACAGCACCAGGTGCAGCGGCGAAATGCGATACCAGTATGATTCCAGCCAGCGCATTCGCGGTGAGGCGTCAGTAAAGAGCGAGTTACTCTTTGCGCTTCACTTCTTCAACGCTTGTGTGGTGAACGTGATGCGGCTGTAGCCGGCGATGCGCGCGGCTTCCATGATGTTGACCACCGACTGGTGGGTGGCGGCGGCATCGGCGTTGATGATGATCACCGGGTCGGCGATGCTGCCAGCCGCGCGTTTGAGCTCTTCGGCGAAGGTATCCGGACTGCGAAACGGCACCGGCACCTTGTTGACCACGTACTTGCCCTGGCCGTCGACCGCGACATTGATCTGGTTCGGCCGCTCCTCCGGCTTGTTGGCTTCAGCGGTAGGCAGGTTGATCTGCAGCTCGGAGTAGCGGGAGTAGGTAGTGGTGACCATCAGGAAGATCAGGATCACCAGCAGCACGTCGATCAACGGAATCAGGTTGATTTCCAGCTCTTCCTTGCGTGAACCGAGGCGGAAATTCACGATTTCTGCCTGCCGCTCAGCTGCGGCGCTCGCCGTGCAGGATCTCGACCAGCTTCACCGCCTGGCTTTCCATTTCGACGATCAACGACTCGACCTGGTTGCGGTAATGGCGGTAGAAAATCATGCTCGGAATCGCAACGATGAGACCCATGGCGGTGTTATAGAGCGCAATCGAAATGCCGTGCGCAAGCACGATCGGATTGCTGCCGGTCGGTGTCTGCGAGCCGAAGATCTCGATCATGCCGATCACCGTTCCGAGCAAGCCGAGCAGCGGGCTGATCGTGGCGATGGTGCCGAGCGTGGTGAGGAAGCGCTCGAGTTCGTGCGCCACTGAACGGCCGGTTTCGTCGATCGCCTCTTTCATCACCTGCGGCGTGCTTTGCACGTTTTTCAGGCCGGTGGCAAACACCTTGGCCAACGGCGCGCCGTTGGCAAGCCGCGAGAGCAACTCGGGATTGACGCCGTTCTGGCGATACTCCTGGACCACCTGTGCGAGCAGGCCGCGCGGCGCGACGATGCTGCTGCGCAGCGACCAGGCGCGCTCACCGATGATGGCGAGCGCGATGATCGACGCCAGCACCAGCGGCCATATCGGCCATCCGGCCGCTTCGAGAAGTGCAAACACCAGATTCTCCTAACCTGCTTAATCGAAACGGCCTAACTGTATAATGGCAATGGGTTTTCAGCAAGCGCAATCGGTCTTTCGGTCGCGTGGGTGACGCGACGTCGTACTTGATCCGGCGCCAGATTCCGTCGCGCGGCCACTCCTGAAACCGCGCGACTTGCGCCGACTGATTGTCTGGCCCGAAGTTTTTCGATGGCCGGCAATTCGCCATCGGATTTTCATGATGTGGATTGATTGGCCGGCGCAAAAAACTTGTCCACAATTCCGGTGGATAAGTCTGTGCGAATTTTGTAAACAATTGAGCTAAGTGAGTTACCTGCAAAGGTTTTTTCTGTCCTGCCTAATTTTTAAACGTATGAATATTACGATCAAAATCAATAGCTTGTAATGGAGAGCCAGGCTGCATGCGGGTTTGCGGCTGATGCCTTGACATTGCTTGCGGCACCAGTGCATATGCTGCTCCGCACGATTTTCGGTGACACGTGCGTGAGCCGTTAAAACATTTGCGAAAATCGCCCGGCCGTGCAATTTGGCGCGCGCCAGGATGACCGCAACGGTAAAATCTCGCGATGCAACAATCTTCAGATCCCGAAAAGTTTTCAGGCGTCATCAGCGTTGCCGAGCTCAATCGGCTCGCCAGGGAACTGATCGAGCAGAATCTGCCGCTGATGTGGGTGGCGGGCGAGATCTCGAATTTCACGCGTGCCACATCCGGGCATTGCTATTTTTCGCTCAAGGATGCACAGGCGCAGGTGCGCTGCGTGATGTTCCGCCACCGGATGCAGCTGCAGGACTGGAGGCCCGAGAACGGCATGCAGGTCGAAGTGCGCGCCTGCCCGTCGTTCTACGAGCAGCGCGGTGAATTCCAGCTCAACGTCGAGGCGATGCGCCGCTCCGGGCTGGGCGCCCTCTACGAGGCGTTTGAAAAGCTCAAGGCCAGGCTGCAGGCCGAAGGGCTGTTCGACCCGGCAGCCAAGCAGCCGCTGCCGCGGTTTCCGCGCGCGATCGGGGTTGTCACGTCGCTGCAGGCTGCCGCGTTGCGCGATGTGCTGACCACGCTCAAGCGCCGCATGGCGGCGATCCCGGTGATCGTCTATCCGACGGCGGTGCAGGGCGCGGGCGCAGGCGCGCAAATCGCGGCGGCAATCGGCACCGCGGATGCCCGCGCCGAGTGCGACGTGCTGATCGTCTGCCGCGGCGGCGGCAGCATCGAGGACCTGTGGGCTTTCAACGAAGAAGTCGTCGCGCGCGCAATTCACGCCTGCCGGCTTCCGGTGGTGAGCGGGGTCGGACACGAAACCGATTTCACGATTGCCGACTTCGTGGCGGATGCGCGCGCGCCGACGCCGACCGCGGCAGCGCAGATGGCGAGTCCCAATCGCGACGACCTGCGCCAGGACCTTAGCCACCTCTATCAGCGCCTGGCGCGCGTGACGGAGCGTGCGCTCGAGCGTCGCATGCAGCAGCTCGACGTGCTGGCGCGGCGGCTCACTCATCCCGGCGAGCGCATCGCGAACCAGTTGGCTCAACTCGGGCATCTTGCAAGCCGGCTGCGCAGCGCGTGGCAGATGACATCCGGCAACAGCGAATGGCGGCTGCGCGAGCTGTATCAGCAACTGCTCGCGCAGCGTCCTGATTTCGCCACGCTCGCCACGCGGCAGCAAACGCTCGCGCAGCGGCTTGCGGGCGCCGCCGCGCATCGCGTCGACGCACTGTATGCCGATGTCAGGAGCCTCGCCGCGCAGCTCGCCCAGCTTAATCCGGGCGCGGTGCTGGAGCGCGGCTACAGCATGGTCGAGACGGCGGCTGGTGATATCGTGCGCGACAGCGCGCAGATCGGGCGTGACGAGGAAGTCAGGCTCACGTTTGCCAGAGGGTGGGCCAGCGCCAAAGTGCGCGACAAGGGTTGACCCAGGCTAACGCGCGTCCGCTGTTTTGCCGGCGGCTTCGAGCTTCGCGGCCGGGTGCAGCCGGGGTACCGGAGTCGGCTCTTCCGCGCGGCCGCGCCGGCGTGCGAACCATTTTCTCGCGGCCTCCATGTAGATGTAAATCACCGGCGTGATGTACAGCGTCAGCAGCTGCGAAAGAACCAGTCCGCCGACGACCGCAAGTCCCAGCGGCCTGCGCGCCTCGGCTCCGGCGCCCAGGCCCAGCGCAATCGGCAGCGTGCCCATCAGCGCCGCCATGGTCGTCATCATGATGGGGCGGAAACGCACCAGGCAGGCTTCGTAAATCGCGTCGGCGGGGTTCCTCCCGTTCGCGCGCTGAGTCTCGATCGCGAAGTCGATCATCATGATCGCGTTCTTCTTGACGATGCCGACCAGCATGATGATGCCGACGTAGGAGTACATGTTGAGCGGCATGCCGAACAGCATCAGCGTCAGCAGCGCGCCCATGCCCGCCGTAGGCAATCCGGACAGGATCGTGAGCGGATGGATGTAGCTCTCGTAGAGGATCCCCAGCACCAGATAGATCACGAAAATCGACATCACCAGCAACGTGCCCATACCCGCAAGCGAGGACTGGAATACCTGTGCCGCGCCCTGATAACTGCCGATCAGGGTTGCGGGGGCCTGAATATCAGCCATGGCGGCGTTGATTTTCGTGATCGCGTCTCCGAGCGCCTCGCCGGGCGCGAGATTGAAGGAAATCGTGACGGACGGCAGCTGTCCCAGGTGAGTGATGCTCGAGGGGCCGACCTTGCTCGCCAGACGTGCCACCGAGTTCAACGGCACCAGCGCGCCGGTGTTTGCGCGCACGTAGAGCAGGGACAGCGCCGATGGGTCCGACTGAAACCTGGGATCCAGCTCCAGGATCACCCAGTACTGATTGCTCGGCGTGTAAATGTTTGAGACCTGGCGCTGGCCGTAAGCGTTGTAAAGCGTGTTCTCGATCTGCGTCGCGGTGACACCCAGGGCTGAAGCCCGCTGGCGATCGATCTCGATCAGCACCTGTGGATTACCGATCTGCAGGTCGCTGGTGACGTCCTGGAAGCCCGGCAGGGTGGCAAGCCTCGCCTCGATGATCGGCGCCCACCGGAACAGCTGCTCGGTATCGGCATCCTGCAGCGTGTACTGGTACTGCGTCTTGGTAAGCTGACCGCCAATGCGGATGGTCGGGATATTCTGGATGAACACCTTCAGTCCGGGGATTGTCTGCAGCTTGGGCCGCAGCCTTTGAATGATTTCGTCCGGGCTGCCGCGCTCGTGCCGCGGCTTGAGCACGATGAACAAGCGCCCGATGTTGAGCGAGGAACTCGCGCCGCCCCCGCCGATGAACGCCATGACCGATTGAATTGCCGGATCAGCCTTGACGATCGCGGACGCCTGCTGCTGCAGCCTGGACATCGCCTCGAACGATACGTCCTGCGCGGCTTCGGTGAAGGCGAATATCTGCCCCGAGTCCTCGTTCGGCAAAAAGTCCTTGGGCATCGTCGCGAAGAGCCACCCTGTCGCGGCGAATATCAGGACGAACACCGCAACGGTGAGGCGCCGGTACCTGAGCACGCGTTGCAGGCTGACATCGTAGGCGCGCTTCCATATTTCGAACGCGCGCTCGCTCAGCGCGTAGAGCCGCCCGTGCTTCACGCCGTGTTCGGGCTTCAGCATGCGGCTGCACAGCATCGGGGTGAGCGTCAACGACACGAAGCCGGACACCAGCACCGCCGCCATGATGGTGACCGCAAACTCGTTCAGCAGGCGGCCTAACATTCCGCTCATGAACAGCACCGGGATGAACACCGCGGCAAGCGAAAGCGTCATCGACAGGATGGTGAAGGCGATCTCTTTCGATCCCTCGAGCGTGGCCTGCATCGCGCTCTTGCCCATCTCCATGTGCCGCGAAATGTTCTCCAGCATGACGATCGCATCATCGACGACGAAGCCGACGCACAGCGTGAGCGCCATCAGCGAGAGGTTGTCGAGGCTGTAGTGAAACAGGTACATGACCGAGAATGTGCCGATGATCGACATCGGCAGGGCAAGGCTCGGGATCAGCGTGGCCGAAAGGTTGCGCAGGAACAGGAAGATCACCATCACCACCAGGCAGAGCGCCAGCACCAGGCTGAACTGCACGTCGTTGACGGACTCGCGGATCGAAATCGAACGGTCGTACAGCACGTTGATGTTGACGCTCGGCGGGATCTGCTCGCGGAACCCGGGCAGCAGTTTCTTGATCGAGTCGACCACTTCGATGGTGTTGGTGCCGGGCTGGCGCTGGATCGCGAGGATGATGCTGCGCGCGCCGTTGTACCAGGCGGCGACCTTGTCGGTCTGCACGCTGTCGATCACGCGGCCCAGATCGCCCAGGCGCACCGGCGCGCCGTTGCGGTAGGTCACGATCAGCGGCCGGTACGCCGCGGCGTCGTTCAACTGGCCGGTCGCCTGCAGCGTGAAAGCGCGGTGCTCGCCGTAGAGCGTGCCGGTCGGCAGGTTGGCGTTGTGCTGATCGATCACCTGCTGAACCTCGTCGAGCCCGATGCCGCGCGAGGCAAGCGCCCTGGGGTCGATCTGGATGTGCACCGCGTATTTCTGGCTGCCGAACACCTGCACCTGGGCCACACCGCTGATGGTCGATATGCGCTGCGCCATCAGCGTCTCGGCGTACTCATCGACCTTGTACAGCGGCAGCGTGTCGGAGGTGAGCACCAGGTAGAAGATTCCGAAGTCGGCGGGATTCACTTTGCGGAACGACGGCGGCACCGACATCGTCGGCGGCAGCTGTTTCGCTGCGCGCGCAATCGCCGACTGCACGTCCTGCGCCGCGGCATCGATGTTGCGTTCGAGAGAAAACTGCAATGTGATCTGCGTGCCGCCGAGCGTGCTCGACGAGGTCATGTTGTCGATGCCCGCAATCAGCGAAAACTCCTTCTCGAGCGGCAGTGCCACCGCCGAGGCCATGGTTTCAGGGCTGGCTCCCGGCAAGCTGGCAGTGACCTGTATCGTCGGGAAATCCACGTTGGGCAACGCGGCAACGGGCAGCGACCGATAGGCGATGATGCCGAACGCGAGTATGCCGATCATGACCAAGCCGGTCATGACCGGGCGGTGGATGAAAATGCCGGACAGGTTCATGATTTCGCCGGATCGGATCTGGGACTGACTTTGATGCCGGGAATCAGCCGCACCTGACCGATCGTGACGACCTTCTCGCCGGGCGTGAGCCCTTTCGCGATTACGGATTGCGCGCCCTCGACGCGCTCGACGACGACGGCGCGCTGTTCGGCGGTGAGGTCGGATTTGACGACGAATACGAACTGCCCTTTGGGGCCGGTCTGCACCGCCTGCGACGGCACCACGATCGCGCCCTGCTGTTCGCCCAGGGTCAGGCTCGCGGTGGCGAATTGTCCCGGCCACAGCAGCTTGTCCTGATTCGGGAAGCGGGCCCTCAACTTGACCGTTCCGGTCGTCGCGTCGACCGCGTTGTCGATGAAGGCGAGTTCGCCATTGGCTGCCGCGGTTCCCGTCGAGTCCGTCAGGCCTGCCTCGACTTTAAGCGTGTGCTTTGCCATCGCCGCGCGGATCGCGCCAAGGTATTGCTCGGGAACCGCGAAGTTCAGATAGATCGGGCTGACCTGATTGATGACGACCAGGGGCACGGTGTCATTGGCCTTCACCATGTTGCCGAGCTGGATCATGATCTTTCCGGTGCGCCCGCTGATCGGCGCGCGGATCGTGGTGTATTCGAGTTGCAGCTTCGCGGTTTCCACCGCGGCTTCGTCGGCGCCCACCACGGCTTCCGCGGTTTCGACGTTGGTGCGAAACTGGGCATACGCGTCCGGCGATATGAACTTCTTCGCCAGCAGGTCCTTGTAGCGAATTTCCTGCGCTCGCGCGCGCTCGAGCTGCGCCTTGTCCCGCAGCAGGTTGGCCTCCGCCTGCTTCAGCAGCGCCTGCAAAGGCCGCGCATCGATCTGGAACAGCGGCTGGCCCTTGACAACGTCCTGTCCGTCGCGAAACGGCGCATCGACGATCTGACCATCGACGCGCGCCTTGACCGCGACCGTCGCGTAAGGCTCGACATTGCCGATCGCCTGCACGCGCAGCGGCACGGTCTGCTGGGTAACCTCAGCCACCACCACGGGCGCCGCGGGCGGGCCCTTGGCTGCCTTGCCGTTGGCGGCGGCAGGCGTGTCCTTGTTCGAGCATCCGCTCAGGCTCGTGGCGGCAATAGCGGCAACCAAGACCACATTGCGCAACGCCCGCGGTGCGCTCAACGGTGGCGCAAACCGCTGCGACCGATTGCACGACGCGCTGATCCGTTGCTCCGTCTTCAAATGCGTCCCGGTTTACCAGGAACAGTTGCCTGTTCCGCCCTCGTTCAAGATGGAGAATCGTAACATGTTGAAACTCGTTTCGCTGAAGCGCCTCTTCCAACCCTGTAGGTCGGGTAGAGCACAACGAAACCCAACAGAGCTGCCCTAACGGGACAGCGATTGTGGAGGCAGCCGTCAATGTTCTCCACAGAGAAAACAGAGACAATTGGGCGTAAAATACAAAAGTCTGACTGAAAGGAGCGCCATCATGTTGGATCGGATTACCTTCGACCCGCGCATTATGGGCGGCCGTGCCTGCGTCAGGGGAATGCGCATCACCGTCGCCCATATCGTAAATCTGGTCGCGAACGGCATGAGCGTCGAGCAAATCATGAACGAACACCCCGATCTCGAAGCCGAGGATGTGCGGCAGGCCCTGAGCTATGCCGCCCTTCTCACCGCAGAGGAGTTGCACCCCCTTACTGCGGTGGTTTAATGCGCTTTCTGGCCAATTTCTTTACCCTTTCCTTTGGTGATGCGGGTGTTTGCCGAGCACGGGAAGGCGGTTGCATAAGTGACGACGCGGTAAAATGCCGACGGTAAAGGGCATCGCTGGCCCTTATAGATTTTTCTTTTACAGCTTTGACTGCGCGGAGCCAAAGCATGTGCATGTGCGACGAGAGCGAATGGTTTGCAAGTTTTGGCTTGATCCCGTAACGCTTGCGAGCAATGATGGTTTCTCGGCGCATGAACTGAATCGGATTCGCGCATTGATCGTGGCCAATTGGGAAGCGATTGTGGAGGCATGGGATGAGCATTGCGGTGAATAGCGAACCTCGCATCGTAAGCATCAAGGTAACGAACTCGGCGATAACTGCAGCGCTTGCGGACGGACGAACCGTCAGCGTGCCGCTTGCGTGGTCGTGGCGGCTGGCGGAGGCGACGGCGAAGCAACGCCAGAACTTCAAGATCATCGGTTCGGGCCAAGGGGTGCACTGGCCCGATCTTGATGAGGATATCAGCGCGATGGGAATGCTGTCAGGTACGCCAGCGCCACGGCCGAGAGCAATCGTCCCCTGAGAGCCGCATGGATCCCGGCTCTCCGGGTATTGTGACTATGTTAAATTTTCGTAAGGCGGCCACGTTGCGCTGCGTCGCAAGATACGTGAGACACGCCGTCACTTCGGCCTTGCTCATCCGTACCGGATGTCGCTAGGCATTGAACAAAATGAAACGCCCGATCCAGTCCACGTAACTTTGTTCAGTGCGTATGCTGTAATGCTTGCGGCGCAGCACATCGCGCACCTGGTCCAAGAGCCTCGGCTTGGTGGTGGTCTGAGGCGGCAAAAACGGCCTATCTGGTCTTTGCATGCGAATCGGGGTTTTGTCAGGGCATCTAGTGTGCCATGCCCAAATAACGGATTGATCGAATTGATCGGATTGATCGGATTGAGGGATGACAAGGGTCAGCGCAGAATAGGGGTGTTCGACACCGTTTTTCGGCGGTCGACTTCAAGTTAGACCGCTGTTCGCCGGAATCTCGATGAAGCCGCAACTTCTCGACGAGCTGAAGAAGCAGTACAGCTCAGTTCATGGCTGCTACCGCCCGGAGGGTGGGCCGTGCTTTTATTTGGTGTCCGATCCCGCCGCGGGCGACTACGGACGGCGTAGAGGGAGACGATTTGTCGCCGCCGTCGAGGCCCGCGACGGGACACTAGACGAGAAGGTGTCCTTAACCTTTCTTGTCGCCACGATGGCTCAGATGGTGAAGAGCAGTCTGATCGGGGACCTCGACGCGTTCTGTGAGGAGGTCGGGCTCGAGCGGCTGCGAGAAACTTTGTCCCGTGATTTCACGAGCGAAAGAGATGAGGATATAGTGCTTACGAGGGATAGTGACGACTCTTTGTTTCGACGGCCTTCCTCCGCCTCTATTATTCAGCGATATCAAGTACTGAAAGGCGAAATCCTCCACGTTCTTGCTGATCGACATGCTCGCGGGGCCATCCTCGACCGCAAGGAGGAAATGGCGCCGTACGACATGCTGATGGAGGTTCAAGCTCGACTTGAACAAAAGGAAGGGGCTCGAAGGGCCCGGTACGTGGCCCGCGTACCGCAAACGATACTGGTACTCCAGCTTGTGGACGGTTCCCTCGACGTTCTGCAGCACTTGCTGGACGGAATGAACGACGAATTCAAGGATCACGGTTTTGCCGAGGTATGGCTTGCAGATTACTCTGGCCTTGAAGCTTACCGAGATATCCAACTCTTCGGTCTGTTTTCAGACAAGTGGTGGGGCTACCACCTAAGACCATGGCCAGATCGCAAGCCGTACGGGTAGACTGCTGTCTAACCCGTCGCCCAACCCGGACGGGCAAGCGGCGAGCCGCTTCCCCGGCGCCGGTTACTGGGAACGGCGAAATCGCTCCTTCAGGAGCATGGAGTGTACGCTTGACGGCCGTGAGGTACCGGGCCTTTCATGATAAGACCAGGGCAGAGTCGTAAGGGAGTCCTTCTCTATCTGACCATCCTCGCGCTGGTTATTGCTGCCGAGACCCTGTGGACCCTGAGCGGGGGAGATCCCAGGGGAGCGCACGTTCTCGTCACGGAGGTGGTGGATGGCGATACCGTTCACGTAGGACGGGGATGGAGGCGAACGAGCGTGCGTCTGATTGGCGTGGATGCTCCTGAAACGGTGCATCCAGAGAAGCCTGTTGAGTTCTATGGCGTTGAGGCTTCAGAGTTCACGGGAAAGTCTCTCACAGGGAAATGGGTCCGCCTCGAATTTGAGTCGGGGGATCAGATTGACATTTACGGACGCCTGCTCGCATACATTTTCCTCGAGGACGGGACACTGTTCAACAGGGACCTTGTACGTCTTGGATACGCTAGAGCCTACACTCGGTTTCCCTTTCGATACCACAAAGAGTTCCGTCTTGCACAGATCGAAGCACGGAACGCTGGCCGAGGTCTCTGGGTGCGACAGAAGAGAGAGGCGACATCCGCCCATCCCCTCGAAGGAAAAATCATCGGGAATCGCCGATCAAAGGTCTTCCATGGAGCTGGCCAGGAGAGTTATGGTCGTGTGTCTGAGGAGAACCGAGTCTATTTCGACACAGAGGAGGAAGCAGTAAGAGCTGGGTACCGCCGAGCGAAAAGATGAGGAAAAGCCTAGGCCCCCAAGCCTGATCCAGAGAAAAGCTTTTTACTCCGCAGAGAAGGTAACGGCAGGAAGCAGTGTATGAGCCTAAATTGCGTGCAGCCGACGCCCGCGAGCGGGCGCGGCTGACGCACAAGTTGGGCGTCATAGGCCGGACACTGCTGACCTGAAGAACCTCAGGGACAGATCACTATTTCAAAGCATAATCGGCCTGGAAGCCAATACCCATAAGGCTTTCCGGGTGATCTGTGCTTACATTGGGCCGCAGATAAACTGCCGATCATCGGGGTGAACGAGTGAATGAGCGATTCACCCTCTCCCCTACCCCTCTCCCATCGAGGGAGAGGGGGATTCCTTTTGGGGCAGACGCTGGCGCAGATGCGCAAGCACCTGTTCGCTCAAATCCTCGGCAAGGCAATCGAACTCGGTAACTTCTTTCATCGCGCGCAGCCACGTGAGCTGGCGTTTCGCGAGCTGGCGCGTCGCGGCGATGCCTTGCTCGCGCAGCGCGGCGAGTCCGATTTCGCCGTCGAGGTAGCGCCACGCCTGGCGGTAACCGACGCAGCGCATCGACGGCATCGACGCGTCCAGCGCATAATCCGCGCGCAATTTGCGCAGCTCGCCGATCAGCCCGAGCTCGAGCATTTCCTCGAAGCGGGCCGCGATGCGCGCGTGCAGTTTGGCGCGCTCGCCCGGCACCAGTGCGAGCTTGATGGGTGTGTAGGGAAAGTAAACGTATTTCGGTTTTTTCAGGATGGCCGACAGCGGCCGCTCGGTAATGTAAAACACCTCGAGTGCGCGCTGGATGCGCTGCGAGTCGTTGGGATCGAGGCGCGCCGCCGTTTCCGGGTCAACGCGCTGCAATTCCCTGTGCACCTCCGGCCAGCCGGCTTCCTCCGCCATGGTGTCGATCATCAGGCGGACCGCGGGATCCGCTTCCGGCAGTTCGGAGAGCCCTTCGAGCAGTGTTTTGAAGTAGAGCATCGTGCCGCCGACCAGCAATGGAATCCTGCCGCGCTCGGTGATCTCGCGCATCAAGGCCT
>Ga0102851_10001902_pt1 | contig 12325 bp, 8 predicted proteins | sample Mud3Dept3metaG_FD_79558 | JGI IMG/M metagenome (GOLD analysis project Ga0102851, IMG submission 79558) | Freshwater wetland microbial communities from Ohio, USA, analyzing the effect of biotic and abiotic controls - Mud 3 Core 4 Depth 3... | ecosystem: Environmental > Aquatic > Freshwater >... | reverse complement strand
TCCCCAGAATTCACGGAAATTCGGTCCTCAATTCGGAAATTCATCCGCTGTCCCCTTATGTCGGCGGATAGCGGAGCCCGGCGACATGGGTCCTGATCCTGTACACTTTGTCATAGCCCACCATGTACAGTGTCTTCATGTCTTCGCCGCCAAAGCAGCAGCTCACGGGGTAGACCGGGAGGTTGATCAGGCCGATGAAGCCCCCCTGGCTGTTGAAGATCTGCAGGCCGGCATAGGTGGCGACATAGATATTCCCGAGCGCATCGATCGTCATGCCGTCGGCGCCCGAGCTCCGGCCCTTCCGGTCCAGGACCTCCGGGGTGAGTTGGAGCTCGGCGAACTTCCGCCCGTTGCGGAGCGACCCGTCGCCGTCGACGTCATACGCCCAGACGGTATTGTCCTTGTCCGTGTCCACGTTCCAGAACGTTTCGCTGTCATATGTGTTGTTGACGTAGAGCGTTTTCCCGTCCGGGCTGAGGACGACGCCGTTGGGCATGGCAAAGACGTTGGGCTCGATGACCCGGATGACCTTTCCTTCCGGCGTCCGGTAGTAGACGGCCCGTCCCGGCTGGCTCTTCACGGCGTCGGGGGTGAACTGCGGGTCGGTAAAATAGATCCCTCCCCTGGCGTCTATGACCAGGTCGTTCGGCCCGTCGATCGGCTTTCCCTCGTAAGCCGCGACCAGGGTTTTCACTATTGATCCCTGGGTTGTCATCTCGATGATCCGGTGGCCAAACATGTCGCAGACGGCAAGGTTTCCGGAGAGAAGCGGCATGAGCCCGTTGGCCTGCATTTGACCTTGCGAAACATAGCGGTAGGTTCCGTCGGGGTCCATCTCGACGATCGCGCTCTTCTTCGGGTCCCCTCCCCAGCTCTGGTCGAAGAACATGCTCGAGAAATAGAGCTTGCCATTGAGCCATTTCGGCCCCTCGGCGAAGGTCAGGCCGGGTCCCTGAGTCGCCCCGTCAATGAGCAGTTCGACCCGGGCGTCTTCGGGGATCACCGCATGGTACGCAGCCAGCCGCGCGGCCGCTTTCTCGGCGTAGTCGGGCCGCGGCGGCCAGAAAACATCGATCACGTCGCAGCCGAGCTCCCCGACCTTTCCCCCATGGACCATATTCCCCGGAAGAAGAAGGAGGTCGTCCTTCCGCATCTCCGAGACGCCGTCCAGGATGACCTCGTCGATCGAACCCCGGAGTACGACCATCAGCTGCTCCTCGGGATGAATATGGTCGGGAAAGGTCGTATCCGGGTTCATTCTCAAGAAGCTGACCTGGGCGCCGCGGCCGGAGACGAGCCGCGAGTTCGCCCCCGGGCTGAGCTCGGTGAGCTGCACTTCCTGGAGAATCTGGACGAGGCCCGGCTCGACCGTCGGCTCGAGCGGAAAACTGCCCGCTTTCATGTCCCTTGGAAGACCCTCTGTCCCGGCCTTGGCCAGATAGTCGAGCCGCGGCGGCCAAAAGACCTCAACGATCTCGGCCCCACCCGCCCCGGCCCGAACGCCGCTCTCGGCGCCCTTTTCCAAGTAGACGAAATCATTTCTCTGGGTTCCGCCGTGGGTTCCATCGGGGACTTCGGCGGGCACGGCTCGCATGGACACCCACTGTCCGCCGATGAACTGCTCCACTTCACCTCTCATCACGACCATGATTCGCTCCCCCGGCAGGACTTCGACGGGGATCTCCGCTCCGGGCGCAAGTGTCGTCCAGGAGACCATGTTCCCATGTCCCCAGTAGAATCTGGCGGCCGCGCCGGTCGCAAGATCCACCTCGGGAAGCTTCGCCAGGTTCGTGACGACACCCGCCTCCAGGTTGGAAGGGAGCTTGATTTTGGGGATGTCGGAGCGCGTCCGGCCCAAGAGGTTTTTCTCCTGGATCAGCCTCTCGTTCCTGGTCACCCACTCCGGCTTCTGCGCGCAGGCCCAAACGAGGGCCATAACGAGCCCAAGAAGAAACCTGGATTTCAGCAGTCGTCTTTTCTCATGGTTTCCCGTCGGATTCATTCACTCCCCTCCTAACCCAACCTAAAGCTCAGAATAGAAGGCATTGCGCTTGCCTGTTCAAATCTCTCGGCTTCATTCCCTCAAGGTGAGGGGTATGGGCGAGGCAGTCCGCTCTCAATCCTTCACCTTGTCGTGGCGGTTGCCAAGGTAGAGCCAGAGCATATGTTCCCCCGTGTGGTTGATGGAGCTGTGGGGCACCTTGCCGTTGGGAGGGATGAGGAAGGCCTCGCCCGGCTCCTGCTCGAACAGCCGGTTGCCGAAAAGGAGCAGGCCCTTCCCCTTGACCTGGCACCAGATCTCCTCGCAGCCCGGACCGTGGACATGCGGCTGGGCGATATCAAAATTGTCGATCGAAACGGCCGCAAAACCCATCGGGTTGGCGAATTTCGGAGGGACATCATAGCGGAAACCCCGGCCGATATGGGCCCAGTGCATCCCCACGTCGGGGACGGAATCATGATAGCTTCCCACGGAGATCTCCTTATTCGGGACGAATCCGGCCGGGATCTCTTCGACCACCATGATCATCTCCAGCTGTTCGGCTCCGGGATTGACCAGCCGGCATTCCAGGCCCGCCGGGATGACGACGGCAAATCCGTCTTTTATCTCCGCTTTCTTGCCTCCCGCCTCGACCCGTCCTGCGCCGGCTGTCACATAGAGGAAAGCTTGTTCCCTGTCGCTTTTGAACGGAGCGGTGTTCGTCCGCGGCTGGAGCGCGGCCCGCTTGTAAGCTTTCAGGTATTTGAGAACGGCGCCCTTTCGGGGAGGCTGCAGCGGGTCTCCGGGCGTCAGGATATCCCGCTCGATGAGGCCGCCGTGGCCTTCGGTGGGGATCGAATCGCGCCAATGGTGGATGAACAGGGAGACGTCCGTATCAACGTCCGGATGCCGGTGGTTCGAGACCGCGTCTTCGGCGAACGAGGGATCCGGCTCAACGCTCAAGACGGGCCTGGACTGCGAAGCATCGGTCAGGAAAACACCGAGGACAAGCGCCAGAAAAGCCGTCGCCGCCGCCAACAAAATAAGTCTCATGATCTCCTCCCGGTATCAGCCGTCGTAAAAGTCGGTCAGCCTCTTGTTCATCTTGAAATGATAGAGGCACTGTTCGATGGGCGTTCCGAGAACGGTGATCTTCTCCCAGTCGCCCTGGCCGAGCCCGCCCTCGCGAAGAGCCCGGAGGTAGAGGATCTTCCGGGCATCAAACCCCATGATCCGCGTGGCCACGGTGTCGGCCGCCAGCGGGTCGGTGCTGGCCAGCGCCACCCGGGCTTCAAAGGGAGTCCCCCAGGCCGGGCCGTCCCCTTCCATGGCTTCGAAGCCGTCGATGACCGCCAGGCCGGGCCAGACCTTGTGGGCCAGGTGGAAAAGGTTGAAATGGAGGATGTCGTTGACCGCCGGAGCGGGGCCATGGAGTTTTCCCTTGTCGCTTTGCCGGTAGTCGTTGAGGGGGGCGGCCATGAGGACGTTCTTCAACGACAAGGTGACCAGGACGCAGTCATGGGTCTTCATCCGGGCGAGGGAGATGACATAGACATCGGGGTCGAGGAGTTGGGAGATGAGGCGGACCGGCTCGGGGTTTTGCTCCCGGCCGAAGACATAGAACTTTTGGGCTGGGCCGGCATTGAGGTCAATGAGGCGGACGTTGTCTTCTTTCTCCAGGGCCTCATACCCGTTATTCTTGTATCCCTCCAGAGCGCTGAAGACGCCCGATTCCCCGATGATGACCGGTTTCCGGTAATGGGGCCTGAGGAATTCCAGGACCGCGCGCACGGCGTCCACATGGGTGACGGCGAGCGGATTCCTGGAAACGGCCATGTTGGGCTTGATCAGGACCGTTTTGTTCCCGATGCCGGCGAAGACCTCGTCCTCGATCCTTTTCAGAGCATCGAAGATAATCTGTTTTCGGTCTCTCCCCTTGATCAGGCTGACCCGGGCCGGAGGCACCGGCTTGACCGGGAGGAGCGCGGCCGGAAACGCCTGCTCTGAATATGGACTTGGCGAACCCGCCAGGAGGCGCGAAGATCCCTTGAACAGGCTGCCGAAGGCACCGACCCCGGCCGCGCCAAATCCCAAACGTTCCAGAAAATGACGACGGTCCATTATCATTCTTTACTGTGGCCGGACGTCGAGGCGTCCTCGGGGCGGCTGCAGCCCATGAAGAGCCAGAGCATCGGCTCTTCCGAGTGGTTGATTGAGGCGTGAGGAACTGTATTGTTCGGCGGGATGAGGAAGGCCTCTCCGGTCTCCTGCCAGAGGAGCCGGTTTCCGAAAAAAAGCAGGCTTCGGCCCCGCAGCTGCAGCCAGACTTCCTCCGTCCCCGGGCCGTGGGTGTGGGGCTGGGCGATGTCGAAATCATCGATCGCAATGACGACGAACCCCATCGGGTTCGAAAACTTCGGCTCCACATCATAGATAAACGGATGGGCGATATGGGCCCAATGGGTTCCAAAAACAGGCTGGGAACCCCGATAGCTGCCGATGGATATCTCTGTGTTGGGTACAAAACCCGGGGCCGCTTCCTCGACGACCAGGTACATCTCGAGCGGCTCGGCGAAAAGATTCAGGAACCGGTAATCCCTTCCCGCCGGGATGAACACGGCAGACCCTTCTTCGAGGCCGGCGCTTTTTCCTCCCGCCTCCACCCGCCCCTTCCCCGAGGCGACATAGAAGAAAACCTGCTCGCCCGCGGCCTTGACCGGAGCCGTTTTTGTCCGGGGCTCCAGAACGGCGCGCCTGTAAACCTTGACATATTTCAGGACGGCGCCTTTCCGGGGCGGATGAAGCGGGTCTCCCCGCGTCAGGATATCCCGCTCAATCAGCCCGCCGTGGTCCTCGAATGGCGTCGAGTTTTTCCAATGATTGATGTAAAGAAAGACATCGGTGTCAATCCCGGGGTGGCGGAAATCCGCCGGGCCGCCCGGAGTGTAGGAGGGAGGAGGAGGCTTCTTCAATTTTTCCTGACCTTGGGCTCCCGTCGGGACAAGACAAATCAGCCCAACCAGGATCAGCGCCGACCGCTTCATCTCGCCCTCCCAAAAATAAGACCATACAATTTTTGGGAACCTGAAGTCAATTCGCGGCGGGGCAAATCATGCCGGTCAACCGAAAAATGGCCCTCGAGCATCTCCTCAACGGGCCGGGTTTCCGATATAATAAGGCGGAAAGCCGGGCCGTTCACCCGGCTATCACTCCGAGGAAACGGGAGAGAAGCCCATGGAGCTCGACGTCGAGGTCAGGGAATACCGGCCCCTGGATCTGGAGCAGGTCCTCTGCCTTGTCCGGGAACTCGAGGCCGAGATGGCCGAGAAATTCCGGGCCAAGATCAAGTCGGGGGTCGAGGATTACCGGACCCGCTATCTCAACCCCGCCAACAAGTACAAAACGTGGGTCGCCCGAGCCGGAGATAAGGTCGTCGGGTACCTGATGGGCTACCCCTCGCTCGGGACGGAGGAGATCGATAACATGTATGACGTCCTTCCCCTCCCGGCCGGCCAGCTTCCGGCGGAGTTTTATATGCAGATCACGTTTGTCTCCAAACCGTACCGCAAGAAGGGGATCTCGACGAGGCTTCACGAACAGGTCGTCGCCTATGCCAAAAGGGAAGGATTCAAGGAGATCTACGCCTGTATCGCCAAATGGAACGACCCGGAGTTGAGGGTCATCCGTTCGCTCAAGTTCCAATCCAAGGACCTGGGCTACAGGTACCGGCTGAGCCTCAACCTGGCGAAAACCGGCCCGCCGCGCCGGACAGGGGAAGAAAAATGAAGGCGGAAACCAAGTCCACGCTGGGAACGGCCCTGCTGGCGGTTCTGGGGTTGTGCCTGATCATATTTCTCACGGGCATTCTCCTGGACGGGATGAATTCCCGGCCTTCCTGTTGCCTGAAGACTCCTCGAGCGGCGGCCTCTCCCCCCGCCTCCTGAACACAAAAAAGAACGGAATCCCGACGATCGCCATGCCCAGGGCGATCGAGGATTCGACCGGCCGCTCGAAAAACCCGAGGATGAGAATGGCGGCTCCGGCAAGCAGATAGAACACCGGAACTGCCGGAAACCCGGGCATCCGGTAGACGCTCGTTTTCTCCCGCCGCAGCTTGAAGACTCCGAGAACGGCGAGGAGCGGAAAAAGCCCCAGGGAAAATCCCATGTAGGTCAGGATCTGGTCGAAGGTCCCTAGCAAAACCAGGACGGACGCGACCAGCCCCTGGAGCAGGACGGACTTGGACGGAACCTTAAACCGGGGATGAACGGAGGCGGCAAAGGGGAAAAAACAGCGGTCGCTGGCCATGGCATAGTAGACCCTCGGTCCAAGAATGATAAAAGCGCTGAGCGACGAGAAGAGCGCCACCGCGATGAACACACTGAGAACGCTTTCGAAGGAAGGGCCAAAGAGGTTCCCGACGGCCAGGCCGCCGATCGAGATGACCCCCATCATCTTCTCGGGCGGCACGGCGTAGACGTAGAAGACGTTGAGGAGAAGGTAGAGCGTCAGGACGATCCCGGTTCCGAGAAGGAGCGAGCGGGGCAGGTTCCTGCGCGGGTCCTTGATCTCCGACCCGATATAAGCGGAGGCGTTCCAGCCGCTGTAGGCGAACATGATCCACATCAACGAAAGGCCGATCGTCTTCCAGCCGCCGAAATCGAACCGAAACGGCGCGCCCTGGGCGAAATGGCCCAGGTCTCCGCGCCCCAGGAAGAAGCCGAAGGCGATCAGCCCGACAATGAGGACGATCTTCAGGACGGTGAGGAAATTCTGGACCTTGGCGCCGACTTCGATCCCGCGGGCGTGGATGAGGGTGAAAGCGAAGATCACCAGGATGGAGATGGTCTTCTTGACGACCGTCCCCTCGAGCGCGCTCCCCGATTGGGACAAGGAAAGCAGTCCGGGGAAAGCTCGGGTCAGGTATTCGGAGATCCCGATAGCCGAGGCGGCGATGGGCGCCGAGAAGCCGGCAAAAAAAGACACCCACCCGCTCAGGAAACCAAAGAGAGGATGATAGAGCTTGGAAAGAAAAGCATATTCGCCGCCGGCCCGGGGGATGGCCGCGCCCAGTTCACCGTAGCTCAGCGCCCCGCAGAGAGCGATCAGCCCGCCAGCCGTCCAGAGCGCCAACATGAGCAACGGATTTTTCAGGTCGGACATCAGGAGACCCGAGGTCGTGAAGATGCCGGCGCCGACCATGTTGGCGATCACGATATTGGTGACGGGAAAAAGCCCGAGCTTTCTTTCCAGCCCGTTTTTGGGTTGGGAGTTATCCATCCTCGACTCCTTTCTCATTCAGGTCAGGCCGGGAGTTCGATTTCATGGAAGCGGACAACCACCCGCCAGTCGGCATTCTCGTAGAGCATGACCTGCTCCGCTTCTTGGATCAGGGGGATTATCTCCGACAGGTTTTGGGACTTCATCATCCGGGCCTTCAGTTCCTCGAGGTGCTGGGCCATCTCCCGCGACCGCAGCGAGTTGCGGAGGTATTCCCGGTGGGTACGGACGGCGGCCAGGGCCGCAGCCAGGGCCGGGGAGATAATCGCGATGGCCGGCAGAATCCGTTCGACAAACCTTCCTCCCAGCCCGATGAAGTGGCCCAACGCGGCCGCTAGGGTGAGGCCCAACAATCCGGCGCCGATCCGCGCCAGGCGGGCGTTGCGCCGTCCATGCCTCCGGCTCGTGTTCCGGTGGTACTCGATCTGGTCGTCGATCCAGGCCTCCAGAATGAAGGATCTCAGGCTCGAAAAGTCGGGGCCGGCGGCATGCCCGGGCCGAGAGAGCCGGCTCCAAAAAGACATGAAGGCGGCGATCATCCAATCCTGGGATGAGTAGGACAGGCTCAAATGCCGGGGCGGCCGCGGGGCCGCTACCTCCGCCCGGGCGAACGCCAGGAAAAGGGCGGAGCGGAAACGCTCAGCGAGGAACCGGTAATCGATCCACTTGGCGTGCCAGCGTTGCTTGTGGCCGAGCCAGACAATGGCCAGGGCGGCCCCGATGAGCGCCGCCTCGATAAGAGCCGGGAGCGGCCATTCGGGAAAGAAGAGAGCCTGCAAAGCCGCAACGGCAACCGCCCCCGTCGCCAGGGCGTAAACCAGGCTTCCCGCTTTTAAATAGAGGTGCTGATAGCGAAGCGCCAGAATGTCTGTCCGATAGTATTGCGGGAGGACTTCTGTGCAGGCCTCCTGGAGTCGCTCAAGGGAGAATCCGGCCTCCCGGGCTATCCTCTTCAGCGCCCGGCAGCGATCCGAGGCTTTCTCGAACACCTTGACCTCGTCCACCCGTTCGGCATTGAAAGCGTCAAGGTCCTGAAGCGCCCCGGCGTTGATCCCCCGCCCCGGCTCGAAGGTCGGCTCGGCGCCGAGGTCGGCCCGGACCCAGAAAAGAGGGCATTGAGTGTCGCGGGCGTATTGGACGATCTCCGCCGTCCCACCCTGGCCGCTTTCCCTGACGCCGTCCCAGAGGGCGATGAGGACGTCGCAGTGATCGACCACGAAGCGGCCGGCCGCAGCATAGGCATCGGCCCTCGACGGAGAAGGAGGCAGCCGCCGCCGCGTCCGGGCCGAAAAAAGAAGGGCCTCGAATTCCGCCTGCGATCCGGGAAGCTCGAAATCGGCGGCATAATCATCCTTCTCCAGGGGCAGGACCGCCTCCAAATGGGAGCCCGGTCTCTTTAAAACTTCGCGGGCGACCAGCCGGTCGGCGCCTTCCGCCAGCGGAGTGATCACGGTGAGCTCGAGGGGAGTCTTCCGGAGGGAAGGAGCCAGCTGTTCGATCCGGTCGAGGACCGCGGAGACCGCCGAGGCCAGGGCCGGCTCGTTCCGCAGCCTGCGGTGCCCGGTGACGCCTATGGCGATGCGGGCCGGGATGGGTGACACGCCTGGCATAAAGCCCTTATCTGGCCTTCAGCCTATAGATTTCGAACCCGGCGCCGGCCAGGAGCTCGGAAATTTCGCGCACGGCCTTGCGATCGAAGTCCTTGATGTCCTCGGTCAGGTCTTCCCACGGAACAAGATACGGGCTGGTCTTTCTGTGGACGTCCCGGGGCCCAAAGCTGAAGCCCTGGAGGAATTTCTCGGCGACCCAGCGGTCGTGCTCCATCCGGGCCATGGCTTCGATCTCCTGGTCGCTGAACCGGATGAGCTTCGGCTTGGGCCCGACGACCGGCGCGAAATCGCAGCCGACCGCCTTGAGCTTCTGGGGGATGTGGTCAGCCTGCTGACGGTTGGATTCCTTGAGCTCCTCGAGAAGGCCATCCCAGGGCTGCATGGAGGGATCGTCGGGGGAGCGTTTGTCCCGGTTGTCGAGTCGGTATCTCTCATGGATGGCCCGGGCCAGGAGCTCCCGGCCGCTCCCGAGGAGGACATCCCGGACGACGAGCCTGGAGAACATCTCGGCATCCACGTGGAGGTCGAGCTGCTCGGGCGAAGGCAGCGCCGCCTGTTCGAAGGTCTGCCGGCCCGAAAGGAGGCTCATCTCTATGACCGCCACCAGGGAACGGATCCCGTGCCGGTATTCGGGTACCTTGATCATCGCCCGGAGTACGCCCGGGTCGATCCGGCAGTTGCCGGATCCGTCAAAAAGATGTCGGGCGTTTTTCTCGAGCTGGAACCGCAGGACTTGCGCCCGGCGGATCAGGAAAAGCCTTTCCCCCTCCGTCACGGGGTTGGGTCCCTTGATGTTGACATAGCCGCGCAGCCGGCTGATGAAGTCGGGGCCCTTGGCCGACTTGAAGTCCTGGTCTTCGGAGCGGCAACAGAACTCCTCGTAGGTGCAGCATGTTCCCCCGGCGAAGACGAAGATGGACCGCCCGATCGGATGGACGGCCTGGCCGTCGCTGAAAACGCCGTCCTGCATCGGAGCCAGGAAATACTTCAACCAACCCGTCTTTCCCCTGAAGTCGGAGTCGAATTCGTCGAAGAAGACGACAGGGATCTTGCCCGCCAGGGCGATGTCCCGCACCTTGTGCAGGGCGGCCACGAGCTCTTCGACGGCGTTGAATTGGGAGAGGTTGAACTCGATCTTCTGGAGGCGGCCGGGCGCGACGCTCTCGGCGACCTCGTTGACCCCGAACGACTTGCCGGACCCCGGGGTTCCGAAGACGGCGATGGACAGGGGACGTGTGATATCTGTATTGGCCAGGTATTCGTGGACCAGGTTTTTGATGCCGCGAAAACTCTCGATCTCCGAGCGGTCGTACGTTTTCAGGTAGCGGAACTGGCCGCAGGGCACCTGATCGAGGAGCGGATCCTTGCCTTTGAGGACGAAGTTATAGGCAATGCTTTCCAGGTCGGCCCGGGACAAGTCGTCGAGGATGCACCAGAAGGCGGGGTCGGCCGGTTCGGTGGCCGTCGGTCCAGGTATGGCGATGGCGGCCAAGGGGCGTTCCTTGGGGTCGAGAGGCCGGAATATTTCCGGGCCGGGATAGTGGAGAGACCGGGCGTCGGCGCCGAACCCGGCCTGCCAGAGCCTCCGGGCGGAGACGAGCCCCTGGAGGACGCCCTCTTTCATCGCGGCTAGGCCGCCGCGGGCCAGACGGCCGACGATTCCGGCGGCGAAGGCGCTGCCGCAGCCGATCATGTCTCCCGGATGGAGCTCTCCGAAGCCGTCCTCGCCGATCTGCGGGTCATAGACGAGATGGGATTCCACGTTCCCCTGGAAGCGAGAATAGAGGATCGCTCCCTCCAGGCCGAAGCGGACGACGAGATGGGCGCATGAGCTCAGGACGAGCAGGCGCGGGTTGCTGGCCATCTGCCAGACGAATTCCTTGGCCGTCCGCTCCCAGGAGAGGCGCCGGCTGATCTTGATTCCTTCCTGGCGAAGGTCGTCCGCGTTGATGACGACGACCAGCCGCCGGGCGTGCCGGGCGCGGACTTCATCGAAGAGCGGGCCGGCGGCGAGCGGCCGGCTCATCTTGATCACGACGGTCGGCTCGGCCGGTTTATCCAGGGCTTCGGGCCAGAGCTCCCGATGGTCGCGGAAGCCGTTACCGGCATCGTCCAGGACGATGAATTCGGCGCGGGCCGGCGCCTCCCGGAACGGACAGGCCGAGGCGCGTCCGTCCGTCGGGCCGTCAAAGCCGGAGTACGACCGGGTCCGGAAGACCATGTTTTTTTCGTCTTTCTTGGCGCCGGAGTACGGAAAACCGGCCAGCGTTATATATGCCTGGATGATCTCGCTCGAGGGAATCCTCTCCACGTGCCGCGGCGGGAGCGAGTGGACTTTCGCGGCGTCGCCCGCAGCCGCCCGGACGAATTCGGCGAGCAGCCAGGCTCCCCCGGGCCTGGCGAACCGCCGGACGCGAGGGAAGATCATCCAGTTCTGAAGACCTGCGGTCCCGCCTCCGGGAGAGGCCGGCGGCGCCAAGGCGGCCTCGAACCAATCCACGGAAAGATCTCCGGTCACCAAAATCGTCGGGATCTTCTTTTTCGAACTCTTCACGTTGGCCATGGCTGCCTCCGGGCTCGGGTCTTTCCCGTTTTTATATCGCGGAGCCCGGGCAAAGTCAATGGAAGCCCCGCCGCGCTTGACGAGCTTCTTCGGCGTGTGATAATTTCACGCCGATGGACGGCCGGTTAAAAGCGCGAAAAAAGAAGGAGATCCCCCGGATCGCCGGGGCAGGAGTCTGCTGCCTCGATCATATCTTCGTGGCTCCCCAGATCCCCTGGGGAGGCACGGCGGCCGTCGAGGAATACCGGGTTCAGGGAGGCGGGCTCGTCGGCACGGCCCTGGTCGCCGCAGCCCGGCTGGGGGCTTCGTGCTTTCTGTTCAGCTTCCTCAGCCATGACGAAGTCGGGGCGCAGGTTGCTTCCGAGCTCGCCGCGGAAGGCATAAAGCTCGAGGGAGTGGCCGGGATCCCCCAGGGCACAAGCCCGTTCAGCTTTATCCATGTGGACGGCCGCTCGGGCGAGCGGACGATCTTCCACCGGCCGGCCGCCGGCTTGGAGCGGTCGCTTCTCCCCGACCTTGGACGCGTCGCCGAGTGCGACGTTCTTCTCGTCGATGACTACTACCCGGAGCTGGCCCTCACCGCGGCCCGGAGTGCGCGGCAGAACGGAATCCCCGTGGTCGCCGACCTGACCGTCAACCTGAACAAGTGCCCTGACCTATTCGGAGAAATCGATGTCCTCATCGCGCCGAGGGCTTTCGCCGTCCAGCTCGGTCATGGCGATGATTACCAGGAGGCCCTCCAGGCCATCCACCGCCTTGGGCCGAAAACGGCCATGATCACGCTCGGCCGCGATGGGTATATCTATTCGTCTCCGGGGGGGCTGGGACGGGGCAGGGCTTTCAAAGTAGCGGCCGTGGATACGACCGGCGCCGGGGACGCCTTCCACGGCG
>Ga0102851_10001901_pt1 | contig 12329 bp, 10 predicted proteins | sample Mud3Dept3metaG_FD_79558 | JGI IMG/M metagenome (GOLD analysis project Ga0102851, IMG submission 79558) | Freshwater wetland microbial communities from Ohio, USA, analyzing the effect of biotic and abiotic controls - Mud 3 Core 4 Depth 3... | ecosystem: Environmental > Aquatic > Freshwater >... | reverse complement strand
TGTCACGGGTGCAATGACGCCGAACAGAATAGTCCAGTGACTCGGGTGAACTGCCGGTTGCGCATATGCGGGAAGCGCACGGGCAGGTTCTGCTCCAGCTGTGCCGAGTTTCCCTGCGATCGGTTGAAGCGGCTTGATACCCGATACCGGACGCGCTACGGGATGAGTGAAATTGAAAATCTGCTCTGTATCAAGGAGAGGGGAATGGAAAAATTCCTTGAAGAAGAAGCCAGGAAGTGGATCACGGCCCAGGGTGTTCTCTGCGTGCACGATAACAAATATTACAGAATCAGCGGTGATGGAGCTCATTGAAATATGTTATTTTGGGAACTGACCTGGCCGTGGCCCGACAAGGATCACATGCAGGATGGCAGAGAGGGCTGAGTGTCATCTTGTGATTGCGTCGGTGAAGGAAAGGAGAAGTGAAATGCGTGGGAAGGGATTTGAACCCCCGAACTCCTGCGAGACCGGCCCCTGAAGCCGGCGCCGTTGACCGGGCTTGGCAACCCACGCGCCCATAAACCTCTGCCACTGAAGGCATAAAAGTAGTGCTCTCTCACCGGTGGGGGAAAAACAGAGGACCAGGGCTACCCCCTGTGCATCTGGACCGGTCCCCGTTCCCGACCGTCCGGGGCTTTCCCACGGCGTGCCACCGTCGGCGGAAATGGCGGGACCACCACAACCCTTAAGAGCTGCCTCATGGAGAATCCGGAGTGAGAGCGGGTCCGGATGGTACAGGGAAGGCATCTCACCCAGGCGAACGGCCTCCTCCTCCGGGGGGCCATCGGTATCGTCTTCGGCCTCCTCGCCGTGGGCGTACCGGGAGTCGTGATCGGCTGGGGTACGGCCGCCATCGGCCTGGTATTGATCCTCCTTTCCACCCTGACCGCGGTCATCGCCCTCTCCACTGAACCTTCGGATCAGGGAAGGAAGGGAACCCTGCTCCTGTTCCTCCTCTCCCTGGTGGCCGGGGGAGCCGCCATGTTCTCGTCTGGCCTCCGGGACCCGATGTTCTTCTACGGGCTGGCCGGCTGGCTCTTCCTCACGGGAATCTCTGAATTCAGCCTGGCCTTTGCCGGGGACCTGCGGGACTACCAGGGGATCATTGCCGTGGGCGGCATCCTGAACATGTTCTTCGGCGTGATCCTTCTTGCCATGAACATCATGGCTCCCGCTCCGCTCCTCCTCTCCCTGGGGCTCTTTGTCTTCATCTTCGGGGTTTTCTCCATGCTCTCCGGGATCCTGGTGCGGATGAGCCCGGGAGTGCCCTTTGACTGATCCGAACAGGTCGGTCCCTGAAGGGGCCTGTCCCATGAACCCCGCCATCACCGGAAACGGCTGCTCATGCCTTCGGGTGAAGCGAACTGGCCTGCATGGACAGGGCCGGGAACAGGGCATCGCCATGGGGGAGGTACTGCTCCTGGCCGCCCTTCTCCTCGGCGTGCTGGTGGTGGTCCACCTGCTTACCGGCGGGATCGGGCCCTCGGAGGGTCTGGTCCCGGCCGCCCTTGAGATGACCGGTGCCACGCTGAGAGTGGTCGGGGATGTGAACGGGCTCGCTGCTTCGGATTCCACGCTGGAAGGAATGCCGGTCCGGTTCCCCCGTGTGGATCCGCGGTCCCTGGGTGCCTGCGTGGTCACTGTCTCCCCCCTTGTGGGGGATATGGGGGGCATTGACATGGACCGGGCCGCCGTCACCTGGACCACCGGTACGTCCACCATGATCCTGCCCGCCCTCACGGCCGGGCCGGTGGAGGGCCCGGGCTGGATCATCGTTTCCCGGTCGCAGTTCAATCCTTTCCAGCCGGAAGACGGGGACCGGATCCTGGAGCCCGGCGAACAGTTCACGATCCTCTTCGTGGCGCCGGAACCGCTGGGACCGGACGCCCGGTTTGCCGTGGAGATCTCCCCGGGCGGGGGCGGTATCCCCCTCACGATATCCCGGACCGTACCGCCCCGGGTGACACCGGTCATGAACCTGGACGGGTGACCGGGCGGGATTCTCCGGAATGTGAGATCTCACAGACTGCTGGGACGTCATCGGTTCCGGGCCCTCGGAGTCCTCCTCATCCGGGGGAGGGCGACGGGAGGGGGCGGAGCCCCCCAGGAGCGTCCCGGCAGTACGCAGTGATTCCCGAACACTGCCCTTCAAGAGCTAAACCTAAATCCGGCATCATCGGCGGGAGGGGGCGTTGCCCCCTCCCCGTCCCACCCCACGACAAGAGGATGGTCCTGCCCCGTCAGGAAACCGAAGCCCGGCGATCCGGATCACCCGCGGGGGGCCGCCTACACGGCGGGGGGCGGAGCCCCCCAGGAGCGTCCCACCAGTACACTGCATGCTGGATAGCACCGTGGGATATGTTGACGATCCACCGATTCGGAGGCTACTGCCAGAACCGGTGGGTCCGGACATAGTTCCGCTCGGCCTTCAGGATCTCGCGGTAGAAGGCGTCCCCTTCCGTCATGGTGGCCAGGATCCGGGACGCGGCCTCCGGTCCCACCCCCTTTGCGGCCAGCGCGATCACCGCCTTCCTCCCGCTGGAGAGCACGATGTTGGCATTCTTCCGCATCCGGGCGTGGATGGCCTTCTCCTCCTCGGTCTTCTGCTTCTTCCGGGGAATGGCGCAGAGATCCTCCTCCCAGGGCTTGAGGGCCGCAATGAGGCGGGCGCTGCACTTCGGGCACTGGGGCCGCTCCTCCACCCGGGCCACGGGCACCCGGGACTTCCACTGGTGGCAGTGGAGGCAGCAGAGGATCACCTCCTCCTTCTCCAGCCGGTTCCGCAGCGTCCCCAGCACCGCCTGGTCCGGGACGGGAGGCGGGATCAGGTCCCGGGAGGAGAAGATCCCCTCACTCCCGAGAGGGGAGAGCCGGGCGGTCACCACCTCCACCCCTCCTCCCTGCAGATCCCGCAGCACCCCGGCGGCCCCCTCCACGTCCATGTAGTCGGTGAAGAGCTCACGGTAGGCCTCCCGCGCGATGACGGTGCCCTCGAAGAGATCGATGAGCCGGTGGAGGCTGAACCGCTCGTAGTCCGCGTCCGGGTCGATGGCCCCGAACTTTTTGGCCACCTGGACCAGCTTCCATTTGAAGAGTGCCGTCCGCTTCAGGGCGAGGGAGAGGATCCCCTCCAGGTGGGAGGGATCCAGGGAGACAAGGAGATCCTTCACCTCGAGAACGCCGATGGTGGTGGGGAGCCGGAGGAGGAACCGGTAGGCCCCCACCTCGATCCCCACCGTGGTGCCGTACCGGGCAGAGAGGAGGACCGAGAGGGCCCGGGCGATGGCCTCGTTGGCCTTGTGGCCGGCACAGAGGTTCACCACCACACCCTCGTCTGACCCCTCCACCGTCACCCGGAGGTCGTGGGGTATGGGGGCCTCGATCCGGTCCATGCGGGAGAGGAACTGTCCGGCATACGCGATCCCCCCCGGATCCGCCGGGTAGTCCCCGAACCTCCGGGTCCGCCGGAGGGCCCCCACCTCCCGGGCAACAGCCAGCGGTACCGGGATCTGCTCACCCTCCCAGGAGGGGATCTCCCCCTCCACCCGCTTTGCCGGTTCCACTACGAGGCGCTCGGCGCTGATCTCCAGCACCCTCCAGAGCTGCCCCTTCGCGATGAAGACGGCCCCCGTATGCACCCATCCCACGACGAAGGACTCGTCCAGGGTGGCAACGTAGCGGCGGGAGACGATGTCAAAGACCCCGATCTTCCTCTCGTCGTGGATCATGGAGAGGTTGCCGGCCAGGTATTTCCGTGCCCGGAGGGTACGGATGATCAGGTCGCCCTCCACCCGGATCAGCCGGTGGGACGCCATCTGGGCGATCACGTCGTCCAGGAGCGATCCCGTCCCCGCGAAACAGGAGGTACGCTCCAGGATCCCCCTCACCTGCGCCCGGGTGATCTCGCCGTACTCCACGGCGAGGGCTGCCACCTGGTTTGCCAGCACGTCCGCCGCGTTCCGGTGCGGCACCACGTCCTCCACCTGGTTTGCCTTCGCCATCCGGGTGATGACGAGGGCCTCCAGCAGGTCGTCAAAGCCGGTGGCGATGATGGTGCCCCGGGAAACCGCGTGGAGCCGGTGGCCCGCTCTCCCCACTCGCTGGACCAGGCGTGCCACTTCCCGGGGTGACCCGAACTGGATGACGTGTTCCACGTGGCCGATGTCGATCCCCAGTTCCATCGACGAGGTGGCGATGAGCGCCCGGATCTCCCCCCGCTTGAACCGCTCCTCCGCATCGATCCGCACCTCCTTCGAGAGCGAGCCGTGGTGCACCTCCACGTCCCCCCGCTCGAAGAGCTGGTGCCCCAGCGCCTCGGCCGTGACCCGGGTGTTCACGAAGACCAGGCTGGACGGGAACCGGTCCAGGCAGTCCCCCACCGCGCGGGCCTGCCCCCGGAACTCCTCACCGGCATAGCGGACCCCGATCTCCAGGAACGGGGTGACCGGGATCTCAACGACGCTGCACGGGCGGTCGCTGCAGAGGAACCGGGCGATCTCCTGCGGGTTCCCCACCGTGGCAGAGAGCCCGACCCGCTGGAACTCCCCCGCGTACCGGGTCAGCCGCTCCAGAGCGACGGAGAGCTGGGCCCCCCGTTTCGACCCGGCCAGCTCGTGGATCTCGTCCACGATCACGTGCCGGACCCCGGCCAGGTGCTTCCGGAGCCGCTTCCCCATGAAGAGGGCCTGGAGGGACTCAGGGGTCGTGATCAGGAGATCGGGAGGATGGAGCACCTGCTTCCTCCGCTCCGACTGGGGCGTGTCCCCGTGCCGGACGCCGGCACGGAGCCCCAGTACCCCGCACCACCACTCCATCCGGGCCAGGATATCCCGGTTCAGGGACCGCAGCGGCGTCACGTAGAGGGCCCGGAACCCCCTGCCATCCTCCCGGAGGAGCTGGTGAAAGACCGGGAGCATTGCCGATTCGGTCTTCCCGGTACCCGTGGGGGCGATCAGGATCAGGTGCTTCCCTTCCAGGAGGAGGGGAATGGCCTGCTCCTGGGCATCGGAGAGGATGGTCCAGCCCCGACGGTCCACGGAGCCCCGGATCCGGGGATCCAGGAGCCGGAGGACGTCATTCGGGCCGGAGGGAGCCGGCGGTCCCGAGATAGGTCCCATCGGTCAGGTACACCTCCGCTGCGTCAAAGTCCATGCACCGGGAGAGCGGTCCCAGGTTCCTTGCCCGGAGCTCCAGGAGGTCGATCCCTGAGAGCTCATTGAAGGCGGGCATGACCAGCACCTTCGTGGCGGGCGCTTCCCCGCCATCCCCCTGGCGAAGGCAGGGGGTGCTGGCCGGGGCCAGGAGGAGGGCCGCGGTCCGGAGCGCGCATCCCACTTCGTCCCGGAGGGACACCATGGGGTGGTGGTGGCCGATGACCAGGGGGTGGCCCGGGAGATCGGGTGCCGGGTAGGTATGGCCGTGGAGGTACCCGATGCCGTCGATGAGGGCCCCGCGGACCGGCAGGAGCTCCCCGTCCTTCAGGAACCGGCCGATGCCCCCGTCGTGGTTCCCGGGCGCGACGCGCAGGTCCACCATCTCCCTCAGTTCCTGGAAGATGTGCGGGATCTCCCGGAACTCCTGGCGGCTGGTCCCCGGCACCTGGTGCTTCACATCACCGAGGAGTACCAGGAGGTCCGCTTCCGCGGCCCGGATGCACTCCTTCACCCGCTCCAGGCGGGCCCGGCTCTGGCTGGGGATATGGACCCCGTGGGCGGCCAGGTCCGACTCGATCCCGAAGTGGAGATCCGCGATCACGAGCGCCCGCTGCGATCCCTCCACCACGACGGCCGGCCACCGGTCCAGGAACCCGAGGTGCACCCCTCACACCAGCCTGTAGAATCCCTTCCGGGGCATGTAGCAGTCCCCCTCCTCCATGAGCGCAGCGAGGGCGGCGAGCACCGCGTCCCGGTCCAGGCCACGGGCGGCACCCCCGGCCAGGATCTCCTCCAGGGCCACCTGCGCCTTCGGGCCGCGGGCTGCGATCGTCTCCCTGACCGTCTCCACCGGATCCGGTGCTGCGGTGGGCGCGGGAGGTGCCGGCCGGATGCCCTCCAGTGCTCCCTGTACCATCAGGCCCAGTTCCGCAAGATCCGGTCTTCCCAGCCGGTATTCCCTGAGCGCAGCGGTGACCGTTTCAGGGGCATCGCTCCCGGAGAGCGCCGTGGCGAGCATCTCCAGCCGTTCCACCGTTGCCATCGCGGTCCGGATCACCCAGGCATCACGGATCTCCCGGGTGACGGTGCGGATCCCGCCCGGCACCACCTGGCACTGCGGGGCCCGGGCCCGTGCCAGCAGGAGGGGTGTGCCTGTCACGGCCACAAAGGCCGGGGGGTTGATGGCCGCGAGTGCAGCCGCCGCCCCGGACTCGCTCCTTCCGGCCTTCAGGGTGAAGGTCCCGGTGGGGTCCGCCACCCGGGCCAGCATCATCTCGGAGGGGCTCCCCTCCACCTCCAGGAGGGCTCCCACGAGAAAGAGCCTGCGGCAGCAGAGGCCGGTCGGGGTGAGAACAGCCGGAGCCTGCCCGGATCCCCCGTCCCCGGCGCACCGGTACCGGGTCCGGTGGAGCTCGCCGGCAAAGAGCCGGTCATGGCCCCCGCTCACGATGCCACTCCCCCACACAGCCCGGCACTTGCACACCCCATGGTGATAGAATAATCTGGGATCACACCGATATCCTTTGAAATGACACTGCCCTCCCTCCGGTCTCATGCAGGACGGCGGGAGGATACTTCCACACCCATTATATCTCTTCCCGGCGCCGTTTATAGCTGACCACCGCGGCCGCGTCTCCCGGAAGGGATCAGGAGGGACCATGGAGGAGAACCACAGCATCTGGATCGAGAAGTACCGGCCCCAGCGGCTTGAGGAGATGGTCGGCCAGACGAAGATCGTGGAACGCCTCCGCTCCTACGTGAAAAGCGGTTCCCTGCCGCACCTCCTCTTCACAGGCCCGGCGGGTGTCGGGAAGACCACCGCGGCCGTCGCCCTGGCGCGGGAGTTCTTCGGGGACTCCTGGCAGATGAACTTCCGGGAACTGAACGCCTCCGACGAGCGGGGGATCGACGTGGTGAGGAACCAGATCAAGCAGTTTGCCCGGACCACGCCGCTCGCCGGCGCCACCTTCAAGATCCTCTTCCTGGACGAGGCAGACGCCCTCACCTCCGACGCGCAGGCTGCGCTCCGGCGGACCATGGAGAACTATGCCCAGACCTGCCGGTTCATCCTCTCCTGCAACTACTCCTCCAAGATCATTGATCCGATCCAGAGCCGCTGCGCCATCTACCGGTTCAGGCCCCTGGACGATACCGCCATCACCGAAGAGATGGACCGGATCGCAACGCGGGAGGGGCTCACCGTGGAACCGAAAGCCAAGGAGGCGATCCTCTTCATCGCCCAGGGGGACATGAGGAAGGCCATCAACGCCCTCCAGGGTGCGGCGATCGTCTCCCCCACCATCACCGAGCAGAAGCTCTTTGAGATCACGGCCCACGCCCGCCCCGACGAGATCGAGGATCTCCTGAAGGCGGCGCTGGCCGGTGATTTCGAGGGTGCGGAGGCGCTCCTCTCCACGCTCCTGAACCAGCGGGGCATCGCCCCGCTGGAGCTCCTCCACCAGATCTACCGCGTCATCCTGGACCGGCCGATGGACCGGGGTCTGAAGGTGGCCCTCATCAGCCGGATGGGCGAGGCCGACTACCGGATCAGCGAGGGGGCGGACAGCGAGATCCAGATGGAGGCGCTCATCGCCGGGTTTGTGCAGGCAGCCCTGGAGAGGGGCATGAAGGGGTGAGGGGATGGCACAGGTGGTGCAGCAGACCCAGGTAACCGACATCGCTGCGGAGTGGCACCGGTTCCTCACCCGTCACTACAAGCGCCAGATGGAGGAGCTCCGGCGGGAATATCCCCACCGCCGGTCCCTGGTCATCGATTACGCGCAGATCCGGCCCGTGAGCCTTGCGGACTCGGTGCTCTATACGCCGGGGAAGGTCATCGAGGATATCCGGGACGCCCTGCACCAGAACGGGACGATCGAGGAGAAGGAGAAGCACCGGATCAATGTCCGGTTCACGGGTCTCCCGAGGAAGACCCCCATCCGGGAGATCCGGTCCCACCAGATGGGCCAGCTCCTGACCGTCGAGGGGATCCTGCGGAAGACCACCGAGGTCCGGCCCCGGATCGTGGAGGCTGTCTTCCGGTGCACCTCCTGCAACCGGATGCTGACCCTGGGGCAGGGCTATGGCAAGTTCCAGGAGCCCGATACCTGCCCCCACTGTGAGAAGAAGACCCGGATGGAGCTGATCCCGGCCCGGTCCCGGTTCATCGACGCCCAGAAGCTCCGGATCCAGGAGTCGCCGGAGGGGCTCCGGGGAGGGGAGCAGCCCCAGACCCTGGACGTGGACGTGACCGATGACCTGACAGGGAATGTGGCCCCCGGGGACCGGGTGGTGATCAACGGGATCCTGCGATCCCTGCAGCGGATCACGGCCGCCGGCAAATTCACCGTCTTTGACATCTACCTGGAGTGCAACTCCCTGGAGATCTCGGAAAAGGAGTTCGAGGAGGTGGACATCAGCGAGGAGGACGAGAAGACGATCGTCGCCATGAGCCGGGATCCCCAGCTGACCCACAAGATCATCCGGTCCATCGCCCCCACCATCTACGGGAACGAGGACGTGAAGGAGGCCATCGCGCTCCAGCTCTTCGGCGGGATCCCCAAGGAGATGCCGGACGGCTCCCACCTGCGGGGGGACATCCACATGATGCTCGTCGGGGACCCGGGCATCGCGAAGAGCCAGCTGCTCCGGTACGTGGTCACCCTCTCACCCCGGGGCATCTACACGAGCGGCAAATCCTCCACCTCGGCCGGTCTCACGGCAACGGCGGTGAAGGACGAGTTCGGGGATGGCCGCTGGACGCTGGAAGCGGGAGCCCTCGTCCTCGCCGACATGGGCATCGCCGCGGTGGACGAGATGGACAAGATGCGCCCCGAGGACCGGTCGGCGCTCCACGAGGCGATGGAGCAGCAGACGATCTCGGTGGCGAAGGCCGGGATCACTGCGACCCTGAGGTCCCGGTGCGCGCTCCTCGGGGCCGCCAACCCCAAGCTGGGCCGGTTCGACCAGTACACACCCATCGGCGAGCAGATCAACATGCCCGCGGCGCTCCTCTCCCGGTTTGACCTGGTCTTTGTCATGCAGGACCAGCCCGACCAGCGGAGGGACGAGGCCATCGCCGACCACATCCTGAAGGTCCACGCCGTGGGGGAGCTGATCGTCCAGCACAAGAGGGAGCCCATCGCGGGGGTGGACGACGAGTTCATTGCCCGGGAACTGGCACCGGTCACCCCGGACATCGAGCCGGGGATGATGCGCAAGTACGTGGCGTTTGCCAAGCGCACCTGTTTCCCCATTCTCTCGGAGGACGCGAAGAAAGCCCTGATCAGCTACTACCTGAGGCTCCGGGGCCTGGCCGACGCCAACAAGCCGGTGCCCGTTACCGCGCGGCAGCTGGAGGCGCTGGTGCGCCTGGGGGAGGCCTCGGCCCGGATCCGGCTCTCCCCCTCCATCGACCTGGAGGATGCCGAGCGGGTCATCCATATCGTGGACACCTGTCTGCGGCAGGTGGCCTATGATGCCGAGAGCGGTGCCTTTGACATCGACAAGCTGGTGACGGGTGTCACGAAGACCCAGCGGGACGCGATCCGGGCGGTGAAGGAGGTGATCCGGGACCTGGGCGGCGAGTCCCGGGAGGCCCATATGGACCAGGTGGTGGAGATCGTCACCCAGCAGGGATTCACCCGTGATAAAGTGGAGAATATCCTTAAGATGCTCCTCCGGGACGGGGAGGCGCTGGAGCCCCGCCACGGCGTCATCAAACTGATCGGGATGTGACCCCCGGTTTTCTGGTACCTTTTTCCTCACTTTTCCACCAGTGGACGCTCCAGGGGGCTGCCGCTTCCGCCTCAACCCGGGTGAATAGTTCAATTCATCAGTTGCTGCAGGTTTACCCAACATCAGGCGTACTGGTGAGACGCTCCTGGGGGCTCCGCCCCCGCCGCGTGGGCATCCCCCCGGTTTGATCGGGACCTGTGGAACATTTGCTGACACCGACCTGGTGTGATATCCTCATGGGGGGAGGGTCCGGGAGGGGTTCTCCCCCTCCCGAACAGAGTCCTTAGATCCCCCGGCATGAGGATGGCCCAAGCCGACGGTTCTGAGATCCCGGAAACCGAGGGGGGGACGCCCACGCGGCGGGGGGACCGTCAGGTCCCCCCAGGAGCGTCTCAGCACCATCACTCTGCCCACGAAGGATTGCCCTTCCATCTTCCAGGCCATGGGATTTCATCGATCATCGACTGGGGGCACTTCCGCCCTCCGCCTGCCCGGAAACCTATTCAAACCGCCTGCCTCACCCGGTAGGGAGGCGCACAGGCTATGGAACTCTACTCATGCCTCGGGTCCCTGGTGACAGGAGTACTCGTGATGTGGATCGTGCTTATCTTCATGCGCCGGTTCAAAACATACGACGCAAAGGGGCTTGCCACCGTGATTGGCGCTATTTTCGGGGGCGCCGTCTTCACCTATCTCGTGGCCAACGACCGGACCGCCCTCTGGATCTACCCGGTGGGGCTCTTTGTCGGTTTCGTGGCATTCCAGGCGCTCCTGGTCCTGCGGGGCGAGACGCCGATCCTCATCAAACGGTAAAATCTTCTTAATGGCATAATCCTCCCCTATATTTCTCATCTCGTACTGTCTCCGGAACGGTGGACGCTCTCGGGGGCTGGCGCCCCCTGCCGCTGCGGCACCCCCGCATGAGGATAGTCTGAGCCGGGGTGTTCACCAATCCAGGAAACCTAAGGGGGGGACGCCCACGCGGCGGGGGGGGACCCGCAGGTCCCCCCTAGGAGCGTCCCCCCAGTGTCATGATGCCCGTCGAGGCAGGATCATACAGATACCATCACCCTCAGAGGGGGATCCCAATCCCATAAGAATGAAAACAGCATACGGTTGGGCATGGTCAGCGACCGTGAACGGGCAGCCTTCGAGGCCGGTATCAAGCTGGGGGCCCTGTACCACCAGTTCGTGGGCACCCCTGTTTCTCCCGCCACTGCCGAAACCCTGGAACGTGCCATCGGGGCCGCGGTCTCGCTGCAGCCCTGCGTGGAGGACGTGCGGGTGGAACTGGACCGGAGCCAGATGACCCCCAACGCCTTCGGGTACAGCGAGGTCAGGGGAACCATGTTCCATGTGGAGATCACCACCCGGGCCGGGAAGGCACGGTGCACCGCCCGGCTCGCCTGCGAGAAGGATTATCCGATGATGTCCCTGGTGCGGTGTGAATAGGGTTCCCCGGTACCCCATCACCGATGACCATATCCACCTGGACCCGGTGAACGGCATCGGTATTGCGGCGGCTAAGGAGTTCCAGAGGGCGGGGGGAACCCACCTCTTCGTGGTGTCGAAGCCTTCCTGGTCCCACGGGGTCGAACCGTCCCGCGGGGAGGACTACCGGCCGGTCTTCGAGGCCACCCTCACCATGGTGAGGGCGGTACGGGAGATCGGCCTGGGGGCATTCGCCATCCTGGGCGTGCACCCGGCCGAGATCAGCCGGCTCTCGGAGCGGATGCCCCTCCCCCGTGCCACTGAAGTGATGCAGGAGGGCCTCTCCCTGGCCGCCTCATACGTGAAACGGGGGGAGGCGGTGGCCCTGAAGAGCGGGCGGCCCCACTACCCCGTGGAGGACCCGGTCTGGGAGGCCTCCCAGGCGGTGCTCCGGAATGCCCTCTCGCTGGCGGCGGACTGTTCCTGCGCGGTCCAGATCCATGGCGAGAGCGGGCCCTGCACCGACGTGGTGGAGATGGCGCAGGAGGCGGGCATGGACCCGGCCCGGGTGGTGAAGCACTTTGCGACGCCGGATACCCCGCTCATTCCCTCGCTGATCGCCCGGCACGAGATGATCCCGGAACTCTCCCGCGGGGGAAGGGTATTCACCATGGAGTCGGACTACATGGATGAGAAGAGCCGGCCCGGGGCGGTGATCGGCCCGAAGTCCGTTCCCCGGTTCACGCTCCGGCACCTGGGGAGCGGGGCCATCACCGAAGAGGACCTCTGGCGGATCCATGCCGAGACCCCCTCCCGCGTCTATGGCGTGGAGATCCGCCTCCCCTGACCTCCCCGGCACACCTTTTTCTCGCATCCCGGTCCATGGAATACTGGTATGTTCCTGAAAGTGCACCGGGCTCCGGAAGGGGCAGAGGTGGTGGCGATCTGCGACCGGGAACTCCTGAACACCACCATCACCCACGGGGATATCACCCTCAGGATCTCAGA
>Ga0102851_10001899_pt1 | contig 12330 bp, 10 predicted proteins | sample Mud3Dept3metaG_FD_79558 | JGI IMG/M metagenome (GOLD analysis project Ga0102851, IMG submission 79558) | Freshwater wetland microbial communities from Ohio, USA, analyzing the effect of biotic and abiotic controls - Mud 3 Core 4 Depth 3... | ecosystem: Environmental > Aquatic > Freshwater >... | reverse complement strand
GCCGCGGTCCCCCGTCCCAACCGGCGCGCACCCGATTCGCCGGGAGCATCTTTTCAGGGTTGCCGGAAACCGTATCAAATCAACGGGGGACCCGTGCAAGCGGCCGCGCCGTCGTCGCGGGAGCTCGCTGCGACATCTAGTATCGCGACACGTTAGTTTTGCAACATCACGACAGATGCGAACAATGTTTCGAAATTAGTGATTCGTTGTACTAGCGGGAGACCAGCACCGGAACCTTGGAATGGGTGAGCACTTTCTGGGTTTCGCTGCCGAGCAGCACGCTGGCGAGCCCGCGGCGGCCGTGCGAAGCCATAAAGATGAGATCGCACTTGTTCTTCTTCGCGATGGCAAGAATCGCATCGGCGGGAAAGTCGTTCGTCACTCGTACGCACTCGCAGGCAACACCCGCGCTCTTCGCCGCCTGCTCGATCACGCCGAGATAGCGGGATGCGGTCTTCTCGATCATCGCGGCGTGCTGCTGCGGCGTCATGTAGCCGATCGGCACAAACTCCGCATACACCACGGGAGTGGCGGGCGGTGCGGCGAACAAGCCGGTGACCTTGGCCCCGAGTGCTTTGGCGAGCTTCACGCCATTCACGATCGCCTTGCGCGAGAGCGGGGAACCGTCCGTCGGAATCAGGATATGTTTGTACATTTCTTCTCCTTTACTTCGCGTAAGGCAGAACCCAGATCAGCATTCCGAGCACGTAGCACACGAGCGTCGCAACCAGCGTGAACGCGACGCTCCAGGCCAGAAACTCCCGCAGCGACACCTTGCGCCCCTCTTCCTTTTCGGCGATGGTCAGGGCGACGTAGAGCGCAGGCGCGCCGGCAATCGTGAGGTTGCTGCCCAGCGTGCCGGACCACACCAGCATCCAGTACAGCGGCCACGTGGCGACGCCTTCCTTGCCCAGATCGCGAATCGTGTAGAGGAAGGTCAGGATGTATGCGTCATGCTCGACCAGACCGACAATAGGGATGGTGATCCAATAGAGCAGTGTTGCACCCAACGCCAGGTTCTCGGCGAACAGGGGCTTCAACCCGTTGGCGAGCATCTGGAGAATGTGCGTCTTTTCCAGCCCGCCCACCAGGGCGAACAGCGCGATGTAGAAGAAAATCGCGCGCCAGTCGAGCTCCTGGATGATTTCTTCGAACTTCGGTGCCTTGAGCCGTTCGCCCATCAGTTCCACGATGAGCACCAGCGCGATCGCGCCGGTCATCGCGATGAATCCCAGCTTGACGTTCAGCACCTCGCGAAAGGACATCCCCACGACCGTCAGCAGGAACATCCCCACCGCGATGGTCGCGAACAGGGGGTCGGGGATGGTGGCTTCGATCCCCGTTTCCGAGGCTGACACCCGCTTGCCTGCCTTGCGGAAGCCGTACCAGTACATGAATCCCAGCGTGATGATGAAAGTCACCATCAGGATGGGGAACGAAGACGGCCGCCCTTGATGCCAGAAGAAGTCGGCGAACTCGACGCCGGACACGCTATGCAGCATTTGCGGCGGCAGGTCGCCCAGCAGCAGCGCCGTGCCCATGAAGTTGGCGCTGAATCCGATCATCAGCACCAGCGGCGTGGCCGGAATCTTCAACGCCCGCGCCAGCGGCAGCGCCACCGGCGCCATCATCAGGATGGTCACCACATTGTCCACGAACATCGAGATCACGCCCGCCAACATCGACAGGACCATGACCAGCAGCCCCGGCCTGCCGCCGGACAGGCGCAAGGCCTGCACCGAGAGCCAGCTCGGCACTCCGCTCTTGCCGAAGTAGCCCGCAATCACCCAGATGCCCACCAGGATCGCCATCACGTTCCAGTCCACCAGGGTGAACGCGTCGGTCTCCGACATGACGCCGACCCAGACCATCACCACGACGCCAACCAGCCCCGCTGCAGTGCTGTCAATGACGTTGGTGACGACCGCGAGTATCGTGACCGCAAAAACGATCAGCGTTAACCACTGCATGAGTTCCATGGAAATTCTCTTTTTCTGATTTAGGAAAGAGGTTTGCCGTGAATGCTAGTGCATCTATTTTCAGCCGGGCAATATGCACCGATCAAGGTCGCGGTCGCGCTGGATGGTTTATGCTTTTCAGTTGGATGCCAGCCGAGCACGAACAGCAGTACGAAGAAGCCCACGATATAGGCAATGGCGATATACCAGCCGTGCCTGAGCCACAAACCCACGGACCTTGCTTCAGGAAACAAATTCGACAACGCGACGCCGGCGGAAGACCCGAACCAGATCATGGAACCGCCGAAACCGACGGCATAAGCCAGGAACCCCCAGTCGTAGCCGCCCTGCTTCAACGCCAAAGCGGTGAGCGGTATATTGTCAAACACGGATGACACGAAACCCAGGCCCAGCGTTGTCGGCCACGAGGCCACCGGCAATTTTTCGACCGGCATCAGCGACGCGCACAGCACCAGCGACAGCAGGAAGATGCTGCCCTTGACTGATTCCGGCACCACTTTCCAATCCGGCCTGCGCCACACCGCGGCAAGCAGGATCGCCGCCCACACCGCGGCGCCAATAAACGGAAAACTATCGGACACCGACGCAAAACGGGTGTTGATCAGCACGTTGGCGCCGATGGCCGCAATCAGGATCAACGCGACAATGGCCACGCGGCTCCAGTCGACACGTATTCCACGCGTTGGATCTTTCTGGATCGGCGAATAGCGGTGCTGCTGGATCGCGGCCGGAATGGCGAAAATAAGCAGGGCCGCTGCCGCCGCAATGTAAGCTTCCAGTACGTCGAGCGGGCTCACGCCATCGATCCACATCATGGTGGTGGTGGTGTCGCCGACCACGCTGCCCGCGCCGCCCGCATTCGAGGCCGCGACGATCGCCGCCAGGTAGCCGATGTGCACCTTGTGCCTGAACACGGTAGCCGCGATGGTGCCACCTATGATCGCCGCTGCGATATTGTCGAGAAAGCCCGACAGCACGAATATCATTACCAGCAGCACAAAAGCGCCTTTCCAGTCGTCGGGCAGGAATCTCGGCAGCACCGCAGGCACGTGGCTTTCCTCGAAATGCCGTGACAACAGTGCAAACCCGACCAGCAGCAGGAACAGATTGGACAAAATCACCCATTCGTGCCCCAGGTGGGCGGCGAAACCGTCGAAACCAGCGCCATGCCTGAATCCAACAAAAATGAATTTGTAGGCAAGGATGGCCGCGAGGCCGGTCAACGCAACGCGCAGCGTATGGTGATGAAACAGCGCGACGCCGAGCAACGTCAGCGCAAACAGGATGAACTCGACCGGTATGCCGAATAGCGCTGGACCCTCCGCCGGGGCTGTCGACGCAGCCATCGCCAATTCAGAAAAACCGTAACTCATCATGAATAGCATGGTGGCGGACGCCTGACGCAGCCTGGCGCACCCATGATGCCGAGTTTCCGTATTGCTGCGACGATTTCCGGCCCATGCCGTTGGGGCATTGTCTATGAGACAGCGATCAGTTAACATTTATACAAATTAGATTTCTGAAAATATATACCCTATATTGGCATATCGAGTCAAGAAGCTGGTTCCATCGAAAAAAGAGGAGATCGTTTTGTGAAAGGGACCAAAGAGTCAGGTAAATCGGCGAACAACCGGCCCCGCAGAAATTCATCGCGGAAGCCGGATCAGCAGCTCGCCTTGACTGTTCTGATGAAATTTCGCCTCATCGTCAACTCGGCTAAACGCCACTTCAAATGGGTGGAGAACCAGTGCGGGATCAATGGTGCGCAGTTGTGGGTGTTGTGGGAGATCAACGAAGCGCCGGGGCTTCGCGTCAGCGAGCTTTCCACAGCGATGGCGATGCACCAATCAACGGCGAGCAACTTGATAGAAAAGCTCGTGCGGTCAAAGCTGATCACGCGAAAACGAGCGCGCAGCGATCAGCGGGTAGTAACGTTATTTCTGACCGAGGCAGGCAGGGCGTTACTTAGGCGCGCGCCGCGACCTGCGCGGGGGAGGCTTCCCGAGGCGTTGTACCAGCTTCCCAGGAATGCGCTGTCGGAACTCGATAAGTTGCTTGAACGCGTGTTACACGAAATGGGGCCGACGGAAAAAGCCTCGATGAGGAAGCCGCTCGCGGAATTGCTGGCGAGCAAGTAACACCTCCACCTCCAAGGCCGGTAGCCGGATAGGAAATGAATTCGCGAATGTTTCCCACATGGATCTCGTGCTTGCTTCCCTCATACTGGGCCTTTCAATATTGTCGGGAATGCTCGGCATTGGCGTCGCGTTTGCTGCGGTGCCTTTTCTATCGCTTTACCTGCCTGACCTCGTCCATCAGGTCCAGCCGCTCAGCCTGTTGTTGAATGGGGTTACCGCCCTGTTTTCACTGGTGGGGTTTGCCCAGGCCGGATATGTGGACTGGAGGCGAGGAGGAATTCTCGCGCTGACCACCACGTCATCCGCCCCGATCGGATCTTACCTGGCTCAGTTGGTAAGTCCCGTCTTTATCTGGACCGTATATTTTGTGTCCGTTCTTTATCTATGTTGGCACCTGACGCGCCCGCATATCGAGCGAGCGGGCAAAGAGAATTTCAGATTGGGAGTGTTGCTGGCCATACCCATCTCGATAGCCACCGGCTTTCTTGGAGTTGGGCCGGGCTTTCTGCTGATGCCAGCCCTCATGCTGGTCGGGTTCAACACCAGATCGGCCGCAGGAATGAATGCTCTGGCGGTAACGCCATCCTCATTTTCCGCCGTGCTGCCGCATTGGTCTAATATGCAACTGGATTTTTGGATGGCTGTCCCGTTGCTCCTTTCGGGAGCGCTTGGCTCATTCATCGGGGCCAGACTCGCAACCAGGCAGATACCGGAGGCGTCTCTGCGCAAAATCCTCCTCGCGGTGATTCTCGTTGCAACCCTTTATCAGTTGGCGCGTCTGTTTCTCTAGCCCGAGCAGCAAGCGACTCACAGAGTGTTTGACAGAGGGGGTATCATTGCAGCTTCGCTTTTCTGGCTGATCCGCGCATGCGTCTATCCCTGCGATTCGTGATCCCGCTCGCCATGGTCCTGGCGGCAATCGCCTATGCGGTGATTCCGCTGGTCGACCGGCTGACGGTGCAATGGTTCGTGCGTGACCTCGATATCCGTTCGGCCTTCGTCGCGAATACCGTTCAGGACCCGCTGCTGGAACTGATACGCGCCGGGACGCGGAACAAGATGGTGGCCTTTTTCAGCCGGATCACCCAGGACGAGCGGCTCTTCGCCATCGGTTATTGCGGCGACGCCTCCCAGCAGCAGATCATCGCCACCCGGACGCTGCCGCCCGGGCTGTCCTGCAAGAACATTGAAAAGTTTCGGGATCCCGGCGCGCACGTGCTGGACAGCCCGCGCGGCCCTCTGCATGTTTCCGTGCAGGACGTCGAGCAGGAGGGCACGCGGATTGGCAGGCTCGTGCTGGTGCACGACATGAGCTTCATCCAGCGCCGCAGCGAGGAGACCAAAAAATACGTCTTCTACTTCTTCGTCGGCCTCGCGGCCATCGTTTCGCTGATCACGGTCATCATTGCCCAGTTGAGCTGGCGCGGCTGGATGCAGGGGTTCCGCGCATTGCTGCGGGGCGAAGGTCTGTTGCGGCCTGCGGAAAAAATCAACGTCCCTGAATTGCGGCCGCTGGCGAGAGACCTGCGCTCGCTCATCCGCGACATCGAGTCCGAATATCGGCCCCGCGACGAGACACAACTCACGTGGACCGCGGACGCGCTGCGTTCCATTCTGCGCCAGGACCTGAGGGGGGATGACATCATGGTGGTGTCGAACCGTGAGCCTTACCTTCATGTGCGGCGCGACGAGCGCATCGAAGTTCAGAGGCCCGCCAGCGGACTGGTCACCGCACTCGAGCCCATCATGCGCGCCTGTTCCGGAACGTGGATCGCCCATGGCAGTGGCTCGGCGGACGCCGAGGTCGTCGACCGGAACGACCGCGTGGCGGTTCCGCCCGGGAATCCGGCGTATTCCCTGCGCCGGGTGTGGCTCACCAAAGAGGAGGAAGCCGGCTATTACTACGGCTTCGCGAACGAGGGGCTTTGGCCGCTATGCCACATCGCCCACGTTCGCCCGACCTTCCGCACCGGCGACTGGAACCAGTATATCGAAGTCAATCGCCGCTTCGCGCGCGCGGTGTTCGAGGAGGCCAAGACCGACGACCCGATCGTGCTGGTCCACGATTACCATCTCGCGCTGCTGCCGAAAATGATCCGGGAAAAACTGCCCGATGCGACGATCGTGACGTTCTGGCACATCCCCTGGCCGAATCCGGAGGCGTTCGCCATTTGCCCGTGGCGCGCGGAACTCCTCGATGGTCTCCTGGGCAGCAGCATCCTCGGTTTTCACACGCAGTTTCACTGCAACAATTTTGTCGACACCGTGGACCGCGTGCTGGAGGCGCGGGTCGACCGTGAATCGTTCACCATCTCCTACGGCAAGAAGCTGACCGCGGTCAAGCGCTATCCGATTTCGATCGAGTCGCCGCCCGCCGCGAGCCTGGTCAGCAAAACCGTGGGCGACTGCCGTGCCGACGTCCGCCAGCGGCATAACCTGCACCCCGACCACGCGCTGGGCGTTGGCGTCGACCGCATGGATTACACCAAGGGCATACTCGAGCGCTTTCTCGCGATCGAGCGTCTGCTTGAACTGCAACCCCGCTGGATCGGCAAGTTCAGCTTCGTCCAGATTGGCGCGCCGACGCGCTCGAGCATCGAGCAGTACCACGAATTCGAGGTCCATGTTCGCGCGCTTGCCGCCAGGATCAACGAGCGGTTCGCGCGCGACGATTACGCCCCCATTATCCTCAAGGTCGAACATCACGAACCCGAGCAGGTTTACGAATACTACCGGGCCGCCGATGTCTGCATTGTGAGCAGTCTCCACGACGGCATGAATCTTGTCGCCAAGGAGTTCGTGGCCGCGCGCGACGACGAACAGGGCGTGCTGATGCTCAGCCAGTTCACCGGCGCGTCGCGCGAGCTTCCCGAGGCGCTCATCGTCAATCCTTACGATATGGACCAATGCGCCGCCGCGCTGCACGTGGCGCTGACGATGCCGCAGAACGAACAGCGCGACCGCATGCGCACCATGCGCGGGATCATCCGGGAATTCAATGTCTACCGCTGGGCGGGGCGCATGCTGCTCGACGCGGCGACCATGCGCAAGCGCGGACGCCTGCTCAAAAAGGCGCCGGCCCGGGAACGGCAAGGCTGATACGGCTCTCGTTGGCGCTACGCCGGAGCGGATAAGCGTCTTGATTCCGCGCGCACTACGCTCCTTTCCGTCGCGGATTTGTTAGTTCAGTCGCGTTCCTGTGAAATGGCCGTTCATTGGACCACGATATTCGCGGCTGCAATCACTTTTGCATATTTGGCGATCTCGCGCCGGAACATGGCCGTGAGCTCTTCCGGCGTGCTGCCGACCGGCTCGCCACCTTCCTTCGCCATGAATTCCAGCACGTCGGGCGCCTTGAGCGCTTTCAGGATTTCGGCATGGAGCTTGTCGACGATGGGTTTGGGCGTGCCCGCCGGCATGAACATCGCGTACCAGTTGTCCACATCGAAGCCCGGGTACATTGAAGCCATGGTCGGCAGGTTGGGGTACGCCTTGGCCGGTTTCGCGGTCGTCACGGCAATCGGCCTGACTTTACCCGATGCGACGTGCGGTGCAACAGCAAGCGCCGTGCCGAATTCGAAATCGACCTCGCCGCTGATCAACGCGATAATCGCGGGGCCGCCCCCCTTGTAGGACACGTTCACCATGCTGGCGCCGGTCGCCTGCTTCAGCATCTCGACCGCCAGATAGCTGGTGGTGCCGGCACCGTTATTGCCGGCATTGAGTTTGCCGGTTTTTTTCGCCAGCGCGAGGAGTTCCTTTACCGACTTGGCCGGCACGCTCGGATGCGTCACCAGCACGAGCGGCACCGAAGAGATCCAGCTCACCGGCGCGAGATCCTTGATGGGATCGAAGGTCAGCGATTTCTTGTAGAGCGTGACGTTGACGGAGAGCGACGCCGTGGTGAACAGAACGGTGTAACCGTCGGGCGGCGATTTCACTGCCAGTTCGGCGCCGATCAGGCCTGCCGCGCCCGCACGGTTGTCGACGACGAAGGTCTGCTTCAGGCTTTCATAAAACTTCTTGCCGAGCAGCCGCCCCTGAATGTCGGTGCCGCCGCCGGGCCCGAAGGGCACGATCACCCGCACCGTCTTGTCGGGCCAGTTCTGCGCGTGAACCGCACCGGACACGCTTAACACGACCGCCGTCAACAACAGACCTGCAAAACGCAATTTTGATTTTAAGTTCATGACTTGCCTCCTCGGGAATAAACAGCACAAAACAAGCCGCCTCATCTTAAACAAACGCAACCCTGATGGGTTCGGGTCTTGCGGGCGCTTGCGGCTAGCCGCGGTAAACCGGCTCCGGCTGGCTGAAAAACGCATGCAGGATGTGATACACCATCAGGTAATTGATCTGCTGGAAGCTCGCGTGCGAAATGCCCGCCATCACCGCGAACTGTTTGTCGGGATTCGGCAGGCGCCTGAAGAATTCGACCAGATCGTCGAAGCCCGCGATCCCGTCGAATTCGCCGCGCATGATGAGAGTCGGCACAGGGAGCTTCTCAGGCTCGACCACCGGCAGCTTCGAGCACATGTCGACGTAAGTGCCGATCGGCACCGAGTCGTCGAGCGCGATCACTGCGTCGGCAAACGCATCGACCACTTTTTCTTCGGCGCACCCCGGGTGGTCGCGCTCGAAAATGCTCCGCACGAACGCCTTGTCGATCGGGCGCCGTTTCATCTTGAGAAACTGCGGCAGTTTCTTGCGACGCTCCTCGAGCGTCGGGCTGCCTGCGCCGGTCCACACGAATGCATCGAGCGCAAGCCGCGCGACGCGCCCGGGATGGCGCTGCGCGAACAGCGCCGCGCGCAACGCGCCCGATGAAATGCCGTAGACCAGAAACCGCTTCACACCGCGCGTTTTCATGATGTAATCCGTCGCCGCGGCAATATCGTCGGCGCCGTTGGCGATGTCGCAGCTGATGTCGCGCGTTTTGTCGGAGCGGCCGTAGCCTTCCATGTCGACGCACCACGTATCGAAGCCGCGCCCGGCGAAGAAATCCATCGCCGATGAATATGGCCGGCCGGGCACCTGCAGGTCGAAAGTCGGCTGCGACGCCATCGACGAGCCGTGCACGAACAATACCGTGCCGAGCTTGTCACGCGCTTCGCGAGGAGCTACCTTCTCCCACAGAAAAAGTTTGACATCGCCTTTCTTCGTCCAGTGCTCCTGCCCGGATATGGCTGCGTGAGTGCCGTGCTGATTCATTGCATTCGCTGGAAATCTGGATGCGTATCGAGGGAGAAACGAGTGCACGAGTTTAGTGCAGAGTGCCGGCGAGCGCAATTCGTATTCCCGCGTTGCCGCAATCGAGCCCACGCCGCCACTGCGGGTTTATTGGTCTTATTCGGTTTACATGAACAATCTTCGATTGCCGCTGGCGCTGCCTTGGTTTACCATTTTGCTTCGCACGCACGCAGCATCCCCCGTACGACCGGCGCGAACTTCGGCGTCCGGTACCCAATGGAGAAAACATGAAATTCGCGCTGCCACGCTTTTCAGGCAAGCTCCTGATACGGTCGGCGTGTACGGCCGTCATCGCCGCGCTGGCCAGTCCGGCCGGCATCCCGGCACAAGCCGCTGACGCGGTAACAAATTTTCCGACCCGGCCGATACGCATGATCGTGCCGTTTCCGCCGGGCGGCAGCAACGACATCCTGGGCCGTTTCATGGCTCAGAAACTGACGGAACGGCTGGGTCAGCAGACCGTCGTCGATAACCGCGGCGGCGCCGACGGCATTATCGGTACCGACATCGCCGCCAGAGCCGCGCCTGACGGTTACACCCTGCTGATCGTTTCCACCAGCTATTCGATGAATCCGGCGATCCACAAACTGCCCTATGACCCGCTCAAATCACTGGTGCCCGTGGCCCTCATCGGCACCGGACCGAACCTGCTGGCGACCACGCCCAGCGTGCCGGCGAACTCGGTCAAGGAACTGATCGCGCTGGCCAAAGCCAGGCCGGGACAGTTGCGCTACGCGTCGTCCGGCATCGGCGGCTTCAACCACTTCGGCGGCGAATTATTCAAATCGCTCGCGGGCATCGATATGGTGCACGTACCCTATAAGGGCGGCGGGCCGGCCATGATCGACGTGATGTCGAGCCAGGTCGAAGTCCTCGTCAGCACGTTGATCCAGGCGCTGCCGCATATACGCTCCGGCAAATTGAAGGCCCTCGGCGTGGGCAGCGCCAAACGCTCGCCGGCGCTGCCGAACGTGCCGACGATCGCCGAAACGCTACCGGGCTACGATGGCAGCATCTGGTGGGGCATTCTTGCCCCCGCGGGGTTGCCCGGCGCGGTCCTGACCAAGCTCAATACCGAAATCGGAGTCATACTCCGCGACCCGGAATCGGCAAAACGGCTGGCGGCGGAAGCCGCCGAGCCGGCGATCGAGCCGCCCGCCGCCTTCGGCAGGATCATTGCGACCGACATCGCCAAGTGGAGCCGGATCGCCAAACAAGCCGGCATCACTGCCCACTAAGCCAACCCGCAGTTCACGCAGGAGCAAGGAATGGATTTTCAGCTGACCGACGAACAACGCGAAATGGTTGCCACGGTGCGCAAGCTGCGCCAGAAATTGCTCGCGCCGAACGCCATCAAATGGCTGAACGGCGACTTCCCTTATGCCAGCATGAAGGGCCTGGCGGACATCGGCGTGCTCGGCATGGCGGTTCCCGCCGAATACGGCGGCATGGATGCGAGCGTGCTCGATACCGTGCTGGTGCTCGAGGAGATCGGCAAAGCGTGTTACGCGACCGCGTTGGCGGCGCTGGGCGAAATCGGCGTACAGGCCCGCATTCTCTCCACTTACGCGCCGGAACATCTGAAGCGCAAATTTCTGCCGAAAGTCGTCGACGGCACCGGCATCCTGGCGATCTGCCTCACCGAACCCGACGCCGGCACCGACGTTGCGAGCTACAAAACGAACTCGCAGGTCACCGGCGACCGCGTCATCGTGAAGGGCGCGAAGACATTGATCAGCCGCGCCGATATCGCCGATGTGCTGATCGTATTCACGCGCGTCAACAGCATTCCCGGCGCCGCCGGCATCGGCTGCGTGCTGGTCGAAAAAGGCACTCCGGGACTTACCGCCAAACCGAGCTACCACACGATGGGCGGCGAATACCTGTGCGACGTGGTGTTCGACAGCTGCGAGGTGCCGCTCGATAACCTGATCCTGCACGAGAACAGCATGAAGACGCTGCTCAACGCATTCAACACCCAGCGTTGCCTCAACGCCGCAATCTGCCTAGGGCTGGCCGAGGGCGCGCTCGAGGAAGCGGTCCACTACATGCGCGAGCGCAAGGCGTTCGGCCAGGCGATCGGCGATTTCCAGGGCCTGCGCTGGAAAGCCGCCGACATGTATATCGAGATCGAAGCCGCGCGCGGCCTGCTCTACCGCGCCGCCGTCAGCGGCGGCAAGTTCCCGGACCGCAAGCTCGCCGCGATGGCCAAGATTTATTGCAATGAGATGGCGATCCGCGTCACCAGCGAGGCGGTGCAGGTGCACGGCGGCTATGGCTACACCGACGAGTTTGCGGTGTCCCGCCTGTTCCGCGGCGCACGCTTCGGCAGCCTCGGCGGCGGCACTACCGAGACGCTGCGCAATTTCGTCGGACAGCATCTGGTAAAACAGATGGACCTCACGACCGGCCTTTCCGGTCTGAACGCGCTGTAAACCCTGTACACGCCGATCAGGAGACCGCACCGTGGATAAACTCTGGCCCGCGTATCGCGACATCGCAGCCGAGCAGCGCGGCAACATTGCTCTCATCACGTTGCAGCGCCCGGACGCCGCGAACGCGCTGAGCAGCACCATGGTTCAGGAACTGAGCGATGCGCTCGCAGTGGTCAATCGCGAGGAGGCGCTGCGCGCACTGGTGCTGACCGGCAGCGGCGGCAAGGTGTTCTGCGCCGGAGCAGACCTCAAGGAGCGCCGCGCGAATCCCGGCAGGGACTGGGAACTCAGGCGGCCGCTGCTCAAGTTCTGGAACGATCTCTACCTGCTGCCGAAGCCGGTCGTGATCGCGGTCAACGGGCACGCGGCCGGCGGCGGTTTCGAGTTGCTGATGCTGGCGGACGCCGTCATCGCCAGCGAAAAAGCCGAGTTCTGGCTGCCTGAAATTCAGTGGGGCGGCATCCCCGGCGGCTGGGGCACGCAGCTGCTGCCGCGCCTGGTCGGGCCGGTGCTCGCGCGCTGGATTAT
>Ga0102851_10001898_pt1 | contig 12333 bp, 11 predicted proteins | sample Mud3Dept3metaG_FD_79558 | JGI IMG/M metagenome (GOLD analysis project Ga0102851, IMG submission 79558) | Freshwater wetland microbial communities from Ohio, USA, analyzing the effect of biotic and abiotic controls - Mud 3 Core 4 Depth 3... | ecosystem: Environmental > Aquatic > Freshwater >... | reverse complement strand
AGGCCACCGTGGCCAGCAGCGGCGGCGCCAGAAGGTTGATCCGCGCTCCGGCGCCGAGGGAATCGGCGGCCGCGCCGGCGGCGAGAGCCAGCAGCGGCACGACCCAGCCGATCCAGGCGGGCCAGGTCACCGAGGCAAGCAGCTTCGGGACACGAGCGTCGCGCTCGGCAAGCCGCTCGACGCCCAGCGCGCCACGTCGGGCAATGAACGCGTCGGCCGTCGCGTTCTCGCCTTCGACCTGCGCGGCCGCGCGTGTGGCCCAGGCGCGATCGTCGTCGCTCCAGGCGTCCGACGGCGGCGCACGCTCGAAGGCGCGAAGCAGAACTACGCGGCGGGCGGCGGACTCGTTCATGGGCAGGATGACCGGCCCCGGGCCGGATCGTTCGGTCTCCGGCGGGGAGCCCGGCCTGAAGAATGCCACCGAACACGCGTCGCCGGCGCGCGGGCGACCGGCGAGGCGTTCAGACGTTGAACCGGAAGTGCATCACGTCGCCGTCGCGGACGACGTAGTCCTTGCCTTCGAGGCGCATCTTGCCGGCTTCCTTGGCGCCCTGTTCGCCGTTATAGGCGATGAAATCCTCATAGCTGATCACTTCGGCGCGGATGAAGCCTTTTTCAAAATCGGTGTGAATGACACCGGCTGCCTGCGGCGCGGTATCGCCTTTGTGGATGGTCCAAGCACGGACTTCTTTGACACCGGCGGTGAAATACGTTTGCAGCCCGAGCAGTTCATAGCCCGCGCGCACCAGGCGGTTGAGTCCGGGTTCTTCCAGGTTCAGGTCGGCTAAAAAGATTTGCTTGTCTTCATCGGACAATTCCGCGATTTCCGCTTCAAGCGCGGCGCAGATCGCGACGACCGGCGCGCCTTCCTTGGCGGCGTATTCCTCCACGCGGGTGAGCAGCGGATTGTTTGCAAAGCCGTGGTCATCGACATTGGCGACGTAAATGGCCGGTTTCGCGGTCAATAGGCACAGCGGTTGCAGCAAGTGCTTCTGTTCCTTATCCAAGTCCAGTGTTCTGGCGGGTTTGCCCTGGTCAAGATGCGCTTGCACCATTTCCAGCAGGGCGCAGAGTTTGATCGCATCCTTGTTGCCGGATTTGGCGACCTTGGTTTCGCGTTGCAGCGCTTTTTCCACCGTGGCCAGATCGGCCAGGGATAGTTCGGTTTGAATCACCTCGATATCCGATACCGGATCCACCTTGCCGGCCACGTGCACGACATTATCATCGCTGAAGCAGCGCACCATATTGACGATGCCGTCGGTTTCGCGGATATTGGCGAGAAACTTGTTGCCCAGCCCTTCCCCTTTGGATGCGCCGGCGACCAGCCCGGCAATATCGACGAATTCGACGATGGCCGGTTGCACTTTCTGCGGTTTGACGATTTCACAGAGTTTTTGCATACGCGGATCCGGCACTTCAACGATGCCGATATTCGGATCGATGGTGCAGAAAGGATAATTTTCTGCGGCGATGCCCGCCTTGGTCAGCGCATTAAATAAAGTAGATTTGCCGACGTTGGGAAGACCCACGATTCCGCATTTAAGACTCATGACCTGATTCTCATTAAAATGGATTAAATAACGATTGTATGAAAGTTTTTACCGGACTGTCATGCTTTGGTGTGCAGTTTCAGCATGGCGGCTTCGCACGCGCCTTGCACGATGAGCGGCCAGACTTCCAGACTTCTTGCAATGGCTTCATCAATCAACGGCGCTTCTTCCTTTCTCGGCGGATGCAATACATAACCGGCCACGGCATTACGATCGCCCGGATGGCCGATGCCAACGCGCAGCCGCCAGAAATCCTGGGTGCCCAATTTGGCCGCGATATCCTTAAGGCCGTTATGTCCGCCCAAACCGCCGCCCTTTTTCAGTTTGGCTGTGCCGGGCGGCAGATCCAGCTCATCATGAATCACGATAATCTCGTCCGTCTGAATTTTATAAAACTGGCACACTGCGGCGACAGATTGTCCGCTTCTATTCATATAGGTTTGCGGTTCCAGCAGCCACAAATCCGTATCTTTCTGGCGGACTTGCGCGCACAATCCATGAAACCGCGCTTCCGGTCTGAGCGTTGCGTGCAGCATTTGCGCTAACCGGTCTACCCACTCAAAGCCGGCGTTATGGCGTGTACCGGCGTACTCTCTGCCCGGATTGCCCAATCCAACGATAAGTTTCATAGTGAAAATTTATCCGGCTGCTGTAAAAATGGCTTCAGAAAAAGAAAATCTGCTGGTTTGTGTTTAATCCCAGCAGATTTATTAAGTTCTCAAAACAGTTAAATATTCTTTTCTTATCCAGCTGCTTTTTTCTCTGCGCCCGCTTCCCCACTTGAGGCCTCATCAGAGAGTGCAGAGCGCGGAATAACAACAGTTGCAACAGGTAAATTATCGCCCTTGACTAAGGCAAGACTCTCTACCCCTTTGGGTAATACCAAATCACTTAAATGAAGTGTGTGTCCTGCTGTTAGTTCAGCCAAATCTACCGAAATGAATTCTGGTAAATCTTCTGGCAAACAACTAATATCCGTTTCCGTAAGTATATGAGTAACAATACCACCAGAGGTTTTTACACCCGGTGAAATTTCCGCATTGATAAAGTGTAATGGAACTTTCATATGTATTTTCTTGTTCTTATCAACTCTTTGAAAATCCACATGCAACACTTGCTGCTTGAATGGATGCATTTGTATATCGCGCAGCAATACAGGCTCTTTTTTTCCACCAACACTTAATGATAAGACAGAGGCATGAAAAGCTTCTAACTTGAGCTTGTGAAACAAATCATTGTGATCCATTTCAATGGATTGTGCTTCTTGATCACCACCATAGATGATTGCTGGTACTTTACCAGAACCACGCAGGCGGCGGCTCGCACCCTTTCCCTGCAATGTGCGCTTATCGGCACTGATTTCAATTTTCATTCCTACTACTCCCTAATTATGATTTGTTCGCGACCAAACAAATCGATTAAAAAAACTGGTTCAATTCACTCCATAAATAGTGAACTTAATGAGCTTTCATTACTGATACGTAACATAGTTTCAGCCAATAAATTTGCGATACTTAGCTGGCAAATACGATCACAAGCCATTGCATCCTCGCGTAAGGGTATCGTATCAGTAACCACCAACTTATCCAGAGCTGAGTTCTGAATGCGCTCTACCGCATTACCTGACAATACGGCATGTGTTGAATAAGCTAGCACAGATTTTGCGCCGCGCTCTTTTAATGCTTTTGCTGCTTCGCACAATGTATTGGCCGTATCCACCATGTCATCAATAATTACGCAAGTACGATCTTTAACTTCGCCAATGATGTTCATAACTTTCGCCTCATTGGGTCTTGGGCGCCGTTTGTCGATAATCGCCAGATCGCATTCCAAACGTTTGGCCATATGTCTGGCACGTACCACACCACCGACGTCGGGCGATACAACCACTAAATTCTGGTAATTATGCTTCCAGACATCCCCCAACAAGATAGGCGTACCATAAATATTATCAACAGGAATATCAAAAAACCCCTGAATTTGATCCGAGTGTAAATCCATGGTTAGCAATCGATCAACTCCAACCGTTGCCAGCATATTTGCCACAACCTTGGCTGTAATCGGCACACGAGCTGAGCGCGGTCTTCTGTCCTGACGTGCATATCCAAAATAGGGAATTGCAGCAGTAATGCGACTGGCAGATGCACGTTTTAGGGCATCTACCATTACCAATATCTCCATAAGGCTATCATTGGTAGGCGCACAGGTGGATTGCAATACAAAAACGTCCTTTCCCCGCACATTTTCAAGGATTTCTACCATGATCTCACCATCACTAAATCGCCCAACAGTAGCACGCCCTAGATGGATATTGAGATGCTTTACAGCATCCTGTGCCAATTTAGGATTGGCAGTACCGGTAAAAACCATCAGACTGTCATAAGACATGTTATTTCTTTGAGATAATTAGCTGGAAAAAAGGAGCACAGGTTTCTCCTGTTAATATGAGTTGCTTACAGAGATCTAGAACCTGATCTAATTTCTACTTACTCAATGAAATAGATTCATATTCAGGTTCTTTACTAAACTAAAATGTTTACTAAAATCTGGCTGGGGAGGTAGGGATCGAACCTACGAATGCCGGAATCAAAATCCGGTGCCTTACCACTTGGCGACTCCCCAAAATATTTATTCCATTGACTTGTGCATAGGGTGATAATCTAATCCTTTCGCCACAAAGCCATTCATATCATCAGGAATTTGTTCGAAAGCGGTCTGCGCTGCCAACTCTGTCGCAAATTCAGCAAATACACAAGCGCCTGAACCACTCATTGCTGCTATTGTAGTATTTTCTAGTCGCTTTAGCCACTCCAAACATCTTGCTACTTCAGGATATGCCCGGCAAACTACTAATTCCAAATCATTATGCCCTTGCCAGACAGAAAAGGGCGGTATTGTGATGGGTATCGTGTTGCGTGTCAATTCTTTACTTGCAAAAACCTCTGCAGTCGATACTTGTACCGATGGTACAAGAACTAAATACCACGCCGACGGTAGTTCAATGGCTACCAGTTTTTCACCAATTCCTTCTGCAAAAGCATTTTGTCCAAAAATAAATACGGGAACATCTGCACCGAGCTGAAGCCCTAATTCAAGTAACTGATCCCTCTTCAAATTGAGTTCCCACAATTGATTAAGTGCCAACAAAGTTGTTGCTGCATCAGAACTCCCACCGCCCAGGCCCCCACCCATTGGAATCTGTTTTTGCATAAAAATATCAACACCTTGCCTGGCACTCGTTTTCTGCTTTAGCAGCTTGGCGGCACGGACACACAAATCTTTATCTTCCGGTACACCTACAATGGGATTATGCAGTTTGATAATACCGTCTGTGCGCAATTTAAAACTCAATTGATCAGAGAAATCTAAAAAACGGAAAACTGTTTGCAATAAATGATAACCATCCTGCCTACGCCCTATTACATGTAAAAAAATATTTAGCTTGGCAGGAGCAGGAAATGTAAGCATAGATAAGTTTAAGAATTATATAGTTAGAGCTTCTGTGTGAGAACAATTTATTCGACTTTCCAATCATCTACTACCAGTCTAATTCTCAGATTCTCATAGATTAAATCTAGTATTCTAGGGAGAGGAATTTGATTTAACTGCACAGAAGTGTAACTACTATAATGGATTTTCCAGTCATCTTGCCGGATGGCAACAACTCGATCTTTGTTATCCAGATCCTTTTCCGATGCGGTAACAGGTGAATGTGTGCCTTGTATCCAATATTGCAAACCATTAAGTGGTAGACGCCATCCCAAAATTTCTTCCGTCAAATTCTCTACATCAGTTGCATAAAAAGCTTCAAGCTTTGAAGTAATCAAACGCACGCCATCATTATCTTTTGTTATTTCGGCCACTGCCTGACCTAATGGCGTAAATAATAGAATTTCATCACCTATCGCCAGATGTTGCCAACGAAAACTACCAGAAAAGCGTTGATTCTCATCCTGAATGGATATCCTGCCAAGTAGTTTAAAATCAGCGGCTGATACATTTTTAGCATCTGTAACAGGCTCAGTAAAAATAGTCGTGACAATCGTATCAGGTGTGGTTTGTTTAGTCAGTGCTATACAACCGGAAATCAATGGGAAAATACTGAATATTAGAATCCCAAAGTTAAAATTCCGCTGATTAATTCTGAGCCAGACAGCTAGTAATTCAAGGCCTTTCAATTCGAGGTTAAAACGATCAGATATCGATTCATAAATTAGCTAATAGCTTGTACTGGAGGTATGTTAACCATCTAATTATTCAAACTCTTATTTGCTTGTTGATAATCAGGCAGTACTATATTTAGTTCCAACGTTTCCTGATTCTCATCTTGCTCAAAGTTAACCGATATTGCATTCTGATCCACTTTCACATACTTACGGATAACCTCCAACAGCTCTTTTTGCAATTGCGGTAAATAGGAAGGCTGATTGCGATAACTTCTCTCATGTGCTACGAGAATTTGTAATCTCTCTTTGGCAATTGATGCAGTTTTAGGTTTAGATGATCTAAAATAGTCCAGTAAGCTCATTTTTTTCCTCCGAAAAGCCTCCTGAGAAACCCTTGTTTGCCATCAATAAATCGATGTGGCCGTTTCTCTCCTAAGTACCGTGCAACTACATCAGCATAAGCCTGACCGGCCTCACTCTTTTCATCTAGAATTACTGGTATACCCGCGTTAGATGCAGACAAGACCGATTTTGATTCAGGAATAATACCCAATAAATGCAGGGATAAAATTTCTTGCACATCATCAAGACTCAGCATCTCACCCGATTTTACTCTGATGGGGTCGTACCGGGTAAGTAACAAATATTCCTTAATAGGCTCTTCATTTCTTTCGGCTCTTCGTGATTTGCTGGACAAGATACCCAACATGCGATCTGAATCTCTAACCGAAGAAACTTCTGGATTGGTAACAACAAAGGCATCATCTGCAAAATAAAGTGCCAAATTTGCACCTTTCTCAATACCCGCAGGAGAGTCACAAACAATATATTCAAATTCCTTAGATAATTCCTCTAAAACTCTGCCAACACCTTCTTGTGTAAGGGCATCTTTATCTCGTGTCTGAGAAGCTGGCAGAATATAAAGCAAATTACAATTTTTATCACGAATCAATGCTTGATTGATACTGGCCTCACCATTGATAACATTGACAAAATCATATACAACCCGGCGTTCGCAACCCAAAATCAAATCCAGATTACGTAAACCCACATCAAAATCAATAACAGCTGTCTTGTGGCCTTTTTTCGCTAGCCCCATGGCAATCGCTGCACTAGTTGTTGTTTTACCAACGCCACCTTTTCCTGATGTCACGACTATAATTCTTGCCAATTGAGCCTCCTTTGCTATATGGTCTTAAGCAATCTCTTTAATAATCAAAGCATGATTCTGCAAATATATCTGCACCGGTTTTTTGTATATTTGCTTGTTTAAATCTTCACTGGTTTTATAATCTCCCGCGATTGAAATGAGTTCTGCCTGCAAATCAAAACAAAATATCCTGGCAGCTGTGTTGTCATGCACGCCCGCCAAGGCACGTCCTCTCAGGGTATTATAGACATGTATATTGCCTTCAGCCATAATTTCGGCACCCGCACTGACCTGAGACATAATGATCAAATCACCCGAAGCATAGATACGCTGACCAGAACGAATGGGTTGGGTAATTAATGTTGCTGCCACAGAAACCGAGGGAACAGATACAGGACCAGCCGGCTCCTTAGCAACTGTCACTTCAGATTGTGAGTGAGGTTGTTTGATATTTTCCTGTTTTTGTGTCTCGCCAATTATTGTTGGATTACCTTGTTCGCGAACTGTGTCGATCGGAATCGATAATGAGCTTGCTTGTCTATTTTGTTGCTCATTACCCCCCCGTATGCCCACCGGAAAAAAACCTATTTTGCGTAATACTTTTGTTATCTGAATAAAATCTAAATCTTGATTCTGCTTATTTAATTCTCGCAAATCAACAATCAAGGGAGAATCTCTAAAAAACTCTGGTGCCAAGTTAATTTTCTCTTGCAGCGCTTGTTCAATTGCAGCTATATCATTATTGAAAAGGAGCAAAACAGGTGCAAAAAAAGTACTACTTTTAAATTCAAGTACTGGTGAAGTATTAAGCATTTTTGAGGATTCTATCGATAGCCGTAGAGGGTTCGTTGATTACATTGATAGTGCTATTTCAATTGTACAGCCGAGTTATGCCTTATTACATTATATCTGCAATTTGGATGATATAGAATTTCTTACCTATTTTCATGATGTTATCTAGTACGAAAACCAATACTGCGCTGGTACTTATCAACCGCAGATTAAAATTTGGCTAAATCCCAAGTCAAAAATGATTAGCTAGATTTAGATTACACTACAAACCCAGAAAATAAAATTAATCAATCACTTTCTTTTTTATAAAACGCTGTACGGTTTCAAGCAATGCTTCGTTATCCGGATCTTTCTCTAAGGCAGAACGCCAAATATTTTTAGCATCTTCTTTAGCGCCTTGTACCCAAAGCACTTCTCCCAAGTGCGCCGCAATTTCTGGATCAGGACGAGCTGCAAAAGCTAGATTTAAGTAACTCAATCCATCGACAAAATTACCCATGCGATAGTATACCCAGCCCAAGCTATCTATAATATAGGGATCTTCCGGGGAAAGCTCAACCGCTCTTCTAATTAATTTCAAAGCTTCTGGCAATTGAACACCACGTTCAGCAAGACTGTAACCCAGCGCATTGTAGGCGTGAGCATTATCTGGTTTAAGTTGCATCAGTTTACGCAAATCCTGTTCAAGGATATTAAACTTGCCAAGTTTATCCGCTGCCAAAGCGCGATCATAAAGTAACTCGGGATAATCAGGTAATTTCTTTAAGCCATCATCCAGCAAATCAAATACTTCTTGATGTGCTTTAGATCTTCGCAAAATTTGTGCTTCTGCCAATATCAAATGTGCAGTCTGCTGATCATTGGCTGCTGGAAGTTTTTGTAAATGCTCGCGCGCCTCATTCAAATAGCCTTTTAATGCCAATAAATCTGCATAACGGATTTGTGCAGGTAAATAACGGCCTCCACTCTTAACCATTTGATATGACTCCATGGCCATATCGGGACGCTCTGTTTCCTCATAAATTTGTGCTAGGTGAAAATGTATAGCATTCGGATCTTTATACCCCAAGCTGAGTGCTTTTTTAAAACTTACTTCTGTGACATCAAAATCGCCCATTTCTGTGGCTAACAGCCCAATTGCCAACATGATCTCAGCATCTTCTGGATTCTTATCTAATAACTGTTGCAATTGCTCTCGCGCCAAATCAACATGGCTCTCGCCTATTAATATCCGGGTATAAGCAATCCTCACTTCATTTGCCGCAGGATATTTTTTCAGATAACTACGATAGAATTCACCTGCATCGGTACTTGAAATACGTTGTAATATCCTTCCATTATGAACTGCTGCTATTTCCCAATCGGGGCGTAAAGCAAGCGCTCTCTGCATCTCATCCAAAGCAAGATGTTGCTGATTAGCAAACCATGCTGCCTGAGAAATTGCAAAATGCACCTCCGGCAAATCCGTATAAGGTTGAGAGAGTTGTTGAATTAATTGCAACGTTGCTACTTTATTTGGATTACGTGACAACATCTGGTTCAATTGCATAAACGCATTTCCAATACTATCTTTTTCCGAAACTAGCAATTTCTCTAGATGAGGCCGCGCTGCATCCAGTTTACCCAGATTTACCAATAGTGCCGCAATGGTTTGCCGAGCATCTACTGAATCGGGATCAAATTCAACCCACATAATTGCAGCTTGTTCTGCTGCAAATGGATTCCCTGCATGCAAGGCAATTTCAGTGGCACGTTTGGCTATTCTAGGATCGCGAGTTGACTTTGCCAACTTGACATAGCGGCTAACCGCAATATCAAGATTGCCTCGCTGCAATGCAGTCTCACCCACTAAGAAATCAAATAAAATGGGTGCAGTCAATTCCTGCTTGGGTAAATTAAGTTGACTAATTTCTTCTTGCTCAGTGGATTCTCCTGTTTCTTCTATCCCCTCTTTAGTGGGAATCTGCGCGCAGGCAGTAAGTCCAGACAGCAATAACACGCATAGAATTTTAAATTTCATGAAAAATCCAATTGGTTTTCAAATATAAGATAAAAGATACAGCTATTCCACAATGCCTAAAAGATCTATGAAATTAAATAGCTTAATATCATTCTTCATTCAACAGATCTTCCGGTTCATTGGTAAATCCTTACCATAATAAGAAGCATATTCTACTTTTATACCAACAATAAAGTGAATAAATAATTATTTAGCATTTGTAGTATTTAATATCACCACAAAAAGCAAGATTAAAATTGTGCGCAAAAAAGTCACTAATTAATTTATGATAGGCAGATGCTAAGAACAGCATTAAATCATGAAAGTTCACATCATTTCATACTGCACACAATAAATATAAGTTAGCCTATATCTCGCCATCATCTTTTTTATCTACTAACACATCCAATTCTGGCTCGATTGAAGAATCTTTATATCAAACTGATTATTATCTTTTTACTAGGTATGCTAACCGTACTCGGTTTTGCGCCATTCTATCTTTTCCCAGTACCCGTAATCACACTTGCATTGTTGTTTGGATTTTGCCACAAAAGCCAAATACCTCTACAAACTGCGTTACTGGGATTTTGTTTTGGTATGGGACTGTTCAGTGCAGGAGTAACCTGGATCTATGTCAGCCTGCATGATTTTGGTGCAATGCCCATGCCCATCGCAGTTACTGCTCTGATTATACTATGTGCTTACCTGGCAATATTTCCAGCTTTGAGTGTTTGGATATTAGCCAAGCTTCGCTTAACTTCATCGTTTAGCTGGGCATCGGTGGCTGCTGCTCTATGGATGCTGTTTGAATGGTTACGTGGCAGTCTATTTACCGGCTTCCCATGGCTAACGCTCGGTTATTCACAGGCACCCTTTAGCCCATTGGTAGGCTTTGCGCCAATAATAGGTGTTTATGGTATTTCACTGATAGTGGTATTCAGCGCTGCCTTGCTTTTTCTCTGGATTGAAAAAGGTTTCAGGAAATGGCGTTATGGATTGCCTCTTGTTCTGATTTGGTTCAGTGGTTTTTGTTTGCAGTCTATTGAGTGGGTAAAGCCACAGGGAGAACCGGTAACGGTTAGTTTGTTGCAAGGCAATATCGCTCAGGATATGAAATGGCGTGAAGATCATATTGAGAATACCATGGAGATTTACGCCAAACTCATCCTGGAAAGTGACAGTCGCTTGATTGTGACACCAGAAATTTCCATTCCACTTTTTAACGATGTCGTACCGCCGGCTTATTTGGCCTATCTGGCCGAACACGCCAGAAATAATGATGGCGATGTATTAATTGGCCTAGCTGAGCGTACAGCTAATGATAGCGATGAATATTACAACACCATGTTCAGCTTCGGTTCTTCGCCTGAACAAAGCTACCGCAAGCATCACCTAGTTCCTTTTGGCGAATTTATTCCCTTAAAACCAATATTCGGCTGGATTATTCGTGTACTGCAAATTCCATTATCCGATTTCTCGCGCGGTGGTTTGGATCAACAACCGATGGATCTGGCGGGACAGCGTGTTGCCATCAATATCTGTTACGAAGATGTCTTTGGCGAAGAAATCATTAATCAATTACCCCAAGCAACGATGCTGGTCAATGTCAGCAATGATGCCTGGTTTGGCCGTTCGATCGGGCCGCAGCAGCATTTGCAGATATCGCAAATGCGCGCCTTGGAAACCGGACGCTACATGCTGCGCGCCACCAATACCGGCATGACCGCGATCATTGACGAGCGCGGCAGGGTGTTGCAAACCATCGAGATTTTTACCACCGCGGCACTGCATGGGCTAGCGCAAGGCTTTACCGGCGCAACACCTTATGTGCGCACGGGAAATTACCCGATGCTTGGGCTCGCCGCTCTGCTGTTGTGCATCGGATTGCTATCCGCCTTTCGCGCGGCACGGAAAACCCGGTAAAATCCACGTTACTTCTTTTAATGGTCATTTAATTCAGATTCTTCATGCCAATACTTACTTTCCAGGAAATTATTCTTACGCTGCAACGGTATTGGGACAAGCAAGGCTGTGCGATTTTGCAGCCGTACGATATGGAGGTGGGCGCGGGAACCAGCCATACCGCTACTTTTCTGCGCGCCATCGGTCCCGAGCCGTGGAAAGCCGCGTATGTGCAACCGGCGCGCCGCCCCAAGGACGGGCGCTATGGCGACAACCCCAATCGCTTGCAGCATTACTATCAATTCCAGGTGGTGCTCAAACCGGCACCGGAAAATATACTGGATTTGTATTTCGATTCGTTGCGCGAACTGGGGTTTGATTTGACGCAGAATGACGTGCGTTTGGTTGAAGACGACTGGGAAAATCCCACGCTGGGTGCCTGGGGATTAGGCTGGGAAACCTGGCTCAATGGCATGGAAGTGACGCAATTTACCTATTTCCAGCAGGTCGGCGGCATCGATTGCAAACCCATTACCGGTGAAATTACCTACGGACTGGAACGCTTGGCGATGTACCTGCAAGGCGTGGAAAGCGTGTTTGATCTGGTCTGGACCAAGGGGCTGACTTACCACGATGTGTATCATCAAAACGAAGTGGAGCAATCTAAATATAACTTTGAACAGAGCGACACCGAATTTCTGTTTCTGGCGTTCGGCAAGCACGAAGCACAGGCCAATCATCTCATCGCGCAGCAACTGGCGCTGCCTGCCT
>Ga0102851_10001897_pt1 | contig 12336 bp, 10 predicted proteins | sample Mud3Dept3metaG_FD_79558 | JGI IMG/M metagenome (GOLD analysis project Ga0102851, IMG submission 79558) | Freshwater wetland microbial communities from Ohio, USA, analyzing the effect of biotic and abiotic controls - Mud 3 Core 4 Depth 3... | ecosystem: Environmental > Aquatic > Freshwater >... | reverse complement strand
GTGGTTATTGATATTTTTAAGGCACCCGCTTAATCTCATCACCGTATTAATCTACGTATTAAATTACGTATTAAAATACGTATTATAATACGGTGTTAACATTCCGGACTTCCGGAAACAACAAGCAACAAGCAACCAGCAACCAGCAACTCAAATTATTTATTTAAGTCCTTTTTCAATCCGGAATTCCCTTGAACGGTTCAGGTAATCATCCAGGAGCTCAAGGTCAAACTCCTTTATCATCTGACCGACAGTTACATTCTTTTCTTCGCTGGCAACAAGTACCGAAGCCAGTTTACCAGGATCGGTAATGGTGACACCCGGACCATATTTTGCTTTTAAGGCGGTGAGTCTGCTTTGATTATAATCGAGATGGACCAGCTTGCAATCGAGATTTATCCTGGCCACTGCAAAGTCATAATAATTTGTAGTACTGGCAATTATCTCTCCTGTTGGATCCCTGATCTCGGATGGAGTCCCTCTGTAAACTGAACCGATAAAGTAGGATCTGCATGAATATGCCCACAATCCCTGAACTATTCCCCCGTGATACATTGAGGAGAACAGAACAACATCCGGTTTTTTCGCAGCATACTGCAAACGCAATTCATCAAAATTAAGGTCGAAACAGATAGCGATTGCCACGCTTCCAAAATCGCACTGGAAAATCGGGGCTTCCCTGCCTGCTTTTGTACCTTTCTCCATCTCTCCGATCGTGGGAAAATTCTTATCATAAATACCGGCAATTTTGCCATTCCTGTCCAGCAGAACACATGAATTGCGCCTGACCCCTTCGCTATCTTCCCGCAGCATTCCAAAAGCAATATAACAGCGGTTGGTACTTGCAACACCTGCGAAATATTCAAGGACCTGGTTTTTCCGCACCTTAAGATAAGCATCTCCGGCGCCCGACATATCGCAGAACTCCGGCAAAACGATAAGGTCGGGTTTATCGGGCAGTACCTGATCCAGTTCCCTCTGCCAGAATGAGATTACCTGGGAAACAATCTTCTGCGGATCCTGATTTCTATCAATCGAAGGGGCAGCCCCGATTGTGGCAACGGTAATGTAGTTGGCGGCTGACAGTTTAACCGCAGATACAAAGATGAGAACCAGGGCAATTGAAAAACCTGCCCGGATATTCATCTGAATGATATTTCTCATAAAAATATAGTATTGTTTGTCCGATTAAAAGTTTGGAACCTCCTGATCTGAATCCCAGACGTAAAAACCACCGCAGCAACTTATCCCTGTGGGGTGAACATAGTCGTTTTATTAATTTCAAGTGTGTAACCCACCTTCAGGTTAAATTTTTAATTAAACCGTCACTTTAACCCATTTGTCGCTGCGGACCGATTTTTCCAGGGCTTCCAGCACTGCAACACTGTAAAGGATGCTTTGATGGCTCCTTGGTTCTTTCCTGGTACGGAACATATCGACCATATCAACATAGCATTTCGGAGGATCTGTTTCCTGGACATCCGATTTAAGTTCGACCAATCCTTTCTTTGTCTCTGCGTAAATATTCATATCCCTTGCCAGAGTCATAAAAATAATCGTTGCAAGCATACCATTGTTAAAAACAAGGCTGCCTGTCGCATTTTTTCCATTCTTGGAAACCCGTACCTTTTCAACATTATCGCCAAACATGGCTAATAACTGGTCGACAAAATGAACGCCATAGAAGAATACACCTCCCCATGGCGATTCAATATCGACCGGACCAAATTTAACCAGATTATTTATCTGTCCCATTGTTTCGACCTTTCTCTTCAGATCCAGTGTTTCATCATTATGGGCAGATGTGCTCCATGATGAGACGGGAGTTCCAACAGAGCGTGCAAGGGATAAGAATGCCTTGCCTTCTGAAACCCTGTAGCAGAAAGGTTTATCGATAAATGTCGGGATACCTGCCTTTATGAAAGGGATTGCCGGTTCAAGATGGTATTTTGCATGACGGTGATCGACTATCAATGCATCAATCTTACCCAGCATATCTTTCGGATCCCTGACAATATTGGGTATGTTACCTTTTTCCACGGCAGCCCTGGCAAATTCATCCGTTTCGCCCCAAACATAAAGGACCTCAACACCCGGAAATTTCTTATCAACATTAAACAATCTTCCGTACCCGATTGTGTGAGAGTTTTCGGCTCCGATGATCCCGATCCGAATTGGTTTTTGATCTGCCGGTCCGTAATCATTCGTTTCAGTTGTTGATTCCGAATAGAGCCGCGAAGCTGATGAAACAGCGATTGCCGATAAGGCAGTCCCTCTGGCCATTTTGTTAATGAATGACCTCCTGGATTGTAATTTGGTTGTTTTCATAATATGATCTCAACTGGTTATAGCAACTAATATAAAATGGATATTGAATATTTCAGACGGCGAGTTGTGAGTTGTGAGTTGTGAGTGGTGAGTTATGAGTGTGAGTGGTGAGAAGTAAACGAGAAACTCAAAACCCGGATTGCGGAATCCTGGATTCTTTCAATCAACCTTCACTTTTACAACAACCTTCCGTACCGGAGAATTTACTCCATCCTTCAGACCCGGCCGGTGTACATCATCCGGGAAGAATATAAAGAATCTGTCAGAGGTTGCCGGAACATTTTTAATCTGGCTTACCGTCATGAATTCAACATCCGTAGCAGCATCATAAGGCACAAGAATATCTTTTGTATCGCTTAAGGGAGCAATACCGATAAGTTCTCTTCCGCTGACAACATACTGTATATCGATATAATTCCTGTGGGCTTCATAACGTGCGGCAGTATCATTTTTCGTTATATACTCGCTGACCGGGGCATAAAGATTATTCCCGTCGATATCGTAACGTTTCAGCTCCATTTTTGTGAGATCGTTTTCCTTTAGAAAAGCGAAGGCTTTATCCCATCTTTCCTTATGTTTGAAATAAGAAACGGTGAACTCCCTGCGATTGATTGAAGCATCGGGTTTTACCTTCCAGCCATTTAACCATTCGCCTTTTTCAAACCATTTATCAATCTTGCTGCTGCTCCATTTTGATGGATCATCAGAACTACTGCAGCCAAATAAACCTAAGAAAACAGTAAGTACCATAATTGTAGTTAATAAGTTTTTCATTTTTTTTATTTATAATTTCAATAATCCAATAACAAAATCAGTAAGCGGCAATTTTGGATCTGCAATTTATAAAAAAGTCGGGAAATCAAGGTATTTATTATAAGAATGGTTCAATTTTCCGGCCGGTTTCCTTCCAGAAAGTCTTTTCTGCTGAAGGTTCTAATTCAGGCAGTTTCCTTATTTTTTTTCTGACATCATATACGGCGCCGTTGACGAATCCGGATCCTGTCAGGAGCTCTGCCAGAATCCTGGCGGATGAGGCCGGTCTGCGCAGAAAGGGTGCACCAATATGGTACAAGATCCTGAACCATCCGGGCTGCATCCTGTAAATGCGGGAACCAAAAACACCGGGATCGAAACTTAAGGTCGAAATTTCCCTGTCCTGATATTTGACAGAAAAATGTCTGCACATAAGTGCAAGGTAAAGCTTGGAATCTGAATAAGCCCTGAATGGTTTGTAATCAGAATAGTATCCGGAAGCATTCAACTCAGGTGCTAAAACTCGGTAAGCCAGTGAAGTAACGGCGGCGATCTTCAGAGGACGGCTGTAATCATGTTGCCGGATAACAATTTCATTTACCAGAAGATGTGCCAGAAAATTAACCTGGTAGGTATATTCATATCCATCATCCGTTTCAGTAAAACCCGGAGGACTGAGAATCCCCGCATTGTTTACAACAACATCCAATTCGAAGTTTTCGCATATCTGACTGATCACGCTTGCCGTCTGCCCGAGATTGCTGAAATCAACAAGATAAAATCTGAGCTTTCCCCCGCAGCTTTCCAGACTCACTGATTGCCTCCCGGTAGCTATAACAAAATATCCCTTGTCCAGGAAAAGCCTGACCAGCTCAAGGCCAAGACCTGATGTACCGCCTGTTACAAGTATTGTTCCGCTTTCAGAACAGCGTTTTTTCATATCGGAACTTTCAGGAAAGTGTGTTCAAACTTAATAAAAAGAAATCTGGCATGAGTTAATCCGGATTGAAATCTGACAATACAGAAAGATATCCGGTTTTTATGAAATTTTAACACTGGCACTTTTTATTATTTTGAACAGAGTTATCCCAAAACGAACTTGTTTGCTTAAATTTGGTATTAAAATGATTGTTTTATAATTCAAGAATCTTTTCTCTGATGACCGATTAGATATAACCATGAAGAAGCTAATAATTCTGATCCCGGCATTATTCTGCCTCTTTACTGTATATTCCCAGAAAACAAACATTTACCAGTCGGGAGTAATAGGCGAGGAAAATCTGAAAGCCATTGCCAACCTTGGTCCTAATACTGTCGGAGGTATTGGCTTCGACACAAGGTACGAAGGCATAAAAGGAACAACAAGGTTGTTTGATACTCTTGTTGCTTCATATTTGCTTGTTAAAGGACAGGAGAAATATATCCAGTTCAACAGCGATCTTGACATCGTAAAAAATACATTGCTTTTTGCCCATCCCTCAACCGGAAAACTCATGGAGATCCCTTCGGATGATGTCATCGAACTGATTGTCATGAAAGATGGTAAAGAGCTGGTTTTCAAAACAACAAAAGGGATCAATTTTAAAAAGAAAATCGAAGGGAACAAATTCTACATGGTTCTGAAAGAGGGACCACATCAATTTATCAGGATCCCGGAAAAAAATTTTATAGAAGCTGATTATAAAGCTGCTTACAGTGCTGACAGGCGATATGATGAATTTAAGCCTGTCAGCAGGTATTTCATTGAGGATTCCAACAATGTTTTTCAACAGATCCAGCTAAACAGGAAATCACTGATAAAAATGTTTCCTGAAAAAAAAGAGCTGATAAATAAAGAATTTCAGGAAAAACCTGATGCTGACAATGAAGAGAAAGTAATTTCAATTATTAATAAATTCTGAATTTAACATAAAATTTTATACCCATGCAAAAATCAAAGCACCTTACAGGATTAATGATCATGCTTCTGATCTGTTCAACAAATCTTCTTTCCCAGGACTGGCCTCAGTTCAGGGGAATTGGCCGCGACAGCAAGGTAACGGGTTTCAAGGCACCTTCGGCCTGGCCCGCTGAACTTACACAGCAATGGAAAATTACCGTTGGTACCGGTGATGCAACACCTGTCCTGGTCGGCAAGAAGCTGTATCTGCACACCCGCCAGGGTAGTGATGAGGTCATATTATGTCTCGATGCGTCAACAGGCAAGGAACTCTGGAAGAACAGCTACGCTTCTGATGCTGTGACAGGGCCCTCCGCCTCCCATCCGGGACCAAGAAGCACTCCTGCAGTGGCAAACGGAAAAGTCGTGACTTTCGGAGCTTCCGGGATACTTTCCTGTCTTGATGCAGCCAGTGGAAAAGTTATCTGGAGAAAAGAAAATCCTGCTCATTCAGTTCCCCAGTTCTTTACAGGCATGTCACCACTTATCGTTGATGGAGTTTGTGTGGCTCACGTTGGTACAAAAGACAATGGCCAGGTACTTGCCCTTGATCTGAAAACCGGCAATGAAAAGTGGAAATGGACCGGTGATGGACCAGCCTATGCATCACCATCTCTCATGACCATAAGCGGACAAAAACACATTATCATCCAGACAGAGAAGAATCTTATGGCCCTGAATCTGGCTGACGGTAAGGTTCTCTGGCAGATTGCAACAATTCCCCTTCAGCGTTTTTATAATTGTGTCAGCCCGTATATCGACGGCACAAGGATCTATTACACCGGCCAGGGTTCAGGTATGAAAGCAATTGAAGTCGCAAAGCAGGGCGATCAGTTTGTCACTAAAGATCTGTGGAGCAACACTGAGGTTGGAGCGAAATGGAACACTCCTGTCCTTATCGGTGGTTTTCTGTACGGATTCTCCGATCAAAGGAGGATATACTGCCTCAATGCATCCAACGGACAGACTGGGTGGGTTGATGCTGCAACACACTCCGATTTCGCAACCATTTCTGACTGCGGGTCGGTACTAATAGGATTTCCCCAAACCGGCAACCTCATTGTTTTTAAACCCGATCCCACGGCGTACGCCGAGATTGCCAAATACAAAGTAACTGAAACGCCGGTTTATGCGTTTCCCGTGATTGCCGGGAATAATATCTATATCAAGGATGCAGAGTCGCTGATAATGTACAGGATAAAGTGAGTTCATGAACTCACCCCCAACCCCCTCTCTGCTACGCAAAGAGGGGGCTTAATCCACTGTATATAAATATGTTCCCCCTCTTTACGAAATAGAGAGGGGGAATAATAGGGGGTGAGTACATGTACTAGTTACCAGACCTTTTCCGTCAGCAGAATATTTCTCAGTTCATCAGGTTTGAGATTTTCACGGATCACTCCGGATTCTGCAACAGATATGCGTCCCCTCTCCTCAGAAACTACGACCACGAGGGCATCAGTATGTTCGGATATTCCAAGTGCAGCTCTGTGCCTCATGCCGAAATGTGATGATAATGCATACTGATCTGTCACAGGCAAAGGACAGCGTGCTGCAAGTATCAACCTGTCTTCAATCAGAACTGCTCCATCATGAAGAGGTGTATTTTTGAAAAAGATCGTCTCCAGGAGCTCAGCGCTGATCTGTGCCCTTATTACCTCGCCCCTGTCAGCATACATTCCAAGCTGGCTTTGCCTTCCAATGACAATCAGCGCTCCGATTCTTTTTGAAGCCATTGATTCTGCAGCTTTTACAATTTCTTCCACAATCGGGGGCCCTCCCGGTTCATCTTTACCTGATGCGAAAAACCTTTTAAATGAAAACCTGGTGTTTTTGAGATACCTGTTGCCGATCACAAGGAGAAAACGTTTCACCTCCTGTTGAAATACCACAATAAGAGCGATTACGCCCACCCCTATTACCTGGCCGAGTAATGAACTGATAAGATTCATATTCAGAGCTTTAACCAACAGCCAGAATAAATAGATCAGAAAAACACCGATGAAAATGCTGAATACGGATGTACCTCTTATTATCCTGTAAAACTGGAACAGAATCAATGCGACAAGGAAAATATCAATGATATCCAGAACAGTTATCGGAACTAACATGTTACTTATAATAATCTTGTTTAAATTCAGCTATATCCATTCCGGTCGTTTTTATCATCGTAATAAGGCGTACGGCCTGCACTGCTTCCCTGACATCATGTACCCTCAGAATATCTGCTCCCTTCAGCAATGCCGCCGCATGCAGCACCGATGTTCCGTTGAGTGCTTCTTCAGGAGTGATGGAAAGCGATTTCCAGATCATTGATTTCCTGGAAACACCCACGATAACGGGCAGTCCGGCAACACCGAAATCACCAAGCCGGTCAAGCATCTCAAAGTTATGCTTTATTGTCTTGCCAAAACCGAATCCGGGATCAATTATTATGTCCTTAACTCCGGCACTCTGCAGCTTTACTATTCTGTGACTGAACCATTTCAGTATGTCAGCAACCACATCGTCATATTCAGGATTATCCTGCATTGTTTGCGGATTGCCCTTCATATGCATCATTATGTAGGGTACATTAAGTTCCTGAACTGTCCGGAACATATTATTATCTGCCTCGCCGCCGGAAATATCATTTATCATGTGCGCTCCGCATTCACTGACCGCCTCGCGGGCAATTTCAGACCTGAAAGTATCGATGGAAACAATCGCCTGAGGCACTTCCTTCCTGATCAGTGTTATTGCATGCAGAACCCTTTTTTTTTCCTCTCCGGCAGGGATATTCTCAGCATGGGGGCGGGATGAATAACCTCCGACATCCAGAAAATCCGCACCTTCATCGACCATCCTGATGGCAGTTGTGATTATCTCTTTATCTTCAGTAACCCGGCTTCCTTTATAAAAGGAATCAGGAGTGATATTCATGACCCCCATCACTTTTGGTATGCTGAGATCGATCAGTTTCCCTCCGGCATTTATATATTTTGGTTTGGCAGACAACACTTAATTTTTCTCCAAATATAACCAAATACACAAAGACGAATTACTAGTCCTGTCAAAACTGAATGAATTTCTCATTCTACCATCCAGGGTCGTATTTGTGTACTTTTATCCCGGCAGCAGAAGTTAAGCTGCCATGATATTATTTCATGTTCTATCCATAAGCAGTTTATTTCTTCTCTGCACCGAACATATCATTGATAAGCTTTACGGTGCGGTCCACCAGAATCTGACCTCCGTCAGGACCTACCTGACTGCTCTGAGCCACAGCACTATATCCCCCGCCAGCAACTGCCCTTTCAGTAGGCAGATATGATCCCGGGCCCGTCAGCTGAATGATGAATGTCTGCAAGGCTCTGCTCTGTGCCTCTATACGGAGTGCATAATCGGTAAACATCTCAAATTCATTGGTACAGACGACAGCATCCCCGATGCGCAGGACATGTATCTCGGACTGCACTGTGGGATCAGGATTGGTCTTCTGATTTTCAAAACGTTTAAGAACATCACCGTTCCAGGTCATGCGTGCCAGCTGCTGTTCTGCTGCCTTTGGATCGGCAGCAATCATAGCCGCTGCCTTATCATGTTCTTCTTTGGACACTGCGTACTCTTTTTCCGTTACCAGCCTCATTGGTAAAGTAAGTGTTTCAACTTTGTGAACCAACTGTACATCAGCGTAACGATCCTGCTCAACAGTCTCATAGGCTTCTTCCACGGCATTAAATATTCGCCTGGCAATTTCATCAAGCCTCGTCAGATTACGCAATTTGATCATCCGTTCTTCAGCAGCCTTACGGTACAGTGGACGGGGTGACTGATCTCCTGCTGCGCCAATCCACCCGAGAACAACAAGGTCAGGACCGAAACGTTGCCTGAGTCTCTCACGGACAGGATGAATATAATCAGCATTAACTGCAGATCTTCCTTCAACTTCCTGCGCAGTACATGGTACCTCAACAGTCATGGCAATTAATTTTCCATTGCCGTTCCAGAAGAAAAGAACATTTACATCATGATCTTCAATACCTTCCATATTCCTGAATTCAGGCTTATTTGTGTTCCCATACATCACAGCTGATCCGTCGGAATAGACGGTTCTGCGATTGTATGCGATTGCCGCATGGCTCATTCCCCAGGAGACACTCCCGGGCTTACGGTCTTTCCATGCTTTTATAATTGCTTCAGCTGTTTGTTTAACAAAGAAAGCCTCATATTCTTCTGGTTGCAAGACGCCTTCTTTTGGTATCTGGTAACTGAAGGTCGGATTATTTTCTATAACCGGGGCCGTATGGGTATGTACTGCATTCAGGAAAATCTTATTTACATCAAATCCGGGCATCTGTTTTTTCAATTCCCCACGGAGCATAGACAGTGTCTTAACAGGGATACCCACAACATCGCAGGAAACCATAATGGCAGCATCAACCGGACGATTACCATCCCTCGATTCCAACGCTATAACGTTAGCTGTCAGAGGAGTCTCGATAGTCTTTGCAATGCGAAGGTGAAACTGCCCATCAAGAGCTACCGGGAGCGAGGGTGTAATATCGGCTGTTGATGCTCCAACCAGCAAATCGCTTGCAAACAGGCTTGTAACATTGCCTAAGATTGTAAAAATGAGTATTATAACAATCTTATCCAGCGGACTTTTGTTTCTTTCTTTATTCATGGAAATATTGTTTCAGAACATTAAAGACTTTGAATCAAATAATACATTGACTGATATTCTTTTCCAATTTCAAACCTGAATATTCCATCCTTGTATGATGATGGAATATAACCGATTATGAAACCCTGCGGATTGACTGAGAACACCCTCAGGGTTGATTTATCCGTTTCTATCTCAATGGCTGCCTCAATGATCTCAACCTGGATCGGGCCATGCCCCGGATCTATTTGTATGTTACGTTCCTTATTATATTTTGCATCTGTATTATCTGCCCTTCCGACAGCAGTCAGAAGCATATTGGCGGAACTCCTGATCGGGTCATCAGTCAGAGAGCTGATTGCTAAAGTTGCAAAATCGGTCTTTACATTCACCTTCATATTGGACAGGGATATTATCCCCTCCTTTCCGACAAAACCATAAACTGCCTTGGTCTTCGGGCTGTCAATCCAGCCGAATTGTTTCTTCAGGTTCCTGTAGAGCTCCTTTGTATCAGACATTACTTCTCCGTTTGTAACATTAACCACCTCAGTTTCAGGGTTGATCACGGTACCCCGGGCTGTGACGCCCGGAACCACCATTTCCACCCTGTTTTGTTCAGGTGCAAGCTGCAATGCCTTAATATTTGGACCGGCAGTAATATCGTCGATCTTAATGGATGTTGTTTTGCCCGAAGGCTTCACATCCCCTCGTCTCATAATAAGTGCAGCATGGTAGAAAAGGCCGAACTTGGCAGGATCATTGAAGGTATCAAAAACACCGCCGCGGTATGCCCTGTTACCTATCGAGCGCGAAGTAATAGGCTTACCGATCATATCAACATCCTCATCAAGGGAATATCGGTATGTATGGATTGAAAAACCACTCCAACCCTGCATAGATCCAACCGATGCCATAAGAAGTGAACTCTCTGCCCTCCACTCATTGGGCCACGGATTGTCCCACTCAGAGACAAAAAACGGTTTACCGGCAACCCTGTTGAATGCCAGGGAAGGAAGCATATTATTCGGAGTGCCAAGATTGGGCTGATTACCGAATCTGCCATCAATATCACGCCAGCCACCTCCTCCTGAGGTATATGCATGGGTATCGGTATAATCAGTCACCAGCTGTGATGACAGAAAAGCAACACCTCTGGTCCAGTTTGTACCGGTTATTGGAATCTTTACTCCGGTTTCCCTCATATGGTCCATCATCTCCTTATAATAATCCTGGGTTACCTTAATGAAAAATTCGAGCATGGTCTTATCCGGTTTGGTGAAATCGATCTTATCCTTTGAAAGCTTTATCTTCCTGCCTTCAGCCCATTTCCGGTAAAGATCCTCCAGCTCGCTCCTGTAAGGTTCAAGAGTCACCTTCTGGGTAAAAAGATCGCATTCGTTTGTTATTTCAACGAGAACAATAGCCGGATCATCCTTATAAGCAAGGCCGGTATAAGGATTGATGTGAGTCCAGATGTCGTAACTATATCTCTTCTGCAGGTCAATCAGCTTTTTGTTAAATGTACTATAGGGTTTTGCCGAATCATCGAGGAGATTTGCATCTTTTAGCCCGTCACCTTCTTTAAAACGTCTGTAAGTCAGTAGGTCCATGTAGATATAAACTCCTTCCTGTTTCAGGCAGTGGATAAGGTAATCGAGCCTGTCGACACTCACCGGATCGAAGCTAAGGGTATTTGGCTTGTTTTCGCCTTTGGTGAACTGGAAGATATTTGGTGTGGACCATTCCGCATCCATCTGATGGAACCTGACGATATTGATCCCCACTTTCCCCAGACGCTTTGCCAGCTTCGCACTGTGCTCATGGGATGGGAAGCATTGGGCGCTGTTAAAACAGGTGCCCCAGAATCTTGCAATTGTTCCATCCTCAAAAACAAATTTGTCACCCTCAGCCTTCAGGAAACCATGTCTGCCGGCGGGTTTTTCCTTAGCGTATACAAATGAGAGATCGATTGGCATATCATCCCATGGCAGGGTATAGGGTATGGTTTTTTTTATGGTATCTTCAGGGGACAGAGCAGAACTTCCGTCATTAATCCGGTAACTATCAGCTGAAAGTCCGGCAAAAAGAAACAGATGGCAGAATAAAGAGACTGCCATTTTAATAAAGCGATGTTTAAGAGGAAGATGTTTCATGGTCTATCGGATTTTAATTCATTTAATAATTTAAGTGCCCGTTCCGCCAGTATTTCCCCTGAACCTGCAGCACACCTGGCACTTACCGGTTCATAATTGCCTTCTATATATGCTTTTCGGTCAGGAACATACCCGATGGATCCGTTTGTTAATTCAACAACCATAGTATAAGGATAAGGCGATCTGCTCTTGATATACATTCCTATTTCAGTGAAGATCTCCCCCGGAAGACTGACAATGGCACACTGTTCTCCCAGTGCTATTACCTGAATTTCAGCCTCAAGCGGTTCACCTTTCCTGTCGAGGACATCAACTACCTTGTGAGCATTTACCAGTTCAAGAAACTTAGGTGCATCAGACTTACCGGTCCTTGAGATGACTTCCTGCGCTATTGGCAATTCTTCAGGCTTAACATCAGGGAGTTGCAGTTTTACAATTTCTCTTTTTACAGATATATCGGTGATATCCAGAGGCTTTAATCTGGTGTATGTTTTTAATACCTCTCCTGAAAGAACTGT
>Ga0102851_10001895_pt1 | contig 12338 bp, 8 predicted proteins | sample Mud3Dept3metaG_FD_79558 | JGI IMG/M metagenome (GOLD analysis project Ga0102851, IMG submission 79558) | Freshwater wetland microbial communities from Ohio, USA, analyzing the effect of biotic and abiotic controls - Mud 3 Core 4 Depth 3... | ecosystem: Environmental > Aquatic > Freshwater >... | reverse complement strand
CTGGTCCCGGTCCTGGTGATCGACCGCGATGCGATCGAGCGCAGCGGTGCCGCAGACCCCGGCGACATACTGCGCTTCCACGCCGGGCTCGAACTCGGGCGCAACGGCGGGCCGGGGCAGACCACGGCGGTGTTCATGCGCGGCGCCGACAGCAACCACACTCTGGTGCTGGTGGATGGCGTGCGGATCAACCCGGGCACGATCGGGCTCGCGGCGCTGCAGAGCGTCGACACCGCCAACATCGAGAGGATCGAGGTCGTCAAAGGCCCGCGCTCCGCACTGTACGGCACCGACGCAATCGGCGGCGTGATCAACGTGATCACGCGGCGCGGCACCGACAGTGGCTGGGCCGCCGAAGTCGGCTACGGGGACTACGACACGACCGAGGCGAGCCTGAGCGGCGGCTTCACTTTCGGCAGGACCGAACTCGATTTCGGGGTCGCATGGGTGGACAGCCAGGGCTTCCCGACTCGCACGACCGACGACGTCGACCGCGGCTTTCACAACCTGAACACCACCGCGCAGCTGCGCACCGGCGTCGGCGCGGCTGACGTATCGTTGAGTTACTGGCGCGCCGATGGCACGACCGAGTATTCGGATTTCTTCCTGTCGCCCGTGGACCAGGATTTCGCGAACTCCACGACGACACTCGCCGTCGATTTTCCGCTGGGCGCGGCGCTGCGCGGCAGCGTTACCGCGAGCCACTTCGACGACAGCATCGAGCAGAACCAGGCGCTCGACTACCTGAGCACGGATCGCGACAGCCTGGGTGCTCAGTTCGATTACGACCTCTCGGCCGTGCAGTCGCTCAGTGCCGGCGGCATGGCGATCCGCGAAAAGGCGGAGAGCCTGTCCTACGGCGATTCCATGCGGGCGGATACGAGTTACTCGAATTTCTTCGTGCAGGACCGCATCGCCAGCGGGCCGCACCGCGCGCTGCTGGCCGTTGGCTACACGAACCACGAGACGGCCGGCGACTATGTGACCTGGAACGGCGAGTACGGATACACGCTGCGCGAATCGACCCTGCTCTACGGACTGGCCGGAACGGGTTTCCGGGCGCCGGACGCGACCGACCTCTACGGCTACGGCGGCAACTCCGACCTGGGCCCCGAGAGCTCGTTCAACATCGAGGCCGGCGTCCGGCACCGTTTCGACGGGGGGCACGCGCTGTCGCTCTCGGCCTTCCGCAACGAGATCGACGACCTGATCGAGTTCGTCGTGCTTTCGTATGACCCGTTCGCCGGGCAGAACCGTAACGTCGACCGCGCCCGCATCGATGGCGTCGAAGCCGCCTACGAATACGCGTCGGGCCCGTGGAGCGCGCGGGTCGAGGCGATCTACCAGGATCCCGAGAACCTCACGAGCGGCGAGCAGCTGTTTCGCCGGGCCCGGCAGAGTCTCACGATCGCCGTGGCGCGGAGCTTCGGCCCCGTCGATCTCGGGCTCGACGTGCTCGCGACCGGCGAGCGCAAGGACTACGGCTTCCCGCAGCCCGTGACGCTGGAAAGCTACGTCCTTGCCAACGTCACCGCGCGCTGGAACATCACGCGCGCGATGTCGCTGGTCGCGCGGCTCGAGAACGCACTGAACGAGCAGTACGAACTCGCCAGCACGTTCAACACTCCGGATCGCGGCCTGTATGTGTCGGTGCGCTATGCTCCGGGCACGGGCGGACCCACGGCAGTTGCGGCGGCCCCGCCCGCAGCGCCCGTCGCTAAAACGACGGAGGCGTATTCGGTCGCACTTCGTTCGGCGCAGGTAACACGCTGATGGGAAACAGGTTGAGCAGGATCTACACGCGCACCGGCGACGACGGCAGCACGGGACTCGGTGACGGCATGCGCGTGCCGAAGGAGCACCTGCGCGTCGAGGCGTATGGCACGGTGGACGAGGCGAACAGCGCGGTCGGCGTCGTGCTGGCGGTCCCTGGCCTGCCGCAGGACATCGTCGACTGCCTGGTGGAGACCCAGCACAAGCTGTTCGACCTCGGCGGCGAGCTGTGCATTCCGGGCCACCGCGCGATCGAGGCCAGCGACGTCGAGCTCCTCGAAACGACGCTCGACCGGTTCAACGACCGGCTGCCGCCGCTAAAGGACTTCATCCTGCCGGGAGGCGGGCCGGCCGCGGCGGCCTGCCACGTCGCGCGCACCGTCACCCGTCGCGCCGAGCGACGGGTCTGGGCGCTGGCTCGCGCCGAGAATGTCGCACCCGAGGTCCCGCAGTACCTGAACCGCCTGTCGGACCTGCTGTTCGTGGTGGCACGCGTGCTGGCACGGCACGAGAACGGCAGCGAAGTGCTCTGGCGTCATCGGAAATAGGGGACATTCACTGTTTCGGAAAAAGGAAAAAGGGGACATTCACCATTTCCGGCCAGGCATAACCGGAAATGGTGAATGTCCCCTTTTTCCTTTTTCCGAAACAGTGAATGTCCCCTATTTCAAGCGCTGCCGCGCGTCGTCGAGCGCGGCGCACACCTCGGCCGCCCCAATGGCCAGACGCGGCGTCGAGCGCGTGAGCGTGTCGGACGACATCGAGTAGATCGACCCCGCCTTCACCGCCTTCATGCCGCCCCACCGGCGCCACAGCGCCGCCGGGTCGCTGATCGTGTCGTCGGTGCTGAGGATCACTTCCGGATCGCGCGCAAGCACGGCCTCGATCGCCACCTGTGGAGCGAGCTGCGGGAGGTCCGCGAAGACGTTGCTGCCACCGCACAGTTCGAGGACCTCGCTGATCACGTGACGGCCGTTCACCGTGTACAGCGGCTCGTCGTCGATCTCGACGAACACGGCCACCCGCCGCGTGCCCGCATGCGACGCCCGCAGGTCGCGAATCTCGATCTCGTACCGTCGCGCCGCTCCTTCAGCCACGGCCTCCGTCGCGGCGATGCGCCCGACCGAGCGCAGCGCGGTCGCGACGTCCGCCAGTTGGAAGGTCGGAATCTCGACGACCTGCACGCCGAGCGAGCGCAACCTTGCGACGGTTCCCTCCGGAGTACCCGACGGCCACGAGAGGACGAGATCGGGTCGCAGCGCCAACACTGCCTCCGCATCCACGCTCCACGCGTCACCGACCCTTGGCAATGCACGCGCGGCCGCGGGATAGTCGCTGTACTCGACGGTGCCCACCATCGAATCGCCGGCGCCGGCGGCATACGCAAGCTCGGTCAGGCTGGGCGCAAGGCTCACGATCCTGAGGCGCTGCCCCGCATCCGCGCCCTGCACCAGAGTGACCAGCATCACTGCCGACAGCACCGACCACTTCACGTCGGGGCGACCTCGACCTGGTAGCGCACCAGCGCGCGCAGCAGCGGCCAGTCGAAGGCGATGCCAGGATCCGACTTGCGGCCCGGGGCCACGTCGCTGTGGCCGACGATCCTCTCGGGAGACAGCGTCCGGTAGGTCCTGCACAGCGCGGCGACCAGGCTCGCGAGCGACGCGTACTGGGCCGATTCATAGGCACGGGCGTCGGCGCCCTCGAGTTCGATGCCGATGGAAAAGTCGTTGCATCGCTCCCGGCCCATCCAGCTCGACTGCCCGGCGTGCCAGGCGCGGCGGTGGAAGGGCACGCACTGAACGACCGCGCCATCGCGCCGCACCAGCGCATGGGCGGAGACCCTGAGCGGGGCGACCTGCGCAAAGAACGGGTGCGCGTCGGCCGCCAGCGTGTTGGTGAACAGCGCGTCGATCCACGGGCCGCCGAAATCACCCGGCGGCAGGCTGATGCCGTGCACGACGATGAGCTCCGGCACCATGCCGGCCGGCCGTTCGTCGCAGTTCGGCGACTCGACACGGCGCGCCCGCTCGAGCCAGCCCGAGGGCATGTCGATTTCGGGAGCCGCGTTCCCGGTTGCACGCGCCTGCGTCGTCTGCATCGGGCAATGATGCACTGCCACCGGAACGCCCGCCACAGGACGAAGCCGACTAGAATCGGCATGCTGCAACGAGACGGAAGCCCGATGCCGACTTCGAGGGAACTCGCCGAGCGTGACCTGCGGGTGGTGTGGCACCCCTGCACCCAGATGAAGGACCACGAGTGGCTGCCGATGGTGCCGATCGCCCGTGGCGAGGGCGTGTGGCTGCACGGACATGACGGCCGGCGCTACCTCGACGCGATCAGCTCCTGGTGGGTCAACCTGTTCGGCCACGCGAACCCGCGCATCGGCGGCGCCGTGGCGGAGCAGCTTTCGCGGCTCGAACACGTGATGATGGCCGGCTTCACGCACGAGCCCGCCGTAACGCTCGCCGAACAGCTCACCGCGCTTGCGCCGCCGGGACTCACCCGCTGCTTCTTCGCCGACAACGGCTCGAGCGCGATCGAGGTCGCACTCAAGATGAGCTTCCACTACTGGCGCAACTGCGGCCAGACCCGCAAGCGGCGCTTCGTCACGCTCACCAACAGCTACCACGGCGAGACGCTCGGCGCGCTCGCGGTCGGTCACGTCGATCTCTACCGCGAAACCTACCAGCCACTGCTGATGGACGTGATCGCCGTACCGACCCCGGACTGCTATGCAAGAGAGCCTGGCGAAAGCACCGCCGACTGCAGCCGCCGGATGTTCCACGCGATGGAGGCGACGCTCGCCCGGCATGCCGACGAAGTCTGCGCGGTCATCGTCGAGCCGCTGGTGCAGTGCGCAGGCAGCATGAGAATGTACGACCCCGTGTACCTCGAACTGCTGCGCGACGCCTGCGACCGGCACGGCGTGCACCTGATCGCGGACGAGATCGCGGTCGGTTTCGGCCGCACCGGAACGATGTTCGCCTGCGAGCAGGCCGGCATCGCACCGGATTTCCTGTGCCTTTCGAAGGGCCTGACGGGAGGCTACCTGCCGCTGTCGGTTGTGCTGACCGGAGAGCAGGTCTACGCGGCGTTCTACGACGAATACTCGCAGCTGCGGGCGTTTTTGCACTCCCACAGCTACACCGGCAACCCGCTCGCCTGTGCAGCCGCGCTCGCGACGCTGCGTATCTTCGCGGAGGACGACATCATCGAACGCAATCGCGCGCTCGCGCGGCACCTCGGCCGAAGTTGCGCGACGCTCGGCGAACTGCGGCACGTCGCCGAGGTCCGCCAGTGTGGCATGATCGTGGCCGTCGAGATGTCGCGTGACGGCGACCGGCACGCGCCCTTTCCCTGGCAGGAACGGCGCGGACTGCGCGTTTACCGGCACGCGCTCGAGCGCGAGGCACTGCTCAGGCCGATCGGAAACACCGTGTACTTCATGCCGCCCTACGTCATCACGCCGGATGAAGTCGACTCGCTCGTCGCGACCGCGCGCTCAGGCATCGAGGCCGCCACGTGCGACTGAACCGTGTGTACTCGGACCAGCCTCTCGCAACCGGCCGAACCGTCGTGCTGCCGGACGCCGCCGCCTACCACGTGTCGCGCGTGCTCCGGCTGCGGGCAGGCGCGCCGCTGGTCGTATTCGACGGCAGCGGCGCCGATTATCGCTGCGAGATCGCCGCGATCGAGGGTGACCGGGTGACGGTGATCGTCGGCGAGCGCAGCGCGGGACTGCGCGACTCCCCGCTCAGGATCACGCTCGTCCAGGCGGTCTCGCGCAGCGAGCGCATGGACTGGACGCTGCAGAAGGCGACCGAGCTCGGCGTGCGCTGCATCGTGCCGGTGCTGTCGGCCCGCAGTGTCGTGCGTCTCGACGAACGGCAGGCCGAGCGCAAGCTCCGTCACTGGCAGTCGATCGTGGCCGGCGCGTGCGAGCAGTCGGGCCGCAGCACACTGCCCGAGGTCAGGGCCCCGCTCGATCTCGGTCGTTTCCTCGCCGATGCACCGCGTGAGGGGCAACGGCTGGTGCTGAGCCCCGGCGGCCCCGCCTCGCTTGCGGGCCTCGCAAGTGTCGCTGCCGCGGTGGAGTTGCTGATCGGCCCGGAGGGCGGGCTCGACGACGCGGAGATCGAGGCAGCGACGCGAGCCGGGTTCAGTCCCGTGCGACTCGGACCTCGCGTGCTGCGGACCGAGACCGCGGGGATCGTCGCGCTCGCCGTACTGCAGGCGATGTGGGGCGACCTGCAGTAGCGTTGCGGCGCGCGACCCGGCGCGCTACCGGGTCACCCATCCCCCGCAGAGCGGGAACACCTGGCCGACGAAACAATCGGCGGCGGCACTGCATAGATATGCGGCGAAAAGAGCATCCTCGCGCGACGCAACGAGCCGGCCGAGGGGTACGTCTCGCTTGAGACGCTCCTGGAAGGCGGGGGCCGCCTGCAGCTCGGGCGGAAAATAGGTCGGATTGTCCACGAAGTTCTGCGCGATCGCGTTCACCTGCACCTGGTGGACGGCCGCCTCGATGCCCGCCGTCTGGATATAGGCGAGCTGCGCACCGCGTGCCGCGCTGTAGGTCGATGCACGTTTCTGGCCGCGCAGCGCCGCGGCGCTGCCGAGCAGCAGGATCTTGCCGGCGCGGCGCTCGATCATCTGCGGCAGCACCGCACGCACCAGCCGTGGCAACGGGTCCACCAGGTTCTCGAACACGTGCCGCCACTCGTCGTCTGTCGCCTCGGTGACGGCGCTTCTCGGCGCCGGCAACGACAGGTTCGCGAGCAGGATGTCCACGCGCCCGGCGGCCGCGACGATCGCGGCGGGCACCGCCGGGTCGGTGAGCGGACGCTCGTCCGCGATGACGACGGCGCCGAGTTCCGCGAAGACCTCGCAGAGCACGGGACCCATGAAGTCGCGCGCCTGCGTGACCAGGACCCGCAGGCCAGTGAGGTCGATCAAGCTGCTTGCGGCTGCCATCGTGCGACTACCAGCGGGCATCGCGCGCGGGACGTCTCAGCAACCAGGACTGGTGCAGCGCGCCGCCGAACTCGGTAGCGACGAACAGCAGCAGCACGACCGGAGCCCCGCGGACAAACACGAAGTACGCGATCAGCACGGCGACCCAAAGACGCGCGGCTGCGTCGATCAGGCCGAGCTTGCGCATCGGCTCGACGATGCGGGCGACCGCCCAGACGACACCCAGTCCGCCCATCAGACAGACGAAGAGCCAGTGCACGGGCTCGAACGGCGGCGCGACGGAAACCCCACCCAGCCGGCCGTTGAGCGAGTAGAGGACATCGAGCAGCAGCGCTGCGAGCGGCGGCAAGGCGAACAGCGCGGAGACCGTGAGGTCGAGCACAGCCCAACCGCGTATGACCTTCGATTCGGCCCCTCGGATCATCAGGCGGCTCGTGTTTCCTCGGCGATCATGTGTTCGATGCGCTCGAAGTCCGGGACCAGCGGGTACTCGTTCACCATTCGCACCTGGCACACCACCGGACTGCGCTCGCCGAAGCTGCGCGACTCGTCGTGGTGCACCACCTCGGGGCTCAGGCGCACCAGTTGCGGGAAGCCCTGCGTCATCACCGCGAAATGGCCGGCTGCGCATTTATCGGTGAGCGCCTGCATGACGACGATGCGCGTGCGGCCACTGGCGCGCGGCGGGGAGCGTCCGCAGGCTGCCTCGATCGACACGAGCGGCACGCGCCGGCCGCCCCAGGCAATCGTACCGAGGTACCACGGAGGCGCGCCTTCCATCGGCGTCGGCGCCTGGTAATTGACGACCTCGGTCACGCACGAGCGCGGCACCAGCAGCCGCTCGTCCGCAATCGGCACCAGCAGGCAGTAGATCTCTTCGGTCACGACGCTCATGTCGCCCTCCTCACTGCGTCTGCCGCCGCCGGGCGAGCACCAGAGGCTCGATCGCGTCGAGCAGCTGGCTTTCCTGGTACGGCTTGCCGAGATAATCGTCCACGCCGAGCTCGATGGCGCGCGCGCGGTGCTTGTCGCCCACACGCGAGGTGATCATGATCAGCGGAATGTCCGCGAGGCGCGGGTCGTTGCGCACGTGCGAGGCGACCTCGTATCCGTCCATGCGCGGCATCTCGATGTCGAGCAGGATGACGTCGGGCGTGTGCTCCTGGAGCAGCGCCATCGCGTCCACGCCGTCCTTCGCCGTGAGCACACGCATGCCGTTGCGCTCGAGCAGCCGCTGCGTGACACGGCGCACCGTGATCGAGTCGTCCACGACCATCACGAAGATGCGTTCGTCACGGGTCGGCCTGACGGAGGCGTCGGCGGCGCGGCTGCGCCACTCCGAGCGAACGAGGGCACCCATGTCCAGGATGATGACGATGCGGCCGTCGCCGAGGATCGTGGCGCCGGAGATACCGCGCACAGAAGCGACCTGCGGACCCACGGACTTGACCACGATCTCGCGACTGCCAATCAGCTCGTCGGTCACGAGCGCAGTCGAATGCTCGCCCGCGCGTACCAGGATCACCGGCAACGCCGTCTCGGTCTCGGGGAGGATCGACGGCCCGCTGCCGAGGAATGCGCCGAGGTGCTGGAAGCGGTAGACGTGACCGCCATACTCGAAGGTCGGATGCTCCTCCTCCAGGTGCCTGCGAAGGTCCGACGACGGCAGGCGCGCAACCCCCTCGACCGTTGCAACCGGCAGCGCGTAGAACTCGTCGTGCACGCGCACCACGAGCGCCTGCGTGATGGCGAGCGTGAAGGGCAGCCGGATCGTGAAGCGCGCACCGTGCCCCGGCGTGGACTCGATGTACAGTCCGCCACCGAGTCGCTTGACCTCGGTCGCGACGACGTCCATGCCGATGCCGCGGCCCGCCTGCTGCGTGAGCCGGTCGGCGGTTGAGAATCCAGGCTCGAGGACGAGCTGCAGCGACTCCTCGTCGGTGAGCTCCTGCTCGGGCCTCAGCAGTCCCATGTGGCGCGCCTTGGCGCGGATCGCCGCGATGTCGAGGCCCGCGCCGTCGTCCTCGACGGTGATCACGACCTCGGCGCCTTCGCGCTGCAGGCGCACGGCGATCCGACCGGTCTCGGCCTTGCCGCGCACCAGGCGATCCTCGGGGAGCTCGATGCCGTGCACGACGGCATTGCGCAGCATGTGCTCGAAGGGCGGCAGCATGCGCTCGAGAACCTGCCGGTCGATCTCGCCTTCGCCGCCCTCGATCACGAGTTCGACCTTCTTGCCGGCCTCCTGCGCCGCCTGCCGCGTGAGGCGCGTCAGGCGCTGGCCGTGGCGCTGGAACGGCACCATGCGCGTGCGCATCAGCCCGTTCTGCAGCTCCGCCACGACGCGGCCCTGCTGCTGCAGCAGGTTCTGGCCCTCGCGATTCACGCTCTCCAGCAGGCTCTCGATACTCGCGACGTCGCTGACAGACTCGGCGAGCGCCCGCGACAGCTGCTGTATCGTCGAATAACGGTCGAGCTCCAGCGGATCGAAGTCCTCGCGCCCCTGCGCGTCGCCCTGGTGCCGGAACAGGATCTGCGCCTCGGTCTCGAGCTCGAGCTTGCGCAGCTGCTCGCGCAGGCGCGTGACGGTGCGCCCGAGCTCGGCGAGATTGAACTCCGTGGAGGTCATCTGCTGCTCGACGCGAGCCCGGAAGATGCTGACTTCGCCGGCGCTGTTCAGCAGCTCGTCCAGCAGCTCGGCACTGACGCGCGCCAGCTCGTGACGCTCGCTCGGCGCGACCGGCTCGCGTCCCGGGAGAACGAACGGTGTCGCAGCCGCCGCCTCGAACGTCTCCTGCGGCCAGGAGGGTGCTTCGGTGCCGGCTGGCGGCGCTGCCGCGATCGCTGCGGCGGCCTCCTCGAATTCTGCTTCGACGTATGGCACATCGACCGGAGCGAGCGGCTCGGCGACTGGCTCGAGTACCTCGCTGACCGGCTCGGGCGCCTCGAAGACGGGCTCGGGCACCCCGGTGACCGGCTCGGTTGCCTCGAAGACGGGCTCGGGCACCGCCTCGGCACCCGCTTCCAGGGCTGGCGGTTCCGGTATCTCGATCGGTCGCACCTCGACCGGCTCCGCCGTTGCCGCACCCGCCGACGATACGGCGGCCACGGCCCGGACGCGCTCGATGAGACCGCGCGCCGGCACGATGTGCTGACCTGCCATCGCGGTCTCGCGCATCCGGTGCAGCTCGTCAAGCGACGCCTGCAACACCTCGATCGCGGCGGAGTCCGACGCGACTGCGCCCGCTTCGAGCGAGCCCAGGAAGGACTCCATCTCGTGGCTCAGGTCACCCATGGCCCGGATGCCGGCCATGCGCGCGCCACCCTTGAGCGTGTGCAGCACACGCTTCAGTTCCGTGATGCGCACCCGGTCGGCGCGGTCGCGCGTCCAGCTGCCCAGCGAGGACTCCGCCTGTTCCAGCAGCTCGGTGGCCTCTTCGCTGAAGATGGCGGCGATGTCGGCATCGAAGCCTGGCTCAGTGCCTTCTTTGTCCGCACCAGCCCAGGCCGGCTCTTGCTCGACGGGCGGCGGCGGCAGATGGTCCTCGGCCGGGGACGGCATGCCCTGAGGCAACTCCGGCATCACCAGGTGCGGCTCGGTCAGGTCGTGGTCGGGCCCTGGCGGCGCTGTCTCTTCGTCGAAAGCAGCCACGGTCGCCAGATCGGCGACTTCGGGTTCGGCTTCAGGCGAGCCTTCAGTGGCGGCTTCGGGCGCGGCTTGGAACACGACCTCCGGCACTGCTTCCGGCACTGCTTCAGACCGGCCCTCTTCCGGACGCCAGACGTAGGCCACGGTGCGCTCGCCGGCCTCTGCGAGACTGGCGAGTTCGGCGTCGAGCGCACGCTCGAGCGCGTGCCAGCCAGCGATCAGGCGTCCGTGGTCAGGGAAGTAACCGGTGTCCTCTTCGACGTGCTCGACGACGTTCTCGAGGCTGTAGACGGTGTCGCTCAGCAGCAGCAGCCCTTCTTCCGGCAGCCCGTGACCGCTGTCGTGGAGCTTGCGCACGTAGTGCTCCATCGGCTCCGCCACCTTGATGCCCTGGCGCACACCCGCGGTCTTGGCGATGCCGCTCAGCGTGTGGGCGGCACGATGCAGGGCTTCCGTCACCGGGTACGGCGCCACAGCCTCCCGGCATCGCGCCACGTAGTCGCGAACGACGGCGACGTGACCTGCGGTCTCCTTGCGGAAGATGTCGTGCAACACCGGATCGAGTCCGGCCGGTTCGGGTGCCGCGACGCCCGCGTCGTACGCGGCTGCCTCGACCTGCGGCGGCCCATCCGGGATCTCGATCGGCGCCGCTGCGGGTGCCGCTGCGGCGACGGTTTCGCGCCCGGACAGCGCGTCGGCACGGCCTGCGATCGCACTCACGTCGACGGCCGCCTCGACGCCGCGTTCGAGCTCGTCGATCAGCTGCGGCATCACGGCGACAGCATCACGCACGACGTCCACGATCTCTGGCGAGCGCGGCAGCGTCTGGCTGATGACGCGATTCAGGACGCTTTCGATGCTCCACGAAAACTCGCTTACACGCCGCGCGCCGACCATGCGGCCACTGCCTTTGAACGTGTGGAACACCCGGCGAACGTCGCGCAACGCCTGCGTGTCCAGCGGGCTCGACTCCCACTGCGGGAACAGCGACTCGAGCTGCGCGATGTTCTCGCGGGCTTCTTCGATGAACAGCAGCCGGAACTCGTCGTCGACCGCAGTGAACTCGACCGGCGGAGCCAGGCTTGCTGAAGCCGGCTCCGACCCGGCCGGCCGACCCGCGACGGCTGCGGGCGCAGCTTCGACCGGCGGCGGCCCGGCCACTTCGCCCCGGGTTTCCGCTGGCGGCTGGTCGCCGGCGGGTGGCCGCGACGGCCTCAGCGCAACGACGTTCGGCGACGCCTGCTCGAGCTCCGCGAGGCAGGACTCGGCGTTCTCGAGCATGTGCCACTGGTCCGCGCGCCCGGCCTGCAGCATCTCCATGTAGTACTCGACGGCGACGATCGCATCGGCGAGCCGATCGAGCCGCGGCAACGCGTAGGCGCCGGGCGCCAGCCTTACGATTCCCGCAAGCGCGCGTCCGACGCGCTCCATCACCTCGACCGCGCGCTGCTTGCCGAGCATCAGCAGACCGGCCGTGATGCCGCGCACCAGCTGCGGCACCTGGTCGAGGCCCTGTGCTTCGGCCGGCGCACCGAGGGCCTGCGTGATGGCCTCCTTGATGCGCGCCATGTTGACGATGCACTCGCGCAGCACGGCTTCCTGAACGTGGCGGAATTCCTCGTCCGTCGGCTCGGCCGGTTGTCCGGCCGTCGGCGCGGCCTCGGGCAGGATCAGTCGAACCAGTTGCGAATCGAGGCTGTCCTCGACCTCGATCAGCGCGGACGCGATGCCGAGCAGCGCCGCGTCGTCCGGGGGCTGGTGCCGGTCGACGATACCCTGCAACGACTCGACCTCGCCCTGCACACGGTCACGCAGCGCGCCGAGCCCGAGGACCCCGAGCGTGTCGCTGATCTTGCGCAGCATCTCGAGCTGCGGCACCAGCTCGTCGACCTGGCTGGCTCCCTTGCGGACGAAGATGTCGAGAACGTCCTTG
>Ga0102851_10001894_pt1:0-7500 | contig 12339 bp, 9 predicted proteins | sample Mud3Dept3metaG_FD_79558 | JGI IMG/M metagenome (GOLD analysis project Ga0102851, IMG submission 79558) | Freshwater wetland microbial communities from Ohio, USA, analyzing the effect of biotic and abiotic controls - Mud 3 Core 4 Depth 3... | ecosystem: Environmental > Aquatic > Freshwater... | reverse complement strand
ACGATGATGTGAACTCGCTGTATCACGAATATTATCTACTGCACGAATAATCGTATTCATTGCGGTATCAAAACCAATTGAATATTCTGTACCATTAATGTCATTATCAATTGTACCGGGAATACCAATCACGGAAATATCATATTCAGTTGAAAAAACCGAAGCACCTTCAAAGGTACCATCACCTCCAATTAAAACAAGGCCATCAATATTTCTCTTTTTCAAATTTTCGTATGCAATTTTTCTTGACCCGGGTTCATGAAACTCCTTACATCTTGCAGTACCTAAAATTGTTCCGCCCCTTTGAAGAATATTTGAAACATCATCATAACCCATCGGTATCATTTCATCTTTAATCAAACCATTAAAGCCATCTATTATACCATATGCATTAATATTGTGATAAACACATGAGCGGACAACCGCACGAATAGCTGCATTCATACCCGGCGCATCACCACCTGAAGTCACGACCGCAATATTTTGTACTTTTACCATATCAAGAAATTTTTATGAAGCAATTTATTTTCCTTCTTTTAACTATTATCACAACCAATATTGTAAGCGCGCAAGAAGAAAAACAACTTTTTTTTGGTGTAAATGTTGGCACAAAATTAGCAAATAAAAACTATGCCGGCCGCTATAACGGAGCATATCCATACACAAGTATACAAGGAAGTGAATTGTACGGAGTAATAATGAACTCAACAATTAACTATCAACATATTTATCAAGCATTAGGGGACAAAAATTTTGCACTGACTGCAGACTCTTATCCAACCAATGTGAAATATTCTCCCGGAATACTTACAGGAGTAACAATAGGATATCAAACAGGTCCTAATTTTCAAATGAGTCTTGATGCAAATTTCATAAAATTGAAAGCAAAAAACGCCTTTACGATAGAAGTCTATGATCCAACAAATTCTACCTCAGAACCGGTTATCAGACTTGGAGAACTTTACGCTGAAGAAAGTCGTTTTGATGGCAGATATAACCTTGACTATGTTGCAGACGGCAACGGAACAGTAAAATTTATGATGGGTATAAGCGGCTTATTTACAGCCTGGAGGATGGATAAATTCATGGCCATTTTTGAAGGATACCAGATGCCTATGTTTAGTGTACACAATCCAACAAACAATATCTATAATAAAACACGCGGTACCGGCTGGGGTGGTGGAATAAATATTGGGTTAGAATATAAAGTAAATGATAAAATTATAGCCCAGATTTTATATCAACCTTATCAAACAAAAGTGAATTATGGCTTTACAATTACCAAGCGTTTATTGATTCAGCATGATTTTACAGTGCGGCTTCTTTGGAAATAGATCTTCTACATAGCTTTATTTCTTCTTGTTTTAGTAGCGTCTGTAGAAAAATTCTTTCATTAAATTCCTTCAAAAAATTTGACCGTAAAAAGAATTTTTCATTTTTTTTATGGAATTTTTATAATTCACGCATCTCATTTAATAACCAATTAACTTACTATGAGATTACCTATATTTGACGCATGCTTTTGGGGCTGTTTGTTAGAAAAGACATAAAAAAATCAGACGATCAGGTTTTGCTGACTCTTGTTAAGAAAAATGACAAGCGGGCATTTGGCGAATTATTTGAACGTTACTCATTCCTTGTAATGGGTTTGTGCCTGAAATATTTAAAAGACAGAATGGCCGCCGAAGACATGATGATGAAAATTTTCGAAAATCTTCCAGAAAAAATAGAACGAAGCGAAATCAGCAATTTTAAAAGCTGGCTTTACAGTGTTTCTAAAAATGAATGCCTCATGCAATTGCGAAAAAAAACGGGCCATCATGCAGATGCCGAAAAAGCACTTTTGTATGAAGCAGACGAATCAGAAGAAACGTTAAAACTTGCTAATCTCAATGAAGAAAAATTAGTAAAACTTGAAAGAGCAATTGAAGAATTAAAAGACGAACATAAAAAATGCCTGATACATTTTTATCTTGAAAGAAAAAGCTACGAAGAAGTCGCTCTAATGACAGGATTTGACCTGAACCAGGTAAAAAGTTTTATTCAAAACGGAAAAAGAAATTTAAAATTGATTTTAGAAAAAGAAAGTGAATTCAGACTTTAACAATATAGACATTCAACTACTTAAAAAGTATTATGAAGGCCGGTTAACCAGCCCGGAACAAAACGCCCTTGAACAAAAGGCACTGGACGATCCATTCCTGAAAGATGCCATGGAAGGATTTGAAAATTCACCCGGAAGTTTCCAAAAATTCTATGAAAATTATTCTTTAAAAAGACAAAAATTTGGTACAGGCTATTTTGTGATAGGTGGAATTCTGACAATTGCGCTGATTACCTGTTTAATCGTTCTGACACCGGATAAAAATCATGAACAAAAAAATGAATTCGCAAAAAATATTGATACGACGACAATAACAAAGGAAGTCAATATTATTCCCGCTGAAATTGATTCACTCTCAGAAGTTCCTCAAACTGAATTAATCAATGCAACGGAAATTGTGAAACACAAAACGGAGATTCAAAAAACAATTATCTACCCGGAATCAGCGAACGAAAAGCCTATTTTCATTGAAGAAGATGCAAAAGTTGAAGAAGGCTTCAAAATTGAAAACGAAGGCCATGATTTTAGTCTGGCAAAATATGTTCCGGCAACTTATTTGTTTGATATGTTTGTTGTGGATTATCGCCGTATTGAAAGGGACCGGACTTTTATTCGATACACCAGGTATGAATTCACAGGCACTTCAGCCGAATTTGAAACTGAATTCAACGAACAACATGCTGACCTTGTAGAGAAAGAAATTGACGTGCCTTACTTTGATTATTTAAGTACAAGCATGGAATATTTTGCAAAGGACGATTACAAAAAAGCAATTACAAATTACCTTGTTATTCTTGAGCAATATCCTGAAGATGCCAATGCACTTTTTTACGGCGGTTTGTGTTATTATAATCTCAATAAATTTGATAAATCGCTGGAATTTTTTGATCGGCTTTTGAAGATTGATCTGAATGCTTTTAAGGAAGAAGCAAAATGGTATAAAGTGAAATCGCTGATTAAATTAAATCGAATTTCTGATGCGAAAAATGTGCTGGATGAGATTATTGCTGAAGGCGGATATTATGTTAAAGAGGCTATTCTTCTTAAAAAATCTCTTTGATAATTTTACTTTGCGGAAAATCGTCACGGGCGAGCCGTGACGCTACCCTCTCTTTTTTTTGAAATTCGTCATTGTGAAAATCGTCACGGGCGAGCCGTGACGCTACTCTCCTTTTCTATTATTGAAATTCGGATTTGCGGAAAATCGTCATGGGCGAGCCGTGACGCTACTCTCTCTTTTTTTTGAAATTCGTCGTTGTGAAAATCGTCACGGACGAGCCGTGACGCTACTCTCTGCTTTTATTGGAATTCGAATTTTGGTGAAAATCGTTACGGGCATGGCGTGACGCTACCTTATTCAAAATCATTGTTACTTTTTGCCGAAATTGCATTACTACATTAGAATCCGTATTATTGTATAAACAAAATTCTTATGAGTCGTTCAGAAATTGTATTTCAATTGGTATGCTATATGCTGCCGGCCATTGCTTTTTTTGCATCAACCTATTATTTTACCAATCAGTGGTCCGAAATTCAGAGAGATAAACTAAAAGCTCAGAATGCACTTAATTTGTTGGCTTCAAAGCAGCAGGTTTCAAATCCAACAATTGTAAATGAGAATAAAAAATTATTTTTCCCCATGCAGGTTGATGCCGTGCAGAGAATTGTTCTATTTCTTGAGCGAATCGCTCCCAATAATATGATTATGCGGCTAAATAATCCAGGCTTACCGGCAAGAGCGTTTCAACAGATGTTGCTTGAGAATATCCGCAACGAATATGAACATAACCTGGCACAACAAATTTTTGTTTCGCCCGATGCATGGCATCTTGTAAAAAGCAGCAAAGAAGAATTGGTGAAAATCATTAATATGGCTGCTGGTAAATTGCCTGCAACAGCAACATGCATTGATCTGAGCCGATCTATTTTCGAGATTACCGCGCAATTAAATAATCAACCTACTGACAGAGCTATTATGTTTTTGAAAGCTGAGTTGAATAAAGTTGTTCAGGGAGCGTAGATTTTTATCTCAGCCGTTTATTACTAAACGACTGAGGCTCTAAAAACCTTTTGAGAAAATACACTAAAAAATTTTAAAGTTCCGAGGAAAGTCTGTAGGGATTTTTTTACCCCATTGTATGAAAAACCTACCTCATCCCTCTTTCCCTTCTCCACAGGAGAAGGGACGTCGGCAGGGTTGATCATTTTTATTTTGAATTAAGATGGTGTCACATTAGATTTAAAATTAATTCCTAAAAAACCGATGTCATATCTACATATCGGTTTTTAATTTTTTAATTCTATTTATATGTTACCCCATTGTATGAAAAACCTGCTGCACATCTTCATCTTCTTCGAGGCGCTCAATTAGTTTTGTTACTTCGGCTTCTTCTTCTTCAGATAATTTTTTTGTGTCGGTTGGAATTCTTTCTAACGTTGCTGTTTTTATTTCAATTCCTTTTTCTTCTAACGCTTTTTGCAAGACTCCAAAACTTTCGAAGGCTCCGTAAATAATGATTTCATTTTCTTCTTCATCTTTATCCACTTCTTCGGCACCGAAATCAATTAATTCGAATTCAAGTTCTTCCACATTTAAGCCGGTTGCGTTGACACGGAACATACATTTACGTTCAAAGGCAAAATCCAAACTTCCGCTTGTTCCGATTGTACCTTCAGATTTTTTAAAGGCAAGACGAAGATTTGCGATTGTGCGCGTAGGGTTATCCGTTAACGTCTCAACTAAAATTCCAATTCCATAAGGACCGTAGCCTTCGTAAACCATTTCTTTATAACTGGCCGTATCTTTTCCTGATGCCTTGGAAATAGCACGTTCAATATTATCTTTAGGCATGTTGGCCGACTTTGCATTTTGAATGATAACACGCAAACGCGAATTAGCCTCAGGGTTTGGGCCACCTTCTTTTACTGCCTGGGATAATTCTTTACCAATTTTGGTAAATGTTTTTGACATGGCGCCCCATCTTTTTAATTTGCGGCCTTTTCTGAATTCGAATGCTCTTCCCATAAAATGAAAATGAAATATTTTTTCAAAGATAATTAATGAGATGGAAATTACACAATGAAATGAGAACGGTTGTTTGAAAGAAAATTTTGCGTTAGGGATTGCAGTGGAAAACCCGGAATATAGTAGCGCAATGCATAGCGCAGCAGTGCGTTGCGCAGCGAAATGAGGATTTGTAACGGAAAGCCCGGCCCTGCATAGCCTGTGTCTTCGACTCCGCTCAGACGGCGGTAATGCAGGGAAACGCCCAACTAATAATTATAATTTTTCCCTGATCATATCACAAACAGCATCAACCCAAATTGGTGAATCATTCAAACTTTCAACGAGTTGAACTTTTTGACCGCCGTGTTTTTCGAAAATGCCCTGGTATTCGTAACCAATTTCTACCGATGTTTCTAAACAATCAGCAATAAAGGCCGGGGAAAAAGCCAGAATTTTTTTTGCTCCTGATTTTGCAAGATCTTCTACAACCTTGTCGGAATATGGAGTTAACCAGGGCGTTTTACCGAGACGTGACTGAAAAGAAACCGTATATTTTTCTTTCGGGATATTTAATTTTTCTGCAATTAATCGTGTTGTTTGATAACACTCGTTGCGATAACACAAATCAAAATCTTCGTTAAATTTTTCGGGACAATTGCAATTTGCACATGTCAAAGACGGATGAACTTTTTCAATTTGTCTTTCGGGTAAACCGTGATAGCTGAACATTACATGATCGTATTCTGTGACACTGTATTTTCCAGCTCTGTCAACAAACGCATCAATATATCCGGGATGATTATAAAAAGCTGAGACAATTTTTAATTCAGGAATAACCCACCATTTGCGAATAAGTTTCATTGCTTTTTCAACAGCAGAACCTGTTGATGAACTTGCATAATGTGGAAACAACGGGAAAATAATTATTTCATCATAACACTCTTTTTCCATTTTTTCTAAAACAGAATTGAGCGACGGATTTTGATAACGCATCGCAAATTCGACCGTGATATTTTCGCTTGTGAATTTTTGCTGAACAAGTTCTTTTAATTTATTTCCGTAGGTAAGTAAAGGAGAATTTCCGCCCCACATTTCCCATAATTCTTTATAAATTTTTGCCGACTTTGGCGCGCGAAACGGAACGATGATTCCGTTTACTAAAAAAAATCTGCCAATTGGGTTGATGTCGATAACGCGAGGATCATTTAGAAATTCGGTCAGGTAGCGTCGAACATCGGGTGTTTTTGGACTGTCCGGTGTGCCGAGGTTTATTAAGAGGATGCAGGTTTTTTTCATTGGTAACTCTGTGACAATTCACGAACAATGGCTCACCGCAACTACGAACAGATTTCTCTCTGCGCTGCGCTTCGTTCGAAATGACAGTTCGCTTTTTAGGTTATTGTTTTGAATTTTGTTTTTTAAATATGCATCGCACGTTTACCTGTTGCATCCATCGCAGCTTCTTTTATTGCTTCGGTATAAGTTGGATGTGGATGAACCATTCTTGCAAGATCTTCAGCCGATGCGCGGAATTCCATCGCGGTAACAGCTTCCATAATCATATCGGCAGCGCGTGCGGCAATCATGTGAACTCCTAAAATTTCATCTGTTTCGGCATGTGCGATAATTTTTACGAAGCCCATTAAATCCATACTTGCTCTTGCACGACCTAAGGCTTTCATTGGGAAAGAGCCAACTTTTATCGGCACTCCGGCAGCGTTCAATTCTTCCTCCGTTTTACCAACAGCGGCAACTTCGGGCCAGGTATAAACAACTCCGGGAATTAAATTATAATCAATGTGAGGTTTTTGTCCGGCTAATTGTTCAGCAACTAAAACTCCTTCATCTTCTGCTTTATGCGCCAACATTGGTCCTCTTACAACATCGCCGATAGCATAAATTCCTGCAACAGAAGTTTGAAGATGATCATTCACTTCTATCATTCCTCGTTTATCCGGAGTGATTCCGATTTTATCTAAAGCTAAACCTTCCGTATATGCTTTTCTGCCAACGGCTACCAAACAATAATCTCCTTTAAAAACTACGGTTTCGCCTTTTGCATTTAATGCAGTTACTTCAACTTCTTTCCCGGTATTTTTTACTGACTGAACTTTGTGACTTAGATTAAAAGAGAAACCTTCTTTTTTCAGAACTTTTGTCAATTCTTTTCCAAGCGATTTATCCATGGTCGGAATAATTGAGTCAGCAAATTCCACCACCTCTACTTTTGCTCCAAGACGCGCGTGAACACTACCCAATTCAAGACCAATAACACCACCGCCAATTACAATTAAATTTTTGCAAACAACATCTAAGTTCAACATTTCGGTTGATGTTAAGATGCGTTTTTTATCCGGTTCCATTCCCGGAAAAAAGTTTGGTTTAGATC